>Ga0114129_10006498_pt1 | contig 16579 bp, 9 predicted proteins | sample RhiMetdeltSRZDD1_FD_80071 | JGI IMG/M metagenome (GOLD analysis project Ga0114129, IMG submission 80071) | Populus rhizosphere microbial communities from Tennessee, USA - Rhizosphere MetaG P. deltoides SRZDD1 (version 2) (version 2) | ecosystem: Host-associated > Plants > Roots > Rhizosphere >... | reverse complement strand
GGCGAGTTCAAATGAATAGTTTCCGTTGCTATCGGTAGTTCTTAAACCTGGCTGAGAACCGCTAAGCGTCACCGTGACGCCAGCCAACGCCACGCCATTTTCTGTTACCTGGCCACTGATCGTGTGGAACGCCGCATTGGTCGCGGTGGCGGTAAAGTTCACGACCTGATCGCTATTCAAATTGTTGAAGGTTGGACTCACTGGCGCCATCGTGAAATGAGGTTTGGTGGCGGTGACCGTGAATGTGCCGCCCTGCCGTAGTCGAGTGAATTGGTAAGAGCCATCGTTCTCAGTAAAAACGGATGTAAGTGACGTCCCGTCGTTTAGAACGATCTCGGCGCCACCCACAGGCAAGCCACCGCCGTCCAGGACCAGGCCGCTGATGATGTGAGACATCATCAGCTTCGTAACGAACACGTCACTGAGTCCACGATTGAAGGGTTGGAATGAATCAGGAGTGACGGGGAAGCCGGGAGCCGTGGTCGTTCCCGTGATGTAAGCATTACCTGCGGCGTCGAGCGCTATTCCATTGCTTTGAGCGGTAACGTTGAAGAAATTCTGACTATTGAAAGAACCGCCAATAAAGGTCGAGTAAATCAAGGCAGTGCCGGCTGGATTGATTTTGCTGACAAACCCCTCGATACCGCCGGCCGTCGCAGACGCGAGATACAACGTTGAAGGTCTAAGTGGATCAATCGCCAGCACCACTGCATGGGGCGTGTTGAGTCCCTTGTTTACCTGAATCCATGTTTGCCCGTTGTCAGTGCTTTTGAATAGACCCTCCGGGGTGAAGCTGGACGGGCTTGTTAACCAATAGAGAGTTGACGAACTTACCGGATCGAAAACGATCTTCCCTGTTTTGGAAGTAAACGAGGACCAGCTGGTACCGCCATCAGTGCTTTTAAATATGCCCTGGTCAGTGCTGGCATAGACGACGCCCGCTGTATGCGGACTGACGGCGAACGAACGGACGAATGTAATCGATCCAAGAGCTTGCCATGTCGCTCCGGAATTCGTGGTTTTGAAAACTGCTCCCGGAGTCGCCTGATCCGCTACATAGAGGATAGCAGGGTTCAGCGGGTCAATCGTCAATGCTGTAGGAGCCAAAGGCGGCGAACTTCCTATGGGCGCCCAATTATTAGCTCCATCAGTAGTCTTGTAGATGCGACTCACCGGTGTACAGCAGCCCTCGAAAGCCACGTATAGCGTGTTCGGCGTAGCGGGATCGATGACGAGACTATTAATCGAACTGCTAATTAGTCCATTGTTGCGGGGGTTCCACGTCGCGCCGCCATCGGTCGTCTTATAGACGCCGCTGCTGCCGAAAGTACTAGACGTCGCGTAGAGTGTGGAGGGGGTCGCCGGATCCATAACTAAAAAAACCACGCCGCCGGTTGGGAGACCATTATTCATTGCGGACCACGTTCTGCCACCATTGGTGCTTTTGAAAACGCCGACCACCGTTGCCGCGTAAACTGTCGAAGTCTGTGTGGGATGGATAGCTAACGCCGAAGCCCCAGGGAAAGGAAAGCTGACAGACGGCGATGCAACGCCTCCCAAGCCATAATTGTCGTTGCTCCAGTTCGCGGCGCCATCGACGCTCTTGTACAGGCCGCTTCGGGTCCGCAAGGCGCCGGGCACTATTGGGAAATTAGCAGAGTCGGTAAATCCTGTTACGTAGGCGTTGTTGGCTGAGTCAACTGCGATGCTGCGACCAGTGTCGGCTCCGCCTCCACCCAGACACGTGGAGTAAGCTAAAGATGACCCGTCACTGTTGAATTTAGAAACGAAAACGTCAAAGCCGGTGCATGTTTGAATCGGATTGACGGTTGGGAAATTCGTTGAGCCAGTGTTACCTGTTACGTAAGCGTTGCCAGAAGAATCCGCTGCAATTCCGAAACCCGTGTCCGCGCCATTCGCACCACCGAGAAAAGTCGAATAAATCAGTGAGCCATCGGGCGTGAGTTTAGAAACGAAAGCATCGAAAGCGTCACTGAACTGCGATCCGCCGAAGATCGGTTGAAACGCATTTGCAATCGGAAAGTCAGTGGAACCTGTCCTTCCCGTGACGTAAATGTTGCCGGAACTATCCGTGGCAACGCCGTTCGCGACGTCGCACTTGCCTCCGCCTAAATACGTCGAAAAAGTGTACGACGGAACAGCGGGATTCAACTTCGTCACGAACCCGGTTGAGCAGTTGCCATCGAAAGTCACGGTCGAGCGGACGGCATTCGCAAAAGGAAAGTTCAAAGAGTTCGTCTGACCTACGACCGTGATGTTTCCATTTGCGTCGACTGCAACGCCGTTCCCAGTTTCCTCCTTACCTCCCCCGACAAGAGTCGAAAACAACAAGCCAGAACCCGACGGATTCAGTTTCGTCACAAAGGCATCGGATGAACCATTCCCAATCGCGCCGGCGTATAGAACCGAAGCATTAGTCGGATCCTTGACGAGACTCATAACTGCCGGGCTCCATAGACCCGTCTCAGTGCTGGTCCAGCTACTTCCCCCATTTGTGGTTTTGATAATTCCGCGGGTATTCAGCGCCGCGTAAACGGCAGAAGAAGTCGCAACCATTGCAGTGACGCCGACGTCCGGCACTCCGTTCGTCAGAGGAGTCCACGAAATCGCACCATTGATGCTCTGGTTGATGCCTCCTGCTCCAGGTGTGGAACCATGGCCCGTATAAATCGTCGAAGGATTGGCAGGGTCGATAACGATGGTACTCACATTTGCAGGATCGCCACCGCCCATCCCGTTGTTCATCGCAGTCCAGACTCCGCCGCCGTTTGTCGACTTGAATAGACCATTGCTCAGGGTGCCGGCATAGATCGTCAACGGCGTCGTTGGATCAATGGCGAGTGCGCGAACCAGGGGAGTACCGGGAACGCCAAAGTTGTTTTGTGGTATCCAGGAGCTTCCGCTGTTCGTACTCTTGAACACACCACTGGCCGTACCAACATAAATTGTCGAAGGCGTCGAAGGATCGAACGCGATCGCGAATATAGACGAGCCGCTGCCCGTATTAACGGTGGTCCAATTGCTCCCGCCGTCAGTGGTCTTGAAGAGACCGAATTGGCCAAGGTAAATGACTGAAGGATTCGTTGGATCCACAGCCAACGCGTTGCTGAAGCTAAAATTCGTCACGCCGGCAGACTGGACCTTGGCCCAGCTCGTTCCGCTGTCAGTGCTGCGATAGAACCCGGTCGAGGTTGCGGCGTAGATCGTGCTTGGCGCGCTGGGAGCAACCGCGAGTGCAAACACGTTACCAACCAGGCCCGAATTCTGATTGGTCCATGTTGCGGCGGCATCAGTGGTCTTAAAAAAGTTGCTGGTTGTCTTTAAGCCATTTACGATGGGAAAGTTGGACGCGGACGTGGTTCCGGTTACGTGAGCATTTCCGGCTGAGTCCACTGCGATGCCTGATCCATTCGTGGTTCCATCAACACCGTTTAGGTATGTCGAGTAGATCAGCGAGCTCCCGGTCGCATCGAGTTTTGTGACGAATGCGCCGCTACGAGTAGACGTGGACTTGAACGCTCCAGACGTAGTTGGAAAAGTTATTCCGTCTGTGGTGCCGGTGACGTATGCGTTTCCTTGAGAATCGACGGCGATCCCGAAAGCAGTGTCGTTGCTGCTGGATCCGAGCAGTGTTGAGTATGACAGTACAGGATCGATTACTAGCGGCTTGCTCGAGTCGAATCGTTGGAGTTTGAATCTGATTTCGTTTCCGTTAATGACATAAGTGCCTTTAACTTCGCGGCGACTACCATTCTCGTCGAGTTGGTAGATCACGGGTTTGTGCAAACTAATTTCGCCGTGCTTTAACCCAAGGAGTAGTTTCCCCGTCTTGTCGAGACGAATCTGGTCCGCGCCCTCGATACTGAATCTTATGAGTTTCGGATTCGCGCCGGCAGCGACAACGAAGTCGTATTCGAGCTCTCGTCGTTGGCCGTAATAGACCACGTCGATTCCGGGATAGACATCCTTGAAATACGCTTTTCCATAAGTCGGAACATTGCGTCGCCACTTCGCCTGATCGTTGCCGATGAAATAGTTCACTTTACCGGGTAGTTCGTCTTGTCCTGCTACCTGCGGCGAGGAACTGGCGCCGAGCAATTTCAAGCGTAACACCGTACCTTCGCGCACGTTTTCATCAAGAGTAGTGTTGGTCCGAGAAAGGTCTTTCAGCTTGTCTACTTGCTGGCCTGCCGGTTTATGCACTCTGAGAACAGTCTCATTGGCAGTCAGAAAGAGATCGTAACCAGCGCCATGTGACGTGAACTTCACTGCTTCACCCAACTGGCCTTTATTGATTTCAAAACTGAGCGGTAACTGACCAAAGTTCCTGGTGATTCTGGTTTTGTCCGGCGCGTTAAGCGGGTCGGCCAGCTGAACGGCTGAAGCTGTTGAGGGAACGTTGTGGTCGTCTTTGTGCGCACCAACCAGAATCACGCCTACGGAAACCGCAAGTAGGGCGATAAAGCCAAGCGCAAGCACGATTCGATTGATGCTCGGGAGGGGGAAAATATGTAAATTCATTTTGAGAAGAGATCGAGCTATTCAGCAAAAGTCTGGAAATGGACGGTATCTAATATCTGGCTGATCGTCAGGATCTGGGCAAAACTGGGGGTTCATTTTCGCTGTACTGCGGAAAGATGTCAACGAGGAAGAATTTCACAGTTGGACAATTCTTGAGGCATCTTCGGCAAACTAGTTGCTACTAGATCAACACTGCGCTTAAATCCTTGCTCAGGATGTCATGTACCGCTTTCACAGAGGAGACGATGATGATGAGGATAGTAATGCACGTCGCGATAGTTCTGTTATTGGCAACATCCGCCGTGGCCCAGGCACAAAGCCATCAGGCCAAAGAACAGACAACGAAGGAAGAGATACAAAAACTATTCAGCGACTTGAACGAGGCCATTACGAAACGAGATCGACCTCGGCTGGAACAGCTCTACGCGGACGAGTTCCAATACATCCGCCCTTCTGGCGGCGTTATCAATAAGGTGACCCAGATCGGTGGAATCATGAGCAGCGATCCAATCTCCTCGATGCCGATTCCAGCTCCCGCATTCGAAAGCCTCATGGTGTATGGTGACGTAGTTGTTGCGCGACACACGGTACGCGGCACTGCAGTCAGTAGCATCTTTGTGAAAAAAGATGGCCACTGGCAACTATTACACGCACAAGGGACACGTCTGGCGCCCGAGCGCAAACCAATAACGCTCGATCCTAAATTGTCGGATTCTTTGATAGGAAAATATGAGTTTGGACCAAACGCCATTGCCACCGTCACGCGTGACGGCGACGCTCTTAGATGGCGCGGCGGCAACCGAATGCCGGTAACACTCGTTCCTTTATCAGAGACTCAGTTCTTCGCTAAAGAGACGGAGACGGAAATGATGTTCGTCAAGAATGAAAATGGACAGGTGACGGGCGTGGTGTTGAGGTTGGGTTCGTGTCAGGACTCGAAGGCGAAGAAGATTGAATAGCGGATGCAGGTCCGCTCATGAGGTATTCTGCTACCGACTATCGCCAATCGAGGAAGCAGGCATTATTCAGAATACTGTCGAAATAAGCGGCTGTATCTGCCGGTACGTCGTAATATTTGACTGATTCGCCGAGTTGTCCGAAATAGCGCCAATAGTTCCCGTTCGCCAGTCGACCCTTCACGTCAACGCCTTCGATGTCGGCAAACTTCCACGTCCTTCTTGTTACTTCAACGGAAGCCGACAACCAATCCTCCGGGACTTTTCCGCTCGTGGCCATAGGACCGTAGATTCCCACGAGCCACGCGCGACTCTTCTCTGGCCCGAAACCAATGTCGTAATAAGAATAATCCACATCACGACCTTTCTTTAGGATTGCGTCTTTAGGCAAGCGTAGTTTGATTCTGCCGCCCGCAACCTCTCCAGATGGCGAGGACGAGGTACAAGCCGGGATAGAATATTTATCCTGTGCCAAAACTGATGGAGAGGCGCAAAAAAATACGAAGCCAACGATAAGTGCAGCTCTGATCATTGTGAAAGACTGTACTCCAGATCGTAGAAGTGCTTGCCGTTTTCGATCTTGATTGTGAGATTACCGCGAATACCTTTCAGATCGTCAGTTCCAGAATCAGGAACAACGGTAATCGTGAGATCGCCTTTGCCTTTTGTCATGGTCGCAGAATGCTGAAGTATAAAACTTCCTTTTCGACCTTGGACCGTGCCGCTGAACTTTTCCATCCCGACATAACCCGCCGAACCCGTCTTGACGTCTCCGCCGGTCAGCATCTGACCTGTGCTCGAGCCTTCGATCTCACCATGCCATTGCTTCTGGATGCTCATGCGGCCCAGCGATTTGTCTTCGGATTTATCATCCTGCGGCGTGAGGTTGACTTCGAACGTTCCGGTAGCGTGATTTGTCATAGCAATTGGACTTTGGTTTGGCGCGTTTTTGGTGACCCGAACCTGGCGCACAATTCTCTTCTCGGGCAGCAAACTCAGCGTGCCCCACATAATGTATTCCTTGATCGTGAATTCCCAGACGCCACGCTGGCGCGGGCTATTGAGATCACCCGTCAGCGTGTTGTTTTTCGCATCGTACTTCAGATCGAAATCGCCCATCGATTCGGGTTTGCCGTTCACGATCTTGTCAGCGTTAATTTTCACCTTCGTTGGGTCGGACGCGTCCAGCGAAATGTGATAGACGACAGTTTCATCATGGCAGGAACCGACTTCACCGACACAGATCGATTCGCCCGTCCAATCGCCCACGAGCTTCGCCGCACCAGTTGCTGTTTGACCGCGAGCGACACAAATGCAAACGGCTACGCCGGCAACGAGAACTGAAACTCGGTCAAGGATCATTTTGCAGTTCTTAGTCATAACGAAACGATCTATGACGATCAGTTTTCGGCACCTTGCGCGGAGCATTCTCCGAGTCTACCATGCACCAAGCTATTAGCCAGCCAAAACCAGGAAAACATCAGCCTTGACTACAAACAACTCCCCGCACTCCGCCAAACTCCGTCCCGGGTTTGAACTGTTCTGGATTAGTTTCTTAATTCTCTTTCTCGAATTGGCTGCGATTCGCTGGTTTCCGGCGCATGTTCTCTACTTGACGTTTTTTACAAACGCCGTGCTCCTGGCTGCGTTCCTGGGCATGTCGGTCGGGTGTTTGACCGCCAGTCACCGGCGAAATTATCTCAGGTGGACGCCACTGCTGCTTGCCGTGGCCATGGCAGCCGGTCTCGCGGTCGAGATCAGCAGCGGCTCGTTTGTTAAGTTTGTTGACGTCGGCAATCAGTCATCACCTGAGCAGATCTATTTCGGGACTGAGTATCACAGCCAGGACTTGTCGCGCTACGCGATTCCGGTCGAGGTCATTTGTGGTTTCTTTTTCCTGACGATCGCGCTGGCGTTTATTGGACCAGGACAGGAACTGGGCCGGGCGCTGAAACGTTGGCCCAACCGGTTGCAGGCTTACACTCTCAACATCACCGGAAGTCTGGCGGGGATTTTGATCTTTGCTGCGTGTTCATGGTTGCAGGTGCGCGCCTTCTGGTGGTTTCTGCTGGTCGCGCTCGGACTCAGTTATTTTTACTTCGTCTCAACTACCCACCGCTTTCAAAGACGACACATCGTTTGGAGTTCCCTAACCGCATTGTTGCTGTTGCTCATCGTCTCGTTAGCGGCCTACGTGCCCACACACAACGACTATCCCGGCCAGAGCAAAGCGCAGCAATTCTGGTCGCCTTACTACAGAATCGATTTCAAGCAGGCCGACCTTTCGCTTTCTGTGAACCTCATCTACCACCAGCAAATGGTCTCGCGTAAAGAGAACTTTCCGGCGTACGCCCTGCCACACCTGTTGAATCGCGACGCCGGTAGGCCCGCTTTCGAAAACGTGCTGATCATCGGCGCGGGTTCGGGCAACGATGTTAGCCGTGCTTTGCAGTGGGGCGCGAAACACGTCGATGCAGTGGAAATCGATCCCGCGATCTACCGGCTCGGCAAAGCGTATCACCCGGATGGTCCATACTGGGACGACCGCGTCGAGATTCATCTCGACGACGGGCGCAACTTTCTCCGCTCGACGGACCGCAAATACGATTTGATCATCTACGCTCTGGTGGATTCGTTGGTGCTGCACAGCGGTTACAGCAACATTCGTCTCGAGAGTTTTCTGTTTACGCGGCAGGCGTTTGAAGATGTGCGCCGCCATCTCAAACCGGACGGCACTTTCGTCATCTACAACTACTTCCGTCAGGGCTGGCTGGCTGCGCGCTTGAAGAACGGTCTGGACGATGTTTTTGGAAATGGTAATTCGATCGTCCTCACGTTGCCTTACCGACAGGTGATTGAGCCTGAGAGAGCGACGTTCGGAGATTTCACGGTTTTCTTTGCCGGAGACACTGACGAGTTGCGGAATGTCTTTGCTCGCCAGCCTGACTACTGGCTGCGCAACGACACGCCGCCCGAGCCCGCATCACCGAATGGATTTCAGCAAACAGCCGACGCTGCCTCGAAGTGGGAACGTTTTGGATTAGCGACTGTGTTGCCGCCCGAAGGCAGTTTGCCGAGTGCGACTGACGACTGGCCGTTTCTTTATTTGCGTAAGCCGATGATCCCGACGATGAGCTGGCGCGGGATGGCCATCATGGGCGGGTTGGGACTGTTGTTGATTCTGCTTTTGTTGCCGCGGCAGGCAAGGGCTGAAAACGGTGGCCGGTTCCTCAACGTTCAGATGTTTTTTCTCGGGGCCGGATTCATGTTGATCGAGACGAAAGCAGTCGTGACGATGGCGCTGTTGTTTGGCGGCACGTGGGTCGTGAACTCCGTCGTTTTCATGGCAGTGCTGTTGATGATTCTGCTCGCGAACCTTTGGACGTTCAGGGCAAAGCCGGCGAACTTGTGGCCGTATTACGTCGGACTGCTGATAAGCCTCGTGCTCAACGTTTTGATTACGCTCGATTCGTTTCTCGGGATGAATCGCGCGGTTCAGGTGCTTGGCGCAAGTTTGCTCGTGTTTGTGCCGATCTTTTTTGCGGGTGTGATCTTTGCGGGATCGTTTAGGAGGACGATGCAGCCGGATCGTGCTTTCGGGATCAACGTGGCGGGCGCGATGATGGGCGGATTGGCGGAGTACAGCTCGATGGCGCTCGGGTTCAGGTATGTTGTGCTGATTGCTCTCGTTTTCTACGCACTCTCCGCGCTCGGCCTAACGCGAACGTCCGACACCATCGTTGACCACGAGCCTGTCGCCTCTGAGATTTGAAAACAATTTGATCTGAACGGGACACTGTAGGGGCGGCCCTCCGTGGCCGCCCGTCGTTCCATAACACGCTTTCGACGAACGGGCGGCCACGGAGGGCCGCCCCTACAGTTGAACCCTTGTGGGTTCCTGGGTGATGCGGTCCCATTCTTCGTAGAGGGTGCGAAGGAGAGCTTCGGTCTGTTGGTACTCGTCGTTGAGTGCTATGAGCCGCTCGGCGTCGCGGGCGACTTCCGGAGTTCCCATTTGCTGTGAAATTTCGTTGAGGCGTTGTTCGGCGCGCGAGATGTCGGTCTCGACGAGTTCCTGGGTCCGCGCGTCAGGCTTCTTTTTCTTAACGACTTTAATACCGGGTTTCTTCGGCGCAGGAGGAGTCTTCTTAACAGGCGGCGGTTCTGGAGCAACAGGTGTCGCCGCAACGCTCACCAGATTCTCCTCATCGGCAATGATCGGCGCAACAGACTCTCGCAACCCGAGTTTCCAATCGTGATACTCCGTGTAATCACCGTCGTAATGCTCAGCTCCACCCAAACCATCCAACGCAAGTATCTGCGTCGCTACACGATCGAGAAAATATCGATCGTGACTGATCGTTACAATAGTTCCCTCATACGCCGAAAGCGCTTCTTCGAGCGCTTCACGCGACGGAATATCGAGGTGGTTCGTCGGCTCGTCAAGCACCAGCACGTTCACACGCGAGTAGATCAACTTCGCGAGCGCAAGCCGTCCCTTCTCACCTTCGGAAAGATCACGGACGTGCTTGTAAACGTCATCGCCAGTGAACAAAAACTTCGCGAGGAACGAACGTAACTCGCCCGCCGTAGCACTCGACGGCGCCACACGACGCAACTCCATAATGATCTCGTTGCGATCGTCGAGGTCATCGAGCTGCTGGGCGTAATAACCAATCTGAACTTTCGTCCCCCAACGGACCTCACCGCCGAGCGGCGCAAGCTTGTTCAATATGGTCTTCAGGAAAGTCGTCTTGCCGGAGCCGTTTGGCCCAATGATGCCGAGACACTCACCACGCCGCAGTATAAACGCGATGTCGCTCGCCAGCAGTTTGCCCGGATAACCGATCGAGAGCTCGTTAACAGTGAGCACATGGTTACCCGTGCGCTCGATCGCTTGCAGACGAAAGTCTCCCGACGCCTTGTCCGAACTCACCGCATCGAGGCGCTCGAGTTTCGCAAGCATCTTGCGACGCGACTGCGCTTGCTTTGTTTTTTGTCCGGCAATGTTTCGCCGTATGAACTCTTCCGTCTTCGCAATCAAATGCTGCTGGTTGTCGTAAGCACGTTGCTGAGCTTCGCGTCGCTCTTCGCGCTCGACGAGATAATCGGAATAGTTGCCGGTGTAGTTTGAGGCGCGGCCGTTCTCGAGCTCGATGATGCGGCGACAGCAACGGTCGAGGAAATAACGATCGTGACTAATGATTACAAACGCGCCTTCGTATTCCTGTAAAAACTCTTCCAACCACTCCACGGCGTTTACATCGAGATGGTTCGTGGGCTCGTCGAGCAACAAGACGTCCGGCGCTGCCAAAAGCAAACAAGCAAGACCGAGACGATTCTGCTGCCCGCCGGACAGTTTCTCCGTTTCCAGCGACCACATCTCGCGGTCGAACCCGAGTCCCTGAAGAATGGCTTCCGCCCGCGCGGCATATTCAAAACCACCTTCGTGTTCGAACTCGTGTTGCAGATCGCTGTAGCGCTCGAGAACCTTTTCGAGGTCGTCGCCGGCATCTGCCATGCGATGCTCCAACTCATGCATCTCATGTTCGATCTGTTGCAGCCGGCCAAACGCGGCGAGCGCTGATTCATGAACAGTCGACCCGGGTTTGAAATGAACGTGCTGGTCCAACAAACCGAGCTTCACATTACGCGCGCGCACAACATCGCCGCGGTCCGCGGTCTCTTCACCTCTGACAAGACGAAAGATCGTGCTCTTGCCGGCGCCGTTTCGACCGACGAGGCCAACGTGTTCGCCCGCATTCACCTGGAGTGAGGCGCCGCGCAGGACGTCCTGAACGCCGTAAGCCTTCTGAACTTCTGAGAGTCGAAACAACATAAGCTTTAACCGCAGATGAACGCGGATGAACGCAGATCTGATCTGCGTTCATCCGCGTTCATCTGCGGCTGGAATTTTACTACTACTTCGTCGGTGACGCCGCCGGCTTCACCGTTACGGGCGAACTGGTGGCAGCTGGCCCTTGTGTCGGGGCTTGCGTCGGAGCCTGAGTTGGCGCTGCACCTTGCGCAGCCGGACGCAGACCCAAGTTACCCGGATTGTTCAGCATGTTAGACGCCAAATGATTTACGATTTTGGCTTCGTTCATCGCCGTATCCAACAACGCAGCATTGAGAATCTGCGCGCGCTGGTTCGTCAGCCCCTGCGTGATCTTTTGCCGAACCCCCGGACTCTCCAACGTTAAGTTCTCTGTCGCGAGCCGCTTCTCGGCGAGCTTGAAGATGTACCACTTGCCACTGCTGCCAAAACGAACCGGCTGCGTGTAATCACCAACCTGCATCGAGCCGAAGAAACTGGAAATCAAGTCCGGCGGAAAGTTGTTGTTCCGCAGGTCCTCTTCGGTGGCAAACCCGATATCACCGCCGGCGCGCAGGCTGTTGACCTCTTCGCTCTTGGCGCGAGCAACGGTCGCGAAGTCTGCTTTGCCTTGAAGCTGCTGATAGATATTGTCGATTTTAATCTTCGCGTCGGCGTCGTTCTTTGCGTCGTCGGTGATGCCGGTCGAACTATTGTCCGCGGGGTCGACTACGATCATCGAGAGGGCAACGCCACGCTCATTCCTAAAGAGCTCCTTGTTGGCGTTGTAATACTCTTCGACTTCCCTGTCGCTGATGTTGATCTTACCGTTGTACTTATCCTGGAGCGCGGAAATCGCGAGGTCCTTGCGCGCTTCTTCGCGCAGTGTCTCCATCGACAGGTTTTGTGCCTTGAGGCTCTTGTCGAAGTCTTCCGCGGTCATGCCGCTGTTCTGTTTTTGCGTTGCGATAACGCCATCGATCTGTGCTTCAGTGGGAAGGACCTTCTCTCTTTCAGCACGTTGAAACAGCACTTCGCGCTGTATGAGATTGCTGAGCACCTGCAATCGAGCCTGCGCCATTTGGAGTTGGTTCAATCTGGACGGATTGCCGCCGGTCTGTTGATTGACTCCACGTTCAACCTCGGAGAGCATGATATTGCGGCCATTAACGGTTGCGGCCACCATATTGTCTCTAGCCTCCGTGCCACTCGAAGAACATCCATTCAGCACCAGGCCCGCGGCCACCAGACAAGTAACGGCAAGAACTTTTGCGATGTTGCGCACTTTAACTCTGCTCCTTTAACAACTAATCAAAGCCATCCGGGTCGCACTGCTTGACGACCCGGAAAAGCGTTTGCTATAAAACTTGGTTTCTGATTACGGCAAGACGACAGTCCGTATGATGCCGGGAACGCCGGTAAAGAAACCAAAGAAATTCTGGAGGTTGAAAAAAATGGCCAAACGTTGCGAAGTCTGCGGTAAAGGACCACAATTCGGCAACAATGTCTCGCACGCGAACAATCGCACTCCGCGACGATTCGATCCGAATCTACAGTCGATTCGCGTGCAAACACCGCAGGGTGGCGCGCGCCGGATGAAAGTTTGCACAACTTGCATCAAGGCGGGCAAAGTCTCGAAGGCTGCATAGCCTCGACCCCTACGATGTCAATCAACCTCCAACCGGCGCGCAAACTTCTCAGTGGCGCCGGTTGTTTTATTCCAAAACCTTATTCCGAAATCAGCGCTACCGCCTCGATTTCAACCCGGGCATCACGCGGTAAACCAGCGGCAGCGACCGTAGCCCTCGCGGGCGGCGCTCCTGAAAAGAACGTCGTATAAACCTCGTTCATCCCGGTAAACTCCTTCATGTCCGCCAGGAACACAGTGGTTTTCACGACCTGGTCGAGGCTGCTGCCGGAGGCCTCCAGCACTGCCTTCAGGTTGTTCAAAACGCGCTCGGTTTGTTCCGCAATCCCACCCGCAACGAACTGCCCAGTCTGAGGATCGATCGGGATCTGCCCCGAAACGAACACAAAGCCACCGGCCTTAATCGCCTGCGAATAAGGGCCGATTGCTGCGGGCGCGTTCTCTGTTTGGATTCGTTCCCTCAAAACAAAGCGGGGATTTTAGCAGACCTAACCACAAAGGCACAAAGACGCCAATTAAGCCGCGCCCTGGAGGCGTTCGACGTCCAGGACGCCCGGGACGCCCTTGATCGAACCGATGACACGGTCGAGGTGCTTCACATCGAAAACTTCCACCGTCACTTCAATATGACCACGCTCGTCCGACGCAACTGACGCCCGAGCATCGCGGATTCCCGTCTTCATATCGGAAATGGCGCCCGTGATTCCGGCGATCATGCCGGTGCGGTTTTCAGTGATCGCCAAAAGCTTGACTGCATAAGCCGTCTTCTCCGGCCGCCCCGCCCATTCCACTTCCACGATTCGCTCGCGGTTCACCATCAACTGCGTAACGTTCTTGCATCGTGTTGTATGTACGGCGACGCCTTTGCCGCGCGTCACGTAACCGATGATGTCTTCGCCGTGCAGCGGATTACAACAACGCGCGCGCGTCACCATCAAATCATCGATACCGCGCACGACGATCGAATCATCTCCAAGACGAATCAGACGTTTGACTGCGCGGACGCCGCTGCGCAGCCGGGATTCTTTCTGCTTGTCGAGCTGCTCAAACTGCTCCGGCCCAAGATACTTGGCGATAACGTTTCGCGGCACGAGCTTGCCGTAACCAATGCCGGCCAGCAGATCGTCGACGCGGCCGTAGCCATAGTCACTGGCAACACGCTTCATGTCCTTGTCGGTGTCGCTGAGCAGCTTCTTTGGGGAAAGCTGAAAACGCGAAGCTTCCTTTTCGAACAGTTTTCTTCCGATCTCGATCGACTCTGTTCGTTGTTGTTCCGCAACCCAGTGACGAACGCGATTCCGCGCGCGTGATGTCACGATGAAGTTCAACCAATCGCGCGAGGGATGGGAATTCGTCGAGGTAACGATTTCGACGACGTCGCCATTCTGAATCTGCGTGCGCAGCGGGACCATGCGCCCGTTGATTCGAGAGCCCGTACAGGTGTTGCCGACTTCCGAGTGAATCATGTAAGCGAAGTCGACGGGCGTGGCGCCGCGCGGAAGCTGAATGACTTTGCCCATGGGTGTGAACGCGTACACGTCCTTGGGATAAAGATCCAGCTTGAGCGAATCGAGAAAGTCCTTCGAGTCTTTTACTTCCTGCGTCCACTCAACCAGCGATCGCAACGCTTGCAAAGCCTGATCGTCGTCGCGAGCACCGCGCTTGCCTTCCTTGTATTTCCAGTGCGCGGCGACGCCTTCTTCGGCAATCTGGTGCATCTCCTCGGTGCGGATCTGAACCTCGAACGACTGGAGGTTGGAACCGATGACGGAGGTGTGCAGCGACTGGTAGAGATTGTCGCGGGGCGTGGCAATCCAATCTTTGATGCGACCGGGAACGGGCTTCCAGTTGTTATGGACCACTCCCAGCGCTGCGTAGCAGTGACGCACTTCGTTCGGAGTGATGATTCTTGCTGCGACGAGATCGTAAACCTGATCGAGACTGATCTTCTGCGCACGGAGCTTCTTCCAGATCGAGTAGAGCCGTTTCACGCGGCCTTCAACCAACACAAACGGGACTTCCGCCTCATTCATCTTTTGCTCGATACGCGCAGTGACGCCCTTAAGGAACGCTTCGTTCTCGGGCCGACGTTTTTCGAGTTGTTCGGCGAGCTCGCGATAATCTTCGGGATAGAGATGGCGAAACGCGAGATCCTCGAGCTCGCCGCGCAATTTACCCATGCCCAGGCGATGCGCGATAGGCGCGAAGATTTCCATCGTCTCTTCGGCGATTCGCTTGCGCTTCTCCGGATTGAGGTACTGGAGCGTGCGCATGTTGTGCAAACGGTCGGCGAGTTTCACAAGCACAACGCGAACGTCGTCAACCATCGCCAGCAGCATCTTGCGAACGTTTTCCGCCTGCTGTTCTTCACGCGAGATGTTGCTGATCTGCGCGATCTTGGTGAGGCCATCGACGAGGTGCGTGATTTCTTCACCGAAGTAACGGCGGATCGTGTCGAGATCTACGAGCGTGTCTTCAACAACGTCGTGCAGCAGGCCCGTGGCGACTGACACTTCGTCGAGCTTCATGTCCGCGAGAATGTTCGCAACTTCGAGCGGGTGTACGAGGTACGACTCGCCCGACGCGCGCTTCTGACCCTTGTGTTCTTTGGCGGAAAACAGGTAGGCGCGACGCAGCAGATCGAGATCTGCCTGTGCGTGGTTGGTTGCGACTTTCTCGACGATGTCTTCGATTCGTATCATCAATACTCGGAAAAATTATAACAAAGTGTAAACAGAACAAGTCAGGAAGGGTGGCTTGCCCCCCGCTTTCCCAACAGCGGGGGCAAGCCACCCTTCCTGACTTGTACTATTGCCTAAAAGTTAACCCTTCGGCGGGGAGGGGGACTGCTTTGCTTCCTCCTCCTTGCGCTTCTGATTCGCGACGCTCAATTCCGTCGTGCGCTTCAGAGCGACTTCGTAATCCTTTTGATACTGCGCCTTCTGCTCCGCCTGGCCGTCCATCTCTGCAAGCTTCGACGCCTCGAGCAGCAGATTGGTCTTGTAAGACCAGGCCGACTCATTATTCGGATCGAACTTGATCGCGTTTTCAGCTTCCGTCAAACCCTTCTTCACACACATCTGGGCCGTATCGAAATCCTTTTGATCCTTCGGCTTTTTGTAGGAGACGGTTGCCTTATTACTGGACGGATTGAGAGTAGTCGTCTTATTGGTAGCCAGTTCAGTAATCTTAAACGAACAATCCCAGTCCTTGCTGGCGAGCACGACGAACGCCTCGGCCCTCTTCTCCGGCTCGGTGTTGTCGCTGTTCGCACGTGCAGAGATCCACTGTCTCAACTTGTCGTATTCCTTGATCGACTCGTAGAGATAAGCAATCGCCTTGTAGGCTTCGTCGTCCTGAGGATTTCTGGCAAGAATATTTTGATACGCCTCGATTGCCTGCTGCGCTTTGGCAATATTCTCCGGAGTCTGTACGCCGGGACGATACTGCGCGTGAATCGTGCGAGCGATAAACATAGGGGCGGTCTTGTTATTGGGATCCAGCTCCGCAGCTTCCCGGGAATGCTGTTCCGCTTCCGCGAATCTCCCTTCGCGATAAGACCGCGCGGCCTCGTTCAACTGGTTCTTGGCTCTGATCCGGTTAATGACTCCACACCCG
>Ga0114129_10006497_pt1 | contig 16580 bp, 12 predicted proteins | sample RhiMetdeltSRZDD1_FD_80071 | JGI IMG/M metagenome (GOLD analysis project Ga0114129, IMG submission 80071) | Populus rhizosphere microbial communities from Tennessee, USA - Rhizosphere MetaG P. deltoides SRZDD1 (version 2) (version 2) | ecosystem: Host-associated > Plants > Roots > Rhizosphere >... | reverse complement strand
TGGCGCCAAATCACACGATCCAGTGGCCTATTGCCGGGTCGCCGTTGTGCGTCGTCTGCGTCGTGCTGCTGATGGTCGTGTCGGGCTGCGGTGCGCCCGTCGACCTCAAACAGACGCTTCAAGTCATCGACTCCAACGGGGGGTGGTACGATGCTGGTGTCGTGGCTGGCAAGAACAAGCTCGTCCCGAGTGTCAGTTTTCGTATCAAGAAGAAAGCCGACGTGAACGTCAACCCGCTCGCGCTCAACGTGTTGTTCCGGGCGGTCGACGGGCTGGAGAGCAGCATCGATCAGGACGTGTTCCTGCAGCGAGTCCAGTTCGAGGGAGACACGACGTCGCCAATTGTCGTCCGGCCCGAGAACGGCTATCTGGGCGAGGGTGAACAGACTCGCGCGCAGATGCTGCAGAACAGCCAGTTTCGCGACATGCGCGTCACGGTGTTCGGCAAGCACAGTTCTTCGACCTGGGTGGAGCTGGGCCGGTACGACATTCCTCGTCAGCTGCTGACGAAATAGCGCCACGCGAGCCAGTGGCGCAGCCAACTCCCGCTTTCGACGTTTCGCCTCCCCAACGCGAGGCTCCAACTCTCGAACGGCGACTCGGTCCGCTCGATGCGGCGGCGATTATCGTGTCCAACGTGATCGGCGGCGGCATCCTCTTCACTCCACCGCTCATTGCGGCGAGCGTTCCGCGGCCGTGGTGGTTCCTCTCGACGTGGTTTGCCGGTGGCATTCTGGCATTCGCAGGTGCCATGGCGTACGCCGAGCTTGCGGCGTTACGGCCGCGTGCAGGTGGCGAATACGTGTACCTTCGCGCGGCGTACGGTCAGCTCGCGGCGTTCCTGACGGGCTGGACCTCCTTCGTCGCGGGTTTCTCCGGCGCCATTGCCACGAGCGCGGTCGTCCTTGCGGCGTACGTCGGCAGGTTCGTTCCGGGCGCCGACGATGGAACGGCGCTGTTCGTGATTCCGCTTCCGTTCATCCCATTGACCATCTCGCGCCAGGCGATCGTGGCAGTGGCGGCGATTGCGCTCATGGCGTGGATTCATCTGCGCGGTGTCGGTCCGGGACGGCTGATGACAAACGTCCTCGCCGCGCTCAAGGTTTCGGCACTCCTGATCTTCATCGCGTTGGGCCTGTCGATCGGCGCAGGTGACTTTGGACATTTCGGGCGCGCGGCTGGTCCCGTTGCGGCTAGCGGTTGGTTGTTGGCCCTGATTCCGGTGATGTTCACCTACTCGGGCTGGAACGCGGCGGCTTACGTGGCTGAGGAAGTTCGCGAGCCAGGCCGGAACGTGCCGCTCGCGCTCGGTCTCGGAACACTCGCGGTCGTCGTCATCTACCTGCTTCTTAACGTGCTCTTTCTGTACGTGCTGCCCGTCGATCGACTTGGCCAGGTAAAGGGCAGCGTGCTCGACGTCATCGCCGATCGTCTTCTTGGTGTGCGCGCGGGCAACGTGATGGGGATCGTGTCAATTATCAGCATCGCCGCCAGCATCAGCGCGATGACGTTTGCAGGTCCTCGTGTCTACTACGCCATGGCGCGCGACGGGCTCTTCTTTCAGAGCGCCGCACGGATTCACCCGCGCTATCACACGCCGGCGGTCTCCATCATCGCGCAGGCCGTCTGGAGCTCGCTGCTCGTCCTCTGGGGTGGCGCCAATGCGCTGACGACGTATACAGGTTTTTCGGTTGTGTTGTTCGCCGGGATTGCCGTGGTGTCGGTCTTCGTGCTGCGAAGCCGCGAACCGGCGGCGCCGCGACCGTTCAGGGCGTGGGGCTATCCTGTTGCGCCTGCGATGTTCGCGATTGCGAGCCTCGCGATCGTTCTGAACGCACTCCGGGCGGATCTCGTCGTACCGCTGCGAACGTCCTCACCATGGGGACCTGCCGCCGCCGGCATCATGATCATCGCGCTCGGGATACCGTTCTACGCAGCGTTCCGACGAAAGAACCCTCAGATCTGATCTGCTCGTGCGGCGGACGGCCTATCGGTCATGAGAGCCCAGACCGTCAGCAACGCCAACGTCCCATCTGACGCGGCAAAGAGCAGAAACGACGTCGGCGACCCCCGGAGCCAGTAATCGAGGAGGAACGCACACGCGCCGGCGCCTTTCAGCAGCGGACCCATCACCCACATGTACCCGCGGTAGCGGACCGGATCACGCCATGGCAGGTAGTACCCCACACCCACCGCGATGAGGAACACCCCATTGAGGTCGGAGAAGATGCGTGGGTGCGCTGGTTCGACGCCGAAGATTGCGGCGAGACGATCGCCCGCGAGCAATAAAAAGGCCCCTACGACTGAATCGTAGAGGCCTGAGATGCATGCGAGGACCGCAATCACGCGCAGAGGGTTACTGGATCCGCTTCAGCTCACCCTTGTAGGTCACCGTCTCGCCCGGAGCCACGAGCACATCGAACTGCGCCGGCTCGTAGCCGTCGGCCTTGATTTCGATCTGGTGACCGCCGGACTCGATCCCGAGCTTCTGGAACACGCCGTCGAAGCTGTCGACCTCGCCGACGAAGTACCCATCGACGAACACCTGCGCGTGGCGCGGCTTGATCTTCAATCGCAGGGAGCCCGTCTCCAGCACGGACTGACTATACCCCCCGCTACCGCCATATCCGTAACCGCCGTACCCGTAACCGCCGTATCCGTAACCGCCGTATCCGTATCCGCCGTAGTAGCCAGGAGCGTAGCCGCCGTACCAGAACGGATCGTAGTAGAGGAAGCCAAGCCCGTAACCGTACCCGGATCCCCAGAAGCCGTACGGATAGTAGTAGTGCCCCGGATAGTAAATCACCCCGCCGCCGGTACCGGGGTACACGCTGCCACGCTCGACCGCCTGGCCGGTGACAGGTCGTCCATCGCGAGGCCGGCTGTAAGCCGGGACTGCGGCACGTTCAGGCACGGAGCTGTCGCCGTTTGCGACCGCCGACTGCGCACCGGCCGGCCTCGCGCTGGCAGCGGTGGATCCGTCGCCACGCGAGCCACGGGGCACCGCGCGGCCTGTGCTGCCGTCGTCACCGCTGCGTCGTGGAGGTGCAGCCCGTTCGGCGGCCGAACCAGAGGAGTGGCCGGGAGCCGTGGACGTTGGCGCCGAGCTGGAGCCGGACGAGGATGGGGTGGAGGAGGAACCCATCGACCCGCCGCCTGACGCTCCGCCGCCTGCTGCGCCGCCACCGCCACCACCACCCCCGCCGCCCCTCGGCTCGGCCGAGCCCGTCGAGCCTGCTCCGGCGGGCCGCTCGCGCTGCGCCAACGCCGGCAGCACGGCCACGGCTAGTAAGACCGCGACCAGAGCGCTGATCCTAAATTCTTGACGTCTCATCACGGCTCCTCCGGAATCTTTGGAAAGATCCCCAACGGACGCAAAAGCAACAGATCTGCCAGGTGAGGCATTGTGGTTTGGCGCCGTTTCGCCACATTCTACTCCCCAGGAGCACGTGGGTGCGTCTCTTTCTGAGTGCAATCGTCCGAAGCCAGTGACACAGGCCAGCGCCGGCAGGCCGATAGTCCCGTAGTTCGGTGGCTCGGTACCGGGCCGAATTCGCGCGATGTCCAGCCCACTTAACCACTCTCGTCGAACGGTTGACGCAAGCGGGCTTCCGAGCCGCGGATCTACCGGCTCTGTTGGTAAATGATAGACTCGAAAAAAGTGTCGCTCTTGCTTGCCACGACCGTCCTTGCAGTGCGTCACCGCGACGCGGCGGTGATGGCAAGCGACGGGCAGGTCACCTTCGGAGACACTGTCGTCAAGCAACGCGCGCGAAAGATCAGAAAACTCTACAACGACCGGATCCTGGCCGGGTTTGCGGGATCCGCGGCGGACTCCTTTGCGCTCTTTGCGCGCTTCGAGGCGAAGCTCGAACAGTATCGCGGCAACCTGGAGCGCTCGGCGGTCGAGCTCGCGAAGGACTGGCGCACCGATCGGCTGCTGCGCCGGCTCGAGGCGATGCTGATCGTCATGGATACGAAGCTGACCTATCTGCTCTCGGGCAATGGAGATCTCATCGAGCCCGACGATGGGATCATTGCGATCGGATCGGGGGGCGCCTACGCGATGGCGGCGGCCAAGGCGCTCGCGAAACACACCGAGCTGGGGGCCCGACAGATCGCCGAGCAGTCGATGACGATCGCCGCGGGGATTTGCATCTACACCAACGCCACTATCACGATCGAAGAACTGTGACACGGAATGCCGATCTACCTTTCCGAGACGACGGTCTCGACCGCTGAATCGTTGACACCGCGGCAGATCGTCAGCGAGCTCGACAAGCACGTCATCGGTCAGACCAAGGCGAAGCGGGCCGTGGCAATCGCGCTGCGGAACCGGACCCGCAGACAGAAGCTCCCGCCGGAGCTTGCCGAAGAGATCGCGCCGAAGAACATCCTGATGATCGGGCCGACTGGTGTCGGGAAGACCGAGATCGCGCGGCGACTGGCGCGCCTTGCGCAGTCGCCGTTCATCAAAGTCGAGGCGTCGAAGTTCACCGAGGTCGGCTACGTCGGCCGAGACGTCGAGTCGATGGTCCGCGATCTCGTCGAGCTCGCAGTTGACATGATTCGCGAGGAGCGCCTCGCCGAAGTTCAAGGCAAGGCGAAACAGGCCGCCGAGGAGCGACTCCTCGACTTGCTGCTGCCGCCGCTTCCGCCCGCGCCTGACTACGACGATCAGGGGGCGACGATCCGCGACCAGGCGCAACGTACTCGCGAGAAGCTGCGGGACCAGCTGCGCGACGGCCGGCTCGATCAGAAGCAGGTCGAGATCGATGTCCGCGAGAAGACGTTCCCGTCGTTCGAGATCATCGCCGGATCGTCGGTCGAAGAAGTTGACATCAATGTGAAGGACATGCTTCCCGGTCTGTTCCAGGGACGCACGAAGAAACGAAAGCTGCGGGTTCCGGAGGCGCTCGACGCGCTCGCGCAGGAAGAGCAGCAGAAGCTGATCGACATGGAGACCATCGCGCGCGCCGCCGTCGAGCGCGTGCAGCAGGCCGGCATCATCTTCATCGACGAGATCGACAAGGTTGCTGGGCGGGAGAGCGGACACGGACCAGACGTCAGCCGCGAGGGCGTTCAACGCGACATTCTGCCGATCGTAGAAGGGACGACCGTCAACACCAAGTACGGCATGGTGAAAACGGATCACATCCTTTTCATTGCAGCGGGCGCGTTCCACGTATCCAAACCGTCTGACCTGATTCCGGAGCTGCAGGGGCGCTTTCCAATTCGCGTCGAGCTCGAGCCGCTTGGGCGCGAGGATTTCGTCCGCATCCTGACGGAGCCAAAGAGCGCGTTAATCAAGCAGTACACGGCGCTTCTCTCGACCGAGGGCCTCACACTCCGCTTCACGGACGACGCGATCGGGCGCATTGCGGATTTCGCGACGCTCGTCAACGAGCGCACCGAGAACATCGGCGCGCGACGGCTGCACACGGTCATGGAGAAGCTGCTCGACGACGTGTCGTTCGATGCGCCCGACATGACCGACGGCGCGGTCACGATCGACGCCGCTTACGTCGAACGCATGCTTGCCGACGTCGTCCGCAACGAAGATCTGTCACGGTATGTCCTCTGAGGAATGACTTCATTCGAGCGTGATCAATCCCGCCGTCTCGGGATTCCGGTGCTCCTGATCGTCACCCTGACTGCGAGTGGCTGCGGCAAGAAGGGGGATCCCCTGGCGCCGCTTCGCCTCGTTCCGTCTGCGGTGACGGAGATCTCGGTGCGGCAGGTCGGCAACGAGGTGCAGCTGAAATTCGTGCTGCCCACGACGAATCTCAACGGGCCCGGTCGAATCGATCTGGACCGTGTCGAGATTTACGCGATGACGGTCGCGCCCGGCGTGGCTCCACCGAATCGCGACCTCTTGACGAAGGGTCACGTTGTCGGCGCTATTTCCGTGAAGCCACCGCCTCCGCCAGGAGAGCAGCCGGAAGACGCGGAGCCCGACAAGCGACCGGGACCTGGCGATCATGTCTCGTTCGCCGAGAAACTGACGCCGGAGAAACTGAAACCAGAGGCGATAAATCCTGCCACCGAAGACCGGGGCTCGCGGGGAGGGGCTCGGGGCTCGAGTCCTTCACCAGCAACGGAACCGCCGGACCAGAAGCCTGGTGCGGCCGGAACCCCCCAGACGCCGGCGTCAAAGCCCGAGGTCCAGACTCCGAAATCAGAGACACAAACACCGAAACCCGAACCGGGGGCTACCAACCCGCAGCCCGCCGTCGCGAACCCCGAACCGCAAGCGACAGCGAACTATCCAACGCGGGTCTATTCGGTACGCGGCATTTCAAAGGGTGGACGGCCGGGTCAGACCTCGACGCGGGTCGTCGTTCCGGTGGTGCCGCCGCCGGCGCCCCCAACGGGGCTGGACGCGCGCGTCGGCGAACGTGCGCTCACGCTCGCATGGACCCCGCCCGTCGCTGAGCCCGGCGGGCCGGCTCTCGCCTTCAACGTGTATCGCGCGGCTTCGGACTCTTCGCCGTTGAACGCTTCGCCCGTAACCGCGCCGACGTTCGACTATCCCTCGGTCGAGTTCGAAAAGGAGCAGTGCTTCGTCGTTCGCGCTATTGCGACCGTCCAGAACGTCAGCCTCGAGAGCGAGGCCTCGGCCACGAAGTGCATCACGCCGCATGATACGTTTCCTCCGGCGCCGCCGAAGGGGCTGAGTGCCGTGTCGCCTCCGGGATCGATCCAACTGACGTGGGATGCCAATACGGAAGCGGACCTGGCGGGATACAGGGTCTTGCGTGCCGACGCGCCCGGTGAGACACTTCGCCCGCTGACCCCCGAGCCCATTCATGACGCGTCGTTCAACGATCAGAACGTCAAGCCGGGAGTCTCGTACGAATATGCAGTCATCGCGATCGACCGAAATGGCAACGCGAGTGCGCCCTCCCAGCGGCTTGCAGTGACGGCGCGATGAAACATTACTACCGAATCGAGCACAAGAACGAGCCCCGCTACGTCGTCGCGGAAGACAGTTCCTGGCGACTGCTGCAGGGGAATCCCTTTGGGGATCACGCGGCCGGCGAAGCAATCGCTTCGGACAACGTGAGGCTCCTGTCGCCGGTGGAGCCCTCCAAGATCGTTGCCGTGGGCCGCAATTATCGGGATCACGCCGCTGAACTGAACAACCCGGTTCCGGTCGAGCCGCTGATCTTTCTCAAGCCTTCGACAGCAGTCATCGGTCCCGGCGATCTCATCGTCATTCCGCCGGACGCGGGCCGCGTCGATCACGAAGCCGAAGTAGGAGTTGTCATCGGAGCACGCGCGTGGCGCGTTCGCGAAGAGGACGCGCATCGCCATGTCTTCGGCATCACGTGCGTGAACGACGTGACCGCTCGCGATCTGCAGAAGAAGGATGTCCAGTTCACGCGCGCGAAAGGGTTCGATTCGTTTGCGCCGATCGGACCGTGCATCGCGACCGGACTCGACTATCGCTTGGCGTCGGGCCTGACAGTCGAAGGCTGGGTGAACGGCGTGCGCCGCCAGGCGTCCTCGACGCGCGAGCTGATCTTCTCGATCGACCGGCTGATCGCGTTCATCTCTGCCGTCATGACGCTCCTGCCGGGCGACGTCATCGCAACGGGCACGCCGGCCGGGGTTGGCCCGCTCGTGGCCGGAGACCGAGTGACCATCAAGGTCGAAGGCGTCGGTGAGCTGACGAACACAGTGGCGCAGGCGATCGCTGGGCGGAGATAATGAAAGGTGAACGGCTCCAGGCTCTTGGCTCATGGCCTGCAGCCCAGAGCCCTAAGCCTAGAGCCGACCACGTAAACTCGGAGATCCACCATGAAACTCTTCATCGACACCGGCAACCTCAAGGAAGTCGAGAGCCTCGTCCCGCTCGGGATCATCGATGGCATCACCACGAATCCGTCGCTGCTCGCGAAGGAAGGTGGAGACTACCGGGCCATCCTGAAGAAGATCTGCCAGATCGTGAAAGGTCCGACGAGCGCCGAAGTCGTCGCGACCGATGCCGAAGGCATGATTCGGGAAGGACGCGATCTCGCCTCGATCGATCAGCACATCGTCGTGAAGGTCCCATTTACGAAGGAGGGCGTGAAGGCCTGTCGCGCGCTGTCATCGGAAGGGAAGCGCGTGAACGTCACGCTCGTGTTCTCACCGACGCAGGCGTTGCTCGCCGCGAAAGTTGGCGCCACGTACGTGAGCCCGTTCATCGGCCGGCTCGATGACATCTCGACGCACGGGATGAACCTCATTGCGGAGATCGTCGAGATCTTCGGCAACTACGACTTTTCGACCGAAGTGCTCGTCGCCTCCGTGCGCCATCCGATGCACGTCGTCGAAGCCGCGCGGCTTGGTGCTGACATCTGCACGTGCCCGGCGGCCGTGATCGAATCCATGTTCCGGCATCCCCTCACGGACGTCGGACTCGAGCGCTTCCTCAAGGATTGGGAGAAGGCCCAGGCCGTGGCGTCCGGAACGCGGTAGCGGGTGACTCCGGCCGTGGTGTCCGGCTCGGGCCGGATGATGTAGAGTCCGGCTTCAGCCGGACCGCTGATGGATTCACTCAAACATCTCGAAGTACTCGAGCGGCGCGCGGAGCTGGGAGGCGGTGAAGACCGGTTGCGTCGTCAGCACGAGGCCGGCAAGCTGACGGCGCGCGAGCGGATCGATCTCCTTTTCGATCCCGGGACTTTTCAGGAAATCGACAAGCTCGTGACGCACCGATGCCGCGACTTCGGGATGGACGAGCAGATCGTACCCGGCGACGGCGTCATTGCCGGCCACGGCCGCGTTGACGGCCGCCCCGTCTACGCGTTCGCACAGGACTTCACGGTGTTCGGTGGATCCCTCTCGGAGACGAACGCCGCGAAGATCGTGAAGGTGATGGATCTCGCGCTCGAGATGGGAGCGCCCGTCGTAGGCCTCAACGATTCTGGCGGAGCGAGAATCCAGGAAGGCGTCCTGTCGCTCGGCGGCTACGCCGACATCTTTCTGCGCAACACGCTTGCATCCGGGGTCATTCCGCAGATCTCGGCGATCATGGGGCCCTGCGCCGGCGGCGCCGTCTACTCACCTGCGATCACCGACTTCAACATCATGGTCGAAGGCACGAGCTACATGTTCGTGACCGGACCCGAGGTGATCCGCACGGTCACGCACGAGGAAGTCACCAAGGAGCAGCTCGGTGGGGCGAAAACGCACAACGAAACGAGCGGCGTGGCCCATTTCTCGGTCGAGGACGATCGGTCGTGCCTTCGCCTCATCAGAGATTTACTCGCGTACCTGCCCAGCAACAACCTCGATGACGCGCCGCGCGGCGCGACGACAGATCCGCCCGACCGCGAAGACGAGGCGCTCGATCGGCTGGTTCCCGAATCACCGAACCGGCCTTACGACATGCTCGACCTCGTCCACGCGATTGCGGACGATGGAGAGTTTCTGGAGGTGCATCGACATTTTGCGCGGAACATCATCGTCGGGTTCGCGAGGCTCGGTGGACGCACCGTCGGCATCGTCGCCAATCAACCGGCGCATCTCGCGGGCACGCTGGACATCGATGCGTCGGTCAAAGGCGCGCGGTTCGTGCGCTTCTGCGACGCGTTCAACATGCCGCTCGTGACCTTCGAGGACGTGCCAGGGTTTCTGCCGGGCACTCGGCAGGAGTACGGCGGCATCATTCGCCATGGCGCGAAGCTGTTGTTCGCGTTCGCGGAAGCGACGGTGCCGAAGCTGACGGTCATCACGCGGAAGGCGTACGGCGGCGCCTACTGCGTCATGTCGAGCAAACACATTCGGACCGACGTGAACTTCGCGTGGCCTTCGGCTGAGATTGCTGTCATGGGACCTGAGGGCGCCGTCAACATCCTGTACCGGCGCGAGCTGGAAACCGCGGCCGATCCCGCGGCGCTTCGCGCTGAGCGCGTTGCGGAGTTCCGCGAGAAGTTCGCGAATCCCTACGTGGCGGCATCGCGCGGGTTCATCGACGAAGTGATTCGTCCGCGGCAGACGCGCGCGAAGCTGATCGCGGCGCTCGCGACGCTGCAGACCAAACGCGCCAGGAACCCGCCCAAGAAACACGGGAACATTCCGCTTTGAAGGTCCTCATCGCCAACCGCGGCGAGATCGCCGTGCGGGTCATGCGCGCGTGTCGCGAGATGGATCTGCCCACCGTCGCGGTGTACTCCGACTGCGATCGACATGCACGGCACGTGGGTGAAGCCGATCAGGCGTTCCATATCGGGCCGAGCGAAGCCGCGCGAAGTTATCTCAACATCGATGCAATTCTCGACGCAGCGCGTCATGCGGGCGCTGACGCGATCCACCCGGGTTACGGCTTCCTCGCCGAGAACGGTGATTTTGCTCGGGCCTGTCGCGACGCCGGTTTGATCTTCATCGGCCCATCGCCTGAAACGATTGCGCTGATGGGCAGCAAGACTGCCGCGCGCGGTGCCGCGGAACGTGCGGGCGTGTCCGTCGTTCCGGGCACCCATCAGCCGTTCGGCGCGGATGTACCCGACCGCGTGCTGACCGACGCCGCCAACGCGATCGGCTATCCGATTCTCGTAAAGGCCGTCGCCGGCGGCGGCGGGAAGGGGATGCGAACCGTCGAGGATCCACGCGATCTTTCTTCAGCGATCCGCGCTGCGCGATCAGAGGCGGGCGCAGCATTTGGCGACACGAGGGTCTACTTCGAGCGCCGACTCCTGAGGCCGCGGCACATCGAGATTCAGCTCCTCGGCGATCATTTCGGCACGATCGTGCCGTTCGTCGAGCGTGAGTGCTCCATCCAGCGTCGTCATCAAAAAGTGGTCGAGGAGTCGCCGTCGATTGCGGTCAAGCCGAAGCTCCGGCGTCAGATCGCGGACGCCGCTGCGCGAGTCGCCCAGACAGTGGGCTACACGAATGCCGGGACGATCGAATTCCTGCTGGACGAAGACGAATCGTTCTACTTCCTCGAGATGAACACGCGGCTGCAGGTCGAGCACCCGGTGACCGAGATGGTGACGAGCATCGATCTCGTGCGTTGGCAAATCCGGATTGCACGCGGCGAGCGGCTCGAGATCGATCCGGATCGCGCACTGACGCCGCTCGGCCATGCGATCGAGTGCCGGATCTATGCCGAGGATCCAGACCTCGGCTTCATGCCGTCGCCCGGTCTGATTCGCGGCCTCAGACCGGCTGCCGGACCGGGAATACGCGATGACAGCGGCGTCAGCGCGGGATACACGGTGCCTGTCCACTACGATTCGATGATCGCGAAGCTCGTGGCGTGGGCGGATTCGCGACGCGACGCGATCGCGCGCATGACTCGCGCGCTGCGCGAGTATCAGGTGCTGGGCATCAGAACCACAATCCCCTTCTTCCTGTGGCTGATGAGGCAGCATGCGTACGCGGAAGGAAGGTACGATACGACGTATCTGGATCGTCTTCTGGACGAACGCAAGGGAGAGAGCTTCAGCGAACTGGATTCGGGCGACGAGGAGCTTGTGACGATTGCAGCGGCGCTCGACGCCTACTGGCGTGCCGGCGTGAGCGAGTCCTCCGAGCAGGTGTCGCGGGCGTTGAGCATGTGGCAACAGACTGCGCGGCGGGAGGCGCTGCGCGATTGACTGTCGAGATCGAGATCGCCGGCCGGGGCCGAACGGTCTCGGTTGAACCCGCCGGGGCGGGCCGGTATCGTGTCCTGATCGATGGTCATCCGCATCTCGTGGATGCGGTACGCGTGGGCGAGTTCTCGCTGTCGCTCATCGTCGACGGCCAGCCGCCAGTGTCCGCAGACAGGGGGTCTGACTCCCGTACGGGGTGTGACCCCGGTACAGACCCGAGCCCTGACCCGCGTACTGATAGGGGGTCAGACCCCGCTACGCCGCGCGTCACTCGCGAGATTCACATCGCTCCCGGCACTGCACGCGGGGAAACGCTCGTCGGAATCGATGGTCGCACGGTCGCGGTGACGGTCAACGGTCGCCGAAGTCGCCGCGTAGCCGAGGGAGGAAGTCAGGCACACGGCGTGCAAGCGGTGACCGCGCCCATGCCCGGTCGGATCGTCCGCGTGCTCGTTCAACCAGGTGACCGAATCGCCGCCCGTCAGGGCGTCATCGTCGTCGAAGCCATGAAGATGGAGAACGAGCTCCGATCGCCGAAGGCCGGCAAAGTGAAGGAAGTGACGGTCTCGCCGGGCACGTCGGTCGAGGCCGGCAGGATCCTCGTGGTGATCGAATAAAAGCTGCCCTTGCAGGCGCGCCAGGGGGCGCGCCCCCCCACCGCGGAGAAACGCGCGGCGGGCCCCCACCGCACGTATTGTGTGCGGTGGGTGGGATGGGGGGTTTCGGCGGGGCGAAGCCCTCGGTCGGAAATGACACTGTGACATCAATGCCGGACGATTCACGGCCGCCCGCCACCCCAGCGCGCAACAAAACGCGCGCCGGAGACCCCGGGCCGGAACCAGCCCCCGAAGAGCCGACACCTGTCGCTCGCAGGCGATCGATGCTGTGGCGCGTCAGGCGAGTGATCGTTCGTCTTCTGGCGCTTGTCGTGGCGGTGGTGGCGGCGCTCATTGCCACGTTCTTCACGATCGATCTCGGGCCTTCGTTGCGTACACGTGCCGAGCGCGAAGGATCCAAGTTTCTGGAACGGCCGATGCACATCGGCAGGCTCTCGGCGAAGTTCAGGCCGGGCGTATTCGTCGTCGAGAACCTCATCATCGAGGGGCTGTCGCCAGCCGACCGGCCGTTTCTCAAGGCAAAGACGATTACGGTCACCGTTCCGTGGTGGACTGCCTTCAACCGTCGTCTCATCATCGAGTCGATCGTGATGACGGACTGGGAGATGGTCGTCGAATCGTTCCCGAACGGGCGTCACAACTTCCCAAGAATCACTCGGCCGTCATCCGGCAGGAGCGGACCGGCCCGGTTTACGACGACGGTCAGGAGCGTCGTCGCTGCGCGCGGCCAGTTTACCTACGACGATCACGCAGCGCCGTGGAGCACGATCGCGCGGAACCTCACCGTCGAGGTCACGAATCCAGGTAACGAGTACCGCGGTCAGGCATCGTTCTCGGACGGCACGGTCCGCATCCTGTCGTACGAGCCGTTCCGTACCGACATGCGATCGTCGTTCAAGATCGACGGCGGATTGGTGAAGTTCGATCGAATCGATCTCTCGAGCGATGGCGCGCGATCGGATGTCACGGGAACCGTCGACCTCGGTCACTGGCCGGAGCAGACGTATCAGGTCCGGTCGCGCATCGACTTTCCGACCCAGAAGAACATCTTCTTTCACAAAGAGAAGTTCACGGTCTCCGGCAGCGGCGACTTCGACGGAACATTTCACCTCTTCAAGGGCGGCCGCGAGCTGAAAGGGAACTTCACGAGCGCCGTGGCGGGTCTCAACACCTGGCGCTTCCCGAAGCTGCGCGGATCGGTGCTGTGGCTCTCCGATCGTCTCGAGATCACCAATGCGACGACGGAACTGTACGGCGGAACGGCACGGTTCGACTATCGAATGGCACCGTTCGGGAAGGACGTGCCGACGATCGCCACGTGGGACGTCGACTACCGGCAGGTGGACCTCGCGCGGCTCACCGATTTTCTCGAATTGCCCGAGCTCCGGCTGGCGGGACGAGCCTCCGGACGGAATCGACTCGAGTGGCCGTCGGGAAAATGGGCGCAGAAACGCGGAAAGGGCGAGGTGATCGTGGACGCGCCTGCCGGCGTGCGACCGATGACCCGCGATCTGCCGGCCGATCTGGTTGCGGGACGCGCGGAGCTGCTGCCGGAAGTCGGACCATTCAACCCGCATTCGTCGCTGGGCTATCTCCCGGTTGCAGGCCGAATCATCTACTCGCTCGATGCTGATGGCATCACACTCGATCGGAGTTGGGCAGCGACCGAGAGCACGTACTCCGAGTTTCAGGGAAGGACCGCGTTTGGCGAACGATCGCGCATTCCGTTCCACGTGACGAGTCTGGACTGGCAGGAAAGTGATCGCGTGCTTGCCGGCATCATGACGGCATTCGGGTCGCCGACCGGCGCAGTGCCAATCGGCGGCTACGGACAGTTCGACGGGACGATGCTCGAGTCGTTCGCGCGGCCACGGATTGAAGGCACGTTTGTCGGCGAGCGCATGCGTGCGTGGGACGTATTGTGGGGACGCGGTCACGCAAACGTGGTGATCGAAAACAGCTATGTGAACGTTTCCGGTGCCGTGCTGACGTCAAGCGATTCCGAGATTCAGGCCGACGGCCAGTTCTCGCTCGGATACCCACGGCGCGATGGGGGCGAGGAGATCAACGCTCGCGTGAGGATCACTCGGCGTCCACTCGTCGATCTACGTCACGCCTTCGAGCTCGACGACTATCCCGTCGTAGGATTGCTGTCGGGTGACTACCACCTGTACGGCAGGTATCAAACGCCGTTCGGGTTCGGGAAGATGATGATCGAAGGCGGCGTGGCTTATGGCGAGACATTCGAGAAAGCGACGGCGTCGCTGCGATTCGAAGGTGCAGGCGTCCGCCTGGACAGCATCGAGATCTCCAAGGCGGCGGGAAAAGTGGTCGGCGCGGCGTTCGTCGGGTGGGATGGGACGTACTCGTTCAACGCCGACGGCGAGCGGATTCCGGTGGAGTCGCTCGAGACGGCGTCCTTTCCGCGCGCGCCACTTTCGGGCCGGCTTCACTTCAACGCGACGGGAGTTGGAACGTTCGACGATCCGCGTTACGAGGTCACGCTGGGAGTAGACGATCTCTTCGCGGGCGACGAAGGCATCGGGCAGCTTCAAGGGAAGCTGGCGTTACGCGGCCAGCTCCTGACCGTGGAGCTCGAGGTCGCGTCGCCGCGCCTGCTGGTCTCGGGATCTGGCCGCATTGCGCTGACGCCCGAGATGGATGCGGAGCTCACCCTGCGCTTCTCCAACACCTCACTCGATCCGTACGTCCGCTTCTTCGAGCCGCGACTCTCGCCGTTCACCACGGCCGTTGCCGACGGCACCATCCGAGTCGTCGGGGAACTGGCGGATGTCGATCAGATGGTGGTTGAAGGGCGCGTCGAGCGGCTCGACGTGAAGCTCTTCGACTATCGATTGCACAACAACGGCCCGATCGATCTGTCGCTCGACCAGCACGTGCTGAAGGTCAACCAGCTCCACGTCTCCGGCGAAGGGACGCAGCTGCAGGTCGAAGGTCACATCGCCTTCGATCAGAAAGAGGTCTCGCTCGATGCCTCGGGCGACGCGAACCTCGGGATTCTTCAAGGCGTCTTCCGCGATCTGCGCAGTCGCGGTACCGCTGTTCTCAAGGCGCAGGTCATCGGATCGCTCGACAAGCCGATCTTCTCGGGGAGCGCGACGATCAACGACGGCCGGCTGCGCCACTTCTCGCTGCCACACTCCCTCGAGTCGATCAATGGTCGGATTCTGTTCGACGCATCCGGCATCCGCATCGACGACGTGACGGCGAAGCTGGGTGGGGGGGACGTCCATTTCGGCGGAAGAGTTGCGATGGACGGCTTCGCACTCGGCCGGCTCAATCTCACCGCAAATGGCGAGCAGCTGAACATCCGCTATCCGGCCGGATTCAGGTCCGTCGTCGACGCCGATCTCGCGCTTGACGGAACGTTCGGGTCGATGGTGCTGAGCGGCACGGTTCGCGTGAACGATTCGCTCTGGTCGCGACGGATCGAGACCAGTCCGGACCTCTTCAACTTCGGCGGTGGCGAGTCGGCGCCAGCGGCGGGCGCCCCCGTCACAACGATCCCGCTTCGGTTCAACGTCGGGATTACCGCTGCTCAGACGCTCCGAATCGAGACGAACGTCGCCAAGATGGTTGCGAGCGCCGATCTTTCGCTGCAGGGAACCTACGACAAGCCGCAGCTCTTCGGACACGTGGAGATCGACCGCGGCGATGTGTTGTTCGAGGGAAACCGCTACCTCATCACACGGGGAGCCATCGATTTCTTCAATCCGTCGCGGATCGATCCGGTGTTCGACATCGAAGCGGAAACGCGCGTGCGTCTGCCGCTTCAGACGTACCGCGTGACCATCGGCATCGCTGGCACGTTGAAGAACTTCGTGCCGACCGTCAACTCGGATCCGCCGCTTTCGACGGTCGATACTGTTGCGCTGCTGCTTGGGCAGACGGCAGATATCGAGAATGCAGAACTGCGGGCGTTGCGGCCGCAGGTCGCCCAGCAGTCCGAAGAAGCACTGCTCCGCGGGGCCCTCGGCCGCATGATTGCGAATCCGCTCTCCGCGCCTGTGACCGGGGCACTCGGCAGAATTGGACTGGACACGACGATCGCCCCATTGGTGGGCACCGAGGCGGATCCGCTCGCCGCATCGGCGCGGCTCGTCATCGGCCGCCGCATCTCGAACCGCGCCTACGTTACGTACACGCGCGCGCTCGGCGGCAGCACCACGGAACGGGAACAGATCGTCGTGCTCGAATACGATCAGAGCGACCGCGTCGGTTGGGTGGTGACTCAGATTGGTCAGGACACCTACTCGATCGACTTCCGCGTGCGCCACCGGTTCTGACGATGTGACGTGACGGCGTCAAGGGAAAAGGGAAAAGGGAGAAGGGATAAGGGATAAGGGATAAGGGA
>Ga0114129_10006496_pt1 | contig 16582 bp, 14 predicted proteins | sample RhiMetdeltSRZDD1_FD_80071 | JGI IMG/M metagenome (GOLD analysis project Ga0114129, IMG submission 80071) | Populus rhizosphere microbial communities from Tennessee, USA - Rhizosphere MetaG P. deltoides SRZDD1 (version 2) (version 2) | ecosystem: Host-associated > Plants > Roots > Rhizosphere >... | reverse complement strand
TCCTTTGCCATTGCTATGGATCTCGCCGATGAAGCGGACCCGCGCAAATGTGTAATGATCGATGACCTGCCGCGTACCACGCGTGCAGCTCTTAATGTGGGCATGGCAAGCCTGCTATACGGCTGTGACGAGCCAACCGAGGACGCGAGCGGGGTCTTTACCGATTGGACTCACCTGCCTATCTTGCTAGGAGATTGAAAAATGGAATCAGGCAATGCAGCCATCGGGCTATTGATCATTGTCCTGCTCATCGTCGGAGCAAACTTTGTGATGTGTGCCATTGCCCGCGGCGCGACCAGAGGCGGGAATTCGCTCTGGATGTCTGCACTGAAAGACTCATGGAGCAAGCCCATGGACACTCCGGCGAATAAATCCATGAATGAGCTGAGGAAACGAGTGGAGGAACTCGAAAAGAAGCATGACAAGTGATTTTAGCCTTCAAAAGGGGCTTTCAACCCAGCTTGGAGTGACTTTCTAGGTAGGGGTAAGTTTTACAAACTACTTACGTCGTTCATACAGATTCATGACAATTGATTCATCGTATATTAATCACCGCATAGTATCTTTACCCTGTTTTCGTTATAACGTATGGAGGCATTCGTGACTAAAACGACTAGAACGATCCTGGGTTTATTTGTAGTGGGCATTTTACTGACCGGAGCATTCTCCGGTGGTTTTATTGTTGGACATCTCCTGCCTTCCACCGGGCAATTGCCGGTGCTCAGTGATTTTCTTCCCTCTTCGCCGGGCGTCCAACCGGAACAGCAATCTGCCACACCCAGTGAGCTGCAAACCTTGTTTATCCCGTTCTGGGAAGCGTGGAACGTTGTCCATGAGCAATTTGTGGATCAGCCGATTGATGACCAGGCGCTGATGCAGGGTGCGATCCGCGGCATGATGGATGCCCTGGGTGATAAACAAACCTTCTATATGGAGCCGCAGGTATATGAAAGTGAAACTTCCTCCCTTCAGGGTCAATATGAAGGGATCGGTGCGTATGTAGATACGGATGGAGAATTTCTCACCATTGTGAGTCCGATTGAAGGTTCTCCTGCTGAGAAAGCTGGTTTGAAACCTGGTGATAAGGTCATTGCAATTGACGGCGAAGATATGAAGGGTGTCGCTCCTGAGCAGGCACGGTTAAAGGTATTAGGCCCGGAGGGATCAAAGGTTACTTTGACGGTCACTCGCGAAGGGGAGCCTGAACCGCTCAAATTCGTCATCACGCGCGCCCAGATCGTCCTCCACAGTGCAGAAGGAAAAATGCTCGATAACGGTATCGCCTACGTTGACATCAACACATTTGGAGAAAAAACGACCCAGGAACTGCGCAATACTTTGGATACTCTGCTAAAGCAAAATCCAAAGGGAATCATTATTGACCTGCGCAATAACCCCGGTGGATATTTGAACACAGCAGTGGAAGTGGCCTCTGAATTTATTGATAAAGGTGTAGTCTTATATGAGCAGTATGGCAACGGCTCGCGCGATACGCATAAAGTTCTTGGCAATGGCCGCGCGACCGACATTCCGATTGTAGTGCTGATCAATGAAGGTTCCGCCTCTGCCTCAGAAATCCTCGCTGGCGCTTTGCAGGATTATGGACGCGCCAAGCTTGTTGGCGTTCAATCCTATGGAAAAGGCTCCGTGCAAAACTGGGTGCCACTTTCTGACAATCAAGGCGCGGCACGCGTCACCATCGCAAGATGGCTGACACCGAAAGAACGTTTGATCGATCACATTGGTCTGACGCCGGATGTCATCGTCCAAATGACCCCCGAGGATTTTACGGCGGGTCGCGACCCACAACTGGACGCCGCAAAGGAAACATTACTCGATCTGCTCAATGGAAATCCCATTCCGACTTCGCAGCCCACCTCGATTCCAGTCCCGACTCTCACACCTGTTCCTTAGTATTGCTTCGAAAGGAAGTGACACATGTTTTTCTTTGATCCCATGTATCTCATTTTTATGATCCCAGCGTTCGCCTTGATGGGATTCGCCTCCTGGTATGTACGGCACGCCTACAGCAAGTGGAGCCAGATACGCGCCACTAGTGGCTTGACCGGTCACATGGCCGCGCAACGACTGATCTCCACCGGCAATCTCTACGGTGTACAAGTCCAGGGCACCGCGGGACAACTCACGGATCACTACGATCCTCGTAACAAGACTCTTTACCTTTCTCCCGGCGTTGCGGACAGCCCCTCGGTGGCCTCAGTGGCAATTGCCGCCCATGAATTGGGTCATGCCATGCAGGATGCTGAGGATTATTTTCCGATGAAGATTCGCTCCATGCTTGTACCAGCAGTGAACATCGGCTCGAACCTGGGATGGATCCTGATCATCATAGGCTTGATGCTGCGCATTACCGGCATTGCCTGGCTGGGTGTGCTCGTCTTTTCAGGCGGAGCATTATTTGCGCTTGCGACATTACCTGTGGAATTTAACGCCTCTGCGAGGGCCAAAGAGTTGCTCTACTCAACCGGCGTTATTCAAACAGAAGAGGAACGACGCGGCGTCAATCAGGTGCTGAACGCGGCTGCCTTGACGTACGTTGCTGGCCTCGTCACGGCTGTATTACAGTTGCTATATTATGTCTTCCTCATTGGTGGTATGGGCGGAAGACGCAGAAGTTAATCCAACCTTGCTCAAGCTGCCGTTCTTGGCGACGAGAATGGCACAGGGAGTAAAGAGTTATACACAAACGCCCACGAAGGTTTCGTGGGCGTTTGTGTATAATCTTCTCAATATGCAGAAATTCATTGTCATTCTCATCCTCTTCCTTGGCGCCGCTTTGGTCTATCTTAGTTTTAGTGAACTTGAAAGCATTGTTCACACCCTTCAACAGGGAAATTTCTGGTTTATCCTTCTGGCGATCCTTGTTCAAGTCGGCTGGTTTTTCGTAGCGGGGTTGATCTATCAATCCCTCTATCACGCGCTTGGTATGAAAGCGACTGTTTATAAATTTTCGTTGCTGGCTGCCTCGGCAATGTTCATCAACATTGTGACACCGAGTGCTGGTATGGGCGGAGTGGCTGTTTTCATCAGTGATGCCAGACGCAATGGACAATCAGTTGGCAAAGTGACAGTTGCTAATATGTTGTATTTGTTTTTGGATTATCTGGCTTTCCTGTTTGTGCTCACTCTTGGGCTGATTGTCCTCTTTCGACGCAACGATCTTGGGCCAACAGAGATCGCTGCCTCAGGAGTGATGTTTGCAATTGCTGCCGGGCTCGGCTCCATGCTGTATCTCGGCGCCCGTTCTGCAGCTGCGCTGGGCAATGCACTCGCAAAGATGGCGCGATTGGTCAATCGTATCATGGACCCTTTTATTCACCGGGCTTACCTCAGCGAAGCACGTGCACACGAATTTGCGCACGAGATGGCAAGCGATCTAAAATCTTTACCCGAGAAAGTTCACAATCTTGGCACTCCTCTCTTCTATTCATTCGCCAGCAAAGTTTTATTAATGGGTGTGCTGTTGACCATCTTTATTGCTTTTCAAGTCCCATTTTCAGCCGGGACGATTATTGGCGGTTTCGCGATTTCCTATCTTTTTCTCATCATATCTCCCACGCCTTCCGGTGTTGGCATTGTTGAGGGGATTATGCCATTGGCACTTTCCTCACTGCGAGTTCCGTGGAGCGAGGCGGTGATCATCACACTCGCTTATCGGGGCATTACCTTTTGGCTTCCGTTAGGGTTTGGTGCTCTCGCATTACGAATGTTGGAAAGAGAAAAGAAATAATGGCTTTACCATTTTTAAACATGAAGTACACTACGGTCACGAAGGTAAAATGATTTCTTCCGCTTTGTGTACTTCGTGTCCTTTGTGTTTACGAGTTCTCCTGTTGAAATAACCCATGCCACTTACTGCTCTTTTGGATTTCTGGAAACACGACCCGGATACGGCGCCTAATCTTGTCGCCTGGCGGACTCTGTCTCCGCGTCCCGCACAAACGCGTCCTTTCCCGGAGGATCTGCCTGCTCCCGTTAAACAGACTCTGATCGCAGCCGGGATTCATACTCTCTATTCTCATCAACTCGAAGCATGGACTCATTCGCGCGCAGGCGAAAACATTATCCTTGCTACTGGCACAGCCAGCGGAAAGACTCTCTCCTATAACCTGCCCGTTTTCGCTTCATTGATTCAAGATCCTAATGCTCGCGGGCTTTATCTCTTTCCAACGAAAGCCCTTGCGCAAGATCAATTATCAAGCCTTTATTCTCTAACTGCCAATCTTCCATTGCTTAACGCGGCCATCTATGATGGAGACACTCCTGCCTCTGCAAGACCCGCCATCCGCAGGAACGCACGCATCGTGTTATCAAATCCCGACATGCTTCACACAGGAATTCTGCCACACCACACCAATTGGAGCGACTTCTTTACTAATCTACGCTTCGTTGTCATTGACGAGACCCACACCTATCGCGGCGTATTCGGCTCACACGTGGCCAACGTAATACGCAGACTCAAACGCGTGGCAAATTTTTATGGCGCAAATCCACAGTTCATTCTGGCATCTGCAACCATTGGCAACCCGAAAGAACTCGCAGAACGACTCATTGAAGAACCTGTTCATCTAATTGACAATGATGGCTCTGCCCGCGGACCGCGTCATTTCATTATTTATAACCCACCGATCGTCGATGAAGCACTCGGCTTACGAAAGAGTTCTTTGCTGGAAGGCGTTCGGCTTGCACAGGATTTGATTAATAGTAATGTTCAGTCCGTGGTGTTTGCACGCTCCAGAAGAAGTGTCGAAATTATTCTGCGCTATGTACAAGGAGATCTAACGCCAGACTCCAGCCCCGAGTCACCATTAATCGATTATAAATCTCTGCCCAGTCCTCAATCCATGATCCGGGGTTATCGAAGCGGTTATTTACCGACCCAACGTCGCGAAATTGAAAAGGGGTTACGCGAAGGAACTATCAAAACTGTCGTAGCTACAAACGCCCTCGAACTGGGAATCGATATCGGTGGGCTGGGCGCGGCGATCCTTGTCGGCTACCCGGGCACTGTCGCTTCAGCGAGACAGCAAGCGGGTCGCGCGGGACGCGGTCTTGAATCCGCCGCGGCAGTGATGGTTGCCTCCGCGAGTCCGCTTGACCAGTTCCTCGCCCATCATCCGGAATATTTCTTCGAGCGTTCACCTGAACAGGCACTAGTCAACCCTGATCATTTACTAATTCTGCTCGAGCATTTGCGTTGCGCGATGTTCGAATTGCCCTTCCAAAAAGGGGAAGGTTTTGGCGGGGTATCAGGTGAAACCATTGACGAGTATTTGCAATTTCTCATCGCCAACAATGAAGCACATGAATCCCAGGACAAAGTGTATTGGATGGCAGATCAGTATCCCGCCGCGAATATTTCTCTGCGTTCCGCGTCGCCCCAAGGGGTAGTATTGCAAACGATGATAGACGATAGACCATTGACGATAGGAACTGTGGATGGCGAAAGCGCGTTATGGATGGTTCATCCGGGTGCGATCTATTTGCATGAAGCGCAATCGTTTTTTGTGAAGGATCTAAATCTTGAAGAACACATCGCCTACTTGAAGCCCATCGAAAGCGATTATTACACCGAGCCATTACAAGGCACAGAAGTGACTATTCTCTCTGAGTCTGCTCAAGCCGCGCTGCTACCCTCTTCTGTTCGCACTGAGCAGAGCGACAGCGGAGACGAAGCGGGAGGACAGGGTGAGGTCGGCGAGAAAAAATGGGGGGAACTGCAAGTGACGACGCAAGTGACGGGCTTTCGCAAGCGTCGCTGGTATACCTATGAAAATTTGGGAGAAGAACCACTGGATTTGCCTCCCACCGATTTGATGACCACTGGCTATTGGGTTTCCCTCTCTGAAGAGACCGTCTCGCATCTGCGCGAAGCCGGAGTTTGGTCCAATGACCCGAACGACTACGGCCCCGACTGGCCGCGCGTCCGCGACCGTGTGCGTGCGCGCGATAAATATACCTGTCAAGTCTGTGGCGCGGTGGAAGCAGGTCGCCAACATGACGTTCACCATAAGACTCCCTTCCGCGCGTTTACCTCATTCGTTGAGGCAAATCGGCTGGAGAATCTCACAACGCTTTGTCCATCCTGTCACCACAAAGTGGAACAGAACGTCCGCATGAAGAGTGGACTTTCCGGGCTCGCCTATGTGCTTGGCAACCTCGCCCCGTTATTTTTGATGTGCGATGCCGGTGATTTGGGTACGCACGTGGAACCCATCGAAAATCAGGCCTTCGGTCAACCAACCGTTGTCTTATACGACGCGATTCCTGCGGGAATTGGCTTCAGCCAAAAATTATTCGAGATGCACAACGAATTGATCGCCCGCGCATTCGAACTCGTGAGTGCATGTCCCTGTGCGGATGGCTGTCCCTCCTGCGTCGGTCCAGGAGGGGAGAATGGATATGGTGGCAAGCAGGAAGCACTGGAGATATTAAAAGAGTTGAGCTTGATTCGCTGAAAATGTATTTCTTAGTTGAGTCGTATGGGGTCATATAAAAGTTTATGGAAAGGGGTAGCAAAGAAACACATTCATGCCTCTTCTTGTGAACGTAAATACTTGGGTCCAAACACAATCAAAAGTATGCTCGCGATCAAATCAGTAATGAACACGATGAGGGATATGCCTAATAATGATGTACCCTGGATTTCATCTCCATTTGCTCCAAAAAGAAATTGATTTCCAAAAAGCATTGCAAATAGGAGAGGTAAGGGAAGCAACCACGAGCCAATGAAAACGAGGAGGCGCCGTCTGTTCGCAATGACTCGAAAAGCAGCAATGACGGGTGGCAGGCCAATCAGAAATACAATCGCCGCTACGATCAATCCGCTGGATATTCCAAACCATCCCTCAGCAAGGATCAACTCATCGCCGCGTCCGGTCAACGTTTGGATGAAACGCAGGTGAGCAAAACTTGCAAAAATAAGAGTATAGGCGAGCAGCTTATACTTTGGCGAGCGAAGCAGGAACATTCCAAACCAGGCCAATCCATAGGTCAAGCCTGGACCCGAGAATGTCACGAGGGTAGGGAGTGAGCAGGGTTCTCTTGTTGTCGTAACAGTGAATGTCATCGTCCCAAACCCATTACACAAGGCTGCGCCAACAAGGTGTCGCGTCAATTGATGTGCTTGATAGCAAAGGAATGCAAGCAGCAGGAAGATTGCGATATAAACTGGATGAGAGGGGATTTTCACTTTCATGAACAGAGTATTCAGTATAAAGCAAGCCACTTCCTAATTCAATAGTCTTCTACCCTACCTGTCTCACATCGCCAGATTTATTACAATGGATTTGATGGAAACACAGAAGGAATGAAAAGCGTTAATGAACCATGGAGATAACATGAAACCAAATAACTTTTACAAAATATTTTTCGCGAGTTTTGCTCTATTAATCATCCTTGCCTGCAACGCACTTGCGCCTGCACCAACTGTAACGCCCTCCTCTATTCCACCAACGATCACTCCAGTTATTTTGATCAGTCATCAAGTGACGTTGATCTCGCGGCCTTTTAAAGAGACGGATCAGACCCCTCCTTTCACGATCACATCCCAGACGCCTCAGCTTGCAGGCAGTGACGATCCACGCGTGACAGTGTTCAACCAGCGACTCAAGGAACTCGTCACGAAAGAAGTGGATATATGGCGGCAGAGCTTCCTGCAAAATACGGCTCCGACCGTGAACAACGGAAGTACCCTGGATGTGACCTATACGCTGCTTTCACAAATTGGCGATGTTTGGAGTTTCAAGTTTGACTTTTCTTTCTATGCTGATGGCGCCGCGCATCCGGGTCTTAACAGCATGACCCTTAACTACGATCTTGGTCAGGGCAGGGAATTGGCGCTCGCCAATCTTTTCCTCCCCAATGCCAATTACCTTGAAGCGATCTCCAAGTACTGCATTGCTGAATTAAGCAAGCAGCCATTTTTCGATAGTTCCTTTTCAAATGGTGCGCAACCAACTCTGGAAAACTATCGCAACTGGAACAGCACACCAGATGGATTGATGATCACCTTTGACGAATATCAGGTCGCGCCCTACGCGGCTGGTCCGCAAAGAGTGGTGGTGCCCTACAGTGAATTACAGACTTTGATTGATCCACAGGGACCATTGGGGAAGGTTACCCAGTAACGAAATTGACTTTCACCCGTCAAGGATATAGAATGTAATCAGACAATTTTAGTGGTATCGAGCCAGCTTGGAACCCACTCTCCCTCCTTTATCTTCTACAGGCACGAACCTCCGTCTCAGAGGTATGCATTTGCCGTTCGCTCGCACGGCATTTATTATTCTTTCGCTTGCGACCGTGGTCTTCTTCAGCCTGGGGATCCCACTTTCTTATCAGAATTACATCTCCTCCATTAACTCAGATACTCTGGCAGCACTAGATCAACTGGGCTTAAGTACGACATTTTATGCCACTTATCAGGTGGCATTGGTGATTCTTCTGGCGATCGCGTTTGGGATAGCAGGTCTGATCATCGCCTGGAACAAATCAGATGACTGGCTGGCACTGCTCGTCGCGTTCACGTTGATTGGTCAGGGCGCGAACGCCTTCGATCCACTCGCACGAATGGGACGCGTGCCAGGGTTTGAAATCCCAGTTCACTTTATCGTCAGCATGGTCCTGATGGGACTTCCGCTTTCGTGTTATCTCTTCCCCGATGGAAAAATCCAAAAACGCTGGATGCTCTATGTAGTGAGCGTCTGGTTCGTCTGGTTGATGGTCTCTGTCTTCTGGCGTTCTTTTCCAATTAACATTTTCGATCGAGGTGGCAACGCGACGCTGATCTATCTGCTCTCTTTGCTGGCTGTGCTAAGCACAGGCATTTACGCGCAGGTGTATCGCTACCGAACAACCCATAACCCTGTAAAGCGCCAGCAGCTCAAATGGATTGTCTTTGGTATCGCCATCGGCATCCTGACGGGTATCGGGGTCAATCTGTTTCTGACGTTCTTCGAACTGGCGAAACCATCTGCAGGGACCTACCTCATTGTAGATATGGTGACGCAAACGCTCTCTGTGGTGGCGCAGTTTATCGTCCCTGTCGCAGTGGTATTCTCCATTTTAAAATATCGCCTCTACGATATCGAACTGGTGATCAACCGTTCTATTATCTATGGTCTGCTCACAGTCGTTCTAGCTGCAGTCTTTGGAATACTTCTCTTTGGATTGCAGACGGCGTATCAGTTAATTACGCATCAAACCAACCCGCCGACCATTGCCGTAGTCGTTTCGACGATCGCGGTTTCCAGTATTTTTCAACCCACCAGAAAAGTCATGCGCCGTTTTGTCAATCACAGGATCTATGGCATGGATGTGGATTTCGAAGAGATCGAGCGTCGGAACGAAAAATTGGAGCAGGTTGCCCACTTGCCTTCCAGTGCTATCACAAATGTGGGTGGTTACAGAAATCTGGAATTGATTGCACGCGGCGGCATGGGAGAGGTTTACAAGGCGCGTCATCCAAGCCTAAATCGGACGGTCGCTATCAAGGTGTTATCTGCTTTTTTCAAAGATGACCCAGGTTTCAACAAGCGTTTTGCCCGCGAGGCAAAAACGATGGCGCAATTGCGTCATCCAAATATTATTACGATCCACGACTTCGGCGATCAGGATGGACTGCCCTACATCGTGATGGAATATCTGACTGGTGATACACTCTCGCAAATTATTGCGAAAAACGAACGCCTCTCTCTGGACGAAGGCCTGCCTTTGCTCCAGGACCTTGCTTCTGCCCTCGACTATGCCCACGGACAGAGGGTCATTCACCGCGATATCAAGCCATCGAATGTGATCGTTGAACCAATTACCACACTGACATCCGGTCGCACGCAACGCGCCATCCTGATGGACTTTGGGATTGCGCGCTTCATCACCGAAAACACCATCCTGACCGGAAGCGGTGATGTGATGGGCACCGCAGATTACATTTCCCCGGAACAAATCCATGGCATCACTGAATTGGACAGCCGCACAGACCAATATAGTTTTGGTGTGATGACGTATCAATTACTGACCGGGAAAAAGCCTTTTGAGCGCAACAATACCTGGGCAATGATCCGGTCCCACCTTGAAGAGCTGCCACCGGATCCGCGCGTTCATCTTTCCATGCCCGAGCATGTTGCGCTAACGATCCTCAAGGCTTTGGCGAAAAAACCCGAAGAGCGATTTTCTTCAGTGGGAGAGTTTGTCTTTGAACTGGCCAAAGACTGTTAGGTGCAGCAGAGAAGGGGCAATGTCAAATAGAATCTTTCTCAAGAACAGTCAAATCAATGCTTGACTTTCAATTCATTCGTCTGTATAGTAAATACAACTTGTGGGATGTTATTTAATATTACTCTTTTCGTCGATCTGATTGCCATGGCAACGACCCTGTGGGGAGCCTTCTATCTGTTCGCGCGGGGTTTTCCGAGTTGGATTACATTGAGGGCCGTTATGGTCCTGTTACTGCTCTCAATATTCTTCTTCGGCGCCTATAACAATCTATTCCACCAGGTAGTTGGGACTGCGTCCCTGCGTGCAGTACTGCTGATCCTTGGGTTGGGAACATGGTATAGCCTGACCTATCAGTTGATGCCTCAACATAGCCGCGTACAGCTTCGCTGGATGCAAGTCGCTATTTATCTTTTGGGTGGAGTCACGGCTGTCATGCTGCTAACAACCCCAGGCGCATTTATTGAAGAACAGGGCAATACTATATACGTTGCACATATGAGGCTTGGCTTTCCCTATCTCCTCTATGGAGCCTTTCAGGTTGTCATCGTCCTTGGGATTTTATATAACCTGCTGACAGGTGACAAAATTGGTCTCACGCGACAGGGCAAATATTTCCTGGTGGCCTCTGTTTTCCCGGCCATTGCAATTGTCGGCGGGATCGCTGGCCTGGGAATCACACCTCAAATGCCGAGAATTATTCCAGACCTGCTCATTTTTAGTGGTGTATTTCTGCTTGGCATATCTGTTGCCCGCCATCAAACTATGATGGAACGACGCACGACGATACAGGATCTTCCCATTTCTGCATTGGTTGTTTTGGGCCTGGCAATTTTATACGCTTATTTAGCGCTGCAGTGGAATCTGCCGATCGAGAAGGTTGGTGCAGTGGTGGCATTTGCCGTCCTGACCCATTCCTTGTACGATCTGGCGCGCGAAGGTTTGGAGCGCCAGCGCATTCGACATGAAAGCACATTTCGGCGGCAATTGCGACAATTGGAAAATCTGAGCACAAGCGAGGAGGCGCTCCAAATCCGTCTGCAGGAAGGGCTGGACTTGTTATGTCAGACACTGGATTCTTCCGGAGGATTCATCGCCATCCGACGAGGTGAAAACTTTGTTGTGATTGCTACGAAAGGGTCAGCTGCCATAAATAGCGAGTTTCATCCTACGTTTGTTGCCTGTGAAGATATATCCCAACCCGAAAGCGATCGACTTCCAGATATTGCCTGGATCGCCCCGGCGTTTGAGGGACAAACTCAGGTCGCAGTCATAGCCGTCCGCCAGCCAAACGCCAGGCTGGATTATTCCACCAGCGACCTGGAATTGCTGGCCGAGGTCGCCGACCAGGTGGGAACGATCATTTCTCTGGGCAATCTGACCGCAGGACGCGCCAACCAGATCCAACAACTGGTGGCTGAATCTCAAATCCACGCCAACGAACTCGATTCAGTTGCAGGCGAAATGATCGCCGCGATCTCAACTAACTCCGATTCAGAATTCATCAGGACTGTCGAAGAGGGGCTGCGGCATTTATCCGATTACATCATGTTGGGGCAATTGCCTCTCGCCAGCCAGATGAACATTACCGGCGAGTCGCACATTGAGTGCGGCAAGCAACTAAACAAATTGCTGATCGATTCCATCGAATCGCTGCGCCCTGCCGAAAAGAGGCCCCCAGAACCTCTCCCCCGCGTTTGGTACAGCTACGCGGTTTTACATGATGCATATGTGGAAGGCGTTCCGAACCGCGAGATCATGGCGCGCTTATACATCTCCGAAGGCACGTTTAATCGTACAAGGCGAAATGCCCTTCGTGGCCTCGCCAGAATGTTGATCGAGAAAAAGAACTAAATCCAGTGCTGATAAGCAAGTGACCCTATTTGTCCATCCCTGAAATACACTTTCGGGGATATTTTTTTCTAAAATACTGCATGTATACCAAACTAAAACTTTGATTCTCCCTGAAATTTTCCAAAAATTTAGCAATTGATGAGACAAACGGTAAACTGGCGCGTTTTGGCAGTTTTTTCTCTGGTTTTGGCAGTCTGAAAATGCGATAGTGGGGACAAGCAAAGGAGACAGCATGTTACACACTCAACCACCCACCCATAAAACCTATTTCATCGATTTGCCCCTCACGCGTCTGCACGTACTGGAAGCAGGCGAAGGTGCACCACTCATCATGGTTCCTGCCACTATTTCGGAACTGCATAATTGGCTTCCACTGGCACAGTTTATGGCACAGTGGTTCCATGTTTATTTCTTCGAATTACCGGGCCATGGACAATCTGAACCGTTTCGCGAACGATTCTCCAGCCAGCGAGTTGCTGAACTGGTCGGGCAACTGGCCGACGAACTGGGATACGAACGTTTCAGCCTGATGGGGTTTTCCTTCGGCGGGATCCTAACCATGCGGACGTTTCAGCTTTTATCGGCGCGGGTCGACCGCGTGGTGCTGATTGCTCCCTGTCTCGACCATCGTGCGTTGCCATTTTCTTCGTTCCGTGTGTCCTTGCTGAACAAGTTCAATCAAATCCTAAGCTACCCAAAAGTTCAGAAAGGTTTTTACAACCTCATCCACAATAAGTACACGGTATCCATGGTTGTGAAACTATTGCAAAAAATAGGTCGCCTGGAACAAACAATGCCTCTGGAGAAAAAATTACTCAATACGACCCCAGGCACAATCTCCGTATTAAACGCACAGATCAATGAAATCCTGACAACAGAATTTGAAGTGACACCTACCAAGCATCAGACACCCTGCTACTTCGCCATGTCTGTTTACGATCCGCTGCTTCGCTTCGATACTACTCTGAGCATTGTACACAACCACTTTGAGAATGTAAGTGCTGTTCCACTTCTCTATCCATTTCATCAGCCGCCGGGAGCATTTACTTATGAAGAGCTAAACAGGAATTTTTATAAAACTGTCAATACGTTCATCGGTGCAAGTGCCTGAACAAGGAGATTGCCATGAAAAAGTTTATCAGTATCTTTCTGCTCGTCGCCGTCCTCATTGCACTTTCTAAATTTCACGAAAGCATCCTCACCACGCTTTCCTGGTTCGGCAGTCGTGATGCGATTACCACATCCATGCAACATGCCGGCCTATGGGGACCTATGGTTTTGTTCATCCTTTTTGTCCTGCAAGTCTTTCTAGCCTTTATTCCGGGACAAGCCTTAATGGTAGCGTGTGGTTTCTTGTATGGCTTTTGGGGAGGATTCCTGCTTTCCTGGTTGAGTCTGGTTGTAGGTGGAGAAATTGCTTACGTCCTGGCGCGCAGCTATGGGCGTCCATTTGCAGAGAAATGGATATCACCCACCGTGCTGGAACGCTGGAACAAAGCCGCGGCAGGTCAGGGAATTGCTTTCTTTGCGATTTCTCTGGTGATGCCTCTCGTTCCCAACGACGCAATGTGTTACGTGGCAGGCTTGGGTACCATTTCACGTATCCGCTTTTCTATTGCCAACTTATTGGGACGCGGCATGGCTTGTCTGATCACCAGTGCGGCGGGTGCGTTCGGTGGGAATCTTTCATGGCAGGGGTGGGCAATTTTGATCACAATATTTGTCATCGTTGGTATCGTCTGGCAGATTGCCAAAAACAGAAAATCTCACATCATCCTTGCATAGGTGAAGTCTCATGCGTATCGCCTACCTTACCCAGTCTTACCCTCCAATGATCAGCGGCGCGGCTCTGGTCGTTGAGAGATTAGCAAAATCGATGGCAGAGCGCGGGCATCAAGTGCTGGTGATCGCGGCAAGCGATAAAAACTATCCCTACGTTTCTTATCAGGAAAATCTCACCATATTGCGCTTAAGATCAATTCACAATCCATTGCGGGTTGGCCAAAGATTTCTGTTCTATCCGCGCTTCAAAATCCTTCAGGCTTTGAATGGGTTCTGCCCAAACATCATTCATACTCATGAACCCTTACTCATGAGCCAGTTGGGGCTAGAGCATGCACATCGTACACGTATTCCAATACTTCTGACAGTTCACCAGGCTCCATGGTTTGCGGCGAGTTATCTGCCTAACATTACTGGCATTCGATCAGTTTCGGAATCTATCCTCTGGGCTTATGCCCGCTGGATGCTGAGACGGTTCACATCTGTAATTACACCATCGCATACGGTATCGGATTTGGTCACAAGGATGACAGGCATCCAGCCCACAACCATTAGTAATGGTGTCTCTCTGAAGACTTTTCACTCGCACCTTCCTTCAGACGATAATATTGCTCTTAGAAAAAGTCTGCATCTTCCCCCACATGTTCCAGTCATACTTCATGTTGGCAGATTGGATATTGATAAAAACGTGGAACGCGTCCTTCAAGCTGGTGCGCAAGCCATGAAACAGACGGAAGCACATCTGCTCATCGTTGGAGATGGGAGTCAGAAGCCTATGCTAATGAAACTGTGTGAGGCACTGAAAATCGTTGATCGTGTCCATTTTCCGGGCTATATTGCTCTACTAGAGGGGTTACCGGAGATATACAGACTTGCCAGCTTATTTGTTACTGCATCCGAGATTGAGGTTCAAAGTCTGGTTCTTCTCGAGGCGATTGCCAGCGGATTGCCAATTGTGGCTGTACGCGCCACTTTTGTTCCGGAAATCGTGCACGATGGAGTCAATGGATTTCTGGTGGAGTCGGGCGATATCAATGGGCTGGCAAACGCGATTTCAACTCTTTTGAAAAACCCGAGGCAGGGATGTGAGATGGGTAAGATCAGTCGCATGATTGCAGAAGCACACGATGTTCACATCAGCATGGATTTGCACGAACAGTTCTATTCAGATTTTGTGAAACAGAAGGAAATCCAACCTGTTTTGGAAAAAGCGGGTACACAGAGGCGGTGGAAACCCATAAAGGGATCGACAGAAATTAGTAAATAATTGAGTACGGGACACCACGTATTTCCCATTCCTTGCCATTTGCATTCCCTGTCACTTTGACAGGCAACAACTTTGCAGGCACGCCTGAGTTCGGGATCCAAATCCGATCTTTGATTGGAAGAATAAACAAACCATGATCATCTCCCACTGGAGTGAAGGTTTCATTCGGCTGCTGCTTGAAAACAGACAAGTTCAGGGATTTGCAAATTTCGCTTGCAAGGTCGATCACATTTTCAGACGGCAGGCCTATTTCGCTTACGTTTAGGATTTGCTTGCTATCAAAATCCTTGCCCACTGGATTCTTCAAATTATGGCGTGCGATGAATTCAAGGACATTTCCGGCCGGATCCTTGAAATACACCGAATCTGAATTCCAACTTTCAGAATTGAATTCATCTTTTCCAGTTTCGTCCCGCAATAAAGGGATTCGCTCGGAAATCCATTTTTTCGCGGCAGGGAATTGATTTTCAGGAATGTTGAACGCAAAATGATACGCTCCATCAAAATCAGCCGGAGCCTGAGAAAATATCAACTCTGTCTGCCCGGCTTTCACTTCCAGGTTTGAAGAGGTCGGTTCTACGGGCATTTCAAGGATATTTGCGTAAAAATCTCTTTGCGCCTGCAAATTTAGAGTTAAGAGCTCTAACCTTGTAATGTTCATCAAAACTTCCTTTTCGTACTGCCAACTGATCACTGCTTACTGACTACTGCCTTCTGTTACTCTTCCCTCATCCATCTCTTCACCGCGGCACGCGGATGCTCATATCGGGACATTCTGTCCAGCAAAGTATTCGGGTCAGAATCGCAAAATAACACATCGCGATGTTCCTGGAAAATAAAGCCTTCCTGCACAGCATGGTCGATGGCGGCCAGCAAGGGAGCATAATAATTTCTTACATTGAACAAGCCGACAGGTTTTTCATGCGCGCCGGTCTGTGCCCAGGTAACGGTTTCAAACAACTCGTCAAAGGTGCCAAACCCACCCGGCATGGCAATATAGCCGTCCGCAAGTTCATGCATACGTGCTTTCCTTGCGTGCATCCCTTCAACGACATCCATTTGTGTTAGACTTGTATGTGCAAGCGCTATTGTATTCATGGATGGAATGATCACGCCAACCACTTCACCGCCTGCCTCAAGGACAGCATTCGCCACGACACCCATGAGTCCTGTCTTTCCGCCGCCATAAATTAAACGGATTCCCCTTTCAGCCAGAGTCTGCCCCATGAAACGCGCGCCACTAATATAGTCTGCATGAACCGCATCTGACGATCCACAGAAAACACAAATTGATTTCATAACATCCATCCTCGGAGGGTCGTTATTTTTTATAGTAATAGTTTTATAGTGAGTTTTACCACACACAAAAGGGGAGTCGGTGTACAGCTCTCAAATGAGAGTTTTCTCTTCAGTGAAACTTTTGCAATATTGTAACCGTCTTGT
>Ga0114129_10006495_pt1 | contig 16584 bp, 14 predicted proteins | sample RhiMetdeltSRZDD1_FD_80071 | JGI IMG/M metagenome (GOLD analysis project Ga0114129, IMG submission 80071) | Populus rhizosphere microbial communities from Tennessee, USA - Rhizosphere MetaG P. deltoides SRZDD1 (version 2) (version 2) | ecosystem: Host-associated > Plants > Roots > Rhizosphere >... | reverse complement strand
GTCTTCGCGGACGACGATGTGATTTGTGTGCCGGGGCTCATCGCGGCCTACGCGAAGGCGTTTCACGAACATCCGGACATGGCCGCGGCCGGCGGGCCGATGCATCTGAACTGGGAGGCACCGCCACCGGAATGGCTGGTGGAGTTCATCGGCAAGGCCAGGTTGTTTCCCATGCTCGGTTTCTTCGATCTCTACGACGAGTTTCATCTCGGTCCGCGGGGCGTGTTCTTCAGTGGAAACATGGCGATCAGACGAAAGGCGCTGTTCGAGGTCGGCGGCTTCAATCCAGAGCTGCTCGGAGACTCGTACGTCGGCGACGGTGAGGTCGGTCTCTACCGAAAGCTGTGGGATCGCGGCCTGCTGATCGGGTACGTCCCGGGCGCGCTCATGTATCACCATGTCCCCGCCGATCGCATGTCGGTCGACTTCTTCCGTCGCCGAATGGCGAACGAGGGGATTTCCGACATCTACACGCACTATCACGGCAGCGTACCGGAGCGGGTGCGCCTTCTTCGACATGCCGCGTTTCTCGCCGTCAAACACAACAGGTTGTGGGCGAAAGCGCGGTTGCACAGGGGACGGACGGACAAGGCTTCGGTTCAGCTCCAGATCGATGCGGCGCGGACTTGGTCTCAGTGGAAGTACGTTCTACGCCTCATCCTCGATAACGCCCGTCGTCGAATGCTCGCACGACGCGATTGGTTGAACGTCGGGGTCTCCGTCGCTTCCCTCAGCGGTCCGGCGAGCGGCTGATGCGCATCGGGATCGTCCCTCGACTCAACCCGGCCGACGGCGGCGTCTATCAGTACAGCCTGACGATGCTGCAGGCTCTCGACGACTCCAACGGCGCGTCCGATGGCGCATCCGACGATGCCCTCGTGATCTTCACTCGGGATTCAGGCCATCCGCTCCTCGGGCAGTTGAAACGGCCTGTGTGGAGCGTGCAATCGCTGCCGGCGGAGCCGCAGCCCGCCAGGGCGTCCGGGTTGAATGTCATGCGGCGGCTCGTCGGAGAGGGCCCGCATCGCGAAGCATGGCGCTGGATACGGCGGCGCCTCACGACCGTCCGCACCAAAGATCCCGACGCCGTCGTGTTCCGTCCTGACCTCAACCGATTCTTCCGGGGCTGCGGGCTCGGTCTGATGGTCCATCCCGTCCCGGGACCTCTCGCGTTCGAGGCGGGCATTCCGTATGTCATGGCGATTCATGACCTCGAACATCGCGTCCATCCCGAGTTTCCCGAGGTCTCCCGTAATGGCGAGTGGGAGTTTCGTGAATATTATTTCCGCAACGGCAGCCGCTATGCGACGTTGCTCCTGGCAGACTCCGAGCTCGGGAAGGAGCAGATTTTGACGTTCTACGGACCGTACGGAGTGACCGACGATCGCGTTAAAGTGTTGCCGTTCCTGCCGGCGTCCTACCTCGCCTGCGACGTCGCCGCGGAGGAGCGCCAGCGAGTCCGAACGACCTATCGCCTGCCGGAGCGCTACCTGTTCTATCCTGCGCAGTTCTGGGCGCACAAGAACCACGCCGGGCTCGTTCGCGCGCTCGGACTGTTGAAGCAAGAGCGTCGCAGGGCGATCGACATGGTATTCGCCGGCTCGCACTCGGGCGAGCTCCGCACGCGGGTGTTTCAAGAGGTCAACGCCCTGGCGCACCGTCTGGGCGTGGCCGCACACGTTCATTACCTCGGCTATATCCCGGATTCGGACATGTCGGCGCTCTACGCCGAAGCCGTCGCGCTCGTGATGCCCACGTTTTTCGGCCCAACCAACATTCCCGTCATGGAGGCCTGGGCGTTTGGCTGTCCGGTGCTGACGTCGGACATTCCCGGCGTGCGCGAGCATGTCAACGACGCCGCGCTGCTGGCCGACCCTCGATCGGTCGAGGCGCTCGCCGACGGCATCGATCGGATCTGGACCGACGAGGCGCTCCGGACGCGATTCGCAGATCGGGGCCGGCGACGGCTCAGCGCGTACACCCCCGAGGACTACCGGAGGAGGCTGATGGCAATCCTGGACGAGGCCAAGGACCGCGTGCAGTGCGAAACCCCGCGCATGGCGCTGCGCGCCTGCGACCCTGCGTGAGCGACGGGTGGCGCCGTGGTGGACCAAGTCTTTCGCGCCGACTACGCCGACTCGTACGACATCCTGTACGCCGACAAGGATTACGTCGCTGAATGTGATCTCATCGAGCGCGTGTTCCGCACGTATGGCGATGGCCCGATCTCCAGTGTGGTCGATTTGGGCTGCGGCACCGGCAACCACGCGCTTGTCCTTTCCGCACGGGGCTATGCCGTGACGGGAGTCGAGCGCTCAGCGAGCATGCTCGCCAGCGCCCGCAAGAAGGCCACCGCCAACGACAGCGGACACGTGCGGTTCGAGCAGGGCGACATCCGCGCGCTCGATCTCCGACAACGGTTCGATGCCGCCCTGATGATGTTCGCCGTGCTGGGTTATCAACTGGACAATCGCGACGTGCTCGGCGCCCTGCAGGCCGCCCGACTCCACCTACGTCCCGGCGGGCTCTTCATGTTCGACGTGTGGTATGGCCCGGCCGTCCTCAATCAACGTCCATCCGAGCGCGTGAAAGTGATGAAGACCCCCGAAGGACAGATCATTCGGATCGCACGCTCCGAACTCGACGTCGGACGCCACGCGTGCAGCGTGACGTATCGCATCTGGCGGATGGCGGACCGCCGGGTGGTGGCCGAGGGCGAGGAGACGCATCGAATGCGATACTTCTTTCCGATGGAGCTGGAGCTGTGCCTCGAATCCTCGGGATTCAAGCCCCTCCGGCTCGGGGCCTTCCCCGACTTCGAGAGGAACCCGGACGAGACGACGTGGAACTGCGCCGCGGTCGCCCAGGCTGTCTGACGATGGAGACGGGGAATAGCGGCGCTAGCTTCTCGAGTGACGTCACCCGAGTGTTTGCATCGGCCTTCGTAGTCCGCGTGTGCTTGAGATGACGACGAAATTGATGCGTTGCTACGACGATACTATCGTCGGTACCCAGAAACATCCGAGCGTCGATTTCCTGGATACACCAAGGCGTTCTCCCCTTGACGGATGTCGTGTCCAACGTCTGCGAGCTGCTATTACGTGATCACTGCCGTTCGCCATCTTCGGGAGATCTCTCGTGCCTATGCTCCGTGTCCGGCGAGTGCCCGGATGCGCGTTCTCGGCCGCTACGTCCTTTGTCCATTCGCGTCGCTTCTTGGAGTCTTCCCGCCAACTGGACGAATCCTCGATATCGGATGCGGGGACGGACTTCTGCTGCTTCTGCTGAGCCTTGAGGATGACTCACGCGCCCGCGGTTACGTCGGCATCGATGTCGATGAGCACAAGATCGCCAATGCCCGACGCGCGCGAATCGCGAACACAGATTTTCGAATCCAGGACGTATCCATGGTACCGGCGGAAACGTTCGACTGTGTATCCATTATTGATGTTCTCTACCTTTTACCGATCAGCCGCTGGGACGACTTTTTGCGGCAAAGCATGCGCGCGCTACGGAGGGATGGTCTGTTAATCGTCAAGGAGGTTACCAACACGCCATGCTGGAAGTACTGGATCGGGTATCTGGAGGAGCTTCTTGCGATCAAACTAATCAGGATGACTCATGGTGACACGCCACACTTGGAGTCCATCGACACATACCAGGCCTCTCTTGAGACGGCGGGGGCTGACGTAATCAATGTTCGGAGAGTCGATGCTGGTCGGCCCGTCGCCCACGTGCTATTTGTGGCAAAGAAACCTTGAACAAGGATGGCCGCGGCCTACGAATCGTGATCGCGAGGTCTTTTTATTCTTACGTAGACGCGCGATTCTGGAGGCACGCGCATCGACGAACGGGCCGGGCGGCGATTTGCTCTGCTCTTGGACGGTCCGGGGTAGCGAGGTGAAGAGGGTCCCGCATTTCGCTAGTTCACTGACGCAACGTCGGCGGCGTACTTTACTCACCCGCTTCCGGTTGCTGGCGTTAATCCCATGGCATCATGCGGCGCACTAACGTGGTTCACTTTCACGACGTCAATATTGTGCCGCCGGTGGCGGTGTTCAGTGCCTTCATGGTTATTTGTCCTTGTATCGGGCTCTATGACATTATGAGAGTGCTCGAAGAGGCCGTCATCGCGCTCGTGCGGAACGTTCGCGTGTCGACTTAAAAACAATGCTCTATCGGATAGATTGTTCTGATATGTGGAGGCCGCGCTGCGCCATCGTCACGAGCGACCTCCCTGAGCAGCGCACGATTGTCGGCGGCGCGGAGGCAGCCGCGCTGGCCAACCTCAAGAATTCGGGCAGGTTCATTCGGGCTGCATTCCTGATTAGTGAGGAATATCACACCAAACGAATGGCGTTGAATCGTCGCAATCCCTTCGTGGAGAAGTACTCCTGGGAGAATCGATTATCGGCGTTAGGCGGTTTCGGCAGTGGAACCGTCGGGAACGAGGATTGCGCTCGGCTCGAGCTGCCATCTAGCTATTCCGAGTTGCCTCGCCATCAGCCGTGAAACCATTGCGCCGTTCTAGGAAGGATGTTGTTCTGCTCGCGTCCTGTGTTGATTCTGGACCACCGCATCGACTCGTCCAGAATCTCGTGGAGCGTGGCCTCACGTGTCAGGTAGTCGCCGAGTACGACGCTGACGGATGGCGTACTCAGATGTCGCAAGGTCCAGTCAGTCGCCTGCGCGCACGGCTCCGCTCGACTCTGATCTACCCGATGAGGGTGCTCATTCGTGCGATCCGCTCCCGCCCACAATGTGTGATCGCCACGACAAATCCCTTCATCCTTCCGATCGTTCTCGTCGCAACCCGCCCGCTGCACCGGGCGTGCGTCGTCGGCCTGTTGTACGACCTGATCCCAGACGCCCTCCAGGTCACCCGGGGCGTCGACCCCGGCCACCCCGGTTACCGCCTTGCCGCGTTCGCAAATCGCTTCTGGATCCGGCACGCGGACGGAGTGGTCTTCCTTAGCGAGCGGATGGCCGAGTACACCTGGTCGACCTACGGCAAGCCGCGTCGCTCTGGAATCATCGGCGTCGGTGCCGATCCACGGGAGTTCAGGGGGGCGGCTCTCGGCGAGCCTGGACCATGTTCGGACCTCGAACGCTGGTGCGAAGGTAGAGTGATCGCCAGCTATGTTGGGAATCTCGGCCTGAGCCACGATTGGGACACGCTCGCCGCGGCGATCCCGCAGGCGATCGAACATAGTGATCTTCGCTGTGTGGTGTGTGCGTCGGGTCCTGGCGTCGAGATCCTTAGACATGCGTGGCGGAATCTCGATTCTGACCGTGTTCGTTTCGCGCCGCCGCTCGATGATCTCGGCTGGGCTCGACTGCTCGCGCGCAGCGCCATCTCGCTCGTCACGGTCCGGCAGCAATCAGGCCACATTCCTATCGGGTTCCCGAGCAAGCTCTACAGCGCCATGGCCGCGGGGAGCGCGATCGTGGCCGTAGCGCCGCCCGGGTCGGACCCGGCCGCCATCGTCACACGTCACGACTGCGGCGTGGTCGTTGTGCCAGGAGAGGCTGACGTGCTTGCGACCGCGCTCGCGCGGCTCGCATCCGATGCCGAGGAGTTGTTGCGGCTGCGACGGAACGCGCGGTACGCCGTCGAGAAACATTACGATATCGGACACCTCGCCCAGCGCTGGCAGGCTTTTCTCGCTGAAGCTGTCCACGATCAGCGTCCAGCGACGATTGGATTCGAGACGACGAAACGGCTGATCGACGTCGTGCTGAGCGCTTCGGCACTCGTGGCGCTTATGCCTCTTCTTGGAGCGATAGCATTCGCGATCCGAGTGACCATGGGCTGTCCAGTTGTGTTTCGTCAACCGCGAGCTGGAAAGGCCGGTAAGCCTTTCGAGCTGCTAAAATTTCGCACGATGCATGCTCCGCGCGTGGGCGAAGAGGGACCAGAGCACGACGTCAGCAGGCTCACGAGACTGGGTCGATGGTTGCGAGCGACGAGTGTCGATGAGCTTCCTGCGCTGTGGAACGTTGTGCGTGGAGACATGAGCCTCGTCGGCCCGCGACCGCTGCCTTTGCGATATCTGAGTAGGTATACGCGACATCAGGCGCGTCGGCACGACGTCAGGCCCGGCATCACCGGATGGGCGCAGATCAATGGGCGGAACGCCATTGGCTGGGAAGAGCGGTTCTTACTCGACGTGGAATATGTGGAGAACCGATCGCTATGCTGCGATCTGAAAATTCTGTTGCAAACGGTGTGGAAGGTGTTGCGGGCGGAAGGGATTAGTCAGCCAGGACATGCCACTATGAGCGAGTTTTTCGGGGGGGGGCCTGAGCCCCGGCATGACGCTTAATGTGCTCCTTTCCGCGGCGGGCCGACGGGTCGCGCTAGCTCGTATTTTCAAGGAGGAGCTACGACGGCTAGGCCTCCATGGCGGGGTGCTCGCTGCCGACGCCTCGCCGTTGTCGGCGGCATTTCACGACGCGGACGTGCGGCTTATAGTGCCTGTCTGCACCGAACGGGCGTTTATCGCGACGGTGCTGAGCGCATGTCGGGAGCACGCCGTCGGGCTGCTGGTCCCGACCATCGATCCCGAACTGCCGGTCTTTGCCGCGCACCGCGCAGAGTTCGCTGCGATCGGCACGACGCTGGCTGTGTCTGCTCCCGACACCATCGCGATCGGGTACGACAAGCTGCGGACCCACGAGTGGCTCGTCAGACATGGCTTCCCGACCGTGCGCCAGGCATGCGTCGCCGAAGTGCTGAGAACGTCGGGCGCGTGGCCTTGGCCACTTATCGTCAAGCCACGGCGTGGCAGCGCATCCATCGGCGTGCGACTGGTGGACGACGTCGCGGCACTGCGCGCAGCGACCCGCAATGGCGACTACGTGGTCCAGACGGTCGCGCCCGGCCATGAACACACTGTGGACGTGCTGGTCCAGCGTGATGGGCGCTGCGTCTGTGCCGTGCCCCGGCGGCGCCTGGAGGTACGCGCGGGAGAGGTCAGCAAGGGCGTGACCGTACGCAACGCCGCCATCGAGAGCCTGGCGAAGCAGGTCGCCGAGAGCCTTCCCGGAGCTTATGGCGCCCTGAACATACAAATCTTCCACGAGCCATCGACCGCGGAGCTGCGCGTCATCGAGATCAACGCCCGGTTCGGCGGCGGGTACCCCTTGACCGATCGCGCAGGTGCTCCGATGGCCCGCTGGCTGCTCGAAGAGGTGGCGGGACTGCCGTCCTCCGCCACTTCGCAAGAGTGGCAAGCCGGTATCGTGATGTTGCGATTCGACGACGCGATTTTCGTCGACGCCAGGCAGACAGGGTTGTCGGTATGACGAACGTTCGCTGCGTTGTCTTCGACGTCGACGACACCCTCTACCTCGAGCGTGACTACGTACAGAGTGGCTTTCGCGCCGTCGATCGATGGGCGTATTCAAAGCTCGGCATCGAAGACTTTTTCGTACGTGCCTGGCATCTGTTTGGGTGTGGCGTGCGGGGCACCGTCTTTGACGACGTCCTTGCCTCCCTGGGGAGGCCAGTCGGCAAAGACACCATCGCAGAAATGGTTCATGTCTACCGTACGCATCGTCCGACAATCGCGCTGCTCGATGACGCTCGTCGCGCCCTGGTTTCGTTGCACGGCGTCGTCGCGCTCGCCGCTGTCACGGACGGCCCGCTCCAGAGCCAGACGGCCAAAGCCACGGAGCTGGGCCTGGCCGCCTGGCTGGACCCGATCGTCTGTACCGAGGCGCTTGGGCCGACGTTCCGGAAGCCTAGCTCCCTCGCCTTCGAACAGCTCGAGACCCAGACCTGCGCTCGAGCCGCCGCATGCGTCTACGTTGCCGACAATCCCGCCAAGGACTTCGCGGGCCCCAAGAAGCTGGGCTGGCGGACTATACGGGTACGGCGCACGGAAAGTCTCCACCAAGCGAGGCGCAGCGGCAGGGACGTCGATCAGGATGTCGCAACTCTGGACGGTCTGGCTGGTCTCCTGGGGGTCGCATGATGGCACGTCTCTATCTCTCTCCACCGCACATGAATGGTCGTGAGCGTGAGCTGTTGCTGGACGCGTTCGACTCGAACTGGATTGCGCCGTTGGGACCGCATGTCGATGCCTTCGAGCGTGAAGTCGGAGAAAAAGTCGGCGCATACGCTTTGGCCCTTTCAAGTGGCACTGCCGCCTTGCATCTCGCGCTGCAGATCGTCGGCGTCGGTCGCGGCGATGAGGTGCTGGCGTCCACATTCACATTCGCCGCAAGCGCTAACGCCATCGCCTACGTCGGCGCGCAGCCCACCTTCATCGACAGCGACCGGACCACTTGGAACATGGATCCTGCGCTTCTCGAAGAAGAACTGGCGGCTTGCGCCCGCCGCGGCCGTCTTCCCAAGGCTGTCATGGTCGTCGACCTCTATGGCCAATGCGCCGACTACGATCGCATCGCGGCGGCCTGCGCGGTCTACGACGTGCCCATCATCGAAGACGCCGCCGAGGCGCTCGGCGCGACGTACAAGGGCAGGCCGGCGGGAACTCTGGGTGCCATCGGCGCGTATTCGTTCAACGGGAATAAGATCATTACGACGAGCGGTGGCGGCATGCTTGTGTCGCAGCGTCGAGAATGGATCGAGCAGGCACGTTTTTTGTCTACTCAGGCGCGCGACGTTGCCCCGCATTACGAGCACTCGTATATTGGTTACAACTACCGAATGAGCAACATCCTCGCGGCGATCGGCCGGGGGCAGCTCGAGACTCTGCAGCAGAGAGTGGAACAGCGGCGGGCGAACAACCTCGGCTATCGGAAGGGGCTGGCGTCGCTCCCCGGTATCGAGTTCATGCCAGAGGCCGACTATGGTTATTCCACGCGGTGGCTGACGTGCATGCTCGTCGATCCACAGCGGTTCAGCGGCACCCGGGAGGACATCCGCCTGGCTCTGGAGGCGGAAGATATCGAGGCCCGGCCCGTGTGGAAGCCAATGCACCTGCAGCCGGCATTCTCAGGCTGCCGCTTGCGTAGTCGCGGGGTGAGCGATGACCTCTTCCAACGGGGACTGTGCCTGCCGAGCGGTTCCAATTTGAGTGCTGTCGATCGGGATCGCGTAATCGCAGTCGTGAAGGCCGTGTATCGCTCCCATGGTCGATGAGGCGCCGCTCAACGATTGTCGCCGACTAGGATGACTCCCCCCCCTGACGAATCGCATCGGACCAGCCGATGACACTTGATGCCGGCGCGGGTTGCGAGACGATCGACGTCCTCCGTCTTATAGTAAAAGACATCGCCACGATTCGTCAGCCGATACCGCAGTCTTCGTGCCGTGCCACGCAGCAACGAAAACTTCGGGAACGACGCCATGAGCTTGCCACGAGTGATGCTCGACATCTTCGTCAAAAATGGTTGCGCATCTTCGAGATAATCGAAGACCCCCATCGCGATCGAGACATCGAACTTCTCCGGGCCGAAATCGTGCGCGAGGAAGTCGTCGAGAACGAACTCGGTTGATCGTATGCCGGCCTGACGGGCTGATGCCCGCGCCAGTTCTAGCATTGGCTCGCTGAAATCAATCCCAACCACGCGCTTCGCGCCGCGGCGCGCGAGTTCCACAGAGTACACCCCCGAACCACAGCCGATATCGAGAATCGATTTGCCGGTGACGTCGCCGCTTTCCTGCATAGCGATGGCGTAGCGGACGAAGATCGCCTTGCGAAAGACACGATTGAACCATCTCGAGACCCGCGAATCCGCTTCGTAAATCGCGGCAAAGTTGCGCGCATCCCATTCGAATCGATACCGGACGTCTGCCAGCTTTCCCAATGGCTCGATTCTAGGCCACTTGTGCGGCCAACTCGCGAAGCGGGCCAAAGTCGAAGCGCCGCAGCAGCGCGCGCAGCGACGCGGCGATTCGCCAGGTCGCAAAGTTGTGAAGTACGACGTGCTTCACGATTGGGCGATTACGCATGAGTCCGCCCGGTAGGCAGAGGAACTCGCGCGAAAACTCATAGGGGTGGAAATAGAAAACGAGCGACTCGGCTCGGCCGACAGCACGCTTCGCTGCCCAGGTTATGAACGAAGCCGGCAACATGCGAAAGTAGCTCCCACCCGCGATGGGCACTCGCCATCGCCAGATGGGGACAGTGGCGAGAGGCAACTCCACGAGAGAGCCGACGGCGGTAGCAATGACAAAAGGCGTCCGCGGCGCATCGGCAATGCCATAGCGGAGGCGGTGCACTGGAAACACGCTGGAATCGTAGCGGAAGCCCGCCCCGGCAAGCGCTGCGAAACACGGATGGTCGAGCCGCTGGACCGAGAACTCGGGGGCACGGAACCCGACTACCGCGGTGGCCGACAGGTCTTCGAGCAGATACTTGCTCTCGCGAAGATCCGCGACAAACTCTTCCCTCGTCATGCTGTGCACGAGCCGGTGACGCGACGAGTGGCTCGCGATCTCGTGCCCACGCTGGGCGATCCGCTTCACCAGGTGAGGACGACTCACCGCGAGCAGACCGAGGATGAAGAATGTACCCTTGACACCCACCTCGTCGCAGAGGTCGAGGATTCGCTCGATGCAGCCGTCGATCCTCGCCGAGGCCTCGCTGAACGTGCCGTCGGCTCGCATTCCCGCGAGCTGGTGCCAGTCCTCGATGTCAAAACTCAGCCCTAGCAGCGCCATAGGAGGGCCTCTCGCCCCAACGTTCGCGAAGTGAAGCTGCGACCTACACATTTTATCTCGCTAGACCGATAATAGGAGAAAATACTGACGCGAACCCCGAGCGACACTGCTTGTGGAGGTTCAAAGCTTGTGGAGTTCAAAATCCAGCGACGCCATCATTAGAGACGTATATTGATTACATATACTTATTGCTCCACGTTTAATCCAAGCACTCGCAGCGGCCGTGGCCAGGAAGGGGAGCTCCGGGCGGTCACTCAATCCCGGGGCTGATACACCTTTCGAAAGCCCGGTGTTTCCGGCGAACACATCCTGTCCGCCATGAACATCCTGTGCGTGCCTCCTGGACTTAGATTGCGACAATATTCGACGGATTCCGCCGCAATCGTCCAGTATGAAAGTGTCTCCCTTTGCCGCTCCGCGGCGTCGCGCATTTGTCCTAAAACGTCGCGATTCGCCAGCCACATTTGGAGGCACTGAGCAATCTCTATGCTCGTCCCACCAAACAGGTACATACCGTTACCCCGTATGTGGTGGGATGTGCTGCCGTGATATCGAAGCAGAAGAGGGGTACCGGCGGCCAGCGCATCCTCTACAAGCGTCGTGTGGATGCTCGGCCAGACCGCAACGTCGGCGGCGACGAGCAAACTCATGATTTGCTCACGGTCTAGCCAACCGACGAACCGCGTCCGTTTAGAGCGTTGCGCCGCGGTTCGGACCCTCTCCGAATCAAATTTGCCAAATACCACAAGACTGAGCCGAGGGTCGTCGATGCTATCAACGGCGTGGATCAAACTCTCAAGGCCTTTATCTTCACCGAACTTTCCTCCGGTGATGACGACCACGTCATCGGATCGAAAGCCGTACGATTCTCGAAACGCGGATCGCCGCGTTCGCAGCGGATCCGCGAGCACGGTATCAACCCCGATAGGCAGCAGTCGCACTCGGTCGGGAGGCACTGAAAGAACTTCGGTCATGAAGTAGCAGCGCGCAGGTGTAACACCGAAAAAGAGGTCGATATTGTCGCGCACTACGCTCAGCACAGCCCTCCACGCACCGGAATAGTAAAAATAGCGCCACATCCGATTTCGAGCACTAATATTAAGGTCCGAATGGTTGTCGACGAACAGCCGGGTGTTTGGTCGGCTTCGCCGATACCGCACTGCGGGAAACAGCGTAGGTGAAGTCACTCCTTCGTGCACCAGGATGCAATCCGGGCTCTCCTCGACAAGGGTTTCATATAAACCACGCAACACAACAAATCTATGACGAAACTCGGTGATGCTAGAGAGTCGGCGTACGCGTACTCCATTGTCACCGTACTCGCCCGGCTTCAGTACTCTCCGGCCATCCGGTTGGACGTAACGAAGACGGTCAGACGTAATCATCACTACCTCATGCCCGAGAGCCAACTGGTACTTCGGGAGAACGTTCTCTTGATAACCCCATCCGTCCATGTAGTATGAATGAACGTGCGCAATCTTCAATCACACACTCCGTTTGGCGATCGCTGCTCACAGCAGCGTTCTTCCCTCTTCGCTTTTTCACTACACCGGGCTCGGATACTTAAATACGTGAGTATGCGCAGCCCTACCTCCGATCAGTGACTTTTTCTCATAGGACTGTTCGCCCGCGCGAGCGCGGAAATCGATCGACTTCAAGCTCACATCAGTGACCTTACCTCTTCACTGTACGATTCACCGTTTATGCATATCCTAACGCTTAGCGGCCTCTTCCCTAATGCCATGCAGCCTGTCCATGCCGTTTTCATCCGAAACCGTATGTCCAATTTCACGAAGCGTTACGGGCACAGATGGACGGTGGTGGCGCCGGTGCCGTATTATCCTCCGGCGCCGTTTCCTGCCTTTCGATCATACGACCGTCTTGTGGCGCAGGTACCCTCTCGGGAGGATTTCCATGATTACTCAGTGTATCACCCACGTTACCCCACGATTCCGAAGCTTGGGCGACGGTGGTACGGCAAGTGGATGACTTGGGCTGTACGTAAGACCATTCTGGAGGTTCATAGGCATGAGCCGATCGACATAATCGATGGTCATTACGTTTATCCTGACGGTACGGCCGCAGTCGAAATTGGTCGAGAGCTAGGTGTGCCGGTACTTCTCTCTGCGCGGGGGACTGATCTCAACCTCTATCCGTCGATTCGCGCGGTGCGGCCTTTGATCCGAAGAAATCTCGCATATTGCAGCCACCTTATCTGCGTCTGCTCCGACCTCCGCACCGTTGCGCTGCAGCTCGGCATGCCGGAGGCAAAGGTATCCGTAGTCGGCAACGGGGTCGACACCAGCCTATTCAGGCCAGGGAACAGGGCTGACGCGAGAAATAGGCTCGGCCTGCCAAATGACAAAATTCTGTTGCTGTCGGTTGGGCATCTCACGGAGCGCAAGGGGTTTCATCTGGTCATCGAAGCGGTCGCGCGACAGCCACGCGAGGATGTCGTTCTAGCAATCGTGGGGGCTGGTCCCGAGCAAGACGCGCTTTCGGCATTGGCGGGACGGTTAGGAATCAGGCAACGGGTACTAATGCCGGGCGCGGTGCTTAATAGCAATCTACCGGATTGGTACCGAGCAGCTGACATCTTCGTTCTGGCGAGCTCGCGCGAAGGCTGGCCTAACGTGCTCTGCGAGGCGCAGGCAACAGGTTTGCCGATAGTAGCAACGGCTGTCTGGGGTATCCCCGAAATCGTGTCTGAGCCGTATCTCGGGCTATTAGTTCGCGAAAGAACTACGACAGCTCTCGCGAGCGCTATCGAGAGTGCCCTAACCACATCTTGGGATTATCGGCGAATCGCTGCCATGGGTCAGTCTCGCAGCTGGGAGCAGGTATCCGATGAGCTCCAACCACTTTTCGAAAATGCCTTGAGAAAGCGTTGAACGCTCCTGACAATCCTTCGCACAAACTTACGTGTCGACAACCGTGAGACGACGTTTCGGTTGACAAAAGAATTGCTCCATCGGTATCCCGTAAGTCAAAGGTTGCTAACAGAGCAGGTACGAGCGACTCTCGTGCCAGCGATCATCGGATCGCAGCGTGCTGCTACTTCGCGCGGCGTCGGACCTCAGGGCGCAGGCAAACACAGCGATCCGGCCTACGTTGTATGACCGTCCACGCCAGCGCGAAAGTCCCCTTCTTCACATGCAAATTAAATTATGCGGGCATTGGCGATCAGTTGTTCCAACTTCGCACGCTCTACCGGATCGGTCGGTCATTCAACCTGACTTACGTGCATACGCCAATTGATAATCGGTGGTGTCCAGGTTTGGACATCAATCGCTTCCTGGGTCTTGATCTCGGTGAAAAGCGAATCGAAGACTTTCGTGGATACCGACTTCTCGACGTTCCCTACCGCGTAGTGCTCGATCACTTGCATCGAAGACAGCCATTGGAAGCGTTCTTCTCCCCTGACACATTGCAGTCGCCTACCATCCTTCGTTTGTGCTCGGCACAAGAAATCTATTCTACCCAGCCTGATGACACAGCGGTTGATCCCAACATTTGTTTCGATCTATCGAGAAAGTTCGCCGCCGCGCACGAGGGCGATGATCTTAGCCCATTTCGAACGAATAGGATTCGAATCGCCTTGCATATCAGAAGGGGCGATTGTTGCTGGATAGAACATGATGGCAAGATCGTATTTCCATACCGAAACAAGGAAGTCCTGAAGGGCGCGCCTGACGTCGATTCGGAGCGTGCTCTGCCAATGTCCTACTATACATCCGTCTTGAATGCCATATTTTCAACCTATCCGCCGGCCGAGTGTGAAGTCCGGGTGTATTCGGACGGGTACGGAAACGTTCTTTGGGGACCACTACAGCTTAAGGATCTCATTCGACATGGTTTGGGGCTGATGTATCGATGCTTACATGTCAGATCGCGGATGATACCGAGGGTAGGTATCTTCGAAGGACGAATTTGGCGAAAGATGAAAGAATTGCGGCGCGAGTTTGACATCTTACGCGACTATCCCACGGAGATTGAATTCAGAGTTGGACAATCAGTCCAACTAACCAAGGAGACGATTTGCGCATTTGGCTATGCCGACGTAATCGTCGTCGCCAGGCGTGGAGCATTTCCAGATCTGGGTCTACGGTTGAATCGATCGCAACGAACCATATCGCCCGGCAACGATGTATTTAGCGCGTTGAGACAGTTGCGGTAGACGCCAAGCGGATTCAAAAGAGGGTGCCTGGCGCTTTCGGTAGCATTCCTAGGATGAGCACCTAAACTGCGCGCCTGCGTTCGCTCGACGAGAGACGGGAGCGACTCAACCGATCGCATGAGGTAGCATACGGGACCCTCCTAATTCCGGCATGCTGCGGGGATCGTTCCGAGCAAGGACTGAATATCGGCCGTCACATCGGCGGTGCCGGCGCGTGAGCGCATCCCGCCACTGCAACCGTTGCAAGGTCCCCTATACGAGCCCGCCGCGTTCAGAGCGTCGATGATGCGCTGGTTCATCGGCCACGGCCAGAGCGGCGTCGTTGTCTTCACCCCGTTGATGTACTGGAAACAGAGGTTTGCTCCGGCCCCCGTGGTCGTCCAGGGATTCGGGACCGATCCGAGGGTCATGCCTTGCGACAGATTTGCGTCGGACCAGCTCGCGCCAAACGTATCCGCGCTCTGCCGGATCGAAGTAACACGCTTCGCCGTGTTGGTGTTGGTGCCATCGTTGGGGTTGTTGTTCGGGCCGAGGTTGGCGCCCGCAATTCCATCGCCTCCCGGATAGTCCAAGGGCATGACCGACAGCCCGTCCTGAATGATCTGTCCAGTCCCGTATTTCTGACCCCAGAGTTCGCCAGGGCTGGCGTTGGAGTTGAAGAAATCGCGAGTTAGGATATAGGTCGCGCTGCCGTAGATCTTGAATGCCTTGGCCTCGCCGGGATTCGCCTCGGTGCCGATGGGACCCGCTTTCTGGAATATATAGTGGTCGGTGCTCGAGTTCCCGTATGCGGTGCCGAAAGCGGATCCGTCCGAGGTACCATTCGTGGCCGCGTCCGTGCCCTGGAAGGATTGTGGCTGGGAATAGGCATTCCAAGTGACGAGTGTGGATTCCAAGATCGTGTTGCCGTTCGGGACGCCGCCGTAGCCCAAATCCGTGCCACGCTTGGGGCCGGAATTCGCGACAGTGGTGTTGCCCTCCCAACGAATCCAGCAGCGGCGGCAGATATTGCCGTAACCCGTATAGACGCTCCAGACACGGCGACCCGTCCCGAAGAAGGCGGAATCTTCCCAGAGATTGTTATTCGCGTTGGCGTGCGTAATGACATCGACGTTGAGGCGGATATCGGCGTCCCAGAAAATGCACCGTCGGATTACATTGTTGTTGGAGCCTGGTCCAGTAAAGGAGTCGGCGCCGTCGCCGAGGATCGCGACTTGGCGCGATGAGCTCCTCGCGTTAAAGCCCTGAAGCACCCACCAGGAGTTGTTACGGAACTGAACCGGGATCCGGACAAATTCCCCATCGATCAGTACCGCCCCATCATTGAGCGCCCGCAGGGTGATTGGCGCGGAACTTGTGCCACTCAGCCCCTGCGGCGGTGTGACCATGTTCGCGGACCCCCGATAGATCCCGTCGAGCAGACACAACGTCTTGCCAGGAGCAGCAACTGACCAGAAGCCTTGAACGGTAAATGGGGTCGATAACGTACGCCCGTCCCCGCCCCCAGCAGGCGAGGCATAGTAGTCGCATGACGTGGAGGACATCGTCGATGATGAGGACACCGTAGAGGTCGATGAGGAGCTCGCCGTGGTGCCGGACGTCGTCAACGTTGAGGTCGAGGTCGGCGAAGTCGTCGTAGACGTCGGGGATGTCGCGGTCGTGCCCGAGGTCGTCGACGTCGAGGGCGACGTTGTCGAGGTCGGCGAAGTCGTCGTAGACGTCGGGGATGTCGCGGTCGTGCCCGAGGTCGTCGACGTCGAGGGCGACGTTG
>Ga0114129_10006494_pt1 | contig 16585 bp, 14 predicted proteins | sample RhiMetdeltSRZDD1_FD_80071 | JGI IMG/M metagenome (GOLD analysis project Ga0114129, IMG submission 80071) | Populus rhizosphere microbial communities from Tennessee, USA - Rhizosphere MetaG P. deltoides SRZDD1 (version 2) (version 2) | ecosystem: Host-associated > Plants > Roots > Rhizosphere >... | reverse complement strand
TCGACTGCGAGGACCCGCCGGAAATGATTACGGATTTCGTCCGGCACTGGGAAGAAGGCTACGACATTGTTTATGGCTTGCGCGCGTCGCGCCCTGAGTTTTTTCTCCTTGTATGGGTTCGCAAAGTGTTTTATCGCCTCACGCGGCTGATCGCGGACTGGGAATTCGTCCTGGATATGGCGGAGTTCTCTCTCGTTACCGATCGCGTGAGGCAGGAAGTCTTGCGCAATCGGTCCACATTTCCGTTTGTGCGAAGCGACTTCGGTTATGTTGGCTTTCGTCGCCGCGGCATTCCATACCGTCGCGAGCCGCGGGCTTTCGGTAAGACTCATTACAGTCTGGTGCGCATGACGCAGTTCGCTGTCGGAGGGATGCTAACCGCTTCGACATTTCCTCTGCGCTTCGTTTTCTACCTGGCCTTGCCGCTGATTTTCATTGATGTTGTCGGAGTATTAGGATCAATCTTTTCCCATCCCCTTCCACAGGATGCGTTACTCAACACAAATCTGGTATTCCTTGTCGGCGCCGTCGCAACGATTGCGATCTATGTTTCAAGGATCTATCGGGATAGTGCCAGTCGGCCGATCTTCATTGTCGATCACCAGAACTCTATCCTTCCGGATCGGGCGGCGGATCAGGGGAGTGCTTCGTGAAGGTTGTCATTCTTGCCGGTGGGCTCGGAACTCGATTGAGCGAAGAGACCGTGGTTCGTCCCAAACCGATGATTGAAATTGGTGGAAAGCCGATTCTCTGGCACATCCTGAAGATCTATTCGGCATACGGTCTGAACGATTTCATCATCTGCCTCGGATATAAGGGGTACGTCATCAAGGAGTACTTTGCCAATTACTTTCTTCACATGTCGGATGTCACTTTCGACATGCGAGCCAACCGCATGGAAGTTCACCAGCACAGTGTTGAACCGTGGAAGGTGACGCTCGTCGATACCGGTGAAAACTCGATGACAGGCGGCCGGCTCAAGCGCGTGAAGCCTTATTTGGACAGTGACACGTTCTGCATGACGTATGGCGACGGTGTTTCCGACGTCAATATTTCCGAGTTGGTGGCGTTCCATCAGACACACGGAAAACTCGCAACGGTGACGGCCGTGCAGCCGCCGGGCCGTTTCGGTGCACTGAACCTATCCGAGGAGAATCTCGTCAGGAGCTTCAAAGAAAAACCTCATGGTGATGGCGGCTGGATCAATGGCGGATTCTTCGTTCTGTCCCGAAGGGTGCTGGACTACATCCCGGGCGACGACACGGTTTGGGAACGGTCGCCTCTGGAAACACTTGCCCGGGAAGGTAACCTGTCTGCATTCGAACATCGCGGTTTCTGGCACGCTCTGGATACGCTACGCGACAAGAACTACCTGGAGCATGCCTGGGGTTCCGATCAGGCGCCCTGGAAAGTGTGGAAATGAGAGAGTTCTGGCGCGGCAAGCGCGTTTTTTTGACGGGCCATACAGGTTTTAAAGGCGGCTGGCTTGCGCTGTGGCTCCAGGAACTCGGTGCGTCGGTATTGGGATTCTCGCTTAAGCCCCCGAGCAAACCCAGCCTGTTCGAGACTGCCAGAGTATCCGAAAACATGCAGGAGATTATTGGGGATATCCGCGATTTGTCGCGTGTGACAGCGGCCTTTGTGGAGTTTGCCCCTGAAATCGTATTTCATCTTGCAGCTCAGTCCCTCGTGCGCGTGTCCTACGACGATCCGGTGGGAACTTTTTCGTCAAATGTGCTGGGCACGGTCAATGTTCTGGAAGCAGTGCGGCAAACAAAGGTCGCCCGCAGTGTTGTCGTTGTGACTTCCGATAAATGTTATGAGAACAGAGAATGGCTGTGGGGTTACCGTGAGGGAGACTCGCTCGGAGGACACGATCCCTACAGCAGCAGCAAAGCATGTGCCGAGCTTGCAGTGGATTCCTATCGGCGTGCTTTCTTTTGCGAAAAAGATACTGCCGGTATTGCCACAGCGCGCGCAGGCAACGTGATAGGAGGCGGGGATTGGGCGCGCGACCGCTTGATCCCGGATTTGGTGAGGTCTGCCGTGAGCGGCGAAATTCTTGTCCTCCGCAGTCCAAAAGCAATGCGACCCTGGCAACATGTGCTCGACCCGCTTCGCGGATATCTCATGCTGGCCGAGAATCTCTGGGACAATCGCATCCGCTATGGCGGTCCGTGGAATTTTGGTCCTCTTCACAGTGATGACAGAACCGTGGAAGACATTGTTGCGATCGCGGCACGTGTCTGGGGCGGCGGCCTGAACTGGACTGTTCATGCTGAAGGGCAGCCTCGCGAAAGCTCAATGCTCCGGCTGGACTCCTCCAAAGCGGCCAGTGCGGGTTGGCGGCCAAGGCTCAGTCTCGAGCGCTCGATCGAGTGGACTATGGAGTGGTATCGCGGCTGGATACAGCATCAGGATTTGAAAACTCTTTCAATGGAACAAATCCGACGGTATGGCCGGCTTGCCGCAGGAGAACCGGGAGCGTGAGCACCTGCCGTTTTTGCCGCGCTGAGCTGAAGCATACTTTCATTGATCTCGGGATGACGCCGGTCTCAAACGCTTTCATCGAACCTGAACAGCTCAATGCGATGGAGCGCTTCTATCCCCTCCACGCTTATGTGTGCGATCGGTGTTTCCTCGTGCAGCTTGAGGAATTTGAGAGTCCCCAGCAAATCTTCGGAGATGAATACCTCTACTTGTCTTCGTATTCCGAAAGCTGGCTCCGGCATGCCTCCCAGTATGCGCAACAGATGACCGAGCGATTCGGCTTCGATTTCCGAAGCCAGATCATCGAGATCGCGAGCAACGACGGCTACCTCCTGCAATACTTCAAACAAAAAGGCATTCCCGTACTCGGCATCGAGCCGGCGAAAAACGTTGCCGAAATTGCGAATGGCAAGGGCATTCAGACTCTTGCGAAGTTCTTCGGCGTAGCCACAGCCACCGAGCTTGCCGCGCAGGGCATGCGTGCGGATCTTCTGCTGGGCAACAATGTTCTGGCTCACGTTCCCGATTTGACTGACTTTATGACAGGTCTGAACATCGCATTGAAGCCCGATGGCGTGCTCACTATGGAATTTCCCCACCTGCAGCGGCTCATCGAAAAGACGCAGTTTGACACTATCTATCACGAGCATTTTTCATATTTTTCCTTTCTCACCGTGCAGCGAATTTTTGCGCAGTTCGGTCTGCAGCTGTTCGATGTAGAGGAACTCCCGACTCATGGCGGATCCCTTCGCATTTACGGATGTCACGCTGAAAAGGCAATTCAACCGGATTCCCGCGTTGCGAATCTGGCTGAACGAGAGCGGCGGTTGGGATTTGAAAGGCTGGAAACCTATCGGGCATTCGAGCAGCGGGTAAAGGAAACAAAGTGGCGGCTGCTCGAATTCATGATTGGCGCCAGACGCGCCGGCAAAAAGGTGGCAGGCTATGGGGCTCCGGCGAAAGCCAGCACGCTCCTTAATTATTGCGGGATACGCGGCGACCTTTTGGATTTCACGGTGGACCGCAATCCTCACAAGCAAAACAGATTCTTACCGGGAACACACATTCCGATCTACAGCCCTGCACGCATCGATGAAGTCAAGCCGGACTATGTTGTAATTTTGCCTTGGAATATCAAAGACGAAATCATGAAGCAGATGGCTCACATCCGAAGCTGGGGCGGTCAGTTCGTAATTCCGGTCCCAGACGTGACCGTTCAGTGAGATTCGAACAGACGCCTTTAATCGGAGGTTTTACTATCGACCTCGAACGTCTTGAGGACGACCGCGGCTTCTTTGCGCGTTCGTTCTGCCAGGAAGAGTTTTTGGCGCGTGGACTTGATCCGGTAGTGGCTCAGTGCAGCGTGTCCTTCAACGCAAGGCGCGGGACGCTTCGCGGACTTCACTATCAAGCGAAACCTCACGAAGAAGCCAAGCTCGTTCGCTGCACAAGAGGAGCGATCTGGGATGTCATTGTTGACCTGAGGGAACAATCGGCAACGCGATACCATTGGCATGCCGCCGAACTCACCGCGGACAATCGCCGTGCCCTTTACGTACCGCGTGGATTCGCTCACGGCTTTCAGACTCTCACTGATGATAGTGAGGTCTTTTACCAGATGTCGGAGTTCTATCATCCTGAGTGTGCGCGTGGCATCCGATGGAACGATCCGATTCTGGCCATACCGTGGCCGGTTGCCGATCCCATCGTGTCGCCACGCGATCGAAAGTTTCCCCTACTGCAGGATGTTGGATGAGAGTTCTTCTCATCGGCGCGAGTGGGCAGCTCGGCCAGGATTTATTAACAAACAATCCAGGCGATGAAATTGTGGCGCCCTCACGCAACGAGCTGGATCTAGCGCGACCGGATCAGATTAGCCGGATCACTCGCGAAGTACAGCCGGACTTCGTGATCAATTGCGCGGCCTTTCACAACGTACCGTCATGCGAACAGCAGGCCGCAGAGGCATTCCTTATCAACTGTATTGGGCTACGCGATCTTTCCCTGGCGTGCGCCGAACAGGGCGCATGGCTGATTACTTTTAGCAGCGATTATGTCTTCAATGGCGACAAAGATACGCCTTACGTAGAAACCGATGTTCCTTGCCCGCTGCAGGTGTACGGTATCACGCGTTTAGCCGGGGAATACGCTGCGCAGGCGTCGTCGCCGCTGCGGACAGTAATCGTTCGGACCTGTGGCCTGTATGGCAGGGCCTTCTCGAGATCCAAAGGCGGCAACTTTGTAGACGCTCGAGTTTCGGATGCGCGCCAGAATAAACGAATCGAGATCAGCTGTGAACAGGTCGTGACGCCCACATCTACGGAAGACCTGAGCAGAGCGGTTCACGCGTTGATCCGGCATCCGGAGCTTGCTCCCGGAATCTACCATCTGGTGAACGACGGGTATTGCTCCTGGTACGAATTCACGCGAGCCATCGTCGACATTCTCGATATTCGCGTCGAGGTCGCGCCGGTTGACCGTGGAGGCCGGGATCCGCGCGGATTCCGGAGGCCGCTCTTTTCGGCGTTAAAAAACGCGCGGGCTTCGGCGATGGGTATCACGCTGCCGCCTTGGGAAGTTGCGTTGCGCAATTATCTGAGTCGATATCTGTGATGGATTCCCACAGAAAAGTGTCCGGTGTGCGAGTCGCGGAGAGCCGGGTCATCTATAAAACCTAGGGGATCTTATCACGCATGTCATGCGGAAACAGGCAGTTACCATCGTAAGGTGCTCGCTCCGTGATCGGGGATAACCGGCGCGCACCCGATGTTTGCCAACCGCTGAGCCAAAGCGTTAGTGCCGTCATGTGGTTGACGGGGTAATTGCATCAACCATGTAAATCCAAGGTTTCCAGGCAACTCGCATAACGGCTCATACGAAGCGGTTATAGTGTCGTGAAGGTTACGTCCGATCAGAGGTACACCCCGCCACATCTCTGCGTGAGTCAGCGTGATCACTATGTCAAATTCGCTGTCACGAATCCTTTCCAAAATAGGCTGCGGGTTGATCTTTCCGAGCATCTGCAAATACGAGAATATGTACGGTTCCGTCAACGAAGGTGCAGGATCAAGAACCGCTAGACGCGGAACTGTTGCGAAGATTCGAGAGCCCCGGAGCGCCTGTTCTACCAGGAGAAAAGACTCATTCCGTGATCGCACGGAAGGGAAAGCCTCGGGCCCGAGCTGCCTGCGAACTTCCAGCGCTCTAGGGATCAAGAAATGAACACCAAATAAGGTGGTGAAAAAGATCCCAAGCAAAACGTTCTGTCGCACTAGCGCCATCAAGCGAAGCACACCCAGAACTGCCAGAGGAACTACCGCGAAAAGAGGTTCAAGGAAGTAATTGCCCGCGCCTCCAACGTGAAGGTCGGTCAAGCCGGCGATTAGAAATGAAATCGCAGCAAATATGACGATCAGAGCGCCGCGCTGCCCGATGCGATACGCACCCCTTGGCAAACCAACGACAGCTAGTAGAACCGCTGGTTCCCTCACGGTGGTGTAGATAATCCTCAAATCTCCCTTGAGGTCTATAATCCCGGGACTTACTGCGAAGATTTGCGAAAACATACCAGGTTCGCGCAGGGAATAAAGAAAGTACAGTCCGACAGAAAAGACGGTGCCAAGAATGGCAAAGCCTGCCAGATCCTTCCACTGCCGTCGGACGAACAGCCACAGGACTCCGGTAACGAGTGCCGACACAAAAACAAACTTGAACTGCGTCGCCAAGCCTGCACAAATTGCAGATAGGTAAACCGCCCAAGGCGATCGTAATAGCAACAGGCGAATCGCCAAAAGGGTGAAACAAATCCCGGGAAAATCTGCTCGGATCTGAAGAATCCAAGGCCAGATGTCGGCCGTGGAGCATATCAGCAGGACACCCCACATCCATGCAAAACGCACTGGAATGAGTGTTCGTATGATAGAAATGACAATTCCGATGCAAAGGATAAATGCAGCGAGTGCGACAATACGTGGACCCAGTATAGGATTCGCGAACTCTACGATGCGCCCCGGAAGCGAATAAAGCACATATAGCGCTGGGCTATACGCCGCCGGCACATATGGCGGCAGAGACAGATCTCTATAGATGACGCCGGTCTTCTGGAAGTGCAAAACATCATAGAGAAAATAGCTGTCGTAATATCCAACATCATCGTTAAGCGAAACGATATAGGAAAGCTGTCGCATGAACAGCGGAGCGCTGAGCAACCCGAAAGCGATTAGCACTCCAACCAACGCCCATTGCACGATTCTCGCGACAACTTGAGACTCCAAACCTCGCGCCACATCCTCCGTCACGATCAGTAACTTCTCCGCTTTGGCGCAAATGGTCTTGAGCATCAACGGCCTCCGCTGCTCGCCACGTAATTAGTGTAAAGCTGCAACTTCGATCACAGCGGCCAACGTTAGCAACCCCTAAACCGGTGCACCACAATTCGTGCCGGCCGGAGTAGATCAGATATCCAAGGATGCTGGCTAGAAAAGCGCATTCCGCGAATCCGCCATAGGAGAGGTGCGTTGCTTATCTCACGTTCTTTCAAGTACTCCAACAGCCAACTTAGGTAGAACGCACGATTCGCATGATGCGTGCCCGCTCGCGTCTCGATCGCGCAGATGGACTCCTCGTGGAGGCGGTAGCGCATCCAGGTTTCGTTTGAAATGAACACGTTTGCAAATAAGTAGAATTTCGTGAGTAGCGCGCTGTCTTCGAACATGCTATAGCCGGCAACGAAACCTTCTTCGAAACCGCCGAGGGCGATCAAAGTATCTCGTCTCAGCAATAGATCGGAGGGGCACGCATTGTATCCCGTCCCTTTTAGCGTCTTCGTTAATAATTCCGAAGGACGATATACGCGGTCGGGCTCGGCGACTGTTTCCGGTGTCCAGTCCTTCATGTCACGATTCGATCGGGACCAGCTGTGCCAATACAACGGACGCCCGTAGATCATGGCAACTTCGGGATGGGCGTTCAGAATCGCTACCTGCCTTTCCAGTTTCTGCGCCAACCACACATCATCCGAATCCAGAACCGCGAGAAGTTGCCCCCTCGCGCGAGCTACTCCTAAATTGCGTGAAGCGGCCAGACCACGATTTTTGTGAGATGGATGTTCGAAATACCGGACTCTATCAGGCAAGTCATGAGCGAAGCGTTGCGCGATCTCTGTGCTTCTATCGGTAGAGCCGTCATCAATCAGAAGCAGTTCCCAGTCCCGAATCGTTTGCCCCAAAACACTTTCCACAGCCTCGGACAGAAATCGTTCCGCGTTTAAAAAGCAAGTAACGATGGAGACTCGGGGTGGCTGAGTCACTTCACTGCTCGCACTGCGACAGTTATTTCCTGTTCCGGATCGTTGTACTCGATCTCGTCCAAAGAGAGTTCTTCAACCGCCAGCCCATGGAGGAAAGCGGTGGCTGCGAGAACATTTCCATAGGTCTTCACCTCGACGTTTTCGGAGCCAAAAGACTCTGTAAAAAGGCGACGCGCGGCGTTGGAAGTAAAGCGCCAATAATCTTCGGTTCCTTGATCGCTGACGCGTTTGTGCGCGATTCCGGGCACCGTGACAAGAACGATCCCTCCAAATTTCAAAATACGTCTCAGGTGGTCGACAGCACGGCGCAAATCAAACACCAGACCGAGGACTTGAGTGCAAATAATGCAATCGTACGTGTTGGAAGGTATGGAGTTCGCGTGTGCGATATCTACGACGATTGTCGCTCTGGGGTTTTGTTCGGAACAATCCAATATGTCGCTGCGCGTAACTCGCCTTCCGCCGAACTCGCGTGTATACGTGTTTGATTGAAATTCAAGTACTCGACCGTGAATGTCACTAGAATGCAAACTTAAGAACCCTTCAATATAGTGACGGTCTATTGGTCGTCCGCGACTCCACCCAAAGTTTCGATCTATCGGAGTAAGCCTGTGCAATTCGCCGAAGTCCGTGACTTTCCGGAAGGGGAGCAAAGCACGTTGCACCTTAAGCTGATTCTGTCTCAGTTGATGACGCCAGGTCCAAGGGACGAAGGATCTGATTCCCTTTAACATGAATGTTTCTATGGTTGTTCTTTTAATTGCGCATCCCGCCGATACTGCCGATACAGGCCGAGGCCGCTGACGAACGCTTGAAGTTCTTCCCGACGCGTCAGGACGGGACTTCCGCGCGTATGTATTCGCCGCGTAACGGCCTTCTTCAAGAAGGATAAGAGATACCTACGGTACGCCGGCTCCTCAAAAAACAGAAGCGCCATATAGCCAGCTCCAGCTCTAATGCCTCGAAGAGACCTCTTTCGTACCTCGTCGGATGTCTCTGGAAATGGATGTTGAACAACAGACTGCGGGGTGAATACAACGCGGTATCCGCGCTTGATCAATTCGAAATACGCGTTATGCTCCTCCCCACCGCAAACCGGTGTGCCTAAACCGAGCCGTTCGTTGAAGCCGCCCCACAAATCGAAGGCTTTACGCCTGAATGCCATGTTTGCCCCATCGCCGATTCCTCCGAAATTCGAAAGCGCGAACCAATCGTCTGTAGTTGAATCGAACTCACGCCTTTTGCGGCGGGCGCGGAAGTATGCCTCAATTCCTAGAGATGGCTTGGTTGGGGAAATGAGTCCCGTAACGGCCATCACGTTGGGATCCGAAAATTCTTCCGTGAGATTACAGAGCCAATCCGCATTAGGCACAGCATCATCGTCAATGAAGGCGACAATCTCAGCTTCTGAATGCCTGGCGCCGCGGTTTCGTGATCGGCTGAGGCCGATTACCGGTTCTCTTATATACCGCGCATTCCACGCATCAGCAATTGACCTCGTTTCGTCATTGTCGCTGGCATTGTCTACGATGATTACATCGATATTCGGATAACAAAGGCGTCGTATACCCTCGAGACACTGCTTCAAATGTTCCGGCCGGTTTCGGGTGCAAACAATAACCGAGCACGAAAGCACACTTTTTCCCGAGCCGATACATTGTGAGCTGACGTGCCTGGGTATGTGATGCGTTGTGATCATTCAGCGTGCACTGATTCGGGCAAAGGCATAGCCAACGAAATCCCGACAAACGTGAAAAACAAGGTCGCGTTGGATGGAATTTGAAGATTAAAATCCATCAAGCTGTGAATCAGAATCGCAAGTATCGAGCCAATACACGCCAGCAGAATACCTCGCTGTTCCGGCGAATGCACCGAAACAAATAATCGAACGGCACGACCCACTGCGAAGACTACAAAACACCAGAACGCCAATGCCGCAGGCAATCCCCACTCTGCCGCAGTTTCCAGGTAATCGTTGTGTGCATGATCGAAGAGTACGTCTGGCTGATATGTTTGGTATTGGCGAAATCTATCTTGAAAGTTATTGACTCCGACACCGAGTGGGTTCGCCGCAATCATTCTGGTCACGTCGCGAAAGACCATCACTCTTGATCCCCGAATTAAGCCGTCAGCAACCAACAGGTCGGAATATCGTTGCAGGATAGTATCAACGCCGATCCACAGTGCCCCAGCTGCGACTAATCCCCCCATTCCCAGTGCCAGGCCGGCGGCACGTGTTCTTTGCGGCCCGTGCCATTGCAAGATTCCCAAGAAACAAAGCGTGAACAGGAATGACAACGTCCCCATGCGCGAAAGCGAAAATAACAGCGCGACGGACATAAAGGCACCGGCCAAAAGGTAGCTGTACGTGCGAGCGACAACTCCGAATCGGCGAGCGGACATATACGCCAACCCCAACGCCGTGGGGATGAACATCTCCATAAGTCCCGCAAAATGGTTGCGATTGATGAGCGTGCCGCTAGAACGGCTCACTGAATTCATGTAACCGAAAATCCAGCCAGGCCTGACGAAAAACTGAGCAAGACCGAGCAGCGCCTCAAAAAGGCCGATAGCAAGCAAGATCTTCAGGAAGCGGATAACCCCTCGTTCATTATTACGAGTTGTGGCGTACCACGCCCAAATTCCAGCAACTATTGCTGTAGACCATAAGGGTTGCCGGAACCAAAAGATCACGGCGACCAAAAAGAGAAGAACCATAAATAAGAGCTGCCAGTTGCGACCGCGGAGTGCTTGATACACGACCCAGCCCGCAATGACGACGGACCAAAGAATAACCAAGAGGAACCAATTGACGGGCAGAACGGCGCCAAATGTTAGTAGTTCGTAGATAACAACTGCGGTTAGTAGGATAAACATTCACCGCCAAGCTAAAATCGGTAAGCGACACGCGCGGTCATAACAGCAATGGTCGCGTCGAGTGCCTTCAATAGGCCGCTCTTTACCTTGTTCGCGGGGACGAAGAGGATGTCGTTTGGCATGATGGGCACATCCTGGAGGGAACCATCGAGGATTTTGGCAACATTTACCGGGATTTCTTCTTTGCTGCCATCACGGTGGATCCGAATGATCAGGCATTGCTGCTTTTTCGCCTCTTTTGAGAACCCACCTCCCAAGGCAAGAGCTTGAGCCGCGGTGATGTCTTTTCCTTGCCGAACTACGTACTCGCCGGGCCGCGTGACTTCGCCGATCACAAAAACAGAACCCGCTTGCAACACATTGATGACGTCTCCGGCCTCTATCGGTATGTTCAACTCCGTCTTACCGCTCTGGAACAGTTCTTCCGTGGTGATCGTAATCGTTTGAGGTTCGTCACTGGCGTTAGTTCCCTCACTCTGGCGGCGGAGGATTTGGATGGTCTTACCCGCGTTCGTCTGATCCAGACCTTGCGCCATGGCTAATATGTCTAACAAGCGCTTCTGACCTTTGATCTGATAGATGCCGGGCGCTTTCACCGCCCCGATAACCGATACCGGCTGTGAAGCGTATTCCCGAACGAGGACGGTCACGTGCGGATCGTTAACATAATTTGCTTTAAGCGCCTCTTCGATAACCCGTTCAAGTTCATGTGATGTGTGATTCGCAGCCTCAACCGTTCCCAACAGCGGAAGCGAGATCTTTCCGTTGCCGCCCACCCGAGTGATTGACCCTAACTCGGGAACTTCGAAGACATTCACTTCAATCAAATCGTCTCTGCCGATCCGATACTCCTCACCTGCGGATGATGTTGGCGTCGATGTTGGCCCGTTTGAATTCAATTCGGGGACTAACCGAGGAGGTGACACTTGCGACGGCTGATTGGGTCGAGTCGTTGTTTGGCCCCAGACGCTGAGTGAAACAAGCAGAATGGCGAGTACACAGAGAACTTTCATTGACGCCTCCGGGCGATTTTACACGTTTGCTTATATGATGATCGTAAGTCTCCGATTATGACTTCGAATGCCGAATACCCGCCATAGGGAAGTGAAATTTTTTGTGTTATAAGAACTGGATTATGCCAGATCAAAAACCGATTCCCGTAAATCGCGAGAGGTACCCGGAGTTAATCTATCCGGCTCCCGTTGCGACGCCTCGGACTCGAATTGATGTTGAATCCGAACCCGATGAGATGCCCGTCCTGGATTACTGGCGTGTTTTGGTCGTTCGACGATGGACTATTTTTGCCGTGCTTGCTACGGCTATTGTCATAACTCTGATTGACACCTTCAAACAAACCCCAGTCTATCAGGCGTCAACCACGCTGCAGATTGATCGTGAGAATCCGAACATTTTGAGTTTTAAAGATGTTATTGAAGTCGACAACACGGCCGACGACACATTACAGACACAATACAAAATACTGGAATCGCGTGCGTTAGCGAGAAAGGTGATTGAGGAGCTGCGCCTCGACAGAGTCGAAGAATTTGCGCCAAAGCCCCAAAAGCCGGGGTTGATTAGTTCCTATTTGCCTTTGCTGACGAACCTATTCCGCTCGCCGGGGACTCCAACTGATACTCCCGGCGAACCGGATCATGTGCGTCCGATTGTTGATGCGTACTTGGGCAGTCTATCCGTGAGGCCGGTTCGCCAGGCGCGCCTGGTTCAAGTGACTTTCGAATCCAGCAACCCGAAGCTGGCTGCCGACATTATTAATGCGCACGCCAAATATTACAAAGAGCAAAATCTCCAATTCAAATGGGACGCTACGCAGGATGCGTCAGACTTTCTTCAGGAACAATTGAGCACTCTCAGGGCAAACCTCGAAAAAGCGGAAGACAACCTTCAAGCCTATAGCCGCGAAAAGCAGATTTTGTTTACGGATGAAGGCAAAAACAACACCGCGACGGAAAAATTGAAACAGCTTGAGGAGGAATACACCAAAGCGCAGACAGAGCGATTTCAAAAAGAGGCATTTGCGGGATTGATTCGTCTGGGATCGGCCGATTCGTTACCGCAGATGACGAATAACGCGCTGATTGCGAACTTGACCTCGAAGCTTGTGGACCTCCAGAAGGAAGAATCGGATCTCGCGGTAACATTTTCACCGGACTACCCGCGTCGCAAACGTTTGCGAAGCCAGATTGAAGAAATCCAGCGAGCAATCGAAAGCGAAAAGGGAAAGGTTATCCAAACGGTCCAAGCAGACTACTCGGCCTCAACGGAAAGGGAAAAGTTGACGCGCGAGGCTCTGGAGCAACAGAGAAGTGTCGTTAACAATCTGAACCAGGAGAGCATTCAATACACGATACTCAAGCGAGAGGCCGATTCCTTTAAGCAACTCTATGATGGTCTTCAAACAAGGCTAAGAGAGGCTCAAGTTTCGGCTGGACTCCGCGCTTCTAACATTCGAGTGGTGGATCAAGCGGAGGTACCCCAATCGCCAGTCAGGCCAAGAAAACTATTTAATCTGATGCTCGGTTCGTTGTTAGGCCTGGCCTTCGGGATAGGTTTAGCCTTCATCCAGGAATATCTCGATAGTTCGCTGAAATCTCCGGACGATGTGCAGCGATTCTTAAGAGTACCGAGTCTCGGGACGATTCCGAACCTGCAGAGTCTCGCGAAAGGCCAACCTTACGCATACAGTTCCAATAAATTCCCGCAACGAGAATCGGTTTTAAAGGTAGAGCTCGATAAAACACCCCCTGAGTTGATAACGCATGCAGCACCATCGTCGGTCATGTCTGAAGCTTACCGATCCGTACGAACTTCACTACTGTTGTCTTTGCCTGAGAGAGCGCCTCGCGTCGTGTTGGTCACCAGCGCGGTTCCCAGCGAAGGAAAAACAGTGACGGCGATAAACATTGCTGTTTCGTTAACCCAAACCGGCAGCCGGGTCGTATTAGTCGATGCAGATATGCGAAAGCCGCGTATCCATTCCGTTTTCTCTCTCGGAAATCTTCCGGGTTTAACCAGCTTCTTGACTGGTTCAGCGAACCTTAAAGATGTCATCCATGATGTGGGCCCGGCGAATTTGCATTTACTACCCTGTGGGGTGATCCCCCCTAATCCGGCTGAATTGATTCAATCGGGCCGGTTTAATCATCTCGTACAAGTTCTCCGGCAGTATTTCGATTACGTGGTCTTAGATTCACCCCCGTTGGCCAATGTATCGGATGCCCGTATCCTGGCCGTCAATGCTGAAGCGACGCTCCTGATTGTGAAAGCATTCTCGACGTCACGTCACGTGACAAAGCGTGCTGTCGAACACCTTCAGGAATTAAAGGCTCGAAACATTGCTGTCGTACTCAACGATCTCGATGTCCGCATGCGAGGGAACTATTCGTACTATTCGGACCGGTATTACTACCCGTCGAAGCACGACAGCATGCCGTCGGCGTAGTTGGCGGTTCGGAAACAGAGCATCACGGCGTTCGACGCGACGTAAATGAGTTCTGAGACATTGAATGCAGTTTCGGGTCGTCTCAGCGAACGCTCGATGCGGGCGGTTTTGTGGAGTGGCTCTGATCTTCTTTTAAGGCAAGCCTTACGATTTGCCGTCACAATTTTGCTCGCGCACTTAGTGGCACCGGAAGATTTCGGGGCCATTGCCATGCTCTACCTTTTCACGGGGTTCGGATCGCTTTTCATTGACAGTGGGTTTGGCTCTGCTCTCATCCAACGACAGAACACGACGCTCGAGGACGAGTCCAGCGTCTTCTTCTTTAATCTGGGAGTTGGAGCTCTGGTAGCTCTTCTGCTGGCCGCTTTTTCTCGTCAGGTCGCAGTCTTTTTCAATCTGCCGGTTCTCCAGCCGCTAACATGTCTAATGGCGTTGAATCTGTTTCTCGGTGCGTTCGCAGCCATACATACGATCCTGCTTACGAAGACACTGGATTTCCGCACCCAGATGAAGGCCAATGTGATCGCTTACACGGTAGGCGGCGTAGCGGCTATCATCCTGGCGTGGCAGGGATACGGTGTATGGAGTCTGGCTGCCCAAATCCTAATAGCTACAGTCGTCAACGTCATACTGTTGTGGCATTGGCATCCATGGCGCCCTGCGGCACGGTTCAGCTTCAAGGCGCTCCGGTCCCTCTTTGGCTTCGGCAGCTATATGGTCTTGTCCAGCCTGTTAAATACGATTTGCGAGAGGTTATATACGCTCATTATTGGCAGGGTCTACACTGCGCGGGATCTTGGCTTTTTCTCCAGGGCGGAAACTACTCAGCAAATGCCCGCTAATATGTTGTCTGAAATTTTTGGCCGAGTCACCCTTCCTGTCTTCGCTGCGGCGGCGGACGATCGTCCGCGGCTTGCTCGCGGTGTGCGAAGCACACTAACGGCAGTAATGATCCTGAACGTTCCAGCGCTGATCGGAATGGCGGTTGTGGCAGATCCTCTTGTGCGCACGCTGTTCGGTCAGAAGTGGGTCTCGAGCATTCTGTTACTGCAGATTCTCTGTTTCGCTGGGGTGCTCTGGCCGCTTCACGTTATCAATCTGAACGTCCTGATGGCACAGGGACGTTCCAACTTGTTTTTTCGGATTGAGGTGGCGAAGACAGTAATTGGCATCATCGCGCTTATAGCCGCCAGTCTGCATAGTCTTCTCGCTATTGCTTTGAGCTACGTCGCGGTAGGTTTTGTGGGCTTTCTCCTCAATGCGTACTACACGGGAGTATTTTTGGGCTACGGAGCTGCACGCCAGATGCTGGACGTGCTGCCGTATGTCGCCGTCTCTCTGCTTATGGCCGCATGCATCTGGCCGATCTCGCTCAGCAAAGCTCTGAATCCTGCCGTACTCCTTACGCTGCAAGTGTCTGCTGGAGTGGGTGTCTACCTTGGCGCGTGCAAGCTCTTTCGGCTTGCCGCATTCGAAGAGGTCTGGAGGATAGCAACCGGAGAGATCAGGCTTCTCCTTAAGCGGCGCGACGCCAGCTTATAGCTACTATTCTTATGCGATGGTCGCTAATAAATCGGCATTGACCGGGTACCATCATCCCGCTTATGCGAGTTCCTTCGAGGCATTGGGGATCCCGCGTGCGCTTGCCGCGAGCGGTGGATGGCTGATCGAGCGGCAGATTCCGGGCGGCGAGAGAGAGCGCGACGCCATGGGATGTTATCCGCTTTTTGCTTGTCAGAACTGGTCAGGGCTCGAACACGACTGTGAGGAGATTGGCAGCGATTTAGTGGCGATCTCGTTGGTGAGCGATCCATTTGGGCAATATACAGCCGAGCAGCTTAGGGCTGTTTTTCCGGACATGTGCCGTCCATTCAAGGAGCATTTCGTGGTCGACTACTCAAGACCACTCCAGTTACCCAGTGCGGGTCATCGGCGGAATCTGCGGTTTGCACAGGGGTTCGTGGAAGTGGAGGTGGTTGTTGATCCAATCCGTCTGAGCAGCGACTGGGTTTCGCTCTACCAGTGTCTTGTCGAGCAACATGAGATCCGAGGAATTCCTGCGTTTTCGCCGGCAAGCCTTGTCCAGCAGCTTAGTGTGCCTGGTCTGACAATGTTCCGCGCCGTACACCGGGAGCAGACGGCCGGTATGACGGTTTGGTATGCCAACGAAAACGCCGCGTATTACCATCTGGGGGCGTATAGCAAGCTAGGATACGCAGTGCGGGCCTCCTTTGCATTGTTCGATCATGCGATCCGCCACTTCCGCGGGCGTGTGCGACGTATTCTGCTTGGCGCAGGAGCTGGAACAAACGCAAATAGTTTGGATGGTCTTACTCGCTTTAAGAGAGGTTGGGCGAACGAAACACAGACGGCATGGCTGTGCGGTCGCATTTTTAATTTGGATCGGTACAATCAGTTGGCAGCAAAGCAGCGATCGGCGTCGCCGAATT
>Ga0114129_10006493_pt1 | contig 16588 bp, 16 predicted proteins | sample RhiMetdeltSRZDD1_FD_80071 | JGI IMG/M metagenome (GOLD analysis project Ga0114129, IMG submission 80071) | Populus rhizosphere microbial communities from Tennessee, USA - Rhizosphere MetaG P. deltoides SRZDD1 (version 2) (version 2) | ecosystem: Host-associated > Plants > Roots > Rhizosphere >... | reverse complement strand
GATGACGTCCTAACACGACAAAACGACGTCCCAACACGACAAAACGACGTCCCAACACGACACCCAGGTGTCGTACCCCACTTCACTTCCCCCCTTTATTCCCCCCAAGTGAAGCGACCCACCGCTAGCGCGGCGGGTGCTCGCACATACAAGAACGACTGGCGCGCAAAAGATCTCGAGCTCTTCCGTGCAGTAATCGCCCAAGAGAACGACGAGCTGATCTTCATCGCTCCACGCATTTACGAGGCCATCGCCGCAACGGGCAAGGACTGGCCTGGCAAGTACATCGACGGGATCGCCGAACGCGGTGGATCCGGCGTCAGCGAGTACCTGGCAAGCCTCGGCTTCGACCAATGGGCCGGAGATGATGTGAATCAAGATCAAAAACAAGAACACCTAAAGGAAGAACCGCGCTGCCAAGTCGCCGACTGCCGCCAACCCGAGACCAACCACCACCTCTGGATGGCGATGCTCGACCCCGACCGGCGACACCCATTCGTCAAGGCCTCATCATGACCACTCGCGTGAAGGTCACCGGCAGCAGCCGGGCTTCGTCCGCATTGCTCCGATCCGCCCAGCCGGCATCTGCAACCAGGCCGTTCAGTATGTCGGCCAGCTGGACCCGTCTAGGCCGAGGTGGATTCGGGTGGCGTCGTTCTGGATGGTGTGGGCGCGGCCATGGGCGACGAGCCGCTGGCCTATTGCGAGGGCTGCCGCGCGGCCCGGACCCGCAGGGATCCCGGAGAGTGTCTGCCCGGCGGTCTGGACCTTCAGGAGTTTCTGACACAGCTGTGGACCGGATGAGCGTGTAAAGCCCGACCACGACCACGACCCCGCCGCCCAGTCTTCGTTGTCCAAATCGACCGACGTGATCTCGTCGAAACCGATAGCGACGCGGGTGGGGCTTCTGCGCCACCAGCACACCGCCTCGGTCACGATCTCGTGGGGATGTACCTCGACCCGGGTCGTCTCGGGCCCGCTCACGCTCCTCGCAACGAACACCACAACCGTGATCGTCGCGACGATGGCCACGACCAACGCCGCCGCAGGCCAGAAGGCGTCCTCCGCCTCAATAACGCCGAGAAGAACGCCGAGGCCGAAGAGCCCCATAGGCATGCCCCACCCGAGAGCCGTGCCGACGGCGTCGCTGAGGTTTTTGCCGACGGCTTCGGACCGCCCGACCGCCTGCGCGACCACTACCGCGTCGGGCGCCGGTGCGCCCCCAACGCTCCCAGCCGCTCTCGGTCGCCGCGCGGGAGCAGGCTTCTCGAGGAGTGGCCAAGTTGCGATGGTTGGAGGGGTGTCTGTTGGTGTCGCGGGGCTGCTTGCATCTGTGCTGGCGGCATCGGATGGCCGGTCCGCCGGTGCATGGGGATCCCCCAAGACCGCGTTTCGTACAGGCCACTCGTCCGTGCTGCCGGCATCGGATGGCCGGTCCGCCGGTGCATGGTCCATCCTGCCCCCGTCCCCCAGTTGGCGATCACCGAGATCGTAGCCCTTCCTGGGATTCCCCCTTTCCCTTTGGGGTTGGTTGCCCATCCTGCGCCTCGCACAACAACTCCAAGATCATAAAGACTAGTTGATCAATGGTTTTTAGCAGGCTCTAATCGCGTGACTCTTGGGAGTCAGGCGCATCTCTCTCCGAGCTACGGGTTACCGGTGCAACAAAGCCCACCCGTGCAGTCATGGTGTTTGGGGAGGGACTAGAAATTCCTGACTGCGAAGGTCAGAAGTCGGGGCCTTAGAAAAACCGGGCTCACCACTCGCGGCTTGCATTCATCACCTTGCGTCGTACCTTGGTGCGCTTGCGACTGCGATTGCCTTTCCTCGCTGCTGCTGCTCGGTTACACCGCTGATGTTCCGGTCCCATGTACTGGCTGCGATCCCAATCCGAATGGCCTAAGTCCCAATCGCTCCCCGGCCAGATGGGTCTGCGACATCTCCAGCAGACGGCCTCACCGCTCGCTACCAGGATGGCTACCTGCGCCCTTAGCTTTTGGTGGGCGGTTCCGTAACCCCTTGCGCTGGTGGAGGCTCGAGTCGTCATGGGCTGCACCAAGTCTAAAGTCTCAAGTTGAGGTTGAGACTTCGTTAGAATTGGTGCATGTTGTTCCCACAACGCTGCAAATGGTGCGGCGAAACTTTCAAATACGATCGAAAGCGTGGGCAACAGCCTCTCTACTGCCCTACCTGCTCCCCGCCGGGCTTCCAAGTCGTCATGGTGCGGGGTCGGTACAAGCTGCGGCGCCGTCCGCCGATGTACTCGAGGCAGTCGGCCTGGACGAACTCGGCGGCGTGATGGATCAAGCAACCTCTGACCTGATTGCCTGGCGCTGCTTCGACGATGTTGTGCGCCGCTGGCTGCCGACCATGGATCGCATGACATTGGGTGCGGTCATATTCGACCTCCGCGAGGCTCCTGGGGCTATGTGGGCAGGCGTGCGGGGTGACTTGGCCAATGCCCGCGACTTGCTGCGCTTGGACGTTGTGAAGGCCGCTGAGGCACTTATGGGCGGCCCGTGGCCCATTGTCGGTGATGCTCCCGAATGCCCGGACGATGCGGCTGAGTTATTCGCCGACGGCAGTGAAGGTTGATATCCTGATGATGGTCATCCCGGCTGGTACGGTGCGTCCCCCGGCGTCAGGCGACTATGCGACATTTACTCGCGGGTCCCTTTTTCGTTGCGCCATTCTGGGGCATTCATGACCACCACGACTTACGCCAAGGCGATTAGCGACGCCGAGCAGGTTGCTCAGCGTGCTAAGCGTGCTGCGCTAATCGCGCGGGAAGCGTCGAAGGCTAAGCCTGGAGATGCTGTACTGCGTGCTGCTGCCGCAAACGCTGCCGATGAAGCAGCCGAGGCCGGCCGCGAAGTGGCACGCTGGCAGTTCGAGGAAGCACTCGACGTTTGGATTGATCGCCACAGCCGTTTCGAGGTTGTTGCCGATGAGAATCTGATGTCGCTGGCTCCGCGCACTCGCGGCGTTGTCGATTGGTATTGGTTGGCGGCTGCGCATTGTGCGCGTTCCGGCATGAAAGTCCCCCGAGGTTGGCGCTCTCCTGACACCGGAGAAGCCTTCAATGACAATTTCGGAACCAACTAAGCAAGTTCAACGCGCTTCGCTGCTTGAGTCGAAGCAGGACATCAACCGTTCGCTTCGGCGGCTGCGGGACAAGATCACTAAGCCTGGCGCCACTCTCACCCAAATGGAAGAGGCGGCAATGGACGCCTTGATCGAGGAGCGCGAGAAAATCGAGGTCGAGCTCGCAAGGCTCGACGCGACCGGGGTAAAGCTGCCGACCTACGACCAGGTGGTACGCATCGGCCAGGAAGAGCGCACCTACCGTCCTGACTCTGCTCTAACCGGTGAGCCGTCGTTCTTCCGCGACCTTGCACTGTCGCAGGTCTGGCGGGATCCGTCCGCGACCGAGCGTCTTGCACGTCATCAGCGTGAGATGGCTGTGGATGGCCGTCCGGGGACGCAGGAGCAGCGTGCGATCGGCACCAGTGCTGTTGTCGGCCTCGTGCCGCCGCAGTACCTAGCGGAGCAGTACGCCGAGCTGGCGCGTGCTGGCCGTCCCGCGGCCGACGCGTGCACGAAGCTGCCACTTCCCGCGCAGGGCATGACCGTCAACATCAGCCGAATCACCACTGGCACGTCCGCGGCTATCCAGGCGTCTGAAGGCTCTGGGGTGTCGGAGACGAACGCCGATGACACCTTGCTGACCGTCAACGTCAACACCATCGCAGGCCAGCAGACCGTCTCCCGTCAGGCTGTGGAGCGCGGTGCCCTGGTCGAGCCCGTTCTGATGAGTGATCTTGCCGGTGCGCACAATGCCGCGCTCGACGTGCAGGTGATCAACGGCTCCGGTGCGTCCGGGCAGCATCTCGGATTGCTCAACACGTCCGGTATCAACGCGATCACCTACACCGACGCAACTCCGACGATTCCCGAGCTGTGGCCAAAGGAAGTCGACATGGTTCGCCAGGTTGCGGTTCAGCGTTTCACCGGCGCCACTCACATCATCATGAACGCGGCCATGTGGGGATTCCATTTGGCGGCTTTGGATACGACTGGCCGACCGCTGTTTGATGTTGGCGGCTCTAATGCTCCGACCAACATTCTCGCGACTGGTGGAACTGCTTATCAGGACGATGGGAAGCTGCTCGGCGCCAAGCTGGTGCAATCCGGCGGTGTCCCGTCCAACCTTGGTGGCGGCACCAACGAAACCCGCATCATTGCCATGGACGCACGCGATGTGTATCTCTGGGAAGACCCGAATCAGCCGATCTACATCAAGGCTGAGGAGACCCTCGCGGCCAACCTGCAGATTCTGTACGTGATTTATTCGTACAGTGCCTTCACCGCTGGTCGTCAGCCGAAAGCCGTTTCCGCCATCAGCGGTACCGGCATGATTCCGGTGGCCCTGTAATGGGCGCGGGACGTAATGGTGCGCCGGATACTGCGGCTACGCCAGAGGAGAAGCAGGCTGCCGAGCTCGCTGCGCTGCAGCAGGAGCGCGCCGGCTATGTGGCTCGTGGCCTCGACGATCGCGTTTCTCAGGTCGATGAGCAAATCAAGGCTCGGGGCGGGAAGCCTCCGCGATAAGTCTTTGGTGCTGGTGTTGGTGCACGTCCTGCGCTTCAGTCGATGGTTGCCCGCAGGAATGTGATAGCTCCATCAACACCGGCACCGGACAAAGCTGGCGTTAACGCCACCGCGACAGCCAAGCATGGGGTTGTCGGGGAACGAAGGCTGAGCTAGCGGATTCGCCTTTCAGGCCGCGTTGACCTCGCCTGCACCAACAAGAAGGGCCCCGGATTTCTCCGGGGCTCTTCTTGTTGTGTTCTGGGCTTACGCCGCGAGCTGATGGACGCGTTGGAAGGAGAGTCCGAGCATCGCGCCAATGTCGCGGAGCGGCACATTGTGAGCGACTAGTTCCTTGACGAGCGTCTTGGTCTTTGCTGCGGCATCCTCCTCGAGGAGTGCCGCGTCTTCCTTCTCTTTGCGGATCGCTTTGATGGTTGACTCGACGTCGATGTCGTCGATGTCGAGGGTGACGTCGACAGCAACCTCACTTAGCCGCAGATCGAGAGTGACGGCGATAAGTTCTCTGGCCATCAGTTCGACTTCCGAGAGCCTGCGGGCTTGGGTCAGTCCATCGATCTCTGAAACGCTGATCATCCACCAGCGCCCGTCCCTGGTGACCTGGGCTCGATACTTGTCCATGATCGGGCTTCCTCTATGGCCTTTCTGATGTTGCGAACCACGCCGGGCGAGATCTTGTGGTGACCGTCTGGCACAGCCACGCCCTTGCCGCTTTCGTGCTGCCACCAGGTGTGGCTGCCTTTCTTGCGGATAGGTTTGAAGCCGGCTTCGCGGAGCTCCTTGAGGATCTTGCGGGTGGGTTCGTCGCTGACCATGTAGGTCAGTCTAGGGAGATTGACGGAATTAAGTCAATCCACCTAGACGTAGGTTAGTCAACTGTATGGACGCTTGTCAAGTGGCTTGACGAGTTGAACTCATGAGTTGAACCCAATGAGCGCAACACATGAATTGCGCCGCGAGCGTCTAGCGGAATCGAACGACTGTTCGCTATCGTGGTATTGCTGCCTGCTTGGGAATAACAGAGCCCCGGACTTCGCGCCTGGGGCTCTCTCTTTGTTTCGGGGTTAGGGCTAGCGCCCTCAAACCGGTCTTCGCTACCGTGATTGGTGTCCTGCTGGGAACGGTGAGAGCCCCGGGGAGTCCGCCCCCGGGGCTCCATCTGTCAGAGCGATGTGTAGAGCGACTCCGACTGCTCGAGGCTCTGTCGGCCGGGGGACCCCGGATATGAAGAGCCCTCGGATCAGGGTCGCGATCCGAGGGCTCACCAGACTCCAGTCCGCAAGTGTGACGACCAGGTTAATTCTGTCCCCTTGCCCGTTACAACGACAAGACGAAAGCAACTACGACTCACCACGAAGCGTCGATTATCAATACTCTTGGGCTGGCCCCGCCGGACCCATCCCGTCTGGTTCAGCGACTTGACACCGGCGGGGTTTGTCTTTGCCATCGCCACTCAATAAGCAGTTCGTGCGGATGTGGCGGTGTGACGGCCAGGTTAATTCTCTGGGGTTCGTCAGCGGGCGCGCGAGGGGCTCAGTAGGTTGGCGTCCGCCCTGCCGGTCAACGAGTACCTCACAACTCGCCCCGAGGAAGATGGTCCGGGCTGGCGGGGTAACCCGATAGATGAAGCAGCCCTCGGGTCGCCACACCCGAGGGCTGTCGGAAATTTGCCAGCGGCTCAGAGCTCGGCTTGCACTGACCTAGCCTGCGCCGATGAGAAGAGGGCCCCGGTTCCTCGGGGTCCTCTCTCTGTCTGTGCCGGCTACAGCCCCGACTTGATCCTGGCCAGCCCGGTGCTCGCTCGGGCCATCAATCTCGCGACGGCTGCTGCTGTGTCGGGGAATCTGTCCGGGTTGCACACGGTGGGCTGTGGCGGCCATTCGACCAGCACGATCGGTGGCATGTCATCGGCTTCGACTAGCTCGACGATGAGCCGGTCTGAGCCGTTGATCGTGCCGGTGGCTAATTCGGTACGGGATGATGGGGACACGGTGCCTCCTGGGGCATCGAGGGCCCGTTTCGGAGCTTTCCTCTCCTGGCGGGCCCGACCTAGTTACCCGAACCGGGTAACAGACGCGCATACGTGAGCAGTGAGGGCGGTGCGAAGTTCGATGATCGGGTAGCGAGCATGCAGCTGCCCTTGCCCCTTCCGGATCTGTTCCTGTCAACAGACCAGGCACGTGGCGGCGTTGAGCTTCCGCCTATTGAGGTCGATCCGCGATTTCAGGTACGCGCCAGTGACTCCGGATATGCCCAAGCAGCGCTCTCCGGTCCAGTGCTCGATGCGATCACCGCGTTCGGCAGTGCAGGGAACAAGGTCGATCTGAGTATCGACGGGCAACAGCTGGTCGCCGTCGGCGCACCGAAAGACCCTGAGCGGCTGCAGACCTATCTCGAGCAGCTCGGGGCCGTCGCCCAGGCGATCGATCCGACGACACTCAAGCCGTACCAGACCATGCCGCTGCCCGCCGGATTCGGCTTCTACGGCCATCCCGACTGGCAGTTGATCGGCCGGGATGATGCGCTGATAGCGAAGTACGACCTGACAACGTCCGGCTTCGGACATACCACCGAGAAGGTGATTCGGGGTTACAACGACGGGCTGCCTATCGAGGCATTCGTACACCGCTGGAAGACCCAACGCACCGAGACTTACACCGACTCAGATGGCCACACCCAGACCCGCACGGTCACCGAGGATCACTCCGAGATTCTCACCGCGATCACGATGCCTTTCTCGTTTCCGCTGATCTCGGTGGGTGGCGGTTGGGGTGGCAAGAAAATCCGGTTCGAAAGCGAGGAGTTCAACGACCGCTTCACAGTGCGCACCAACGATCCGAAGTTCGCGTCTGATGTGATCCATCCGCGCACCATGGAGTTCTTGACGGCAGTGGAGCCGCCGGGCTTTCGGGTCGAGGGCGACGTGATGCGCTTCCAGGTCGACAAGCACGACACACAGCTGATCGGCTTCTGCGCGGATTTCGCACATGAGTTCTTCAGTCGCGTGCCATCGTTCGTCTGGAAGGATCTGCAGATCACTCCGCCGGCGTTTCGGCGAATGCCGGCAAAGCCTTAGCAATGGGCACGCCGGGCCGATAGGCCAGGTGCAGGTAGGACGGCGCATCGAGCACCGCGAGATCGGCGCGACTGCCCACCACCAACCGGCCGATATCGGTACGCCGCAAGGACTGTGCCGAGCCGGCAGTGGCAGCGAACAACGCCTGAGCAGGGTCAAGACCCATCTCGCGCACCGCGAGCGAGATCACCCACGGCATGGAGCTCGAGTAGCAGGTCCCGGGATTGCAGTCGGTCGCCAGCGCAATGGAGGCACCGGCAGCAAGCAGCCGGGCGGCATTCGGATAGGGCGAGTGCGTACAGAACTCGACGCCGGGAAGCAGCGTGGCAACCGTGGTGTCCGCAACCGCCGCCAGCGCCTCGACATCGGCATCATCGAGATAGGTGCAGTGATCGACACTGGCTGCGCCCAGCTCAGCCGCCAGCTGAACGCCCGGTCCATGACCGAGCTGGTTGCCATGCACGCGCAGGCCGAGACCGACTGCAGCTCCTGTCTTGAGGATGTGGCGAGCCTCGTCACCATCGAAGGCATGCGGCGAATGAGGCTCGCAAAAAACATCGATCCAGCGCGCGTGCGGAGCAGCTGCTTCCAGCATTGGTCCGGTCACCAGATCCACGTACGCCTCGCGTCGCGCAGCGTACTCGGGCGGTACGACGTGGCCACCCAGGAATGTGGTCTCGTTGCTGAACTGACGAGCAATCTGCAGTGATCGGACCTCGTGCGCGACGGTCAGCCCATAACCGCTCTTGATCTCGATCGTCGTTGTGCCGAGAGCTCGCAGCTCGGCGATCCGCGCGGCGAGCAGCCGCCGCAGTTCGTCGTCACCGGCGGCACGGGTCGCTGCGACCGTGACGCCGATGCCGCCTCCGTCATAGGGCCGGCCGGTCATCCGGGCGGCGAACTCGGTAGCGCGGTCGCCGGCGAAGACCAGATGGCTGTGCGAGTCGACGAAACCGGGGATGATCGCCCGTCCTCCGACGTCGAGCGCGGTGTCGGCCGCAGGCGCTGCAGCGGCTCCTCCGATCCAGGCGATCATGTCGTCCTCAACGACCACGGCTGCGTCGAGCCGGATGCCGAGCTGATCACCGCCCGTACCGTCGCAGGTCACCAGTTCACCGATTCCGGTGATCACTGCGCTGCTCATGCAGTCCCCAGTTGATCAAGAGCGGCCGCAAGCAGTCGAGCCGGCGAGCCCAGCCGATGCTGCCCATCGCGGACGACCGCCTCCCCCGCGACGACGACCTGGTCGACATCGGCCGCGGTCGCTGCGTACGCGATCTGGTCGGGCCGGGTCCCTGTGGTGCGTACCGTGTCCGACCTGACCACGACGAAGTCCGCGAGCGCCCCGTCGGCGATCCGGCCGCCATCCGGCCAGCCAAGACTGCGATAGCCGGCTTCACTGGCCATCATGATCAGATCACCGGGCGTGAAACGACCGCGTTCCCCGGAGGCCAACCGCTCGTGCATCTCGACTCCGCGCAATTCCTCGAACGGGTCGATCATTGCCTGCTGATCCGATCCGAAAGTCAGCGGACTGCCGGCATCGGCCAGCCGGCGAGCCGGACCGATGCCGTCGGCAAGATCACGCTCGGTCGTCGGGCAGAAGCAAGCAGACGTTTGAGTACTACCCAGGGCCTTGATGTCGGCGTCGGTGAGGTGAGTGGCATGCACGGCCGTCGTCCGGGAACCCAGTAGGCCATGATCATCAAGCAACTCGGTCGGGGTGCGGCCGTAGTACGCCTGCGTCGCGGCATTCTCGGCCGGTTGCTCGCTGAGGTGGACATGCAAGGGCCGCTCCCCCGCTGTCTCCGAGATCTTGTTCAGTGCTTTGGCGGGCACTGCGCGAACAGAGTGCACGGCACACCCGATCCGCACCTGGTGATCGTCCTCCAGTTGGCCGACCCGAGCGGCCCAGTGATCAACATCTGCGTCGGCGAAACGGGTCTGCACGGGATCGAGCGGCAGATGGCCGGTGGCACTGAGTCCCCCGACCAGGTAGCACGCGTCGATCAGGGTGAGCCGAATGCCGGCCTCACTCGCTGCCTGGATCAGCGCGTGTCCCATGGCATTGGGATCGACGTACGGCCGCCCCCCTTGATCATGGTGCAGGTAGTGGAACTCACCGACGGCGGTGTATCCGGCCTGCGCCATCTCCGCGAATACCGCGCGCGCAAGTGCAAGATACAGATCGGGGTCGAGATGAGCCGCGAGTGCATACATCTGCTCCCGCCAGGTCCAGAAGGTGCCGCCTTCAGCGTGCGTTCGGCCTCGCAGGCCGCGGTGGAAGGTATGGCTATGGCCGTTCGCAAGACCGGGAAGTGTGACGCCGCTCAGAATCTCCTGACCCGCTCCGGGCTCTACGCCCACCCGCACATGGGCAAACCGCCCCTGCGCTACGTCAAAGCTGACACTTGCCTGACAGCCGTGCGGCAGCCAGGCGTACGGGGCCCAGTAGGAGCTCACTGCTCGGCTCCTGCTAGGTCGGCCAACACGGTCGCCAAGGCGTCGACACCGGCCAGGCAGTCCTCTGGCTCGGCCCACTCAGCCGGCGTGTGCGATGCTCCAGTCGGGTTTCGGACAAAGATCATTGCGGCCGGCACACCGGCATTCGCCAGAATTCCCGCATCATGTCCGGCCCCAGTGCTCATCACGGGCGCGCCGTCGAGCAAGCCGGCCAACCTCCTGACCAGCGCATCGTCGAATGCAGTCTGCGGGGTCCACGATTCCTCGGTCACAACAGCGCCCGAGCTGCCGACCTCCGCCTCGATTTGAGCCAGCGTGGCATGCAACGCCGCCTCACCGGCGGCACGGGCATCGAGCCAGGCAGTCGCCGAACTGGCAATCGCATTCACCCCGCCGGGCTGAATGCTGATCTTGCCGACTGTTGCGAGGGTGCCATGTGCTTCGGCCGCTGTCCGTGCGGCCAGCACGGCCCGCGCACAGCCGATCACCGCATCCCTGCGGTCGCTCAGCCTGGTGGTACCAGCGTGGTTGGCCTCACCAGGAATCTTGATCCGCCATCGACCGTGCGCCCAGATGCCACTTCCGACCCCAACGGCACGGGCGAGGTCGGCCAGACCGCGACCTTGCTCGACGTGCAACTCAATGAACGACCCGACCCGGGCGAGCGCCTCAGGATCCGGGCCCAACCGCTCTGGCTCCCGCCCTGCCGCGCGCATTGCCTTCGCCATGGTGACGCCGTCCGCGTCCCGCAGGGCTCGTGCCCGCTCGGCGCTCAGCACGCCGGTGATCATCCGCGATCCGGCACAGGAAACGCCGAACCGGGCACCCTCCTCGTCGACGAAGTTCACCACCCCGATCGGGCGCCGCGGCGTAAAGCCGTCAGATCGGAGCCGGTCGATCGCCAGCAATCCACTGACCACGCCGAGCGGCCCGTCGAAGCCGCCGCCGTCGGGCACGCTGTCCAGATGAGAGCCTGTCGCGACCCCTCCGCTCGCGGAGCTGTCTGGATCGCCCCACCACGCCCATTGGTTGCCCATCCGGTCCTCGATCAGATCCAGGCCCCGAGTCGCGCACTCGCCGCTGAACCATTCGCGCATCCGCAGATCAGCCTCGGTCCAGGCAAAGCGGCGATAGCCCCCGGTGATCGGATCGCGCCCGACCTCCGCGATCGACGACCACAGCTGCTCAAACGCTAATTCGCGGATGTCGCCTCCCGTTAGGGTGCCCTAGCAGTGATTGCGCACCGCGAGGGCGAGGAGCCCTGCTGTAGAGGAGCAAGACCCACCAAGGAGCGTATCCAACTCGCCTCCGGCAAGATCAACCAGTCCGAATCGAGATGCGACCGGCGGCGCGAGGGTCAACTGTGGGGGCTTTGGGGCCTCCGGCAGCGGCCAAGTCTGGGCCTCACCAAAACCGACGAGGAGTGGTCAGGGACGCGCGAGGTTGCTCAGTTGTCGGTAGCTGATACCTCACCTGAAAAGGAACAGTGCAAGTCCGAACAGCAGCGGCCACGCGCACAGTGAGAACAACAAGCCCCACAAGATGCCACGGGCAGGCCGCAAGTCCGCAGCGGTTACAGCCGCTTTCTCGCTTTGAGTCGGTCCAGCGTGGTGGACGCTTCCACGAATAGCCGCGTCGACCTGCGGGCCGTCTCGGTCTACCGGGCGGGTGCGCTGCTGTATTGCCACGGTCGGCCAGACGGGGATCCAGATTGTCGCCGGCATGCCGTCAGGTTAGAGCAAGTCGGCGCGGATCGTGTCGAAACCGTAATGATGGTTCCGAGCAGCTGTAGAACGCTATCGCTCGAGTTTGGCCGGACGAAGATCAACGGCTCTGACCCATCGTTGATGGCCGTCTGGGCCGCATCGCCCATGACGGATGGCAAGGCTTAATCGGCCCGCTCGCATGGCGAGATTGCTACGGCGCCAGAATGTCGAGGTGACGAACCTGCAACTAAAACCCGGATGCTCATGGGCAGAGACCTATTCCCGATGCGTGTCGGTGGCACCGGAGGCCTTCGAGTCCGACCGCATCCGCAACCTGTTGCACGGCAAGTGGCAGCGCGTGGGAGTGCCCGGCCACCATGTCACCCCGGTCGACTTGTCGCCGATCCAGGGCCCGCCACGTGTCGAGCGCGACAGCGCTGCTAGCGCCGTCGAGTATGCCCGCGATCAGCATGCGGCGTGGTCGAAGGTCGGCTTGGCGGAACGCCGCGAACGGGTGACAGCCGCGATCGACACGATGGTCCTCCACCGGGACCTGCTTGCCCTCCTGCTGGTCTGGGAAATCGGCAAGCCATGGCGGTTGGCCGTGGCCGACGTGGATCGCGGCCTGGACGGGGTCCGATGGTACGTCGACGAGATTGAACGCCAGCTGGCGATCGGAACTGATGCCGAGCGGCGGCCCCTGCCTGGCCCAGTGTCGAACATTGCGAGCTGGAACTACCCGATGAGCGTGCAGGTGCACGCCGAGCTGGTTCAGGTGCTGGCCGGCAACGCCGTGGTGGCAAAGACGCCGAGCCAGGGCGGCTTCCACTGCCTGACGCTCGCCCACGCATTCATGGCCCGCGCCGGCCTTCCGGTCACACTGCTCAGCGGGATCGGCGGCAAGCTGGGCGACGTCCTGATCAGCAATCCCGGAATAGGGGCACTCGCGTTCGTCGGAGGCCGATCCAACGGACGGGTCGCCGCCACTTCCCTGGCCGACCGCCGCCGCCGCCACTTTCTCGAGCAGGAAGGGCTGAACGCGTGGGGGATATGGGACTTCACCGAGTGGGAGCTGCTCGCCCAGCATTTGCGCAAGGGGTTCGAATACGCGAAGCAGCGGTGCACTGCCTACCCGAGGTATGTCGTCCAGCGACGTTTGTTGCCCGCGTTCCTCGATACCTACTTGCCGGTCGTCGAAGGCTTGCGCTTCGGCCACCCGCTGGCTGTCGAGCGTCCGGATGATCCTCTCCCGGAGCTGGACTTCGGGCCGGTGATCGGGGCCCGGAAGGCCGCGGAACTGGGAGAGCAGTTCGAGGAGGCAATGCGGGGCCGAGGGCTTCCCCTCCACCGAGGCTCGGTGGGTTCGGGGCGTTTCCTTGACGGACAGGACACCTCGGCATACGTAGCACCAGCGTGCGTGCTCGAGCCACCTGCCCATTGGTCGCTGCACCACGCCGAGCCGTTCGGCCCTCTCGACTCCGTCGTCTGCGTGGACACCGAGGCCGAGCTGCTCGCGGCCATGAATGCCAGCAACGGGTGCCTGGTTGCCAGCTTGGCGACCGACGACATGGACTTCGCGTCGCGGGTCGCCGAGCAACTGCAGGCCTTCAAGGTAGGCATCAATCGACCGCGCAGCAGGGGTGACCGGGAGGAGGTGTTCGGCGGCATGGGTGAGTCGTGGAAGGGTGCCTTCGTCGGCGGAGACCTGCTCGTGCAGGCGGTCACGTACGGCCCGAACGGCGAGGATGAGCGGCTTTTCGGCAACTTCCCGGATTACTCGCAGTTCCCCAGCCGGTGACCCGCGCCGCCACCGAGCCCTAGATGAGGTGCCCTAAGCTCTCAGGTTCGCCACAGCTACAACGCGGATAACTAGTGCGAAGGCGGAACCTCCACAGACCCGCCTATGGCCCCGGCAAGCATCCAAACCACTGCCCATCCGCGAACCCGGGGCCATTACTCTTTCATCCCATCGGCCGTAGAGTCCCAGTACGACTTCCGCCAGGAGGCCCCGAGTGGCAGCCTCCGCGAGTTGCTAGATTCCTTCCTTCATAGGGATCCGAACAGCACGCCCGGCTGCGACCTCCTTGGCTCGTTCGTACCCCGCATCGACGTGCCTGATCACTCCCATGCCGGGATCATTGGTCAGGACCCTGGCCAGTTTCTGTGCGGCCAGTTCCGTGCCGTCGGCAAGCGAGACTTGACCGGCATGGATGGAGCGGCCAATGCCCACCCCGCCGCCATGGTGGATGGACACCCACGACGCGCCCGAGGCGGTGTTGATCATGGCGTTCAGCAGCGGCCAGTCCGCGATGGCGTCCGACCCGTCGAGCATCGCCTCGGTCTCGCGATACGGGCTGGCAACCGAGCCGCAGTCCAGATGATCACGACCGATGACGATCGGGGCGCTGATCTTGCCCGACGCGACCAGATCGTTGAACGCCAAGCCGGCCTTGTCACGCTCGCCATAACCGAGCCAGCAGATGCGCGCCGGCAGCCCTTGGAAACTGATCTTGTCGCGAGCGCCGCGCAACCATTTGTGCAGCCGGTCGTTGTCGGGAAAGAGATCCATCACAGCCTGGTCGGTGGCCTCAATGTCGCGTGGGTCGCCAGACAGCGCCACCCAGCGGAATGGGCCCTTCCCCTCGCAAAACAGCGGGCGGATGTAAGCCGGCACGAAGCCCGGAAACTCGAAGGCGCGTTCGTAGCCACCCTGCCGGGCCTCGTCACGAATCGAGTTGCCGTAGTCGAAGACCTCAGCACCGCCGTCCTGAAACTCCACCATCGCCTGCACGTGACGCGCCATGCTAGCCCGCGCCCGATCGGTGAATTCCTCAGGCTTCTGCTCGGCATAGGTGGCCCAGTCGTCGAGGCTGATCCCCTCCGGCAGGTATGACAAGGGGTCGTGGGCACTGGTCTGGTCAGTGACGATGTCGATCGGCGCGCCGCGCCGCAACAGCTCGGGGAACACCTCTGCGCAGTTACCGACGACACCGATGGAGGTGGCTCGCCGGTCGGCCTTGGCGGCCAGTGCCCGCGAGACGGCCTCGTCAAGATCATCAGCGATCTCGTCGAGATAATGATGATCAACTCGGCGCTGCAGTCGGGACCGGTCGACGTCGACGATCAGACACACGCCGTCGTTCAAGGTGACCGCCAGGGGCTGTGCGCCGCCCATCCCTCCGCAGCCGCCCGTCAACGTCAACGTGCCCGCCAGCGTGCCGCCGAACCGTTTCTCCGCGACCGCGGCGAAGGTCTCGTACGTGCCCTGCACGATGCCTTGGGTGCCGATATAGATCCACGAGCCCGCGGTCATCTGGCCGTACATAGTCAATCCGAGCCTCTCCAGGCGGCGAAACTCCGGCCAGGTGGCCCAGTCCGGGACCAGATTGGAGTTGGCCAAGATCACCCGCGGCGCCCACTCGTGGGTCCGCATCACCCCGACCGGACGGCCGGACTGGACCAGCATGGTCTCGTCGGGTGCAAGCGTCGTCAGGGTCCGCACCATCGCGTCGAACGCCCGCCAGTCCCGGGCGGCGCGGCCGGTGCCGCCGTACACCACAAGATCATCGGGGCGTTCCGCGTTCTCGGGATCAAGATTGTTCATCAGCATCCGCAACGGGGCCTCGGTGGCCCAGGATCGTGCGGTCAACGTCGTGCCGCGCGGTGCGCGTACAGGGCGAGCGCCTTCCATTCTGAGTTTCTCCTTTTCCTTGATCAGTTGAGAGTGCCGGTCACCGACTCAACGGCAGCGACCACCGCCCCGCTGGCGACAAGCCGAACGGCGACGTCGATCTCTGGAGCGAGCCAGCGATCTGTGCCGACCGGTGGGGCGCCGGAATTGCGGAGGGCGGCGATCGCGGCCGCCGTTGCGGGTGCGGGTTGGAGCGGCGATCGCATTTCGATGCCACGGGCAGCGGTCAACAGCTCGATAGCGAGCACTCGGGTCAGCCCATCGACCGCGCGGCGCAGTTTCCTGGCGGCCGACCAGCCCATGGAAACGTGGTCCTCTTGCATGGCCGAGCTCGGAATCGAGTCCACCGAGGCGGGTGCCGCGAGCCGCTTGAGCTCAGAGACGATCGCCGCCTGGGTGTATTGGGCGATCATATGGCCGGAGTCCACGCCGGGATCGGCCGCCAGAAATGCGTTCAATCCGCCGTTGCGGGCCCTGTCGAGGAACCGGTCGGTGCGCCGTTCGGACATGCTCGCCAGGTCGGCCACGGCGATGGCGAGGAAGTCCAGAACGTAGCCGATCGGCGCGCCGTGAAAGTTGCCGTTGGACTCGACGCGACCGTCCAAGGTGATCACGGGGTTGTCGATGGCGGAGGCGAGCTCGATCAAAGCCACTCGCTCGGCGTGAGCAACCGTGTCGCGGACGGCACCGGCGACTTGCGGCGCGCAGCGCAGGGAATAGGCATCCTGGACGCGAGTGCAGGCCTCAGTGCGATGGCTTTCCCGGATCTCGCTGGTCGCCATGATGTCGCGCAGGTTGCTGGCAGACGCGGCCTGGCCGGGATGAGGTCGGAGCGCCTGAAGATCATCGGCAAAGACGTCGTCGGTGCCGAGCAGACCTTCGACGCTCATCGCAGCGGTGATGTCGGCGACCTTGAGTAGCCGCCGAAGATCAGCGATTGCAAGCACCAGCATGCCGAGCATCCCGTCCGTGCCGTTGATCAAGGCCAGCCCTTCCTTTTCGGCCAGCGTCACCGGTGAGATCCCCGCGGCAGCGAACGCG
>Ga0114129_10006492_pt1 | contig 16590 bp, 10 predicted proteins | sample RhiMetdeltSRZDD1_FD_80071 | JGI IMG/M metagenome (GOLD analysis project Ga0114129, IMG submission 80071) | Populus rhizosphere microbial communities from Tennessee, USA - Rhizosphere MetaG P. deltoides SRZDD1 (version 2) (version 2) | ecosystem: Host-associated > Plants > Roots > Rhizosphere >... | reverse complement strand
GCGATTCAGCCAGCAGTTTGGCGAAGCGCGCGGCGTCGCCTTCGGCTTCATTGATGCGCTGTTGGCGGAAGCTCGCGGCGTCAGTGACAAGCTTCTCAGCTTCTCCTGCGGCTTTGGCGGCGGCGTCGTTGGCGTAGCCTTGCGCTTCGTTGACGATGCGGTCGCGGTCGGCGCGCGCGCTGACCGATTCGCGGAAGGCGTCGGCGACTTCGATCGGCGGCGTGACGTTTTCGATGCTGATCGAGCCGATGAAAACTCCACTTTCGTAAGCGTCCAGGGTTTCGCGCGCCGCGATGAGCGTCGCATTCTGCGCGGCGACTTTGCCTGTGGTCAGCAGGCTGTCCACGCTTTCCGCCGCGATGGTTTCGGCGAAAGCCGACTCGACTGACTTGGCGATCAATTGCGTGACATCCTGAGAGCGAAAGAGGAATGCCGCGGGATCTTTGACCGCATACTGTACTACCATGCGCACGTTGATCAGGTTCTGGTCGCCGGTCAGGTATTCGGTCGCATTCTCCGCCGCCACGCGTCCGAGCGCCTGATCCGGCATTTCAATGCCGATGGTCAGGCGTTTAGTTTCCAACACCTTCAACTTGTAAACGCTTTCAATCGGCCACGGCAGACTGTAATGAACGCCCGGCGTGAGGCCCTTCGCCACGACCTGGCCGAAGCGAACGACGACCGCTTGTTGATCCGGCGCAACGAAATAAACGCCCGAAAGCAGATATGCAAATAACGTAACGATCACCCAACGCCGTTTCAGCCAGAGGAAGAACGACTGCCCGCCAGAGTTATGCTCGGAGGCGCCGCCGTGATTGCTGTGATGATGATCGTGACTGCCATCATGATGATGGGAGCCATGATCGTGATGACGGTCGTTCAGTCCGAGTTTCAATTCGTTTTTCCTTGCGTTAAGAGTTTCAGCAGTTCGGAATCGGACGACAGGATCGCCGTCGTGTTCGGGTCGATCACCTTCTTGTAGGCTTCGAGCGTTCGCACCAGCTTGTAAAACTTCGGATCGCGGGAATAGGCCTCGGCGTAGATGCGAGTTGACTGCGCGTCGCCGTCACCGCGAATCTTTTCGGCCTCGCGGTAAGCCTCGGAAATAATTCGAGCCTTCTCTTTATCAGCCTCGGCGCGAATCTTCAGCGCTTCGGCCTCGCCTTCGGCGCGGTATTGTTTGGCGATGCGCTCGCGTTCGGAGCGCATGCGGGCAAAGACGCTCTCGCGGTTCTGCGCCGGCAGGTTGAGCCGCTTCATCCGCACGTCAACGATCTCGATGCCGTACTGTTCCATCGCCCGCGCGCGGCTCTGTTCGGCGACTTGCCGCATCACGTCCTGAACTTTGACATCTTCGGGTCTGACCGAAACCAGCGCCGACAGGTCGGTATTGCCCAGCGCGGCGGCTGCTGCTGCCCAGACCGTGTCGTGCAATCGCATCTCGGCCCCGGTCAGGTCGTTGACCGTCTGCAAAAAGCGATTCGGGTCGGCGACGCGCCACGCGACGTAATTGTCCACGACGATGTTTTTCTTGTCCCTGGTCAGAAACTCCGATGGGCGCGGGTTGTAAACCATCAGACGCTTTTCAAAACTGAGCAGGCTCTGCCACGGCCATTTCAGTTTCAGCCCTGCGGTCGTGATCGTGCGAACGGGTTTGCCGAATTGCGTGACGACGGCGAATTGCGTTTCGTCAATCGTGAACGCCGTTCGATAGAGCATAGTCAGCGCGACAAGCGCCAACGCGGCGATGGTCAAAAACTTTCCGGTCCGTTCCCTCATAATCGCTCCAGGTGTTTTTACTATCTCTTTCCTTCTTGCTGCGCCAACTGGCCAGGATCGATCGGCAGGCCTTGCGGGTCAATAAAGAGCATCTGTCGCCGTCCAAACTTCGGCGCGTCGACAATCATCTTTTTTTTACCGGCCAGGACTTGCTCGATGGTCTCCAGGTACAACCGGGTTTCGGTCACGTTCGGCGAACGCCGGAAAGCTTCGAGCGCCTGTTTGAATCTTTCGGCGTCGCCTTCAGCGCGGTTGGCGCGGTTCGCCGTGTAGCCTGCCGCCTCAGCCAATCGAGCTAAGGCCTGCCCGCGCGCCAGCGCGAGTTGTTCATTGCGATAACTCTCGGCTTCGTTGATCAGCTTACTCTTCTCTTCAAAGGCGCTCGATACGTTGCGAAACGCGTCAACGACTTCCACCGAAGGGTGCGCGTCCTGCAACTGCACGGCGACAACGCGCAAGCCGCTGTCGTATTCGTCGAGCCTCGCTTGAAGGAGCGATTTCGCGCCTCGTTCGATCTCGGCTCGGCCGGTTGTCAGCGCGGCGTCCAGAGTGTTCTGGCCGATCAGCAATCGCAGCGCCGATTCAGCCGCCACTCGAATCAGGCTGTCAGGGTCGGTGGTCGAGAAAAGAAACTTGTCCGCCGAGCCGACGGAATATTGAACGACCGCGTTGACTTCGATCAGGTTCTCGTCTCCGGTCAGCATCAACGCTTCGTCCGGCCGGCGTTCGTAACGCCCGCTGCGATGTTGCAAGTTCCATTCGTAGGCCGCCGGTTCAGTCGCGTCAGTCACCGCGGGTCCTTTGCTGAGCGTGCGAAAGCCGAGTTCGGCGACTTGAATACGGTTCGATTTGACCTTTGTCACATTCTCAACCGGCCACGGGACGCGGTAATGCAGCCCCGGCCACAGCGGCGACGGCAGCCGCCGGCCGAATCGTTGAACCACGCCAAGCTCATCCGGCCCGATAATCGTTAAGCCCGTCAAAAGATAAAACAACACAACTGCGGCCGAGCCGTATTTCGCGACCTGCGCTCGATGATGATCGAACCAGTGGCGAACAACGTGAAGGCTGATTGTAGGCAGATGATCCTCGGTAAAATGCCGCGCGCGATGTCGGGTTTCGCGGACAAGCTCCCCGTAGCGTTTCAACAGCACGCTCTGCTTAACTTTTCCATAAACCAGCAGCCGCAGCGAATTGAGCACGACCAGCAAGGCCGAAACCTGATGTATAGCGGCGGCGGCGGCCGGGCCGATGACGCCCGTCGCCGCCGCAGCCACCGCCGCGACGTTGACTGCGAACGCGAAAATCCAGATGTTCTGCCAGATGACCCTGATCGTCGCGCGGCTGACTTCGATCAATAGTGGCAATCGTTCCAGCCGGTCGTTCATCAACACGACGCCGGCTTCTTCAATCGTGATGTCTGTACCGGTCAATCCCATCGCAATGCCGACGTCGGCGCTGGCAAGCGCCGGGGCGTCGTTGACGCCGTCGCCTACCATCGCCACGCGCAGCTTTTGTTGTCTCAGCCGCTCAACCAGCTCGACTTTATGTTGCGGCAGTAAATCGGCGTGAACTTCATCAACGCCTGCGGCGCTCGCGATTCCGCGGGCGATGCGTTCGCGGTCGCCGGTCAGCATCACTGTGCGTTTGACGCCCGCATGGCGCAGATGATGAATCGCGTGATGCGCGTCGTCGCGCAAGCGATCCTGCACGCTGATGACGCCCTGCGCCACGCCGTTTTCGGCGACGATGACCGGCGAGTGGCCTTCGAGTTCGAGCGAGTTGAGCGCGGATTCGACGGCCTCGCCGAGTTCAATTTGTCGCGCTTCCATCAATCGGCGATTGCCGGCGACGATGCGGCGGCCATTCGCGCGAGCTTCGACGCCGAGGCCGGGATCGATCTTGAACTCATCGGCTTCGGCGACGGTAAGGCCGCGCGCGCGGGCCTCTTTGACGATCAATTGAGCGATGGCGTGTTCGGAACGTTGTTCGGCCAGCGCAGCCATTTGCAGCAGGTCATTCTCCGAATGCCCGTTGAACGAAGTGATGTTGGTGATGACCGGGCGGCCTTCGGTGAGAGTGCCCGTCTTGTCGAAGACCAGACAATCAACCTGGGCCGCCGCTTCCAGGCTCGCGCCGCTTTTGACCAGCACGCCGTCGCGCGCCAAACGTCCAATCGCCGCGACCACGGCCGCGGGCGTGGCCAGAATCAGCGCGCAGGGACAAGCCACCAGCAAGACGGCCACCGTCCGCATCCAATCGCCGGTCAAGTAGAACGTCGCCGCGGCTGCGACTGCCAGCAGCGGTAAGAACCATTTCGCGTAACGGTTGGCCAGCCGAACGACAGGCGCGCGTTTTTCTTCGGCGGCCTCGATCAAGGCGATAATCCTGGCCAGCGTGGTTTCTTTGCCGACGCATGTGGCGCGGATTTCCAGCGCGCCCGCCGCATTGACGCTTCCGGCGAAGACCGAATCGCCGACCGCCTTGTCAGCGGGCAGCGATTCGCCTGTGATCGGAGCCTCGTTGATCGAAGAGGCGCCGGCGACGATCACGCCGTCCACCGGCAATCGTTCGCCGGGACGAACGATCACAATGTCGCCCGTCGATACTTCGGCGATTTTGACTTCACGCTCGTCGTGACTGTTGGGGCCGTTGGCGTTGGGGATCTTGATACGAGCGGTTTTCGGCGCGAGATCAATCAACTTCTGAATGGCCGAGCGAGTCCGTCGTGAGGCGTATTCTTCCAGACCTTCGCCGATCAGCATGATGAACACGGCTTCTGCGGCGGCGAAATATTCGCCGATGGCCAGCGCGGCGATTACCGCCACTGCGATGGCCATTTCCGCCGTGATGCGCTTCTCCAACAGAGCCGAGACCGAGTTGTAGAAAATCCGCCATCCGCCGATCAGCGCCAGCCAGACGCCTGTGTTGACGCCCCATAACTCGGTAAAGACGCCCAGCCAGTTGAGCAGCAACAACACACCGACCGTGGCCGTGAACAAAATGTATGCGGGCCATTTGCCGGAGTCGGATTTCTCCAGGTCTTCGGGCGAGATGTGCTGGAATAGGATCATCGGGACTCAACGCCTCTTCTCAGCGCGCGACGACCGGCAGGATCAACGCCGATGGATGATGTTTGCCGGCATAGACGCTGTTTGTGGCGACCAGGCCTTCGCCCTTGCGGTACATAGGCCCGCCGTCGTTAAGGTTGAGCGCATACTTCGGATAATTCGACGACGAGATGATCAGCCGCGCGCGATGCCCTTTCAAGAAAGTCAACGCGGTGTTGTTCAGTTCAATCGTGACCGGATAAACTTCGCCCGGCTTCATCAATTCTTCTTTCGATGTCGTGTTGCGGAAACGCATGCGCCTGACGCCTTCGGTAACGAGCATCGAACGGCCATCGGGATAAACGTCGGTCAAGATCGCCGTGAAATCGGTGTCTGTTCGATCCGAAGAGACGAACAACTTCACTTTCACTTTGCCCGCAATCGCCAGGTCTTTATCAAATGCGGGAGCGCTGAAGACAAGTAAGTCGTTGCGGCTTTCGACCTTCTCTCGCTGATCTGCGGGGCCGGGCTGCAATTCAGGCGTCAGCACGTGGCCGCCGACGGTCGGCGCGGGATTGGAAGGGTCGTAACGAAACGTGAGCGGCGCGGCGTTGTCTTTCGGCGCTTGCGACAAAAGCGTCTTATCACTGCCGAGGTAATACTCCTGCTCGCGGCCTCCTTTCGGCGGCCAGGCGTCGGTCGTACGCCACTCGTTCACGCCCATCTGGAAGTAGGTGATAGGCGCTTCTGATTTGTCGAAGCCGTTCGGAATTCCCCTGACCCAGTGATCCATGAATGCGCGCGCTTTCTTCATGCCGAACAGATGCGCGGCGGCAAATTCGAGCTGACCGTTCTTCATCTGGTCTATACCGTGAACCCACGGCCCGATAATCAAGCGGCTGTGCGCGCGCGCCTTGTCGCCGCCTTTTGCGCGCACAGTTTCGAACGCCTCGATCACGCCGTCGGCGTAGATGTCATACCAACCGCCAATAAATAGCAATGGCGCTCGAATATCTTCGCCTTTGACGAAATTTGCGGCGGCCAACTGCCACGCTTCATTCCTCACTGATCGCGCAGCCAGGTTATCGCGTATCGCCGCGCCGAATCCGATTCGACTCAGCATCAGCGCGAACTCTTCCCACATCACGCCTCCGGGAAAGTAGGTGTCGTAATCTAGATTGAGTGGCATCACGATGGGCACGGCACAGACCAGATTTGGCGGATTCTCCCTTGCGGTTTCATATTGCACGCGGCCCAATGCGGAAAGTCCCCAGGTAGCCACCTTGCCGTTCGACCATTCCTGCTTCACTATCCAGGCGATGGTGTCAAAGCCGTCCTGCCCTATGTTCGGCTGCTTGCCAGGAACCTGCGCGCCGGTGGAAGCGAATTTGCCGCGCCAGTCGGTGACGACGAAAGCGTAGTTCGGATCGGTGAAAAGCGAATTCGCCCCCCATCGCCCTTCGCCCTGCCACCAGGAACGCATCAGGGTTTTGTTATAAGGCGTCTGGATCAACACGACCGGATGTTTGCCGCCGACTTTGGGCAAGTAAATGTCCGCAGCCAACGACTGGCCGTCGCGCATCGGTATTTGCGCCGTGCGGCCAATGAACGCGGCGGTCGGCGGCAGAAACGATTGTTGATCTGTCGCCGGAGATTGCCGCAGAGCTGTCAGCGGCTCGGCCCACGCGAGCGCGGCAAAAGCGATCAAAAACCACATCAACGCTTGTCGCTTCATGATTTTCTCCTGGTGAGATACCACAGATTATTTCGGGGGCTTTTTCTCGTAGCTCTCGTCCAATCCCGGCATGAAGTACGGCCCGCCCGCCGCCATTTGTCCTTTAAGAAAGACGACGTGGCTGGAGAGGGTTAGGCTCTGGCGCAGGTCGAGCGCGGCTTTGCACTTCTCCCAATCGGGACCGTTGCCTCCGTGGCGCACCGTCTCGCGCGTCGCCCGCCAATGCTCGACGCTGGCGTAGCGGGTCATCAGATAGACTTCATCGAAATCCTTGCTCGCCTGCGGCCCGTCTGCGACGCCTTCCGGCGTGACGACTTTCCACATCCCGACGATGCGCGCGCCGATCTTCTCGAAGTAAGGCCAGACGCCTTCGACGCTAGCTTTGAGGAACTGATCGAACGAACCTTTTTTGATCTTGAAGTATCGCAATGTCACGACCTCCTCGCCCGGCTGCGCCACATTGTTGCGCACGGGGCGCGGTTGGTCCGGGTTTTGAACTTGATCGAGTCCACCTCTGAAAGGCTTGTCCTGCGATTTGGTTTCAGACTGTCCCGATTGAGCGTTCCCGAAGGCCGAAGCGCAGACGAGCGTCAGGACAGCCAGGAGAGGAAAAACCCGATGGGCATAACGGATGGATAGATTCTTCATGTTGCGCTCCATATCTCGGTTGGTCACCCATTGGTGGATTTTGGCTTTTTCTTCAGACAGTTATTGCAGCATCGTAGCGTTCATCACGTTCAATCGTTCAGGGCGATTGAACGTCAGCCGTCCGAGCGGGCAGTTGATTTCAACATTGATTGTCGAAAATTTCATCTCCTTCACTCACTCAGATACAAATCTTCAACCGAATTCCCTCGGACTCCCAGAAGTCTTCCGCTTCTCGGCGCGAGCGCTCACTGCGACGCTTGTCCGAGAATCGCCTGCTTGGCGTCGGCGAGTTCTTCGTCGCGGCGGTGGTAGCCGCAATCGTTGATCAGCTTCTCGGCGGCGGCCAAGTCGTCCTTCGGCGATTTCCACGGGTACGATGGCTCGCGGAAGAAGAGGCGGGCGCGGTAAAGATGAATGTCCGCCAGAATAAGTTTCATCGGGCCGCGCTCGGCGATTTCCCAGGCTTCGTCCAGGTCGCTCTGCGCGCTCTCGGAGCCGATGCGCGCGCCGGTCAGGCTCCTCAGCCAGGCGCGGGAGAGAAGACCGAGCGGGAGGTATTGCTGCGTGCCGGCGCGGCGGAGGCCGGACACGGCTGCGTCAATTTCGGATTGCGCCATCGACGGCTCCGACAAACGCGGCTGTTCTGAGAACTGGTTTGCAACAGATCCGGCTGAGTGCTGATGGGAAACTGATCCGACACGGTCGGGCGAAGGTGAGTGGGTTGATTGTTCCAAGATCGCCTCGTAGAACGCGGCACGACCTAGCGTAAGGTGATGAAGACCAAAGTCAATCAGCCTTCCAAATTGTTCGTCCGACTTAAGCATCTTCGTTGCCCGTTCGGAGACGATGCGGCACGCCCCCAAAAGGTCTGCGGTGGACACTGCCCCCCTCTGCTCCCTATCCCTCCCCCCAGAAAGCCACCGAGCAATCCACACTTGCCACGCGGCGCGTTCAGCATCGCCGAGGAATAACTCGCAATTCCGAAAGCCGCGCACCGAGTGAAGATGTGGATATGAAGACTTATGCTCGGCTTGAGCCTGTTCCTCATCGATAATGTAGTCACCGCTGAGGCGTTGGGATTGAACTAAGTCTCCCGACTGAAACAACGCGTCTGCTAGTATGGAACGGCTTACAATGCGCCAATATTCGTCATCTTGCGAGTTCGCAATCTTAATTGCCTCTTCTCCAATTTTAATCGCAACAGAGATCTCTCCGAGAATTAATCTTATTTCGCAAACGAAGGGAGCCCGTATCGCCGCTTGCCAGTTGTCTTGCCTGTCCATCGCAAGCTCGAATGCGCTCATGGTAGGCTCAACCGCCTCCGCAATCCGACCTGCCGAACGCAAACGGAATGCGACGGCGCTCAATGTCCAGATATCAAGGTCATGGCGAATCGATTTGGATACAGATCTCCATGGCGTATCAAAGAAGTGAGTTAGCGCGACGAGGTCCGAGCCTACAGCCCCTATTCTGTACGTTGAAAAGTTGCCAAAATCGCCGGTACCACGAAAGATTCGCTGAATCAGCACATTTTGAAGCACATCCGCTTCCAACCCTGCCTGACAGCCGTGGGCCACAGCTTGGTAGAGCGGTTGTAGGTCTTCGAGCGTTGGCTGTGGTTTGTCCGATCGAATGCCAAACCGTGCCCTGAAGTCATCTTTTTCGTCGTATTTCGTGCATTCTGGGGCAATCACGCAAAGACGTTCGTAAAGCCGCCGATGCGCGGCGCGCCAGGCTTCGGGCTGTTGTTGGCGAATGCGCTGGGCGAAGTATTCCCTCAGCAGCGGGTGCGCGTCGAGGGCAATGAGTTCGCCGGAACTTTCCGCCCGATTCACCGTCAGCAGCTTAGCGTCTTCCAGTCGCTTGAGGGACAAGTTACGCTGCGCCTCGCTGATTGGCTGGAAAGTTTGAGTCATACCGAGAAACTTCTTTTCCACGGTGAAGAGCGGTTCGGTCAATCCCGCGATGGCCGGGGCCTGCCACAAAGCTTTCAGGCAATCGGCAGTGGCGGGGCGGTCGAACAGGCCGAGCAATTGCAGCAGCGCGAGGGCGCGCCGGCCTTTCGTCTGAACTTCCGCATTCATTCCGCCGCTTTCAAACGATTGCACATACGCATCCATCACACGGAAGGCGTGGCCGCCTTGCTCTTCGGAGACGGCTTCTTCCAGTTTGATCCGGTCGCGCTGGCGGATGTCTCCGGCGTGGGCGTCGCGCAGGTAACTGCCTAACAGATTCAAGGTGAGCGCGTGGCCTTTTACATCCTCGACCAGCTTCTCATATTCATTCCAGAGCGCGCGGCCATCGGCGCTCGGAATGCTTTTCCGTAGGCTGCCTTTCACGCCCAGGGATTGGAGCAGCGCCACACCCGCCTCCGTGGAAAGGCGTGTGAGCTTTTCCTCCTGCGCGGTTTTTCCGAGGAAAGCGCGTAAGTCGGGGATGGCATACCGGGTAGTGACTACGCACAGGCCGTGACTATTGGCGGCCAGCCCTTTGAGCAATGCGGCAAGACCTTGATCCTTGAGTTCGCCCGCAGTGGGAGAAGTGGGCGCGTATTGCAGCGGCTCCAAGCCATCCAGGATGAGCAACGCCCGCCGCTCGCCGACGAGTTGGGCCAGCCGCCGCCCTTTGTCGAATGCGCCAGCCGCGCTGCCCGCCATCGCCGCATCTCCGAAAAAGGTGAGCGCCTCCGATAGAAACAAGTCGGACGATGCGGTGTTCTGCTCGCGCGTCCCCTGGCTATAAAACGACCACGCGAAGACGGCATCGCATCCTGGCCAGCTCTGATACGCAAGGTCGGCGGTCCACTTCGCCACGAGCGAGGTCTTCCCCTCGCCGCCGAGCGCGACGAAGGTGAGGATGTGCGTGCGCGGCGACTCGGCGCGGCGGACTTTCAGCCATGCGTCGTTGAGAAATCCTGTTTCGGATTCGCGTCCAATGAGTTCCGTCGGAGCGTATTTGATGATGCGGGAGATGTCAGCCTTAAAACCTGCCCCCTGTACGGGCGGGATTTCGGCAACCAGCTTGCATAGCTCGGCCTGATCTTTGAAGAAGTAGTAAAGATGGTTCGTTTTCTGAACAGCGTCGCGATGCGCGCGTTGAAGCGCCATGGCTTCGGCGTCTTCTGGTCGCTCTTCCGGCTTTGGCGCATGGCGGACTGAAGACTCCGCCGAAAGAAAGATATAGACCGGTTTCTGAAGCTCGCGCGCGATGTCGAATTCCATCTGCGTGTAGGAGCGTCGCGGTACGTCCGCTAGCCGCTGGTTCGGCTCGGCGCCGAAGCGGAAGCCAACGATGTGGATCATGGCATCGGAGTCATGCAGCCTACGGCGAAGCATTTCCTCGACGGTACCGTAGTCTGGGTGGAAACCTGGCTGGTTCTCAGCGAAACAACCCTTCATCTCGATCTCATTTTCCACCGCATCACGGAAGGACCCGAACTCCTGGGAGACGCCGCTGATGAAAATGGTCGGTCGGGTTTTCATAGCAAATCAGTTCGGAGGTTTTTCATGAACAAAATGACGGCGAGCAACAATCATAAATCATTTCTTCGCCGAACTCTGTTCACCGATCCACACCGGAGAGACCCAAGCCGCTTCGCCGTCAATTTGCACCACCCGCAGGTAAAAGTAATCGTCCTGCGCCGGCGGCCTGGTCGGGCGATAGCTGAAAGAGACATCCCAGGGCGCGTTGGCTCTCGCCTTACGCGCGTATACGTAAACGTTCGGCGCAGGCTTGAATTCGGCCTGTCGTTCGGCGACTTCGTTGACCTTGAAGTTGATTTCGTGAATCGCCTTGCGGCTGGGCGGTCCCGGAGGGCGCGCAACATAACCGGATGCGCCCGTGCCTCCGGCTGATCCCGTCAGGTCGGAAATAATCACTTTTACATGGGCGTCAGCGGGAGCCGCAGCCAGGCGAATCAACAATCCGTCGAAATCGCCGCGCGTTCGGCACGTGAACCAGACGCGGCGCTCGTCCACCTGATGAAACTCGTCGGTGTGATGATCCGCATTGAGCGGTTCGATTGACGCGATACGCCCTCCAGAGACTTCGATCCAACCGCCCCATCCTGTTCCGCCGCGCGGCGACATCACCGCGTCGCCGGCAGTTTCTGTCGGCGTGTGAAACATAATCTGCACCGCCGATGGATCGGTCGGACGCGGCGCCAGATATTCCTTGCGATAGACGACCTGACCGTTGTGAATGATATCGATGTGATCAATCGGCGCCGTGCCGAGCACGCGCGCATTGATGACCGGCGCGGTTCCGGATGGCGCGGAATCGCCGACCTGCTTGTCGCCAATGGTCATCTTCACGACAGGCCGCGTCGCGTTGCTCGTCGCATAAGTCGCGCGTTGTTTCATCCCGTTCCAGATGCCGTCGCGATCCAGTTTGGCGGAGTAGACCGCCGCCAGGCCGTTGCGCGTCGCAATGACCGCCGGGCTGTAGCCGGGATGGCCGGTGTGATCGTCGCTCGCGGCTACAAAACCGGTGCGATAACCGCGACGAAGATAACGCTGGCCGAAGTATTCAAAGCTGCCGTGCATCGAGAAGATTTCGACCAGCCGCTCCAGCTCCGCGTCGTTGAAATTCCAATCGCCCGGCTCGTGCGCGTGCGGGATGATCAACACGTTGTCCACGGCGTCAATCGCGCGCAGCTTCTCATAAAGTTGATTGGGCCGCGGCGCTTCCCACCGCGTCACGTAACGGCCCTTGTCGGTCTTGAAGAAAACGTTGTGATGACCGCCGAAGCGGAAGGGCTGCGTCCACTCATAGCCCATGTAAGCGACGAACTGTCCCGGACGGTTGGCGCTCTCCGTTTCGCGTCGGATTTTTTCCCAGCCCACTTGCGAGAGGAACAGGTCGTGTCCGGTGAGCGAAGCGAAATCAAGGAAAGCCACATCGCGCGCATACTCGTAGTAGCGCGGCACGGTTCCGTAACCTTCTTCATCGTCAGAGTGACCGTGCAGTTCGCCCCAATAGATGCGCTGCTGTGGATTGCGCTCGACCAGCACGGGGTTGCTGACGCAGCGGAATCTGCCATCGGCGCTCACGACTTCGAACTTGTAACCGCCTTCCTGCGCGATCTTCACGCCGTCGAGTCGCCCGGTATATTTCCCGGCAGGAACGTTGATCTCGCCGACAGGACGGCCATTCAGACTGACCTTGAATGCGCCCTGCCCGTCGCGCGCCGGGTTCCAGTATTGATCTTCGACGCGCAATCGCACCGAAAAAGCTTCGCCGATGGCGACGACCGAAGGCGCGACGGCGTTGATGAATGCGGCGTCATCGCCGGAGACTACCGTCGAGATTCTGGCCACCGGAACAATTGTGCCGTCGCCGTTGAAATCGGCCGAGATCAAAAATGGGAAGTCATCGGAATCGCGCGTCATCACCCGATAGCCGGGGCCGTTGCGCGAAGTGTCGCCTATGGTGATCGTCACCTTGTCGCCTTGTTTGAGCGCGCCCGATGTGACGCGCAATCCGGGCATCGGCACGGGGCCGAAAATGTTGGAGTAGATGCCCATGAAGTTGGCCACATAAGGCTCGGCCTGGGCTGTCTTACTATCGACCTTGAACGAGACGTAGCTCTCAGCCGCCGGATCAACCACTTGCAATCGAATTCGGTTATTGAAGAAGTTCTGCCCGACGCGGATTCCGCCGCCTTTCTGAATCTCCGTCGCGCCGAGGGCATATTCCAGCGTGATGGTCGAACATTGGCCGGCGATCAGCTCGTTCTTGTCGGCGCGCGCGACCGCGCCCATCGCGTCGCCTTTTTCTTCGAGGAAGTCGAACGTTTTGATCCATTGTTTGATCGCCGCGTCGAGTTGCGGCGAAGGTTCGATCAGGCGAACGAAAGTCAGGTTCAAATCCTGCTGCGTCAGGAAGCGTCCGCGACGGGTGAGTTCGTCACCCCAATCGCGTATCGTCTGCACCCGTTCGCCGTGATTGCTCGCGTTAGTCGGGACGGAATTGATTTCAGTTTTTAGCTTGGCGATGCGGTCGGCAAGGCTCGGCGTTTGCGCGCCACGGGTCACGGAATAGAGAGCCAGCCCTCCGGCCAGCGCGACAAACAACAACACAAGACGAAACCACACCGGCGCTTTTTTCATTTCATCTCCTCGAAATTGTCGTTTTGGTTTATCTTCGACCAGCTTCTTCAAAAGCTCAATCCCGCTGGGGGGCGAATTGCTCACGCAGCGCGCGTTTGAGAATTTTGCCGGACGGATTCTTGGGCAATGTCTCCAGAAAGAAAACCTGAGCAGGCGTCTTGAACTTCGTTACGTAGCCGCTGATGTGCCGCTTAATCTCCTCTTCGGTGAGCGATTGCCCCTGCCTGACGACGACGGCGGCCATGATCTCCTCGCCGTAGGTCTCGTCCGGGACGCCGAAGACGGCGGCTTCGGCCACCGCCGGGTGCAAGTAGATGCCTTCTTCGATCTCGCGCGGAGAGATGTTCTCCGCCCCCTTGATGATCATGTCTTTTCGGCGGTCGGTAATGTAGACGTAACCGTCGGCGTCCATGTAACCGATGTCGCCCGTGCGCAACCATCCGTCAATAATCGCCTCGCGCGTGGCCTCGGGCTGGTTGAGGTAGCCCTGCATGACGTGCCTGCCGCGCGAGCACAATTCACCGGTCTCGCCCGGCGGCAGCGACCGATCGGCGAAATCCACCACACGCATCTCGACGCCGGGCAGCGGCGGGCCGACCGAGCCGACTCGATAATTGTCGTCAGGATGATAACCAGTCAGCGCGCCCGACGACTCCGACAAGCCGTATCCCTGAACTACTCTGCACCCGAAGAGCCGAGCGAACTCTTGTCGCACGGCTTCAGAGAGCGCCGCCCCGCCTGAGTTGACCGCTTCGAGCGAGGAGACGTCGTAGCGCTCCCGCTCCGGGTGATTGATCAGCAGGCTGAGCATTGTCGGCACGAGCGAGAGTCGCTGCACGCCGAATTCCTGAATCGTTTCCAGCGCCTGCCCCGCGTCGAAGCGCCGCAGGATGCGCGAAACAGTTCCCAGCCGCGCGCCCAGGTTCATCACCAGCACGCCATAGATGTGGCTGAGCGGCAGAACCTGCGCAGTGCGGAGCTGGCCGAGCTGACGGTTGATCGCATAGGCCGAGTCGGTGATAAAAAGCATGTTATCGTGACTGAGCATGACGCCCTTCGGATTGCCCGTTGTGCCCGACGTATAGAGCAGCATCGCCAGATCGTCTGGGCGACAGTCAGCCAGCGCCTCGAAAGGCGCCGCCGTCGCCATCTCCAACTCGATGTCGAGCGCGCCTGCGACATTGCTCTCTCCAATCACCAATATTTCGCGAAAATGAGGCAGCCCCTCCGTCGCCTCGCGCAGCCGCGCCGCAAGCTCCGGCGAGGTGATGACGACCTGCGCCCCGGAATCTTCAATCACGTAACGCGCCTCGCGCGCATTCCACGTCGGCGTGATCGGAATGATCACTGCGCCGATTTTCCAGACGGCGATGAAAGCCCACGTAACTTCAGGCGAGTTGAGCATCATCACCACCACGCGGTCGCCGGGTTTGACGCCGCGCGCCTGTAGCGCGGCGGCCATCCGGCAGGCTGATTGATAATTCTCGACGTTGGTGAAAACTCGGCTCTCGAACCATGTCGAGGCGTATTCGCCGTAGCGGTCAATATTGTCGAGCGCGAGTCGGGCAATGTTCATACGCGAGGCTCCTGCTTCAAAACGAGAATGTGATGCCCGCGACGGCGCGGGCGGTTCTTAGAAGTTCCTTTCTAAAGCCCGCGAAGCGGGCGCGAGCATATAGCCCAGGGTGGAGCCGAAGGCGAAACCCTGGGTCAGGTAGGTAGAGCCATCAGGCCCGTGAAACGGGCGGCAGACTCCGCGGCTGTCGCCCACTTCGTGGGCTCTGAGTACTTTTCTACCGCTCTCCTGGGGCTCACGCCCCATATGCGCCAAGATAATTTCCTATGTTAAAGAACCGCCCAGAGATAATTCCGTCAAAGCGAATCCGTAACGGGTTTGCCACGGAGCCATTGGGCAACAGCATCCGGGATGAGTTGAAGTTTCCGTTTTCGTCTACGTTCGCCGAGCACATTGAGCATCTCGCGCCAGTCGAGGCTGTCCCAGTCAACCGTATTGAGCGCGGCTTCTTTGATCTCTGCGGCAATCAGCTTCCAGGGCCTCCAGCAAGTCGCTTTCCGAGACCCGACCATTCGCATCCAATCGTTACCGACTCGTTTGAAGGTTCGGTTTTCAATCAACAGCGCAAAGAGGAACTTGCCCAGGAGATAACCCTCCGAGAGCGGCGAGCCGGCGTGCGCTCGCAAAAAATCGGCATTGAGCAAGCTCTTGAAACGCTTTATCAGCAGTTCAACCTGCCAGCGCACACGATACAGCTCAAAGATCACTTTGGCAGGCAATTCACTGGGCGGAACGCTGGTCAAGACAAGCAGCCAGTCGCACAACAGCAAAGTATTTCCTCTGAGCGTGTGGCCCTTCTTTTGGGCGCGGCGTTTGACGCGACGGCGCGCCTTGTTCGATTCCTGCTCGCTCAGGCGGTGTGCGTGCAAGTAGGCCTCGCAGGTCTCTCCCGTCTTCGTGTCGCGGACGAGGACCTCGAAACTCAAACTGACGGCCTCGCCTGCTCCCTGCAATTGCCCGATGAGGTCGAACTTGTCGCCCGCTCTGTCTCGCAGGGCCAGATAATTCGGCGTCATTCGCACGCAGAAATGGGCGCCTGCTTTGCGCGTCCCGATCAGCGCCGAAGCTTTCGCATATGCGCGATCTCCCATCTCGATCGCGATTTCTTCGTGACGGAACAGTTTCAAGCTTTCGCTTGTCTTCGCGTCGTAAAGGCGCAGTTCGTCAACCTTCTGTTCGACCGGATCAAAGCTCAGGTGAAAGCGATAATCAGTTCCCTGACTGCCGGGGCCATTGACGACCGATCCATCGCGGATGACCAGCTTCCAAGCTTTCTTTCTTTCTGGCGATTGAGGCTGTTCGACAACGGGCAACATTTTGCCGATCAGCGCCTCAATCCATCTGGCGCAACATTTCAATCGTCCCCGCACGGCCTCGTCGGTCATTCGTTGCCCACGCCCGGTGAACCACCCAGCGACCTCGCGCAGCGACATATCGCAGGCGCTATAGAGCATTACTGCTCGCAACAAGTCAGCGACTGTTTTGATCCGCCGCGACCGTTGAAAGGCTTTGCATTCCCGCGCCAACTCTTGCGCTTCTGCTGGCAGTTCTTGCAGCAACTGCTGAAACTTGCTATCAATTTCTTGAGGTGGCATCTGTCTCATCGTTCCTTTCATCAGGATTCGATCTTGCAGAGACAGAATGTCACCTCTTTGCTTTACTTTAAAAGACTATCTTGGCGCATATGGGGCT
>Ga0114129_10006491_pt1 | contig 16591 bp, 11 predicted proteins | sample RhiMetdeltSRZDD1_FD_80071 | JGI IMG/M metagenome (GOLD analysis project Ga0114129, IMG submission 80071) | Populus rhizosphere microbial communities from Tennessee, USA - Rhizosphere MetaG P. deltoides SRZDD1 (version 2) (version 2) | ecosystem: Host-associated > Plants > Roots > Rhizosphere >... | reverse complement strand
CTACAGCCTCGCCGTGGACTGGCAGCGTTCCGGTGTGGCGAGCGTGACGCGGGCCGCGGCGTACGGATTCAAGTACAACCTCAATCTGTTTTCGAACTTCACGTACTTCCTCAATGATCCCGCCAACGGCGATCAGTTCGAACAGGCCGACTCGCGATTTGTCGCAGGGGGACGCGTGACGCACCGCGGGCTCGGCGCATGGCGTGGTCGCACCATGCAGCACACGTTTGGCAGCCAGGTGCGGAACGACACCATTGGTACGGTGGGCCTTTATCACACGCGTGCCCGCGCCCGGCTGAGCACCGTGCGCGAAGACGACGTGGTGCAAACGAGCGGTGCGGTGTTTTACCAGAACCAATACCAATGGTCGTCGTTCGTCCGAACGGAGCTCGGACTTCGCGGCGATCTCTATCGATTCCGTGTCACCAGCAACCTGCCGGCGAACTCGGGCACTGATGTTGACGGCATTGTGAGTCCAAAGTCAGGCGTTGTCGTCGGGCCGTTTTCCGGCACCGAGTTCTACGCGAATGCGGGTCGCGGCTTTCATAGCAACGACGCGCGAGGCGCAACGATTACCGTCGATCGCGCAACCGGTCTCCCCGCTAAACGAGTCACCTCGCTTGTCGCCGCGACTGGCGCAGAGATTGGGGTTCGTACGGTCGTCCTGCCGAAATCACAGCTCACCTTCACGCTCTGGACCCTCGCGCTCGACTCGGAGTTGGTGTTCGTCGGCGACGCTGGCACGACCGACGCGAGTGGTCCGAGCCGCCGCACGGGCATTGAGGCAACCGCGTACTACAGTCCGAACCACTTACTGACGTTCGACGTCGATCTCGCCGTTTCGAACGCGCGTTTTACGGACGCGGAGAAGGGCCACAACCGCATCCCCGGCTCGGTGCAGACGGTCGTGTCAGCCGGCGCAGTGCTGAACGATGTGAAAGGGCTGTTCGGCAGCGCTCGCTGGCGCTATTTCGGTCCGCGCCCGCTCGTTGAAGACAACAGCGTTCGATCGAATGCGACGAGCCTCGTGAATCTGCAAGCTGGATACAAGATTCGGCGAGACGTCCGTCTCGTGCTCGACGTGTTCAATCTGTTCAGCTCACAGGCGAGTGACATCGATTACTTCTACACGTCACGCCTGCCGGGCGAGGCTGCTGGGGGGTTGGACGACGTCCACCTTCATCCCGCGCTTCCGAGGACCGCGAGGGTGAGTCTGCAGCTGGGGTTTTGACCGGGCCCGGACCCCGGACCCCGGATCCCGAAACTAATGCTCCGCCAGATGCCGCCTGGCCAACATTACGTCGCTCTCGTCACCCATCAGGTAAAGAATGTCACCGTCCGCCAACGTCAGATCGGCGGGTGGAGACGTAATGTGCCGGCCGTTCTTCTGAACGGCAATGACGAGCGCTCCTGTTTCAGCCCGAAGGTTGACTTCCGCTAACGTTCGACCAACGGCCCACTCACCCGCGTGAAGTTGATGCGTCGCGACAGGTGTCTGACTGATGGCGCTCGGGAGCGTTTCGAGCGGCTGACTTGGCGCGCGCACTGGCCGCATCCCGCTCGACTCGCGCCGGAAGCCTTCGAGCAGCACCTCGATGACGTTTCCAGGCACGTCGAGCCGGCCGAACGTCTGCGCGAGTACTTCGAGCGACGCTTCCAACTCCTCGGCGACCGCTACGGTGGCGCCCAGTTCCTGGAGCTCCTCGGCCTCGGCGCGATATCGGGTGCGGACGATGATCGGCACTGTCTTGTTCTGGGCGCGAATGGCCGTCACCGCTCGCATCGAGGCATATGGATCGCTCAGGACGGCCACCACCGCGCGGGCCCGGCCAACGCCGGCGCCGTGCAGCGCGTCCTCGTTGGTCGCGTCGCCAAAGAAGATCGACTCGCCCTTGGCGCGCATCTCTCGAACCGTTGCACCATTCATGTCGAGGATGATGTACGGCACGTGCAGCTGACGAAGCGCTGTGCCCAGCAAGCGTCCGCCCACGCCAAAGCCCAGAATCACGACGTGATCCTTGAGCGCTCCCTGTTGGGCGTCCGTGACCGCCTCGCCGAGCTGCTTGGTCTTTTTCGCGATCCAGCTGCCTGTATCCGGCGCGATTGCGACGAGCGCCGGCGTGACGAGCATCGTCGCGATGCTGGCGGCGAGCAGCACCTGCCATTGCCACTGAGACAACAAGCCGACATCGAGTCCGGATCGTCCCAGGATGAACGAGAACTCGCCCACCTGCGCGAGTCCAATGCCAGCGGTCACCGCGACGCGCAGCGGCGTCGCCACCGCCCACAGCGCACCGCCAGCCACGACGGCTTTCGTGAAGACCAGCACCAGCGTCACGGTCAAAACTATCGGGAGCTGCTGCAGGATCACGTTGAAGTCCGCGAGCATGCCGAGAGACATGAAGAACAGGCCCGCCAGGATGTCGCGTAGCGGTCGGATCTCCGCGTGCGCTTGATGACTGAACTCGCTTTCCGCGAGGATCAGCCCGCCTAAGAACGCGCCGAGCGCCATCGAGATCCCGAGCAGCGAGCTGACCCATGCCGTGCCGACGCTGGCTATCAGAACGGCTAACGGGAATGCTTCGCGCCGCCGACTTTGTGCAACAAGCCTGAACAGAATGGGGAGCACCAGTCGACTGACTACTGCAACAGCGCCAATGGCCGCGCCAGCGCGCAGCAGCACCATCGGCACTTCCCGGAGCGATGTCCTTCCGGACAGGATCGGGACGAACAGGAGCATGCCAACGATGGCAAGGTCCTGGAACAACAGGATGCCGACCGTCAGCCGGCCGTGCGGCGCATCGAGTTGGTTCCGCGCGCTGAGTTCGCGCAGCACGATCGCTGTGCTCGACAACGCGACGAACAACCCGATGAACAGGCTGACGTGCCACGGCTGATGCGCGGCAGCGTACAGCAGGATCATCAGCGCCGCCGCTGTGCCGGCGATCTGCAACGTACCGCCGAACACCACGGCTTTCCAGATTCGCTGGATCTCCCTGAGCGAGAACTCGAGTCCCACCGTGAAGAGCAACAGGACAATTCCCAGGTCGGCGAGGACGATGACTTCTTCCTGCGTCTTGACGATGCCGATGCCGGTTGGTCCGGCGACTGCGCCCGCGATGATGAAGGCGACAATCGGCGGGACTCGCAGGCGCGCCAGCACCAGGATCAGGACCAGCGCGATCCCGTAAGTCACGACGAGTTCCGGCAGAAGACTGTGAGCGGGCATGCAGGACTCAGAATCGTAGCGTACGCCGACGGAGAGCGTCCGGCCCGCCGAAGCGCACGTTGAACATCAACACCGGCACGTTCGTCACTCGTTAAGAGCACCTCGTCATCGTGTGGATCGCGGGCAAACATCTGATCCATCAAAGAATCGGTGTGCTCAAGCCCGGCATTTTAGGTACAGGATCGTTCGTACCCGTGAGCGTTGCGAAGCTCGAAGTCAGCGATCTGTGGCCACGCGTGTTGCTGAGCCCGCCGCTCGGGGCCCTCGTGGCGACGCAGTCCGGTCTCATCGACACGAGCCGGCATTCCGTCCCAGGCCTGCTTGCGTCGTACGCCTACTTCTCGCTGGTGGCCTTCCTGATTTGGACCGGCAACAGCTGCCTCTACGTGCGCCTGCCCCGCCGTGACGACTGGCTCCATCGTCCGTCCAGCCGGCTGACCGTGCTGCTGACCTCGATAGTGGCGTTCTCGATTCCTGTGTCGCTGATACTGATTCTGATTTGGCGGCGCGTCACGGGCGATCCTGGTACGAACGCGCACGCCCTTCCTATTGCGATCCTTGCGATTGTGACTGTCGTCGTGATCATCACGCACGTGTACGAGACGGTGCTCCTGCTGCGCGATTGGGAGAGCGATCGACTGCGAACTGCCCGCGTCGAGCAAGCCCGCCTCGAAGCCGAGCTCGAAGCTCTCGGCCGCGAAGTGGATCCGCACTTCCTCTTCAACAATCTCAACGCGCTGGCGCACTTGATCGACGAGCGGAAACCTGGGGCGTCCGCGTTCATCACCGCATTAGGGGATACCTATCGTTACGTGCTCGACTCGCGGGGGCGCCGCTTGGTGCCGCTCTCACGCGAGCTCGACTCGCTGAGGCGACATCTGACGCTTGCAACCATCCGCTTCGGCGCCGCCATCGACGTGCGAGTGGACATCAGCGACGCGGATGCGCAGCGGGCGCAGCTACCGCCGGTGACGCTCGGGGAGCTGTTTCAGAACGCGATCAAACACAACGCGATCGATTCGACGCTGCCCTTGACGATCGTCGTTTCGATCGAAGAGGGGACGCTGGTATTCAGAAATAACGTGCGGGCGCGCAGTGCCGATGGAGGCTCGCTCGGGATCGGCTTGCACAACTTGTCGCAACGCTTCCGCCTCGCGACCGGCCGGGACGTGATGTGGGGCGTGGAAGGCGAGCGGTTCGTCGTGCGCTTGCCGCTACTTCAGTAGCTGCTCCATCTGATCCATCACCCGGTTCATCGCCTTGATCGTCAGCTCCAGCGGCTCGTCAGTCGTCATGTCCACTCCGGCGTCCTTGAGCAGATCGATCGGGTACTTCGATCCGCCGGCGCTGAGGAACGCCAGGAATCGCTTGGTTGCAGCCTGATCGCCGGCGATGACCTTCTCGGCCAATGCCTCGGCGGCGGTGAACGACGTGGCGTACTGAAACACGTAGAAGTTCCGGTAGAAGTGCGGGATGAACGCCCATTCGTGAGCGACGTAGTCGTCGACGATGCAGATGCCCTTGTCGTGGCCGTAGTACCTTTTCGTGATATCGGCGTAGAGCGTGTCGAGCGCTTCGCCCGTCCACGGCTGTCCTCTCTCGGCCATCTCGTGCGTCCGCAGCTCGAATTCTGCGAACTGGGTCTGCCGGTAGACGGTCGACTTGATCCCTTCGAGGTAGTTGCCGAGCAGCGATAGCCTGACCGCATCGTCCTTGATCGTTTTCAGCATGTAGTCGATGAGGAGCGCTTCGTTGAACGTGGAGGCGACCTCGGCGACAAAGATCGGGTACGAGGCAGTCGGAAAGGGCTGCGTCTTGTTGGAGAAGAAACTGTGCATCGTGTGGCCCAGCTCGTGAGCCACCGTGCTCATGTCGTTGTACTTGCCGTTGTAGTTCAACAGCATGTACGGGTGGACGTCGTAGGCGCCGCCGTTCGAATACGCGCCGGCGCGCTTTCCTTCAGCCGGATGCCAGTCGGTCCATCGCTCGGTGAACGCACGGGCGGCCGCGGCCGCATACTCGGGGCCGAGCGGGCGCAGCGACTCGAGCACGATTGTCGTTGCTTCCTCGATTGAGTAATTGAGATCGACTGATGAGACGAGCGGCGCGTACAGATCGTAGTAGTGCAGATCGTTCAGCTTCATCATCCGCTGGCGGAGCTTCAGGTAGCGGTGAAACGTTGGAAGGTGACGGTTGACCCCATCGACCAGCCGGATGTAAACGGACGTCGGTACGTTCGGCCCGTCGAGCGCGGCCTCGAGCGCGCTGTCGTACTTGCGCGAGCGGGAGTAGAAGATGTCGGTCTGGATCTGGCTGTTCAGCGTCGATCCGAACGTCCCCTGAAACTTGCCGAGGGCGCCGAAGAATTCCGACATGACCTTCCGGCGATCGTCGCGGTTGGGTACCGCGCGATACAGGCTGTATCCGGACGTATCGAGGCGCACGCTCTTTCCATCGCTCAACGTCACGCTGGGATAGGGAAAATCGGCGTCCGAGAAGATTCCGTAAGTGGTCGAAGGCGCGCTGGCCATGACGCCGGCGCTGGCGAGGAGGCGCTCTTCGCTGTCGCTGAGCGTGTGTGCGGCGCGCCGCTGGATATCGTCGAGATACAGCGTGTACGGCTTCAGCCGGGGCTCGGTTTCGATGAAATGCTGGATCGTTTCCCGCGGGATCTTCAGGATCTCAGGCTCGACGTACGCTGCGTCGGCCGCGAGTGTCGCGGCGAGCTGCACCATCTCCTGCTGCATGCCTTGGTATTTGGCAACGCGTGTGTCCGTGTCGGAGTTCATGCTCGCGTAGACGTAGGCGCGTGACAGTTCCTTCGAGAGCGCGCTGGCGAGCTCCAGGGCGTCTGCAATCGTCGACGCCGAAGCCCCCAGCTTGCCCTCGCACTCGCGAAGCTTGGGGATCTCCCCCGTCAGCTGCTCTTTCGCCTTCTGCCACGCAGCGTCCGAAGGATAGATATGGGTCAGGTCCCACGTGTATTTGTCGTCCACTATGCTCCTGATAATACAAGGCTCAAGGCGGTTAGGACGACTGGAGGACGTCTTACTGTTGAGGGCGGAGCGTCAAGCGGTGTCGCGTGTGCTTCTCAACCGCCGCTGGACTGAAGACCAAGGGGAAGTACTGATTCGCGGCCCACAGCGGCAACAGGTTTCCGTAGAACGGACTCTGCGGTTGCCCCGATTGCCCTGGAGTGTTGGTCGCAAGCGATCGATCCCAGTCGGACACATCAAGGATGTGGCGATAGGAGGCCCCGTCGGCCGCGACGGTCCCGGCGCCGCCTGGTCGCTCGACGGATGAAAGATCGAACTGGTCGAGCAAGACGTGTTCGAACCGGCGCGCGTGCATGCGGCCCCAGCGCCAATGGCTCCAATCGGATCCCTGCGACGTCTTCAGACTGTTGATCGCAGCGCGCAGGCCTTTCTCGAGCAGTTCACGACGCTCTGACGCCGGCGTGTGTTCGTTGAGCGCGCGAGGCTGGACGTCGAGCAATGTTTCGTACAGTGCAGCTTCCGCGCTCTCACGGCGATACTGTGCATCCCAAGCTGCCAGAATTGCCCGCGCGCGTTCGACTTCGGCGTCGCTCGACGTCCAGTTCTTGAAGAGCGAGAGATTCGCTAAAGCGCGGAGCGACAACACGTCGTGCTGGATGTTCCGGTGATCCTCCAACGAATACGTTCGGTTGCTCACTAGAAGCTGGCGGAGCCGAGTGATCCGTTCGAAGCGCGTATCCGCATCCTTGAACATGAACGGCGGCGAAAAGTTCTTCGGCTGGACGTTGTTGTTGGCGGTGGCAATGAAACCAGACGGAGGGTTGTACTCGGTTGGAAGATCGCGCCGGAACCCGTCCCACTCGTAGGTGCCCTCGCCCGGCACTGGAAGACGTCCGTGCCAGCCCTTTCGACTTGGCGTCAGCGCTGACGGGCGCCAGGCAATATTGCCGTCCACGTCTCCGCAGATCAAATTCTCTGAAGGCGCGTACCAATGAACCGCGGCATCGAGGAACTCTCGGCAGCTCTTGGTCTGGCTCAATCGCAGACCGGCCACATACGGCGCTGTGCCCGGCTGGTGCAACGCCGAGCGAAGCGCGTACGCGCGGAACCGCTTGCTGTCTTCGTAAAAGATCGGCCCATGCCGGCTGAACTTCAATTCGACGAACTGCGATGCGGCACCTTTGATTCGGATCTCGTCGCGAACGATCCGAAGCGGCTCCCAGGCGCCTCGCCACTTCACCTCAGTCGCATTCTTCGGGTTGAGTTCCTCGACGTACACATCGTGTTGATCGGTGCCTACGATGGTCAGGCCCCACCCGACACGATCGTTGTGTCCCAGCGCTACACCGAGAAACGGCGGCTCGGCGGCACCAATCACGTTCCAGCCCGGTGCGTTGAGGTGCACGATGTAGCGCAGCGATGGAAGCGTGACCTCGCGATGGGGATCGTTGGCAACGACTGGCTTGCCGGTCGTCGACAACTTGCCGCTCACAACCCAGTTGTTGCTTCCGGGTTCGACGACATAAGCCGATGGCGCCGCCGCGCGAAGCTCTTCCGCGTCGCGACCGAGCACGCTGGCCAGATACCTTACAAACGATGGAAGAATTTCCGGGGGTGCCGGGCGTCCGCCCGTCCTGGCGGACGCGACGATCTCCGAACTGATAAGAGAAACATCCAGCCCTTTGGGAATCACCAACTCATCCCACGGATCGGGATTACGCCGGCGGTTGGCCTCAACCGCGCCTAACTCGGCCACGCTGCGTGCGAGCTGCAACTCGTTTGTCGCATCGCCAAACGTTGTTTGTCTCAGGGTCAGCGTCTCGAGAGTCCACGGCTCCGGCCGGACGCCGGTGGCTTCGAACTCGATGGGCAACTTGTTGCGATGAAGGGTGATGTAAGCGTTGATGCCGTTCACGAACGCCGTCATCAACCGGCGCGCCTCCGGGTGATAGACGCGCAGTTCGGTATCGTCCATCGCGCCGCGGTATTTGAGGAGCCGCGCCAGGCGGTCTCTCGGAACGGCTGCGACTCCGGCAATTTCCGCGAGTCGCCCTTCAGCCGTCCTGCGCCAGAGTTCCATCTGCCACAGACGATCCTGGGCGGCGATAAATCCCTGCGCGAAGAAGAGATCGTCGACAGAAGCCGCGGAAATGTGCGGCACGCCCCATTCGTCCCGTGCAACCTCGACATTGGCGCCGAGGCCCGGAACCCGCTGCTCTCCGTCAATCTGCGCCAGGCTGCGTCGCGCGAGGTCGTCGAGTCCGGGCTGGGCTGGCACGAGGGCCCATGCGGCCAGCACTACGACCGACATGGCCAGCGCGCCGCGAATCATACTTTTCGTTTGCGCTCGAACAACCCGACTTCACCCCGTTGCTCGATGAGCGTAACGATCGCGTCGCGGCGCTTCAACATCGTGTTGATCTCGAAGCTGTTCAGATAGGGGGAGAGCCGCTTGCGCAAGTCGGCGTTGTTGAGGCGCTTGAGTCGCTCGAAGACTTCCCGGTCGCATCGGGCGATGTTGGCGGGCGTCTTCAGCACTTCATACGTCCGAAATGCCCTGGTGTGATCGATCGCCCAGATGTTCCAGTCGTTCGTGATGAGCAAGTTGCCGAGATTGCGATCCACGTTGTAAATCAACTGATCGAAAAGTCGTACCAGCTGCATCTCTTCGTTCCATCCGCGCGGGTCCGGAGAATTGAGCCCCTTCTTCAGACGGTCCCCCTCATCCATTTGGACGTCGTCCAACCACCAGGTGAAGGCGCCGTGCGTGGAGCGCCACTTGCGCTCGACGCTAACCGGGACAAATTTGAGACCAAGCGCGCGGTCGAGCCGGTAGGCCGCGACGTTGAACATCCAGGAGTCGCGAAAGTTGAACTCCACACCGGACACCGAGCGGAACTCCCGTTTCGCCTCGTCTATCGTCTGTATTTGCGCGTCGTGGGTGAGCGTGCCGTCGGTCAAGGTCGCGCGGAGCGATCCCGTGATGCCTTTGCCCGCCGCCCGGGTTTTGACGACTTTCGCTTTCAAGAGGAACTGCTCGATGTCGTCATCCGACATCGACACCGCAGACGAGGGCGGTTTAGCCACCTCCGACTGCGGTCCGGCAGTCGCGTCAAGCGGCCCGTTGCGAAGAATCAGGCACGCAATGAAGGCGACGAGAACTAGCCAAAGCCTCGAGGGACGCAAACTCATCCGGAACCTCACCGCGGCATTCTGCGTCCGGATGGGGTCGCGGATCAAGGACCGAACGCGGAATCTGCAGGGATCTACGTTTGCGGGATGATTCGCGTTGTGTCAGTCAGCAAGCTGAATGGTGGCGCGAACCTCATCGATGATTAGCTCGACGAGCACGCTTGCCGGCATTTGGTTCAATTCGTCCACGCCCTGCTCAGAGAGATTATGGGCGCGGATGATGTTGACGAGATGCCACGCCGACAGCGCTGACAGCTGACGACGCAGATGGTTGTCACCCTTCCTGTAGACGGAGAACGGGTTAAGGATGCTTTCGGTGTCAGGTGCGGGCTCATAGAGCGACGCGGGCTCGTCGAAAGCGGGCGGAGGAGTGACCGGCGGTGCAGGCGGTCGAAGCGGGTTGAGTGCCCGGTGCAGCGCTCCCTCGAGATATACAGGCGTTAACCCCGTCGCCCAGTACTCGGTGTCGACCCGATTCGGCTGCGTGGTTTCGCGACCGGACCGAACCGCGGGACCACCCCCGGTGGGAACAAACTCGATCCAGCCTTGCCATCGGCCGTCCGCCATTTCGGACCCGCAGGCGCGCGCGACGTAGGCATGCCCGTTTTGGTCGAAAACGGGATTCGCAAACTGAACAAGGACTTCCGCCACAGTGTGTTCCTTTCTAGTCAACTTCCTTGCAAAAGTGCCACCAACCCCTGCAGCCGACGAGCTCCCTCTTGATCTCGGGCCTCGCGCGTCAGCATGATCGGGTATGGCTCGCCGCATCGATACACGCGTTGACATAGGACACGTGCATTTGAAGGTGTCCGATCTCAGTCGAGCCCTCGCGTTCTACGAAGGCGTGCTCGGATTCGAGCTAGTCCAGCGGATGGGTGACGCGGCGGCGTTTCTGAGCGCAGGTGGCTATCACCACCACATTGGCCTGAACACGTGGGAGAGCCAGGGCGCAAGTGCGCCACCCCCGAATGCGACGGGCCTCTATCACTTTGCGATCAGATATCCCGATCGCGCGGCGCTGGGGGATGCGCTCCTTCGTCTCGAACAGGCGCGCATTCCGCTCGAGGGTGCGAGCGATCACGGCGTCAGCGAAGCGTTGTATCTGCGCGACCCGGATGGCAACGGCCTGGAACTTTATTGGGACCGTCCGCGTGCCGAGTGGCCGCGAGCGGCCGATGGGTCTCTGCAGATGGTCACCGAACGACTCGATCTGAATCGATTACGCGCTGCCGCTGCTGGATCGGCGGCACCGGCCGCGGACGCGACCGCCGCGCGGATGAGCGAGGACGTACGAAACCGATTGAGGGATCTGCGGGCGCCGCTGCTCAACCTTCACAAGGTATTGTTGGACGATGCGCGTGCGTCGTACGAGCTCGATCGCGGCCGGGTTGGGTCGCCCGGCAACTTGCTGCAGCTAGTGATCAACGACCCGTGGTTTGCGTGGTTGCGCGCGCTGTCCGAGCTGATCGTGCGCATCGATCAGAGTATCGAGCAGGAAGGGCCAGCCACGAATGGCGATGGTGCTGCGCTCGCCGATCAAGTCGGCCGTTTGTTGACCGCGTCCGAAGAGGGTGAGGGGTTTGCCCGCCGCTACTATGAAGCGTTGCAGCGACAGCCGGCTGTCGTGCTTGCCCATGCGGACGTGCGCCGCGCGCTCAAGAACATGAAAACCTAGATATCATCGATTCTTCTGTGTCTGCCGCCCCGAAGTCTTCATCTCCCGCCGAAGCAGCGGCAGATGCCATAGCGGATAGTCCGCCGTCAGCCGCCGCTCCGCCAGCCGCAGCGCCACCGGTCCCGTCCGGGCGGAAGCTCGATCGCTCGCTCGTCGAAGGTCCGATCGCGCCGGCCGTGTGGAAACTGGCGTGGCCGACCGTACTCCAGAATGCCATCGGCGGTTTGCAGGGAATCATCGACCACGCGATGGTCGGCCACTACGTCGGTTTCACGGGCAACGCCGCCATTGGCGTCAGCTGGCAAATCTTCCTCGTCGTCATCGTATTCATCGCCTCGCTGTTCACCGGCATGGGTGTGCTCGTGGCGCGATTCGCCGGTGCCAATCAGCCGGACAAGGTCAATAAGACCGTCTACCAGGCCTTTCTGACGGCAGTCGTGCTGTCGCTCGGCGTGCTCGCGCCGGCCGGCTACTTCCTATCGCCCACGCTGCTCGATCTTGTGAATGCCACACCCGAAGTGAAGGCGGAGGCGTTGCCGTTCCTGCGGACGATGTTTGGGTTCAGCATCGGCATGCTGCTGTTCTTCATGCTCGGCGGCGCGCTGCGCTCAGCCGGCGACGCGAAGACCCCGCTCCGGCTTGGCGTGTGGATGACCGTCCTCAACATCGCGTTCAACGTGGTTCTCATTCCAGGGTATGGGCCGGTGCCGTCGCTCGGCACGCGCGGCGCCGCGATTGGCACGGCGTCGGCAAGTTTGATCGTGTCGTCGATCGCGATGTGGATGCTGCTTCGCGGGAAGCTCGTCGTCCATTTTCCGGCATCGATGTCGAAGAAGCCGGATTGGGCGATCATTCGCTCGTTATTCCGGTTCGGCCTTCCGGCCGGATTGCAAGGCGTCGCGATGAACGTCGCGGGCGTCTTGCTGCTGCGTTTCATCGGATCGCTTCCCCACAGCGCCGAAGCGCAGGCGGCCTACGCTGTCGGGTACGCGGAGCTCTTCGCACTGATCACGTGGACGTCCGTCGGTTTGATGGGCGCCGCGGCAGCGGTTGCGGGTCAGAACCTCGGCGCCGGCCAACCTGAGCGAGCGATCCGCGGCGTGCAGATTGCGTCACGCATCGGGATCGGCGTCGCGGCGGTCGTGGGCACGATGTTCCTGGTGATTCCTGAAGCGCTTCTCGGCATCTTCGGGCTCGAAGATGGGACGGTCGTGGCGATCGGGCGGGAGCTCCTGGGTTACTTGGCCGTCTCGGGCTTTTTCATCACGGTCGCGTTGACCTATACGGGCGGGTTGCAAGGGACCGGCGATACGCGGAGTCCGCTTTATATAACCCTCGTTTCCCAAGTGCTGGTGCCTCTTGGGATCTGCGGTACGCTGCAGAGCCTTGGCAAGCTTGATTCCGCGGGCGTCTGGTCGGCCATCGTCATTGGGCATTTCACACGCTGCTCGTTGTCAGTGATGAGATTCCGCCAAGGCAAGTGGAGGCATATCGTCGTGGAATAAGGCGGAGTCATCCTTGCAGGAAGGAAGTTGCCATGAAATGGACTGCGGGGAATCGGGACAACGTCGAGGATGTTCGCGGGCGCTCCGGCGGCGCCGTGCGCATGGGTGGGCTTGGGCTTGGCGGCCTGTTGGTCGTGCTCCTCTTGAGCTGGGTCACCGGCGTGGATTTTCTATCCCTCGTTGGTCCTGAAGGTGGCGCGCCGCCTTCGGCGAACACAACCGGTGGCGACCTGCGGACCACACCTGAAGAGGAAAAGCTCGTCGATTTCGTCGATGCCGTCATGCAGGACGCGCAGGACTCGTGGCGATCCACGCTCGGCGGGCGCTATCAACCCACACGGGCCGTCATCTTCCGTGACGCGTATCCGTCGGCTTGCGGCATGGGGCAAGCGGCGACCGGACCGTTCTATTGCCCGGGGGACCAACTCGTGTACCTCGATCTGGGCTTCTTCAACGAGCTGCGGCAACGGTTCGGTGCGCCGGGCGACTTCGCGCAAGCGTATGTGCTCGCGCACGAGCTCGGTCACCACGTGCAGCATCTTCTCGGCACGGACTCGCAGGTGCGCCGCCTGCAGCAGCAACGGCCGGATCTGCAGAACGCGCTCTCCGTGCGCCTGGAGCTTCAGGCAGATTGCTACGCCGGTGTATGGGGTCGTCATGCCGCGCAGCCAGGCCGCGCTGCGCAAAACCGGGTCGAGCTCGAGAGCGGCGACCTCGAAGAGGGCCTGAACGCGGCGGCGTCCATCGGCGACGATCGCATCCAGCGAATGTCCGGCGGCCGCGTCGCGCCAGATCGGTTCACGCACGGCTCGTCCGAGCAGCGTGTGACGTGGTTCCGGCGCGGATTCGACACCGGCGACTATCGGGCCTGCGAAACGTTTCAGTGAGCTTATGATCTCGCTAGCACATGAGCGAGACTTCGATCGGTCTGTCCAGGCCCCGGCGCGAAGGGCACGCGAAGGTGACGGGGCAGGCGCGGTACGTGGACGACTTCGTGCTGCCCGGCATGCTGCACGGCATTACCGTGCGCAGCCCGGCAGCCCGCGGTCTCATCCGCCGGATTGACTTCGGCCCGGCAATTCCCTGGTCCGAGTTCACCATCGTCACGGCGGCGGACATCCCCGGCCGCAATCGCATCGCGCTCATCGTCGACGATCAACCCTGCCTGGCTGAAGATCGCGTCAACCACCCCGAAGAACCTGTAGTCCTGCTCGCGCACGCCGACCGGCAGTTGCTCGAAGAAGCTCGCCGTCACATCACGATCGATGTTGCCGCCGAACCCGCGGTCTTTTCCGTCGATGACGCTTTGGACGGAACGACGATCGTTTGGGGCACGGACAACGTGTTCAAGACATACGCCGTCGCGCGCGGCGACATCGACACGGCGCTCGCCTCTGCGCCGGTCGTCGTCGAAGGCGAGTACGAAACCGGCGCGCAGGAACAGCTGTACATCGAGTCGAACGGGATGATCGCGACCGCCAGCCCTGAAGCTGGCGTGACGGTACGCGGATCCATGCAGTGCCCGTACTACGTTCACAAGGCGCTGATGGCGCTGTTCGATCTTCCCGAACACCGTGTTCGCGTCGTTCAGACCGAGACGGGCGGCGGCTTTGGTGGAAAGGAAGAGTACCCGTCGATCATTGCTGGCCACGTTGCCCTTCTCGCCTGGAAGTCCGGTCGACCGGTCAAGCTGATTTACGACCGCGCCGAAGACATGGTCGCGACGACGAAGCGGCATCCGTCGCGCACCCGTCATCGCACCGGCGTGACGCACGATGGCCGGCTTGTCGCGATGGACGTGGACTTCACCATCGACGGCGGCGCGTACTGCACGCTGTCGCCGGTAGTACTCTCTCGCGGCACCATTCATGCGGCAGGGCCGTACTCCTGTCCGAACACGCGCCTTCGCGGGCGTGCAGTTGCGACCAACGCTCCGCCGCATGGCGCGTTCCGCGGTTTTGGCGCGCCGCAGAGCCTGTTCGCGCTCGAACGCCACATGGATCGCGTCGCGGCAGCAGTCGGACTCTCGCCCGAGGAATTCAGGCGGCGAAACTTCATCCAGACTGGGCACACGAGCGCCGTCGGTCAAGTCATGCGCGAGCCGATCGACATGAACGCTCTGCTCGATCGCGCGCTGACGCTCTCCGAATATCACGCGAAGCGGGCGCGGTTCACCGAGATCAATCCGGCGCTGCGCGTTCGCAAGGGCATCGGCCTTGCCTCGTTCATGCACGGTGCGGGATTCACAGGATCCGGCGAGGATCACCTCCGCTCAATTGTCGCTCTCGAGGCTGATGCCGGCGGACGCGTGAAAGTGTTGTCGTCGAACACCGAGATTGGTCAAGGGACGAACACGATCTTCGCGCAAATTGCCTCGAGTGCGCTTGGCGTCCCTGATGACGTCATCGAAATCGCGCCCCCGGACACGGCGACGGTGCCGAACAGCGGCCCAACCGTCGCATCGCGTACGTGCATGGTCGTCGGCAAGCTGATTGAGTCAGCCGCGCATTCGTTGCGACGAGATCTCGAGAAGGTCGGGCTCGAGGGTGAGCGGTTCGACGTCGAAACATTTCGACGCGCCTGTGCCGAGTACACGACGCGATTCGGAACGTTGCGCGCGACGGCGCGGTACTCGCCACCACCTGGCTTGCGCTGGGACGACGAGACGTACACCGGGGATGCCTACGGCACGTATGCGTGGGCCGTGTATGTCGCTGAAGTGTCGGTGGATACGGCAACGTTTGAGACGCACGTCGACGACTTTGTGGCTGTGCAGGAAGTAGGGCGCGTGATCAACCCGGTTCTCGCCATGGGTCAAATCGAGGGGGGCGTCGCGCAGGCTATCGGGTGGGCGCTGTACGAAAGGATTGTGTGGCGTGAAGGGCGGATGGTGAATGCGGAGATGACGAACTACATCATGCCGACGTCGCTCGATCTGCCACCGATTCGCGTTTACTTCGAGGAGCGTCCGTACGCTCAGGGCCCGTGGGGCGCTAAGGGCATCGGCGAGCTGCCGATGGACGGCCCGGCACCGGCCATCGCTAATGCCGTCGCTCACGCGACGGGAACCGATCCGCGTGCCCTTCCGCTGACGCCCGAGTCGTTGATGGCGCTGATGGAGACCGCTCGTGTCTGACGCGCCGCAGGTCAGCGTCGAATGTCAGGTCAACGGTTCGACGGTTGTGCTCCGCGGCCACCCGATGGATCGGCTGCTTGCCGTGCTACGGCTGCAGCTTGGACTGACGGGCACAAAGGAGGGCTGCGGGGAGGGTGAGTGCGGCGCCTGCTCGGTGTTGATCGACGGCAAGCTCGTGAACAGTTGCCTGGTGCCGCTACTTCATGTCCGTCACACGTCCATCACCACGATCGAAGGGATCGCGACCGGCGATCGATTACATGCCGTTCAGGAAGCGTTCATTGCGCATGGCGGTGCTCAGTGCGGGATTTGCACGCCCGGGATGGTTCTTGCCGCGGTGTCGCTGCTCGCGCGCAATCCGGAGCCGAGCCTCGATGACGTCCGCACGGCGCTCGCGGGAAATCTCTGTCGATGCACGGGCTACATGCGCATCTTCACATCGGTCCTTCAAGCCTGCCGCCAATGAGATCGTTCCTGCCCGCGTTCGATCTGCACGAGCCCGCGGACTTGCCGGACGCGCTGGGGATCCTGGCGCGTGAGCCCGGCCAGTGGCGGCCGTTTGCGGGCGGGACCGATCTCATGGTGCTGCTCGAAGCCGGCAAGCTGCCGCCCGGCCGATACCTCAGTCTGTGGCATCTCGAGCCGCTGCGCGGGATCACAGTCGGTGACGACGAGATCGTGCTCGGTGCGCTGACGACTTATACCGAAGTCATGGAGTCAGCGGCGCTACGGTCGGAGTGTCCACTCCTGTGTCGCGCGGCTGCGGAGACGGGCGGCGTCGCGACGCAGAATCGCGGCACGATCGGCGGCAACATCGCGAATGCGTCGCCGGCGGCGGATACGCCCCCGGCACTGCTG
>Ga0114129_10006490_pt1 | contig 16591 bp, 14 predicted proteins | sample RhiMetdeltSRZDD1_FD_80071 | JGI IMG/M metagenome (GOLD analysis project Ga0114129, IMG submission 80071) | Populus rhizosphere microbial communities from Tennessee, USA - Rhizosphere MetaG P. deltoides SRZDD1 (version 2) (version 2) | ecosystem: Host-associated > Plants > Roots > Rhizosphere >... | reverse complement strand
TCGAGCTCGACGGCGAGCGCCCGCGCCAGCCGGTCATGCGTGAAGAGATTGCCCGCGACCCAGCCGCCCCCGTGGAAGAACACGACCGTGGGCGCCGGAAGCCTGGCGGGCCGATACACCCGCGCCGCGATCGGCCCGGCGGCGCCGGGAATGGTGATGTCCGCGATCGAAGCGGGTTGCGGCATCGGTGCGTCCTTGCGGGATTCCGCGAGCGCGATCAGCTCCTCGCGCGCCTTCTTCGGTGTCAGGCCGGTCGCGTCCTTGAGCGGCAGCAACGGCAGGATTTTTTCGAGGGCCGGATCAATGCGCTTCTCCATCAGAGCTTCCTCCATGCACAATCAATGTCGGTGAGGCGCGGCCGGACCTCGGCGCTGTTGAAAGGGAGGATCAGGCTCAACGGCCGACCCGCCAGCCGTTCTCGGCCGCGAAGCGCTCGAAGAACGCGTCATCGTAGGCGTCTTCCGGAGCTTGCCGGACCAGCTCATCGAGATGGTGCGCGTCCTGGCCGACGAGGATGCGCCAGCGCTCGGCCTTGACCCCGTCCAGGATGACGGTCGCCGCGGCAGCCGCGGTCATGGGCGCTTCCTCCTGGAAGCGCCGTGCGCGCTCGGCCGCCATTTGCTGGATGGCGGCGTCCGATACCTGCGACATGTCGTTGCCGCTCGCGGACAGGCGCGCCCGTACTTGCGCGATCTCCTCGGGGCTCATGGCATCGGAGTCCGTATCGAAATGGATCTTGCGCGAGTTGGACACGATCGACGTACCGATATGCCCCGGCATGACCACCGAGCATTTGATGTGCGGCGCGTTGACCTTGAGATCGGTCATGAGCGCTTCCGTGAAGCCCTTCACGGCGAACTTGGCCGCGCAATAGGCCGTGTGCGAGATGCCCGGGCCGATCGACGCCCAGAACCCGTTGACGCTGCTGGTGTTGACGATGTGAGCCTCGTCCGCCCGCTGGAGCATCGGCAGGAAAGCCCGGGTGCAGAGGTGGACGCCGCCCCAGCAGATGTTGAAGGTCCTCTCCCACTGCTCGCGCGTGTTGGTGAACAGGCTACCGCCGCCGCCGATGCCTGCATTGTTGAAGAGAAGGTGCAGTTTGTCTGTAGCGTGCTCGCGCGCGACCGCGTCGCGGAAGGCCAGGACCTGGGACTCGTCCGAGACGTCGGCCAAATGCGCGGTGATGCGCGTGCCCTGCGGCGGGCGACCCTCGGTGCACAGCCGCTGCGTCTCGGCCATTGCCGCGGCGGAAACATCGCACATCGCCACGCTGCACCCTTCGGCGGCGAGCTGGCGCACCAGCTCGCGGCCCATGCCCGTGCCGCCGCCCGTTACGACGGCAAGCCTGCCCGCGAACGCCTTCATCGTCTCCGCCCCTGGCTGTTCTTGTGGTCGCGAGACCATAGAACCGTCCGCGCTGGGCGGCTATCCTCGGGCTAGACCTTTTTGGCGGATGACTGCGGCCGGTTGCGCCCGCAGCCGCGGGTCTAGGCCACGCGGCCCTGGCTGAGCGAGCGGGGCGGCCGCGAGATGGGCACGACCTTGCCCGTGCCCTCGCGATGCGCCTTGGCGACCGTCTCGCACAGGGCCACGGTACGCTCGGCCACGACGTGCCGCTGCCGGTCGACGGTGACGACGTGGTAGCTGTCGTCGAGCACGACCATGTCCACGTTGCCGGCGAGGTTGCTCTGCAGCCAGAAGGAGTTGGAGATGTGGGCGCGGTCGTCCTCGCGCGGATGGACCGGCAGGACGCGCTGGTGGATGTCGTGCACGCGCAGGCATACGGCATTGACGAGCTCGCGCAGCTCGAACATCGAGCCGCCCGGCACCTTCAGCATGCCGGCCTTGGAGGCGTCGCCGCTCTCGATGGCCGCGGCGACGAGCGCACGCACGCGCGGGTCCTTGACGCCGTAGGGCTCGCGCTCCGCGAAATCGAACCAGTTGGCCAGTCATTTGAAGGGTATGAGCTGGAACAGCCCCGCATGCCAGGGCACGCCCCAGCCGTCGAGCCGCAGCGTCGGCAGCGGACGGCCGCGGCTACACCTTCGAGAGCGGGCGCACGGGCGCTCTGCTGCTGCACAGCCTCGGCGGCACGCCGGTCGAGATGCGCTATGTGGCCTCTGGCGCGCGCCGGCATCACCGTCTCGGTTCCGCAACTCGCGGCCCATGACGGCGACTTCGACACGCGCCGAATTTCAGCATGGGGACGTGCGGCAGCCGTTGCTCGCGGCAACGGCGCAGAAGTGATCCCTTGGCGATGACCAGCTGGCAGCGCGCGGCGATGCAGAAATCGGACCTGCCGTCGCCGACCATGACGTTGCGGGCTGTGGCAACACGGCGGCGGTGCGCGCACTTGCAGTTGCCCGCAGTTGGCGCGCCGATGGAGAAAGCGTACCTCTCAGCGGTCGCCGCCGATCGAAACGAGCTGGTTGGCAAAGCAGGGCAGCGCGATGCCGGCAGCGCCGAGCACGGTGGCGAGAACGAGGTCGAGGCCGTCCGACACTACGGTGACGCGGGCGCGGCTGCGCCGGCACAGGTCGACGAAGGCCGGAAAGGCCGGATCGATCGGAATGGTGCGGAGGAAGCCTGTGAGTTGCTCGGGCGTGGCGCGAAGCAGCGCTACGTTCTGAGCCATCGCCTCCCAGGACTTGAGTTCGCCGGTCTGCCAAGCGAGGTCAATGGCGCGCCAGGAAGGATCTGCGAACCGGTCGAACAGACGGTCGGTGGGCTCCGCGGGCGCAATGGTGCCGTCGAAGTCGACATAGACGTCGACACCCGGCCCAACTCCCAGATCCCTGACAGCTTCCCACAGCATTGCCGTCGGCTCCCGCGGGGCTGGCACATTTTGAGTTGAAGCAAACAGGCAACTAGCTGTGCCTGCGCTGTTCCCGGATACGCAAGGCCCAGAAATTGCCGGGGTCTCGGGTCAGCAGAGCCGGGCGCGCGTGTGAGGTGAGGCCCGCACCCCGACTCGGGTTAGACTGACTGCATGACGCCGATCACAACCTTCGCCGGCCGGACCGTCGCCGTCTTTGGCCTGGGCCGCTCAGGGCTCGCCACATGCAAGGCCCTGGCCGCCGGCGGAGCCGCCGTGGTAGCTGCGGACGATACGGCGGAGAGTCGACAGGCGGCCGCAGCGGCCGGTTTCGACGCAAAGGATCTGCGGGAGGCCGACTGGAGCCGGTTTGCAGCGCTGGTGCTGGCGCCGGGCGTGCCGCTCACTCACCCCGAGCCGCATTGGACGGTGGCGCGGGCCAAGGCCGCGGGCGTCGAGATCATCGGCGACATAGAGCTTTTCTGCCGCGAGCGGGAGGTGAGCTGCCCGGATGCGCCCTTCGTGGCGATCACCGGCACCAACGGCAAGTCGACCACCACGGCGCTGATCGCGCACATTCTGCATTCGGCCGGCCGGGACGCGCAGATGGGCGGCAACATCGGCACCGCCATCCTGGACCTGGAGCCGCCCGCAGCACGCCGCGTGCACGTGATCGAGATGTCGTCGTTTCAGATCGAGCTGACGCCGTCCCTGTCGCCGAGCGTCGGCATCCTGCTCAATATCTCGCCCGATCACCTCGACCGGCACGGCACCATGGAGCACTACGCCGCGCTCAAGGCGCGGCTGGTCGCGGCGGCGCAGCGTCCGATCATCGGCGAGGACGACGATTGGTGTCGCGACATCGCGGACCGCCTGCGCCTCGCCGAGCGCGGCTGGGTCGATCTCGTATCGGCGCGCTCGCGCGTGGCGCACGGATGGTACGCGACCGGGACGGCGCTCGTCGCCCGTGCGCCATGGACCGGGCCGCTGGGTGCCTTCGCCGACCTTGCCGGCATCAGCTCCCTGCGCGGGCGCCACAACATCCAGAACGCGCTGGCGGCCAGCGCAGCGGCGATGATCCTCGATGTTGCGCCGGCCCACGTGGCGTCCGCCATGCACACCTTTCCCGGCCTGCTGCATCGGCTGGAGGAGATCGGCCGCATCGCCAGCACGCTCTTCATCAACGACAGCAAGGCCACGAATGCCGACAGCACCGCCACTGCGCTTGCAGCTTTCGAGCGCGACATCTTCTGGATCCTCGGCGGCAAGCCGAAGGAAGGCGGCATCACCAGTCTGGCGTCCTATTTCCCGCGCATCGCGAAGGCCTACCTGATCGGCGAGGCGACGGAGGAATTCGCAGCCACCCTCAACGGTTCCGTGACCTTCGACCGCTGCGGCACGCTCGATGCGGCTGTGGCTGCCGCCACTCGTGAGGCGCTGGCAAGCGGCGCCCGTGAGCCGGTCGTGCTGCTGTCGCCTGCCTGCGCCTCCTACGACCAGTTTCGCAACTTCGAGGTGCGCGGCCACGCCTTTCGCAAGCTGGTGGAAGCGCTTCCGGGCGTCGTGCTGCGGGGTGGAACATGAGACCAAGGCGGGATCGTCCCCTCTCTCCGCAAGCGGGCAGAGGGGGAGCAGGGACGCCATGAGGCTGTCGCGGGCGGACCGGAGCCTGCTGGTCGACTGGTGGTTCACGGTCGACAGGGCGCTGCTTGCCACGATCTTCGTCATCCTTGGAGCGGGGCTATTGCTGTCGCTGGCCGCCAGCCCGGCGATCGCCATCAAGCGCGGGCTGCCTACGTTCTACTTCGTGGAGCGCCATGTCGTCTTTGCAACAGCGGCGGGCTTCATCGTTCTTGCCGTATCGCTGCTGTCGCCGGCGGCCGTGCGGCGCCTCTCGCTTGTCGTTCTCCTCGCAGCCCTGGCGCTGATGGTGCTCGTTCTTCTCGTCGGTGCCGAGGTGAATGGAGCGCGGCGCTGGCTGCACGCAGGAGGCTATTCGCTGCAACCCTCCGAGTTCGCCAAGCCGAGCTTCGTCGTGCTGTCTGCTTGGCTGCTGGCCGAGGGCGAGCGGCGCCCCGACATGCCGACCACGTCGCTCGCTATTGCCTTTTATCTCCTGCTGACCGCTCTTCTTGTCCTCCAGCCCGATGTTGGCCAGGCCCTCCTCATCAGCCTGGTGTGGGGGACGCTGCTTCTGCTCGCCGGCAGACCGCTGCGCTGGTTCCTGATGCTCGGCGTCGCCCTCGCCGGCGCGTTGGTGACCGCGTATTTCAGTCTGGGTTACGTGCGCTCGCGCGTGACCCGCTTCCTCCACCCTTCGACCGGCGACACCTTTCAGACCGATCGCGCTCTGCAATCGTTCATCGAGGGTGGCTTCTTCGGCAAGGGGCCGGGCGAGGGCACCGTCAAGACCGTGCTCCCGGACGCCCATACCGATTTCATCTTCGCGGTCATTGCGGAAGAGTACGGCGTGCTTGCCTGCCTGGTGATCGTCGGCCTGTTTGCCCTGGTGGCGGTGCGGGTGTTCTCCCGCCATTTCTTCGGCCCGGGCGGATTCGCCCCGCTGGCGGCGGCAGGGCTGGTGCTGCTATTCGTCCTGCAGGCTATCATCAACATGGCCGTCACGGTCGGACTCGTGCCCGCCAAGGGCATGACGCTGCCCTTCATCTCCAGCGGCGGCTCGTCCATGCTTGCCGTGGCGCTGACGATGGGCATGCTGCTGGCGGTCACTCGGCGCCGGTCTGACCCGGAACGCGTCAACAAGCCGGACTTCGCGTCCAGGCCCGCGACCTGACGGGCGAGGCTAAGGAAGGGCGGAGGAACGTTGAGCGCTCGATCGGTGATGCTTGCCGCCGGCGGCACCGGCGGGCATCTTTTTCCCGCCCTTGCCCTGGCGCAGGAGCTCGGTCGGCGAGGTTTCGTCGTTGATCTCGTCACCGACATGCGCGGCGAGGGCTACGGCGCGGACTTTCCCGCCCGCGCCGTCTATCGCGTGCCCTCGGCCACCTTTGCCGGCCGTTCGCCCGCGGCGATGGCGGCGGCAGGCTGGCAGCTCGCGCGCGGCATACTTGCGGCCTACAAGCTGCTGGGCGAGGTCCGCCCCGGTGCGCTCGTAGGGTTCGGCGGCTATCCGTCGTTCCCGCCGCTGGTTGCCGCGAAGCTGCGCGGGATTCCGACAGCCTTGCATGAGCAGAATGCCGTGCTTGGGCGGGCGAACCGGGCGCTCGCGCCCCGAGTGAGCGCCATCGCCACCTCCTTCGAGCCGACCAGGCATCTGCAAGGTGCTGCGCTCACGCGCGCACGGCTCACGGGCAACCCCGTGCGCGATCAGGTGATTGCCTGGTCGGCCACCGACTACCAGGCGCCGGCCAGCGAGGGACCATTCCTGCTGCTGGTGTTCGGCGGCAGCCAGGGCGCCCGCTTCTTCTCGGACGTGCTCCCCCCGGCCCTTGCCCTGCTGCCGGAGCAGGTGAGGGGCGGGCTATTCGTGGTCCAGCAGTGCCGAGCGGAGGACCTGGCCCGCGTCGAGGCGGCCTACAGGGCCGCGGGCGTGCGTTCCCACCTGGCCGCGTTCTTTCCCAATCTGCCCGAGGAGATGGCAAAGGCCCACCTCATCATAGGCCGTGCCGGAGCCTCGACCGTGGCAGAGCTTACGGTCATCGGCCGGCCGGCCATCCTCGTGCCTTTGCCGCATGCCATCGACAACGACCAGCTGCAGAATGCAAGGCGGCTTGCCGAATCAGGCGGAGCTTGGTGCATTGAGCAGAAGGAGCTGATGCCGGAGCGGCTTGCCAGCGCGATCGAGCGCCTGCTGGGCGCACCCGAGAGGCTGGAGCAGGCGGCGGCTGCGGCAAAGCGCCAGGGTCGGCCGGATGCCGTCGAGCGGCTCGCCGATCTGGTCGAGGAGCTGGTAGGCAGAGGTGGGAAAACCGCGTAAGGCTTCGCCTCGGGGGGCGCAAAGCAGCCGGCAGGCAGCGAGGGAACTTCTAGCGATGCAGATGCCCGGCAAGATGGGAACCGTGCACATTCTGGGCATCGGCGGCATCGGCATGAGCGCCATTGCCGAGATCCTGCATGCCAAGGGCTACACGGTTCAGGGCAGCGATCAGAAGAGCAGCGCCAACGTGCGCCGCCTGCGTGCCAAGGGCATCCGCGTGTTCGTGGGCCACGATCCAATCAACCTCGTGGGCGCCCGCTTCGTCGTCATCTCTACTGCCGTCAAACGCGGCAATCCCGAGCTCGAGGCGGCGCGCAAGCGCGGCCTGCCGATCATCCGCCGCGCCGAGATGCTGGCGGAGCTGATGCGGCTATACGCCACCGTCTCCGTCACCGGCACGCACGGCAAGACCACCACCACCTCGCTGATCGCCCATGTGTTCAACATGGCCGGCCTCGATCCGACCGTCATCACCGGCGGCATCATCAACGACTGGGGCTCGAATGCGCGGCTCGGCAACGGCAAGTGGATGGTTGTGGAGGCTGACGAGTCCGACGGCACCTTCGTCAAGATGCCGACGCAGATCGGCGTCGTCACCAATATCGACCCCGAGCATCTCGACTACTTCAAGAGCGTCGAGGCCATGCATCGTGAGTTCGAGACCTTCTACCGCAACATTCCCTTCTACGGCTTGGCCGTGACCTGCATCGACCATCCCGTCGTCGCCGAGATGGTCGAGCGCCTGGAGCTGCGTCACGATGGTCGCCGCCTGCTGACCTACGGCACGTCCGGCGACGCCGACCTCCTTTTGAAGTCGGCGCGTATCGACGGCGTCAACACGGTCTTCGATGCCGAGCTCGGCGAGCGCGTGGCCGGCGGTGCGCGCTCCCTGAAAGGCTGGAGCATCCCCTTGCTCGGGCACCACAACGCGCTCAACGCGCTCGCGGCGATCGCCGTGGCGAGCGAAGCCGAGATCGGCGACGACGTCATACGCTCCGCCCTGGCGAAATTCTCCGGCGTCAAGCGGCGCTTCCAGCTCACGGGCACGTGGAACGGCGTCGCCATCTACGACGACTACGGACACCATCCCGTCGAGATCGCCGCGGTGCTCAAGGCGGCCAAGGCCGGTGCCCGCGGCCGCGTCATCGCCGTGGTCGAGCCGCACCGCTACACGCGCGTGCGCGATCTTTTCAACGAATTTGCCGCCTGCTTCAAGGACGCCGACAGCGTTATCGTCACGCCGCTCTATTCGGCCGGTGAGGCACCCATAGAGGGCGTCGACAACGCTGCCCTGGCCGAGGCGATCCGCCGGTGCGGACACGGGGCCGTGACAACGGTTTCCAGCGAGCAGGACATTGCCGCCCTGCTGAGGCGCCAGGCGTCACCGGGCGACCTCGTGGTGTGCCTTGGAGCCGGCAACAGCACCGAGTGGGCCCACGCTCTGCCCGGCCTGCTGGCCGGCGAGCCGATGCGGGCCGGAGGCGCCGCATGAGCTTTCCCGACCTGCTGCCGGATATCACGCGCTGGATGCCCGAGTTGCGCGGGAGGGTCGTTGCCAACGCGATGATGGCCGACATCACCTGGTTTCGCGTCGGCGGTCCGGCGCAGGTGCTGTACACGCCGGCCGACGAAGCGGACCTTGCCTACTTCCTTGCGCGCCTCCCACCGGAGCTGCCGGTCGTGGCGGTCGGGCTCGCCTCCAACCTGCTGGTGCGCGACGGCGGCATCCCGGGGGTGGTGGTGCGCCTCGGCCGCGGCTTCTCGAACATCAAGGTCGAGCCGGGGCACCGGTTGCGCGCGGGTGCCGCGGTGCCTGATGCCAGGCTTTCCCGTGCCGCGGCCGATGCGGGGATTGCCGGCCTCGCCTTCTATCGCGGCGTGCCGGGCTCGGTCGGAGGAGCGCTGCGCATGAACGCGGGAGCTCACGGCCGCGAGACCAGGGAGGTGCTGGTGGAAGCGCGCGCGGTCGATCGCAGCGGCAGCATCCACGTGCTGCCGCTCGATGCGATGGGCCTCACCTATCGCCATTGCTCCGTGCCGCCCGACTTCATCTTCACGGAGGCACTGTTTCAGGGCGCTCCCGGCGAGTCTGCTGCAATTCTGGCACAGATGCAGGAGGTGGCCGACTACCGCGAGGCCAACCAGCCGATCAAGGAACGCACCGGCGGTTCCACCTTCAAGAATCCGCCCGGCAACAGCGCCTGGAAGCTGATCGATGCCGCGGGCTGCCGCGGCCTGCGCGTCGGCGGTGCCAAGGTGTCCGAGATGCACTGCAACTTCCTCATCAACGATCGCAACGCCAGCGGCGAGGATGTCGAGCGCCTCGGCGAGACCGTGCGCGCCCGCGTGCGCGAGGCGAGCGGCGTGACGCTGGGCTGGGAGATCATCCGCTTGGGCGTACCCAATGCTGGGCATCCGACCGGCGAGGCGCTCGTGGAGGCATTCGCGCAATGACTGCGTCCGTTGGTGTGCGTCGCAGGTTCAATCGTGTTGCCGTGCTGCTGGGCGGCCTCTCTGCCGAGCGCAAGGTCAGCCTCGATTCCGGGACCGCCTGCGCGGCAGCGCTCGAGAGCGCCGGCTATGCAGTCACCCGCATCGATGCCGGCCGCGATCTGGCGCGGCGCCTGGCCGAGGTGAAGCCCGAGGTCTGCTTCAATGCCTTGCACGGCCGCTGGGGCGAGGACGGATGCGTGCAGGGCCTGCTCGAGCTGATGGGCATCCCCTACACCCATTCCGGCGTGCTCGCCTCCGCCCTTGCCATGCACAAGGAGCGCGCCAAGGCGGTCATGAAGGCCGCCGGCGTCCCCGTCGTCGACGGCAAGGTCGTGCGCCGCTCGGAGGCGGCGAAGGCGCACATGCTGCCGCGTCCCTACGTGCTGAAGCCGGTCTCCGAGGGCTCCAGCGTCGGCGTCCACATCGTGCGCGAGGATCACGAGCATCCGCCCCAGGAGCTCAACGATCCGGGCTGGGCGTTCGGCGAGGAACTGTTGGCCGAGCGCTACATCCCGGGGCGCGAACTCACGTGCGCCGTCATGGGCGACCGCGCGCTGGGCGTGACCGAGATTCGCCCCGCCGAAACGCTGCGCTTCTACAACTACGAGGCAAAGTACGTTGAAGGGGGCTCGATTCACGTGGTCCCGGCCCCGCTTAAACCGAATGTTTACGAATTGGTGCAGAAGTTAACCTTGACGGCTCATAAAGCATTGGGCTGCCGCGGGGTTTCGCGGGCGGACTTCCGCTACGACGACACGGAGGGCGGCACGGACGAGCTGGTCTGCCTGGAAGTGAACACGCAGCCAGGCATGACGGCGACATCTCTCGTCCCGGAACTGGCCGTGCATGCCGGACTGACGTTTGCCGAGCTTGTGAGCTGGATGGTCGAGGAGGCGAGTTGCAACAGGTAGGGACCGCGTCGACAGCGATGAGGCGGGCGAGTCAATCGCCAGCGCCCCGACCGGCCCTGAGCCCGCCGACACCAGCTCAAGCCCAAACCCAAGCGAAGTCGCCTTCGTCCTCTCGCCCTTCCTCAGGCCTGCCAGCCCGCCGTCCCCGGCGCAGGAGCCGCCCGCTCCGACGTTTCCTGGGACGCCTCGCGATGGTGCTCGGCGCAGGCCTTGCCATCGCGGCGTTCGCCGGCGTGGCCCGGGACGTCAACTCGCCGGCGCCAGCGTTCGCCGAGATCGAGCGCATCATCGAACTCGCCGGCCTCGGGATCACCCAGGTCTCCCTGACCGGCCATCGCTATACGCCCGACAGCGACATCTTCGATGCGCTCGATCTGGCGTCATCACCCACCATGCTGAGCTTCGACAGCCGCGCCGCCCAGCGTCGCATCGAAAGCCTGCCCTGGGTCGAGCGGGCGAGCGTCGAGCGCGTATTGCCCGACCGACTGGATGTGCACGTCGTGGAGCGCGCGCCCTACGCGGTGTGGCGCCTGAACGGGCGGCATTTCCTGGTCGACAAGGCAGGCCGTGTGCTGGCCACAGTGCCGAGCGATGCCATGCCGACCCTGCCGCGCGTGGCCGGTGAAGGTGCGGCCATCGAGGCCGTCCGCCTCTACGAGCTGCTCGGCAGTCGACCGGGCCTGACCCGGCAGGTGGAGATCGCCGAGCGCGTCGGCGGGCGCAGATGGACGCTGCACCTCTCGGGCGGAAGCACCCTGCAGCTTCCGGCGCAAGGGGAGGCCGAGGCCATCGAGCGCGGGTTGCAGATTGCGAAGACGCGCGGGTCCGCGCGGAGCGAGATCGATCTGAGAGTTCCCGGGCGCCCGCTTGTGCGTGCACCGAGCACCGGTGGAGAGAAGGCGCCGCAGGACGGCGTGGCGACGGGCGGTATCTGATCGCGTCCTAGTGTTGGAGTTGAAACGTGCGTGCAAGTCTCGGAGCTGGCCGGCAGGCCGACGCCGTTGTCGGCTTGCTGGACATCGGCACCAGCAAGACGGTTTGCGTGATCGTGGCGGTGCCGCAAGCGCGGCCGGCGCTGAGCCTGGGACAGGTAGAGGTGCGCGTTCTGGGCTGCGGCATCAGTCCGTCGCGTGGCCTCAAGAGTGCAACCGTCTTCGAGCTGCGCGAGGCCGAGCAGGCGGTGCGTGAGGCCGTAGCGCAGGCCGAGAGCGAAGCCGGGGTGTCGCTGGAAAATGCGGTGGTAGCAGTGGCGTGCGGCCGACTGAAATCGGCGACGTTTACGGCGGATACGGGAATCGAGGGCCGGGTGGTCGGCGTGACGGACAGGGAGCGATTGATGGCGGCAGGACGCCGGCACGTCGAACGCGACGGCCGCACCCTGCTGCACATGAACGCCATCTCCTACCGCCTCGACGGTATTCCCGGCATCGGCGACCCGCTGGGCCTTGCCTGCGAGACGCTGGGCGCCGATCTGCATGCGGTCACGGCAGATGATGCTCCCGTGTGCAACCTGGTGCATGTGGTGGAGCGCGCCTACCTCACCGCCACGGGCTTGGTCCCAGCGCCCTACGCCAGTGCGCTTGCGGCCACCACCGGGGAGGAGCGCCATCTCGGCGTCGTGGCGATCGACATCGGTGCGGGCGCGACGTCGGTTGCTGCTTTTGCCCAGGGTCACCTGCTGCTGAGCGAGGGGGTGCCCATCGGTGGCAACCACGTCACTTTCGACCTGGCGCAGGAATTGTCGACTTCCGTTTACGAAGCGGAACGAATCAAAATGGATCATGTCTCCCTGGCGAGGGCTGCCGCGGGGGACGACGCAGAGTTCACGTACGCTCCGGCCGGTGAGGCTGCGGATGCCACGGCACGATCGACGAGGGGCCGGGTGCGCGCGGTCGTCACCGATCGCATGGCCAATCTCTTCGCCGAGGTGGGCGAGCGTATCCAGCGCGCCAATGCCGCTGCCTATGCCAAGCGGGTGGTGCTGACGGGCGGGGGAAGCCAGCTGGCGGGTCTCGGCGAGTTCGCTGCCGATTTCTTCGCGCGACGCGTGCGGGTTGCGCAGAACGAGTCGATTGCCGGACTGCCGCCGCGCTTTGCGGGACCGGCGTTCTCGGCGGCGGTCGGCCTCGTCCATGTCGCGCTCGACCCCACCGCCGGAACGCGCTGGGACCGGGGTGAGGGTGCAATTGGGGGTGGTGGGTACTTGCGGCGTATGGGGCAATGGCTTCGCGAGAGCTTTTGAGGGCTCAGGAACATGAAACCGCGCATTGTCGTCATTGGCGTGGGTGGCGCCGGCGGAAACGCGATCAACAATATGATCTCGTCCGGGCTCGCAGGCGCCGAATTCATTGTTGCCAACACGGATGCCCAGGCGCTCGAGGCCTCCGGCACGGAGCGCCGCATCCAGCTGGGATCCGCCCTGACCGAGGGCCTGGGTGCCGGATCCAAGCCCGAGATCGGCGAGGCGGCTGCGGTGGAGGCAATCGAGGATATTCGCAGCGCCGTGTCCGGCGCGCACATCCTCTTCATCGCTGCCGGCATGGGCGGCGGCACGGGAACCGGTGCCGCCTCGGTGATCGCGCGCGTCGCCAAGGAGTTCGGGATTCTCACTGTCGCTGTTGTGACCAAGCCCTTCCAGTTCGAGGGCTCGCGACGCATGCGCGTCGCCGAGATCGGCATCGCCGAGCTCAGGCATCACGTCGACACGCTGCTCGTGATCCCCAATCAGAATCTCTTTCGCATCGCCACCGACCGCACGACCTTTGCGGAAGCCTTCGTGCTGGCTGATCAGGTGCTCTATTCGGGTATTGCTTGCATCGTCGACCTGATCGTCAAGGAAGGGCTGATCAATCTCGATCTGGCCGACGTGAAGACCGTGCTGAGCGGCATGGGCACGGCCATGATGGGGACCGGCGAAGCCTCCGGCGAGCAGCGCGCCATCGTCGCCTCGGAGGAGGCGATCGTGAACCCGCTGCTGGATGACACCTCGCTCAAGGGCGCGCGGAGCCTGCTGCTGTCGATCACCGGCGGGCGCGACCTGACGCTGTGGGAGGTCGACGAAGCGGCCAACCGCGTGCGCCAGGAGGTCGATCCGGAGGCCAATATCATCGTCGGTGCCACCTTCGATGAGACGCTTGGCGACAAGGTGCGGGTTTCCATTGTCGCGTCCGGAATGGGCCGCGCGCAGCCCCAATCTCATCGCGGCCAAGCCGACGCTTGGGCGCCGCGCGGCGCCGTCCCGCCGCCTCCGCCTCAATCGCCCGCCAGCGGCGCGGACTACCAGCTGCAGCTGCGCGATGCGATCGACAACGGTGCATATGCGGCGAGCAATTCTGGCCGCCGCGCGCCCGGTGATGTCTACATCAAGGAAGGTCCGCCGCACCTCGGGCCCGCTTCCTCCGGCCCGCTGACCGGTGGCGGAAGACCGACTCTGAACGTGCAAGATTTTCCGCCGCATGCTCAGCGTGAATACTGGGCAAAGACTGCCGAGAGCGGCCACCGCGGACCCGCCCAGCCTCCGTCGGTGTATCAGCGGCAACCCGAGCCGCCACCCGTGAAGACAAGCCTGCTGCGGCGCCTCGCAGGCGCCGGGCGCGGTGCCCGTGCTGCCGGACGCGACGAGCAGTTGCAGAAGCACCAGCAAAGTAAAAGTGACGTCCGTCCCCCGGAGGAAGCGATTGATCTTCCGGTATTTTTCGGACGCGGCAAGCGTTAGTCAGCACTCTGCAGCAGCATTCGGATGCGGCCGGATGGTAACAGAGTGAAAGAAACCGTGATTTGTCCCCGCTCCACACAAAACATATCGTTCGATTCACCAACTACGCGAATCAAGCCATGAGCCAGTTGGGAAGGCTCAGCAGTACGAATGGCGGTGCGTAGGGGTAGACGACGGGGGGCGCGGATCATCCGCATATCTTGGCGGGCGTTCTGAGCCGATGAGGGGATCGAGGGACGTCGCAAAATGTCGAAGCGATTTATCGGGTCGCGGCAGACTACGATTGCTCGCGAGGTCGAGCTGTCTGGGACGGGGGTCCACAGCGGCGCGCCGGTTTCACTGGTGCTCCATCCCGCCGAGGCGGATACGGGCTACAAGTTCCTCGTCAGCAAGCGCGGCCGCATCATCTCTGAAATTTCGGCCGACGTCAGGTCCGTCAAAAATCTTACGCTTTGCACGGTGATCGGAGACGACACGGGCGTCACCGTCAGCACCGTGGAACATCTGCTCGCCGCGCTGCGCGGCTTGAGCATCGACAACTGCTATATCGAGATCGACGCCCGCGAAGTGCCGATCATGGACGGCAGCGCCGCTGCCTTCGTCGCCGCCATCGACGATGTCGGGATCCGCGAGTTGCAGCAGCCGCGCAAGTTCATCAAGGTGCTGAAGCCGATCCGCGTGCAGGATGGCGACTGCTGGGGCGAGCTCATCCCGCATTCCGGGTTCCATCTGGACGTGGAGATCGACTTCCCGTCGCCCCTGATCGGCCGCCAGCGCTTGGCGCTCGAGATGAGCTCGGGCGCGTTCCGCAACGAGATCGCGCGCGCCCGCACCTTCGGCTTCATGCGCGATGTGGAGACGTTGTGGAAGGCCGGGCTGGCGCTCGGCGCGTCTCTGAACAACACGATCGCCCTTGCCGACGACCGCATCATGAATGCCGAGGGCCTGCGTTATCCCGAGGAGTTCGTGCGTCACAAGATGCTCGACGCCGTCGGTGATCTGGCGCTTGCGGGCGGCCCCGTGCTTGGCGCCTACCGCTCGGTTCGCGGCGGCCATCGCCTCAATGCCAGGGTTGTGCAGGCGCTGCTGGCCGATCAGGATGCATGGACGATCGCCAGGGCGCCTTGGGTGCGCGACACCATCCCGGTCGACGTGTCCGTGGGGTCCGCTGCGGTCAACTACGCGGCCGACCGTACGTAGGTTCGCGCGCCGGGGCCTGGCTCCGGGCGCCGTTGGGATGGGCAAATGGGCAACGATCCGCGTGCTTTTCGCCCTGTCCCCGCGCAGCACCTTAATTTTGCACCAAATTCAGCCGAGCCTAACGCGGTTCTCGCCGCGTGAGAGCTGAAGCGGCGCTGAGTTGGTGGAGCCCGACTCGTGTGGTAGGGCTTACACGAAGGGCCGCACAGGACGGCCAGCAAAAAATCCGGCGCAAGAACCGGGCGACGTCGACAACGGGGATTGGGCGTATGGCGATTCCGGCGATGGCGCGTGCTGCTCGTGCACCTCTGCGGGTGCATCGCTTGGCGGCATGCCTGCTGGCCGGCGCCCTGCTGGCGGGATGCGCATCCTCCTCCAACGAGGCCGTCAAGGCGCTCAACCCCGATCCGCCGGCCAAGATGTACGGATACGCCGAAGGATTGATGAACAACGGCAGCTACACGGACGCCGCGAAGAAATTCGAGGATGTCGACCGCGATCATCCCTACGCGCCCGAGGCGCGCCGCGCGGTCGTGATGGCAGCCTATGCGTACTACAAGGCGGGCAAGTATCCGGAAGCGATTGCCTCGGCCCGGCGCTACACCACCTTGCACCCCGGCACCAAGGACGCGGCGCTGGCGCATCACATCATCGCCTCGGCGAACTTCGACGAGATCCGGGACCCGGCGCGCGACCAGTCAGCCACCCGCAAGGCGCTGACAGAACTCAAGACCCTGGTGCAGCGCTATCCCGACAGCCCCTACAGCCGGCAGGCCGTCAACCGCATCCGCCTGGCCGAGGACTTGCTGGCAGCGTCCGAGATGAACGTCGGGCGTTACTACCAGAACCGCAACAATCACGTGGCGGCCATCAATCGCTACAAGACGGTGGTCGTCGAATACCAGACGACGCAGCAGGTGGAGGAGGCTCTCTACCGGCTCGTCGAAGCCAACATGGCGCTGGGCATCACGGCGGAAGCGCAGTCTGCGGCGGCCGTGCTCGGGCACAACTATCCGGACTCGCAGTGGTACAAGCACGCCCACGCGCTGCTGAAGTCGGGCGGTTTGAGCCCGCAGGTGGCTCAGGGCACGTGGCTCAGCAATGCCGTCAAGGCCATTACGCCTGGCTCGCAGCAGAAGCCTCCGCAGGCCAAGCCGGTGCCCGAGGTTCCTCCGGGCCTGCCGCCGCCAGAGGATATGCCGGCGCCGCGGATCCCGAGCGATGTGCCGGTATCGAGTGCGCCTTCGAAGCCGCCCATGGGCCTGGCGCAGAGCACTGGCTGGGAGTCCCAGGTGCGGCGGTAGGTCTGGCGGCTGCTTGCCTCTGGATTTCATGATGCCGCGGAGGCAGTCTCCGGCCCATGAAGGCAACGACTGCAGCCAAGAAGCCCGTAGACAGGCTGGCCGAAGCGGAGGCGCGCGGGGAACTCGAGCGGCTGGCGCGCGAGATCGCGCGCCACGATGAGCTTTACTACGCCAATGACGCGCCCGAGATTTCGGACGCGGACTACGATGCGCTCC
>Ga0114129_10006489_pt1 | contig 16592 bp, 17 predicted proteins | sample RhiMetdeltSRZDD1_FD_80071 | JGI IMG/M metagenome (GOLD analysis project Ga0114129, IMG submission 80071) | Populus rhizosphere microbial communities from Tennessee, USA - Rhizosphere MetaG P. deltoides SRZDD1 (version 2) (version 2) | ecosystem: Host-associated > Plants > Roots > Rhizosphere >... | reverse complement strand
CCCGACGCAGCTCACCGAGCTCCTGCTGACCGACGATGCTGGCGTGTCCCGCCTCGTCGATCGCCTCGAGGCGAAAGGTCTCATAACGCGGCGAGTGCACGAGCTCGACCGGCGATCGCGCACCTTGCAGCTCACGCCACCTGGGCGCGCGCTGGCGACACGGCTGCTTCGCTTCGCGGCACGCGGGAACGAGAAGATCCTGTCGGGACTGTCGACAGCCGAAGTCGCGGAGCTGCGGCGGATGCTCCTTCGCGTCTTCGACAACGTGCGCCGGATGCCGGCGGATCGACCGTGAGCCAACGCTTCGTCGTGCCGCTGTCCGAGCTGGCGGCCGGTGACGTTGCCGTCGCCGGTGGCAAGGGCGCGAACCTCGGCGAGCTCATCCGCGCCGGCTTTCCGGTCCCCGACGGCTTCGTCATCACGACCGATGCGTACGGCGCAGCCGCGGGCGCGGCCTGCGTCAAGCCCACCGACCCCGCGGGCGCGCGCGCGCGCCTGTTGGAGACGGCGGCGCCGGCGGAGATCGCCAGCGCGGTGCGTGACGCCTATCGCGCGCTCGGCGGCCGCGTCGCGGTGCGCTCTTCCGCGACCGCGGAGGATCTGCCGGAGGCGAGCTTCGCGGGGCAACAGGACACGATCCTCGACGTCGAGGGCGACGACGCGCTGCTCGCCGCGCTCCGCCGCTGCTGGGCGTCGCTGTGGAACGACCGCGCCGTCGCGTACCGCGCGACGCATGAGGTCGACGAGCGCGCACTGCGACTGGCGGTGGTCGTCCAGCGTATGGTCCCCGCAACGATCGCGGGCGTCCTCTTCACCGCGGATCCGATCACCGGTCGACGCCGGCGCGCCGCGATCGACGCGGTCCGCGGTCTGGGGGAGCAGCTCGTTTCCGGCGCGGTGAACCCCGACCACTACCTCGTCGACGCGAGGACCGGCGAGGTGCTGGAACGGCGCGGGGACATCCTCGACGACGCCCGCCTGCACGAGCTCGCAGCGCTCGGGGCGCGGGTCGAGGCGCACTTCGGCGCGCCTCAGGACATCGAGTGGGCGATCGACGACAGCCGGCTGTGGGTCGTGCAGTCGCGCGACATCACGACGCTCTATCCCGTCCCGGCTACCGCACCGGATCCGGACCGCGATCTGCGCGTCTACCTGTCGGCGAACGTCGCGCAGGGGGTGCTGCAGCCGTTCACGGCGATGGGCCTTCAGACGTTCCGGCTCATGGGTGCGGCGTTCGCGTCCGCGCTGGCGCGGCCGGTCGCCGATCCGGCCGCCGGCGTCCCGGTCATCGCCGATTCGGGCCTACGCCTGTGGATCGATCTCACCGGCCTGGTGCGCAACGCTGGGACACGGGAGATACCGGTCCGGGTCTTGTCGGTCATGGAGGCGCGGAGCTCGGGGATCTTCGCTCGGCTCCTCGAGGATCCGCGTCTGACGCCGCGGGGCGGCTCGCGTCTGCGCTCGCTCGTGTCCGGCCTGCGCGCGGTGATGCGGACCGGCGCACCATCGGTCGTGCTACGCGCACTGCTGCGGCCCGACGCGACGCGCGACCGCTTGCTGCGCGAGGTCGACGAGATCGTCACGCTCGACGCCGGACCGCTGAACACGCCGGCGGAGCGACTCGACGCGTTCGAGCGCCTGTTCCTGACCTGGCCGCCGCGGATGTTCCCGAAGCTCGTCGCGATGGTCGCCGCCGGCTTCCTCTCCTACAACCTCGCGGCGCGGATCCTGCGGCGCGTCGCGTCCGACGACGAGCTGCGGACCGTGCTGCGCGGACTGCCGTTCAACCCGACCACCGAGATGGACCTCGAGCTCTGGGCCATCGCGCGACGGACGCGCGAGGACGCGCCGTCGCGGGCGGCGCTGGCCGCACGAACGCCTGACGAGCTGAGCGCGGATTTCCGTCGCGGCGCGCTACCGGCGCTCCTTCAGCGCGAGCTCGCCGCGTTCCTCGAGCGCTACGGCCATCGCGCGATCGCCGAGATCGATCTCGGGCTACCGCGCTGGTCCGAAGACCCCACGCATCTGCTCGGTGCCATCGCGAACTACCAGCGACTCGCCAGCGACGCTCTCGCGCCGGACGCGCAGTTCGCGCGTGGCGCGCGTGAGGCCGAGGCGACGGTCACGACACTTCTCGCACGCGTCCACGGCCCGCGCCGACTGCTGGCGCGCGCGCTCCTGCGCCGGGTCCGCGCGCTCGCCGGCGTTCGCGAGGCGCCCAAGTTCCACGTGATCCGCGTCTTCGCGCGCGGCCGGGCGATCCTCGCCCCGGTCGGCGAGGCGCTCGCCGCCGACGGGCGTGTCGCTGCCGCCGACGACGTCTGGTTCCTCACGCTGCCGGAGGTGCGTCGCGCGGTGGCCGGCGAGGACCTACAGAGCGCCGTGGCAGCGCGCCGGTCGCAGTACCGACGCGAGATGCGCCGGCGACACGTGCCCCGTGTCCTCCTCTCCGATGGGACCGACGCGGAGGCGGCGTTCGCGTCGCCGGCGCCGGACGGCGCGATCCGAGGCGCGCCCGCCTCACCAGGTGTCGCCCATGGCGTCGCTCGCGTGCTGCGCTCGCCGGCGGGCGCGCGGCTCGAGCCGGGCGAGGTCCTGGTCGCGCCCGCCACGGACCCGGGGTGGACGCCGCTCTTCCTCACCGCGAGCGCGCTGGTCATGGAGATGGGCGGCATGATGTCGCACGGCGCCGTCGTCGCACGCGAGTACGGGATCCCGGCGGTCGTCGGCGTTCCGCACGCCACCGACCGCATCGCGACGGGAGAGCGGATCGTGGTCGACGGGTCGGCGGGGACGGTCGCGCCGGACGCCGGCTAGGCCGTCTTCGCGCTCTTCGCCGCGCGCTTCGCGACGCGACTGCGCTTGCGGCGCGCCGCGTTCTTGTGGATCGCGCCCCGCTTCGTCGCGCGGTCGAGCATGCTCGCGGCCTCCGCGACGGCCTCCTGGACCGTCTCGCTGCCCTTCTCGATCGCGGACCTCGCGGTCTTTACCGCGCTTCGCGCGGCCGAGCGCGCGATGGCCTTGATGTCGGTGCGCTTCCTCGTCTGACGGATCCGCTTGAGTGCCGAACGCTTCTTCTTCGCCATAGGGCCGGAACGATACACGACGCTTGGTACAGGACCGTATCGCTTCGCTCGCCCATACTCACGCCGTGACGATGTCCATCGCGCGGGCGTCGCTCGTCATGATCGCCGCACTCATCGCCAGCCGGATCCTCGGGTGGCTTCGTCTTTCGGTCTACGGCGCGACGTTCGGGGAGACACCCGAGCTCGATGCCTTCTGGGCCGCCTTCCGGATCCCGGACGCCCTCTTCAACCTGCTCGTCGCGGGGGCTCTCGCCTCCGCATTCATCCCGGTCTTCGCCGGGTATCTCGCGAAGGAGCGCGAGAACGAGGCCTGGCACGTGGCATCGAGCGTCGTGAACGTCCTCGTCGTCGCCCTCATGGTGCTGTCCGGCCTGATGTGGCTCGCGGCGCCGTGGATCGTGCCGACGCTCATCGTGTCGCCGAGCTTCGCCGCGCAGCCGGGCCAGCTCGACCTGGTGATCGAGCTCACGCGGATCATGCTGCTGAGTCCGATCTTCATGGGGCTGTCGGCGCTCGTGACCGGCGTGCTGCAGTCGTACCGGCAGTTCCTCGCCGGGGCGATCGCGCCCCTCGTGTACAACGCCGTGCAGATCCTCTTCGCGCTCTTCGCGTCGCCCTTCCTCGGCATCCACGCGCTGGCGTACGGCGTCGTCGCCGGCGCGGCGATGATGTTCCTGGTCCAGCTGCCGGAGCTGACGTTCCGTCGCACCAAGTACCAGCTCACGTTCGACCTTGGCCACGCCGGGGTCCGTGAGATCTTCGCGCTCGCAGGCCCGCGCACTCTGTCGCTCGGCGCGGTCCAGGTCGTCTTCTTTGTGGACACGTACCTCGCCTCGGGCATGCGGCCCGGCTCGCTCACCGCCCTCAACTACGCGTTCCAGCTCATGCTGCTCCCGCTCGGCGTGTTCTCGATCGCGATCTCCGCCGCTGTGTTCCCGACCCTGTCGCACTACGCGTCGCTCGGACAGGCGGCGAAGATGCGCGACGCGCTGCAACAGGCGATCCGCTGGATCCTCTTCCTCACGCTCCCGACGGCGATCCTCATGGTCGTGCTGCGTCGTCCGATCGTGAACCTGCTCTTCCAGTACGGCGAGTTCGGGCCCGACGCGCGTGAGCTGGTGCAGGCCGCGTTCCTCTTCTACGCGCTCGGGCTTGCCGGACATGCCCTCGTGCAGATCCTCGCGCGCGCGTACTACGCGTCACGCGATACGACGACCCCCCTCGCGCTGACGCTGATCTCGATCGGTGCGAACGTCGTCCTCTCGGTCACGCTGGCGCCCACGCTCGGCATCAACGGCCTGGCCCTCGCGAACTCGATCGCGACGCTGGCCGAGGCCACGTTGCTGCTCGTGCTGCTCGCGCCGCGCGCTCGACTGCGGCTCGTGGGGCTCGGCTACGTCACGCTGAAGCAGGTCACCGCGGCGCTGTTCATGGGCGTCGCGATGTTCCTCTTCATCAACGTCACGAACATTCCCCTCAACCTCGCCCAGGATCCCCCCAAGCCGCTGCTGTTCGTTCAGACCCTTCTCGCCGCGACCTTCGGCATCGGGATCTATCTCCTCGCGGCGTGGGCGATCCGCATCGGCGAGCTGCAGGAGGTGATCGGCATCGTTCGAGCTCGCTTTCGTGCCCGTCCGGTGACCGCGGCATCCGGTCGATAGGAACGGCGTGACGGTATGAACATCGGTCTGTGGGTCCTACAGGTGGCGACGGCGGTCTTGTTCGGAGGACACGGGGTCCTCTTGGTGACCGGTCCGCAGCGCATGGCGGAGCGCGCTTCCTGGGTCGCCGCGCTGCCGGCGCCGTTCGTACGCGTCCTCGGCGTGCTCGAGATCCTCGGTGCGATCGGCCTCGTGCTTCCGCCGCTCACGGGGGTGCTGCCGACGCTGACCGTCGCCGCGGCCGGCGGGCTCGTGGCGATGATGCTCCTCGCGATCCTGTTCCACGTCACGCGCCGGGAGTGGCCGAATATCGGACTCAACATCGTCCTCGGCCTGCTCGCGTTCGCGGTCGCCTACGGACGCGCGGCGATCGAGCCCTTCTAAGCACCCTATTCTCGACCGAGTGTCCGACCCGCAATCCCGGATCCGCAACTTCTGTGTGATCGCGCACGTCGATCACGGCAAGACGACGCTCTCCGACCGTCTGATCGAGCTCACCGGGACGGTCGCGCTGCGGCAGATGCGCGAGCAGCTGCTCGACTCGATGGAGCTCGAGCGCGAGCATGGCGTGACCATCAAGGCCCGCGCGGTGCGGATGGCGTGGACGGCGCGCGACGGCGAGCTCTACGAGCTCAACCTCATCGATACCCCGGGCCACGTGGACTTCAACTACGAGGTGAGCCGGTCGCTCGCGGCGTGCGAAGGCGCGCTGCTCCTGGTCGACGCGTCACAGGGGATCGAGGCTCAGACGCTCGCGAACGCGTATCTCGCGGTCGAGCAGGGCCTCGAGGTGGTACCGGTCATCAACAAGATCGACCTCCCGAACATCGATCTCGACGTGGTCCGCGAGGACCTGCGCACGACGCTGGGTTTCAAGGACGAGGAGATCCTCCTCGCGTCGGGGAAGACCGGTCTGGGCGTCGCCGACCTCCTCCACGCCATCGTCGAGCGCGTGCCCGCGCCGCGGGGCGATCCGAGCGCGCCGCTGCGCGCGCTGATCTTCGACTCCCATTACGACGCATACAAAGGAGTCGTCGCACACGTGCGCGTCGTGGATGGCGTCCTCACCGCGGATGACCGCATCCTCCCGATGGCCACGCAGAAGGCGAGCGAGATGCTCGAGCTCGGCGTCTTCGCGCCCGAGCCGCGTCCCGTGGCGCGTCTCGTCGCCGGCGAGGTGGGCTATGCCGCGACGGGACTCAAGGCGGTCGCTGACTGCCGCGTCGGCGACACGCTCACGCTCGAGTCGCGACCGGCCGCGCTCCCACTCCCCGGTTATCGACCGGCGAAGCCCATGGTCTTCGCCGGCTTCTATCCGCAGCGCGCCGAGGATTATCCGGGTCTGCGCGATGCGCTCGAGAAGCTCCGACTCAACGACGCGTCGCTCGTCTACGAGCCAGAGACGTCCCAGGCGCTCGGGTTCGGATTTCGCTGCGGCTTCCTCGGACTCTTCCACCTCGAGATCATCCAGGAGCGCCTCGAGCGCGAGTACGACGTCGAGCTCATCGCGACATCGCCCTCGGTCGAGTACCGCGTCATCACGCAGAAGGGCGACGAGGTCGCGATCGACAACCCGGCGATGCTCCCGGACCCCGGGACGATCGTCGAGATCCGCGAGCCGTGGATGAAGACGACGCTCATCGCGCCGACGAAGTACGTCGGACCGATCATGGAGCTCGCCCAGGGCAAACGCGGCACCCTCCTCAACATGAGCTACGTCGATCCGACACGGGCGATGCTCACGTACGACATGCCGCTCTCCGAGGTCATCGTCGATTTTTACGACCAGCTGAAGAGCCGCTCGCAGGGCTACGCCTCGCTCGACTACGAGTTCGCCGAGTACCGCGTCGCGGACCTCGTCCGCCTCGACATCCTCGTCGCGGGGACCCTCGTCGACGCGCTCTCGATCATCGTCCACCGCGAGCGCGCGCAACAGTCCGGGCGGATCCTCGTCTCGCGGCTCCGAGCTCTCATCCCCAAGCAGATGTTCGACGTCCGCATCCAGGCCGCGATCGGTGGCAAGGTCATCGCGAGCGAAACGGTGAAGGCGAAACGCAAAGACGTGCTCGCGAAGTGCTACGGCGGTGACATCACGCGCAAGCGAAAGCTGCTCGAGAAGCAGAAGGAAGGCAAGAAGCGCATGAAGATGGTCGGATCGGTCGAGATCCCACAGGAGGCCTTCCTCGCCGTGCTCCGGATCAAGGACGAGGCGTGAAGCAGCCAAAGCTGCAGTTCGACCATCCGACGCAGACGAGCGCGTCGACGTTCCTCCTCGCCGTCGCGACCGGTGACGCCGCGACGATCTGGGCGAGCCTCTCGCGCGAGACGCGCGGTCTCCTCGAGGGGCTCTACGCCGGTCACGCCGGGCTCGCGCTTCATCGCGCGGCCGGCGTCGGCGAGACGGATCACGACGCCCGGCTGGTGGAGATCGTGACCCCGCTGCGCGGCTCGGTCCTCTGGGCGCTCGGCGGACCGGAGAAGGTCGGCGGCTACGGTGTCTCCGGCGCGCGGCTCATCGATCGGAACACCGCCTACGTGCTGCTCCTCCCGGAGTTCGGCGACGAACGGGTCGTGACCGAGGCGGAGTGGCGGCCATCTCATCTCCTGGCGTTCGTGCACGAGTCTCGCGAATGGCTCGTCGACATCGGGAAGACGGCCGAGCTTGCCGCTCAGGCCGAGCTGCCCGATCTCCTCGGAGCGATACGCCGATGAGCGGAGGGCCAGCGTGACGCCGCCGAGCGCCGGTCTTGGCGTCTACGTGCACATCCCGTTCTGCGCCTCGCGATGTCCGTACTGTGACTTCGCGACCGCGCCGGCCCGGAGCGCACTGAGGTCGCGGTACTTGGATGCGCTCGATGAGGAGATCCGTCGCGAAGGGGCCCGGCTCGGTCGCCCACGCGTGGAGACGCTGTACGTCGGCGGCGGCACGCCGAGCCTCCTCGAACCACCGGAAGTGATGCGGCTTGGTGCGGCGCTCGGCGACAGCTTCGAGCTTCGTCCGGTCGAGGCGACCGTCGAGGCAAATCCGGCGACGCTCGATCGCTCGCGCCTCGAGGCGTGGGCCGCGCTGGGCACCAGCCGCCTCTCCCTCGGCGCCCAGTCCCTCTCGGCCGAGGGGCTGAGGGCGCTCGGTCGGACCCACAGCCCCGACGACGTCGCCCCAGCCGTCGCGGCGGCGCGGTCGGTCGGCTTCGACATCAGCCTCGACCTCATCTTCGGCTGGCCCGGGCAGACGGCCGCCGCCTGGCGCGCGGACCTCGCAGGCGCGGTGGCGCTGGAGCCCGACCATCTCTCCTGCTATCCGCTCGAGCTCGCGCTGGACCCGGAGGAGGCCGTCGCCAACTGGCCTGGGGCAGGCTGGCGGTCCGTCGAGCGCTGGCGGCGGCGCGCGGCCGCGGCCCAGCCCGACGACGACGACGTCGCGCGGATGTACGAGATCGCCGAAGCGGTGCTGGGAAGTCGCGGCTACCGGCACTACGAGATCGCGAACTGGGCGCGCCCGGGCAAACGCTGTCGGCACAACCTCGGCTACTGGCGGAACGGCGACTGGCTCGGCGTCGGCGCCGGCGCGCATTCCCATCTGGCGGGCATCCGCTCGCGCAATCCCGGCGTCCTGCCCGCGTACGTCGCGGCGGTCGATCGCGGCGACGGGCGGATCGTCGACGAGGGCGCCGACGCGGCGGTGGATGGCGCGATGCTGGCGCTCCGGCTCGATGAGGGCCTCGATCTCGGTCGTTACGGCTCGCGATTCGGGCCCGCCGCCGCGTCGCGCGTGCGAAGCGCGCTGCGCGCGCTCGACGGGACGCGTCTTCTTCGCTGGTCGGGCGACCGTGTGCGTCTCACGCCACGGGGCCGCTTGCTCGCGAGCGAGGTGTTCGTGCGGCTTCTGCCGGATGGAAGTAACGTGTCGTCGTCGATCTAGTACGACGACGCGCTTGCGGCGAGATGCCGAACGCGATATGACACGTCGCACACCGCACTTCTCTCCGCGAAAGGAATTTGGGGAGGCCTCATGGAGGACGAGAACACCGGAACCGATTGGTCATCGCAGAAGGAGCCTGGCTCGATCTGGCCCGCGCCGCAGCCCGCCGGCACCCCGCCCACGCCGCCATCGACGATGGGTGGCGGTGGAGCGATGGGCGCCGCTCCGAAATCCACCGGCGGCCGCAAGAAGACCGCACGCAAGAAGACGACCGCGAAGAAGAAGACGACGGCCCGCAAGGGCACGGCTCGTCGCAAGACGACCGCCAAGAAGAAGACCGCGCGCAAGGGCACCAAGCGCAAGACCACCGCGCGTAAGGGCACCAAGCGCAAGTCGACCGCGCGCAAGAGCACCGGCCGGAAGCGCCGCCGCTAGCTTCATAGGAAACACGACACGCCGCCCGATGAGGGCGGCGTGTTTGTTACCGGGAGCTGCGCCGCGCTAGTTGCGCTTGCCCCGACCCATGCCGGGCTTGCGCCCGTGGTTGGCCTTTTTGCTGCGCCATCCGAGCTTGCCGGTCGTCTTCTGCTTTCGCTGCCCCTTGCTCATGCGGCGTCGTGCCCTCCGTTGAAGAGTTGGAGCTGCAGGGCCCGCGTCGGCGGGGCGATCAGCTCGGTCACGAGCCATTGTGCGATGTCCGCCCCCGGTGCGTCCGCCGCAAGCCCGACGCGCGACCTCGCGCTCTCGAGACGTTTCCGTGTCGCGCGCGGGTCGAGGCCGATCGCGCGAGCCGTCTCCGCCAGCGAGCGCTCGAGAACGTCGTGCAGCACGAACGCACCGAGATCCGCGCCACGCAGCGCGTGGCGACCGACGAGGTCGCGCAGCCCGGCGCCGAAGAGCCGCCCGGTGGCGACGGCGTCGCGGATCGTCGAGGCGGCCTCGCCGTCGAGCTCTCCGATGCGGAGCAGAGCGGCGATCTCACCGTCTGGCAGATGGCGCGCCTGCTCGAGCGACGCGAGGAAGCGCTGGACCACGACCGCGTCAGACACCGTCGGCACGGCGCTTCCCGGCGGGGTGGCGGCGATGCGCTCTAGGGCCGCCGCGAGGCCGCGGCGGAGGCCATCGAGGTCCCCGAAGCGCACGACGTCCACGACCGAGGGATTGCCAAGGAGGAGACGCGACACCGTCCGGTCGCGCTCGACGACGACGACCACCGGCACGTTGTGCTCTCGCGCGAGCTCGACCTCGATGCCGACGCCGAAGGATGGGATGCCGGCGTAGGCGACGACGACACGCGCGCCGGTCACATGCGCGCGGTCGATGTCGTACACCGCTCGCGGCTCGAGGTCCGCGGCGGCCACGGGATCGCTGACACGGTGGGGAAGGTAGGCGCGTAGGCCGGTCGACTCGACCACCTCGGCCAGGAGCTCGTAAAAGAGCCGCATCCGCGCGCCGTCGTCGAGCGCGGTGAGCGCGCCCGAGACGTACGCCTCGCCGGTGCGGACCGTGGTGTCGCCGTCCATGGGCGACCGATTGTGGACGGGCCGTCAAGGGCCGGACGGCCGATCCGAAAAACCTAGAATCGCTCGGTGCCGGAGACGCGTCTCCCGGAGCATTTGCGGCGCTATCCGCTCTTCGCCAGGCTCGCCGACGCCGAGGTCGCGCAGCTGGCGGAGCGCATGCGCATGCGCTCGTTCAAGCGCGGGGAGACGCTCTTTCGCAAGGACGACCCCGGCATGCACCTCTACGTCGTGCTGGCCGGTGCGGTGAAGATCGCGCTCCCCGGTGAGTTCGGCCAGGAAGCGCTCGTCTCGATCATGCGCCCCGGCGACTTCTTCGGCGAGCTCGCGCTGTTCGACGGGAACCCCCGCTCCGCCTCGGCGACGGCGCTCGAGGACACGCGGGCCGCGCTCCTCGCGCGCGACGACTTCCTCGCGTTCCTCGAGGCGCACCCGGCCGCGGTCCGCGTCGTGCTCGATGCCCTCGCGAAGACCATCCGGAGGCTGTCCGATCGCGTCGAGGACCTCATCTTCCTCGACGTGCCGAGTCGCGTCGCGAAGTACCTGCTGGATCTGGCGCAGGCCGATGGCACCGCCAAGCTCGAGCTCACGCTCACGCAGGACGAGCTCGCGGCCTTCATCGGCGCATCGCGGGTGTCGGTGAACCGGGTGCTCGGTGACCTCGAGCGGCGGGAGATCATCGGGATCCGCCGCCGCCATATCGTCATCGTTGATCCGGAGCGGCTCTCGAAGGAGATCCGGCTCTAGTGGCGCGAAGGCGCCCCTTGGTCCTCGTCGTCGAGGACGACCCCGCGCTTGGTGACGTGATCCTCACGGCTCTGCGCGACGACGGTCTGGATTCGAGGCTGGCGAGCGATGGCGACGAGGCGATGCGGCTCGTCGACACGCTCCAGCCGTCGTGCATCGTGCTCGACCTCATGATGCCGCGCCGGGACGGCTTCTCGGTGCTGCGGGAGCTCCGTTCGGATGGCCGCATCGCCAAGCTGCCCGTCGTCGTCGTGACCGCCATGTTCGGCCTGTCCGAGCGCAACTACGCGACCGAGCTCGGAGCGGCCGACTACGTCACGAAGCCATTCGAGCTCGACGACCTCGTCGGCCGCGTGCGCGCGCTGATCGCCCCGACGTCGATCTGAGTTACAGCGGCGTGCGCGGAGCGCACACGCCAAGCTGACGAGGGCGGCGAATGCCGCCCGACTACGCCGTGCGCGACGCGGTCCCGACGCCCAGCTGGCTGGTGCAGTAGCGGCAGCGCGTCGCCGAGGCGAGGATCGACTCGCCGCAGAACGGGCAGGACTTCATCGCCGCGGCCTTCGGCACGAACGATCGCGCGACGAGGAACACGACGAACGAGACGACGATGAACGTGATCACGGTGTTGATGAACACGCCGTAGTTGATCGTCGCCGCGCCCGCGTCCTGCGCCGCCTTCAGGGTCGGGTAGTGCTGGCCCGAGAGGTCGATGAAGAGGTTGTTGAAGTCGACGCCGCCGAGGAGCAGCCCGACCGGCGGCATGATGATGTCCTTCACGAGCGAGTTGACGACGGCCGCCAGCGCGACGCCGACGATGAACGCGAGAGCCAGCGCGAGAACGTTCGCTTTGAGCAGGAACTCCTTGAATTCGGACACCATGGCTTGGAACCTCCACCCGTACGTCGCGTGAGCGACCAGCACGCTGAGTGCCAGGCTAACGAGCGGCCAGGCGGGCGTTACCGAGCCGCTGGGCGCAGCCGGGCACGCGAGCGGAGGGGGCGCGATCCAGACACATGCTTGACGGCGGTCGCGAGGCCTTGGTACCCTCTTTAGCACTCTCGATGGGAGAGTGCTAATGCCTCGGAAGAGCGATCAGCTCCCACAGCTCGGCGAGCGGCAGCGCGACCTGCTGCGCGCCGTCATCCGCCAATACATCGCCACCGCCCAGCCGGTGGCGTCGGGCGCGCTCGTCCGGCAGTACCGCCTGGACGTGTCGTCGGCGACCGTGCGCAACGAGCTGGCGGTGCTGGAGGAGCTCGGGCTCCTCACGCATCCGCACACCTCGGCCGGGCGTGTGCCGACCGATCTGGGCTACCGCTACTTCATCGAGAGCCTCATGCCGCGGCCGGGCCTCCTGCCGGACGAGCAGCTGACCGTCAGCCACCAGTTCCAGCAGGCGCTCTCGAACACCTCGGAGTGGCTGCGGCTTGCGGCCTCGACACTCGCGCGTCTCACGACCGAGGCGGCCATCGTCACCCCGCCCGCGACCGGCCACGCGACCCTCCGTCACGTCGAAGCGATCCCGATCAGCGAGCGGCGCGCCCTGGTCGTCGTCGTCTTCGAGAGCGGGGCGGTGGCGCAGCAACTGCTGGAGCTCAAGGCCGGAGCGACACCCGATCACCTACGTTCCCTGTCCGCGCGTCTGACCGAAGCGCTCGGGGCCCGCGATGCCGCGGGGGTGCGGGGCGCGACGGCCGGCGAGACCGGCGTGGACGCCGAGGTGGCCGCGTCGATCGCGCGCGCCTTGGATGAGCACGACGCTACCCGCACACACGACGTCTACACCGATGGGATCCAGAACATCCTCGCGCAACCCGAGTTCGCGGCGGGAGGCCGGATGCGAGACATGCTGCGGCTCCTCGAGGACCACACGCGGCTCATCGACCTGCTGCCCCCGACGATCGGGGACGACGAGGTGCACGTCGCGATCGGCAGCGAGCATCGGCTCGAGCCGCTGCGTGGCTGCAGCCTCGTGTTCGGACGTTATGGGGCCGGCACGGAGTACCTGGGATACATCGGCGTTCTCGGACCGACGCGCATGGACTACGCGCGCACGATCGGCGCCGTCCGATACGTCGGTTCGCTCATGAGCGATCTCGTTCGAGTCATGGAGGGTCACTAGATCATGGACGACAAGGCACGAAAGGCGGAGGAGCTGCTCGAAGAGCGGCTGCGAACGCGAACGAATGGACCGGCCCAGCGTGCGGTCGCGGATGCCGATCCCGAAGCGCCGCCGACCGAGGCGACGCCCCCGACGCAGGCGAAGGTCGAGGAGCTCACCAGCGATCTCAAGCGCATGACCGCGGACTTCGCGAACTACCGCAAGCGCAATGAAGCGGAGCGGACCGAGTTCGCCAAGTTCGCGAAGACCGATCTCATCGCGAAGCTGCTCGACGTGCTCGACGGCTACGACCGCGCGCTCGCGACGGTGCCGGATGAGCTCCGGGGCCAGCCGTGGGTCGAAGGGATGTGGCTCGTGGAGCGCAAGCTGCGCTCGATACTCGACGCCGAAGGCCTCGAAGTGATCGACTCGCTCGGCAAGCCATTCGATCCGTACCTGCACGAGGCGGTCGCCTACGTCGAGTCCGACGAGCCCGAGGGGACCGTCATCCAAGAACATCAAAAGGCGTACCGACTGCACGACCGGGTCATCCGCCCAGCGCTCGTCACGGTCGCCAGGAAGAAGGAGTAGCGACATGCCAAAGGTCATCGGCATCGACCTGGGCACCACCAACTCGGCCGTGGCGTACATGGAAGGTGGGGAGCCCACGATCATCCCGAACGCGGAGGGGGGGCGGATCACGCCGTCGGTCGTCGCGTTCACCAAGAGCGGGGAGCGCCTGGTCGGCCAGGTCGCGAAGCGACAGGCGATCACGAATCCCGAGAACACGATCTACTCGATCAAGCGCTTCATGGGGCGCCGCTTCACCGACCCCGAGGTGCAGCGCTCGATGAAGCAGGTCCCGTACAAGGTGCAGCAGGCCGCCAACGGCGGCGTCGAGGTCGTCCTCGGCGACGGCCGCAAGCTCACGGCGCCCGAGGTCTCGGCGATGATCCTCGCGAAGCTCAAGACCGACGCCGAGGCGTTCCTGGGGGACAAGGTCACGCAGGCCGTCATAACCGTCCCCGCGTACTTCGACGACAGCCAACGCCAGGCCACCAAGGACGCCGGTCAGATCGCGGGCCTCGAGGTCCTGCGGATCATCAACGAGCCGACCGCCGCGTCACTCGCGTACGGCCTGGACAAGAAGAAGGACGAGGTCATCGCCGTCTACGACCTCGGCGGCGGAACGTTCGACATCTCGATCCTGCAGCTCGGTGAGGGCGTCTTCGAGGTCAAGGCCACCAACGGTGACACGCACCTCGGCGGTGACGACTTCGACGCGCGGATCATCGATTGGCTCATCGAGGAGTTCAAGCGAGACCAGGGCATCGATCTGAAGAACGACCGCATGGCCCTGCAGCGTCTCAAGGAGTCCGCGGAGAAGGCGAAGATCGAGCTTTCGAGCACCCAGCAGACCGAGATCAACCTGCCGTTCATCACGGCGGACCAGTCCGGTCCGAAGCATCTCGTCATCACGCTCACGCGGAGCAAGCTCGAGCAGCTCGTCGGCGACCTCGTCGAGAAGACGATCGGTCCGGTGAAGAAGGCGCTCGCCGACGCAGAGGTCACCCCGGACAAGATCGACGAGATCGTCCTCGTCGGCGGCATGACGCGCATGCCGCTCGTCGTCGAGACCGTCAAGAAGCTCTTCGGCAAGGAGCCGAACAAGAGCGTGAACCCGGACGAGGTCGTGGCGATCGGCGCCGCGATCCAGGCCGGTGTCCTCAAGGGCGAGGTGAAGGACATCCTGCTCCTCGACGTCACGCCGCTGTCGCTGGGCATCGAGACCCTGGGTGGCGTGGCCACCAAGCTCATCGAGCGCAACAGCACCATTCCGACGTCGAAGTCGCAGATCTTCACGACCGCGAGCGACGGCCAGACCCAGGTGGAGATCCACGTGGTCCAGGGCGAGCGTGAGCTCGCCGCGGACAACAAGAGTCTGGCGCGCTTCATCCTTGACGGCATCCCGCCGGCACCGCGTGGCCTCCCGCAGATCGAGGTGACCTTCGACATCGACGCGAACGGGATCCTCAACGTCAAGGCGAAGGACAAGGCGACGAGCAAGGAGCAGCACGTGACCATCACCGCCTCGAGCGGCCTGAGCAAGGACGAGGTCGAGAAGCTCGTGAAGGACGCCCAGGCGCACGCCGAGGAGGACCGCCGCAACGTCGAGCGGATCCAAACCCGCAACGAGGCCGACACGTTCGCATACCAGATGGAGAAGGCGGTCCGCGACGCCGGCGACAAGCTCCCTGGCGACGTCAAGAAGGACGTCGAGGAGAAGATCGCCGCACTGCGCGAGACGCTGAAGGGCGATGACACGCAGCGCATCCGGACCGCGATGGAAGAGCTACGCGTCGCGTCGATGAAGATCGGCGAGGCGCTCAGCAAGCAGCAGCAGCCGTCGTCGGACGGTCAGCCGCAGCAGCCGGAGGGCGAGCCCGCCGGTGCGACCGCGGGTGACAAGAAGGACGGCGACACGATCGAGGGCGAGTTCAAGGAGCAGAGCTAACTCGTACCGCTCGCCGCGCAACTCGGACGCGCGAAGAGAGGCGCCGCCGGAAGATGATCCCGTGCGGCGCCTCTTGCTGTATCTCGTCCTGCTTCTGGCGGCCTGCGCGCCGACGGTGATCGCGGCGCGCGCGCTGCCCCCGGTTCAACCCTTGGCGACGAGCACCCCGACCATCCCGTAGGCCTCGTGCCCGGGGAAGTGGCAGATGAAGGTGTAGGTGCCCGGCGCGAACGTGAGCGTCGTCTGACGCGTCGATAGCGGAGGCAGCGACACCTCATCGGGTCGATCGCCGTGGACCGGCTCCCTGCCGGTGCGGTGGCGGTTGTGGAAGGCGGAGTCGCCGATGAGCCACTCGTGGTCGATCGGATCGTCGTTCACGAGCGTGAACGTGATCGGCACACCCGCGGCGACCTCGATGCGGTTCGGCTCGAAGCGCGAGTAGTGGATCCGGATGCCGACCTGCGTCGGCGTCGCGGCCTGCGCCGAGGTGCAGGCGCTCGCCGCGAAGGCGGCGAGCGCGAGCGCCACGACCAGCGGCCTCACGGCGCGACCGACCGGGGGGCGAAGCGCCCGATGAGAAGGAGCGCTCCGAGCCCGAGGATCGCGATGCCCACCAGGGCGATCGGCTGCTGGCTCGAGTTGTTCGCCGGTGTCGTCGGGCTGGCCGGCGCCTCAAGGCCCGCGGCGACGCGCGATGGGGTCGTGCCGTTCGCGCTGACCGCGAGGTCGTAGGTGAGCTGGCCTGCGGTGGCGTTGATGCCGATCTTCGTGAGCCAGGCCATCTCGGGGACCCAGTCCATGCCCTTGTCGGAGCGAAGGTCGTCGAGGAGCGATGCCGACGCGGTCGCGCTGTGCTCGAGCTGCATCCCGTTGGCGAACGGCGCGGGGAGCAGCACCGGCTTGCGATCGGTCAGCAGGTACACGTCCGCCTGCACGCGCGCGTCGGCGTTCTTGCCGGTGGCGAGGATGCGGAGCGGGACCCAGGGATTCGCGGTCGGGATCGTGATGTGGACCGGCGTGCCGTCACCGATCTGCTG
>Ga0114129_10006487_pt1 | contig 16597 bp, 25 predicted proteins | sample RhiMetdeltSRZDD1_FD_80071 | JGI IMG/M metagenome (GOLD analysis project Ga0114129, IMG submission 80071) | Populus rhizosphere microbial communities from Tennessee, USA - Rhizosphere MetaG P. deltoides SRZDD1 (version 2) (version 2) | ecosystem: Host-associated > Plants > Roots > Rhizosphere >... | reverse complement strand
GGGGATCGAGGGGAAGATGTTCCGTCCGATGGCGCTGACGGTGATCTTCGCGCTCACCGGCGCCTTCGTCCTCTCCCTCACATTCGTCCCTGCAGCGCTCACCTTCGCGCTCGGCGGAGGCGTGGCCGAGAAAGAGAGCGGTCTGATCGGCTTTGCGCGGCGGCGCTACAAGCCGCTGCTCGCCTACGCGATGCGGCGCCGGGCGCTGGCGCTGGCCGTCGCGCTGGCGCTCCTGGCGGTGAGTGCCGGTCTCTTCCCGTTTCTGGGCGCGGAGTTCGTCCCGCGACTCGACGAAGGCTCTTTCGCCCTCGAATCGCGCCTGCTGCCGAGCGTCTCGCTGAGCCAGTCGATCAAGACCTACTCCGACGCCGAGCGCGTGCTGCGCCGCTTCCCGGAGGTGACCAGAGTGGTCAGCAAGATCGGGAGCGCCGAGATCGCGACCGATCCGGTGGGAGTCGAATCGGCTGACATCTTCGTTGATTTAAAGCCCCACGCCGAATGGAAGACGGCCGATACGAGGGAAGAGCTGGCCGAGAAGATGTCAGCGGCGCTGGACGCTGAGATTCCAGGCGCAGCCTTTAGCTTCTCGCAGCCGATCGAGATGCGCACGGCGGAGTTGATCGCCGGGGTGCGCTCCGACATCGCCATCAAGCTCTTCGGCGACGACCTCGACACACTCGTGCGGAAGGCCGGCGAGATCGCCCGCGCCGTCGGCAAAGTGAAAGGCGCCGAAGACGTGAAGGTCGAACAGGTGGCCGGGCTGCCGCAGCTTCAGATCCGGATCGACCGCGCTGCCATCTCGCGCTACGGCCTCAACGTCGAGGACGTGAATAACGTGGTCGAGTCTATCGTCGCGGGCAAGGAGGTCGGGCAGGTCTATGAGGGCGAGCAGCGCTACGGCCTCGTCGTGCGGCTCAGTGAGACGGCAGGTCGGGACGTGGAGGCGATCAAAGGCTTGCTCGTCACGGCGCCGAACGGCGCGCGCATCCCGCTCTCGCAACTCGCCGAAATCGCGCTGGTCGAAGGCCCTGCGCAGATCTCGCGCGAGGACGCGCGCCGCCGCATCGCCGTTGAGCTTAACGTTCGCGGGCGCGACATCGGCAGCTTCGCGGACGAGGCCCAGGCCGCCATCGGCAGGCAGGTCGAGCTGCCCGCCGGGTATTACGTCAAATGGGGCGGCCAGTTCGAGCATCTCGAGCGCGCGACCAAAAGGCTCCTCTTCGTCGTGCCGCTCGCGCTCTTCCTGATTTTTGTGCTGCTCTTCACCACCTTCGGCTCGGCCAGGCAGGCGCTGCTGGTCTACACGGGCGTCCCGTTCGCGGTCATCGGGGGAGTCTTCGCGCTCGCGCTGCGTGGGCTGCCGTTCTCGATCTCGGCGGGCGTCGGTTTCATCGCGCTCTTCGGCGTGGCGGTCCTCAACGGCCTGGTCATGGTGACTTACATCAATCACCTGCGCGAAGAAGGGCGCGGGCTGGAGGAAGCAGTTAAGGAAGGCGCCGAGACGCGCCTCCGGCCGGTGCTGATGACGGCGCTCGTGGCGAGCCTCGGCTTCATCCCGATGGCCGTCGCGACCTCGGCGGGCGCGGAAGTGCAGCGGCCGCTGGCGACGGTCGTGATCGGCGGGCTGGCGACTTCGACTTTGTTGACGCTGCTGCTGCTGCCGGCGCTCTATAAGTGGTTTGAGAGGCCTTCCGAGCGCGAAGGGTGACTATCAGAAAGAATACGCGATTCCAACATCACTCCCTGCAGCATGGCCTACCAATAGGAGGAAATATCATGACCAAACTTTGCATAAGTCTTTTTCTTTCGTTCAGTATCTGTTCATTGTCTTCGGGGGCCGCACTGGCTCAAGAGCGGGGACAACAGGTGAAGATGGCGGAGCTGCCGGCGGCGGCTCAGAAGACCGTCCGCGAGCAGAGCCAGGGGGCGAAGATCGAAGAGTTGTCCAAGGTGGTGGAGAAGGACAAGACGATCTACATCGTCGAAATGACCATCAACGGGCGTACCAAAGAAGCGCTACTCGACCCCGACGGTAAGGTGGTCGCACTCGAAGAGCAAATCGCCATGGAGGCGCTTCCGTCGGCGGCAAAAGCGGGCATTGAGTGGGAGGCCGGCGACGGCAAGGTCATGAAGGTTGAGTCAATCACCAAAGGCGACGCCGTCGTCGGTTACGAAGCCCACATCAAGCGGGACGGAAAATTGACTGAGATCAGAGTCGGTCTTGACGGGAAATTAATCACCAAGGAAGAATAGATTTGGCGTCGGTGTAGGCGAGATGGCGCCGCTCATGTCTGCTTGTCCTGGCAACCGCGCACTGACCACAGCGCGGCGTTAGCGCGCCGAATCTTCCGCCAGTATCGCCCGGAACGCTATGGAAGCTCAGACACAACATAATCCGGCGCCGAATACATCTGGAAGGCGCACACAAAATATTTACTCTTCTCGTGAGAGTTTTCGCCTCTTATTCTCGCCTGTTATAGGTGAAAGGCGATGTCAAAGCTGGTGGGATTACCGAGAACCAAAACCGGACGCCAGCGCGCGGACTGAAGGTCAAGTCCGAAATCAAGGCTGGCGCTCTCAGCAAGAATCGCAAACGGGAGTGGCTCGTGGCGCTAAGGTCAAGAGCCACATCAAGGCGGGCAAGGGGCCTGCCCTTGAAAATGCCGTCCATGTTTTTGATTTTGCTCTGCGCGGAATCTTGGCGTTGTGAGTCTTGAGTTCTGAGGTTCGAGAGGATTGCCTGGATGGACTCAGAACTCCTAACTCAATCTTATACCGTGAAGTGTGCCGGCGCTCCGCTGGCGCTAAACCAGGAGCAGATTCCGTGCGTTTCCAAATTACAACTCCATTTTCAGGAAGGGGATCCGCGATGAGAAAATCTTCGAAGAAAAACAGATGGATGATCGTGTCGTTACTCCTTGCTGCAACAGCGGCGTTCGTTCCGGCGGCCTTCAGCCGTGGTAGTGGCGATGAAAACTAGGTCAATTTTTCGCTAACAGATATGCCCGGCCGCTGGTTTGACACCGGCGTTGATATTGCGGGCACACGCTCGCTTGCCGTGGCTACCCCGGGCGTGCGCGTAAACTTTTCGGGAAATTCGAACACAGTCCATACGCGGTCCAGTTTGGTTTTTCCCACGGGCGCGGCCAACATGCCATTTACTACAGAACCCAGGAAAGGCGGAGACTCGGTGGTTTTGACCACGCCGGGATTGTACGTCTTCAGTTGTTCGATTCACCCCTACATGTTTGGGGCGGTCATCGTCGATGACCCCAACACTACCGGGCTGGACCTAGGCGCCTCAATCAGTTTGATCAACGGGATCACTGTGCCAAGCAGTAGCGACCTCGCGACCAGGCTGTTGAGGACTTTCTTCATCGCGACCAATCCTGCCAACCGGCAGAACTATGCGTCCAGCGCTCCGTGGCACATTACTTATCCCAACGTGGACGTGCGGGTGGACATCGGAGTCGTCAATTTGCCGCGGTGCTGAATGCGCGCTACGGGAACGACCTGGCTTTGGCCCCTCTTCAGAATCCGGCAACGCCGGCGGTTGGTGAGATTTGGGTGGCCACTCAGTTTGAAACGACATCCGGGAAGACCAAACCGGGAACGGTATCGGCTGTCAGCGGCGCCAACTGGCAAGTCACGCGGAAAGTCGCGCTGCCGTCGATCAATATGAACAATCCCCACAATATGTGGACGGACCGGAACCAGAACCTCATTTACGTGACCCAATGGTTTGACAGCAAGCTGGCTGTGTACAACCGTGCGACAGGAGCCCTGGTGCGCAATGTCTCGGTGGGTGAAGCTCCGGCCCATGTGATGACCCGCAGGGATACCGATCAAGTTCACGTGACCAACAATGGTGACATACGGACGGATGCGGTCATGGAACTCGCTCCTTTGGCGACCGGGGTCGAGCGACGTGTGGACATCGGCAGGGGCAACCCGCATGCACACTGGATGAGCCACGATGGACATAAGATGGTTACGCCGAACGTGTTAACGGGTGACACGACGCAGTTCAATTTCGTGACTGACGGAATAGACTCCATTCTCCCGACGAGCAGCCCGTTTAGCCATCCTCTCGCCACGGGGATGATGCCGGATGCTAGCAAATATTATGTGGCAAACCTGCTCGACAGCACGATCACCGTCATTGACATGCATACCAACACCGTCGTCAAGACCATGAACTTGATCGCCAACTACGATCCTGTGAGCGGCGACATTTCGGGCCCCGTAGGCGCTCTGCCGATTCAAACGCCTGTCTCTCCAAACGGGAAGAACATGGTGACGGCCAACACTCTGACGGGAACAATCCTGGTGACGAACACTCAGACCGACACGGTCGTCAAGATGCTTGGCTGCGACCCGGGATGCCATGGCGTGCAGTACGGCGCCAAGAAGGGGGGAGGGTATTACGCCTACGTCTCGAGCAAGTTTTCGAACAGGCTGCTTGTGGTGGATCCCGATCCGAACTCCGATGGCGATCCGTCCGATGCCACGATCGTGGGAAGCGTGGGACTCTTTGCTTCCAGCGGCACGCTTCGGGACGCAACCATTACCGGTAACCGAGGTATGGGCGGGCAAGGTCTCCTTCCCATTCCGGTCGTGTATAACGGTTGGGTTCAACAACTGCCTGCAACCTGGAAGAATAAGCTGACTCCAGCCCAGCAGAACCCGATTCCGTAGTTCATCGGCAGGCGCCATAGGCCTGGGTTTAGCTATCGATGTGATGCGCGCGATCTGCCGGCAAGGCGGTTGGCCAACCGTCAGCATCTGAATGGTAAGGACGGACGACAGGCTGCGTTTGCTTCGCCATTGCAGCATCACAAAGATCAAGATCGTCGACGAGACTGAAACGCCGAACATAGAGCTTAGCCAGGGTGGCGGATGCCGGAAGGCTTCCTGATAGATTCGTCGGCCGGCAATCACAAACAGCAAAGCCGGGTGAGCATTGTCGCCACACTCAGCCGGACGATGAACTCTTTGCTCCGCCTGATAATCGGCCAGCGGCTGACAGAGTCACTCCCTAATAGATTTGCCGCCGCAAGCCTTTGCGGCTGGCATTCGCAAGGACCTAGTACGCAATCTTGTCGAAAAAGCGAAAGCCGGGCGATGACCCGGCTTTCGTATCACTGCTTGCCCACGTGCAGGGGCGCGTCAGGCCGGTGGTAATGATTACCAGGGCGCGCCGGACGCGCGCACGCCTGGTGAGGATTGCGCCGATGAGATGCTCGTGTGTAGCACGAACGCGCCAGCGGCAGCCCCGTCCGGGTTGCGGTTCATCGAGACTCCGTCCGTTCCCGACAGCGCCGACGTGTACGAGAAGCTGTTCTTGACCACGCCGCCGCCGTCCCACCGACGTTGACGAGTTCGACGAACTCGCCTGCCGTGTTGCTGCCCGGTTCGTTGGCGCGAATCTCGTTGATGATTACCTGGGCCGGCGCGCCGCCGACTGTGATAGTAAACGTTCCATCACTCTGATCGGTCGCGGTCGTCGCCATGTCGCTGACCCGCACCCTGGCCGCGCTCGTGCTCGTCGTGGGCAGCGTCCAGGCAAAACTCCCGGTGGAGGCCAGGTCGCTGACGATGACGGTCCAGTTCGCGCCACCGTTGAGAGTGTATTCGAGTTGCACATTCGCGACGTTAGACGATGTCCAGGTGATGTTCTGCGTGCTCCCACCCGGGAGCGACTCCCCGCCGTTGGGCGAGACTACAGTCACGCGCGGCGTCGTGCCGCCGCCACCGCTGCCAAAGGTGTATCGGGTTAGCGCCGGGAAGTGATCGCTCGTCGTGGCGTCGTAATTCGGGATGAAGGAATCGACCCGGAAGACTTCCACTGAGCTGGCGATGTAGGCGCCGTTGGCCTCATTCGAGTTGAGATGGTGGTCAATGGTGTCCGAGAAGCCGGTGGTCGATGAGATCCCGGCGTCCGAGAGCGCCTTGGTCGGGAAGCGGTAGCGGGCGGTCTCATTGACGAAGTTGGCGTAGGGGGACGCCCTCTCGGGCGAGATCATTGAAGATTCTCTTAGCTGAAGATGACGACGATTTACGCGAGCTTTACGTCCATATGCTAGCGTCAGCGGGCTACATAGTGACGGCTGTTCGGGGCGGTCTCGAAGCGTTAGCCGAAATACAAGTAAATCGTCCTGATGCGGTTGTAACCGATATCGTAATGCAGGATTTCAGCGGGCTGGATTTAATCGTAGCCATTAGATCGAATGACGAGCTTGCATACTTGCCGATCGTGGCGATCACATCTTTCGGAGAAAACCTTCTGGAACAGGCGCGGGCGGCAGGGGCGACCGAAGCGATAGACAAGTCGACCGAACTAACAAGAATGCGTGAGGTGATTGACGCCGCAGTGACTCGTCCCGTGCCCACTCACAATATTACAGAGAAAACCAGCGAGTAGGCTCTGGTTTTCTCTCGCTTGAGACACATGCCATAACTAGACCTCAACGTAAAAACTCGACAACGGTCGATTCTGCCGGCGCGACGCCCTGAAAACTCTCCGACTCCGCTGACACGCCATTCCCTTTATCGCCGGGTCAAACTGTCACGTCCATCGCCTCTGCTTTGAGGCGCCTTATTTCACTTCTCATGCAAAATCAAGCGTTTAGCTGAACATGAACGCTTGGCATGTATTTTGCCAAAAATAATCTTTCAGTCAGACGGATGTCTGACTATGCCGCGATTCCCCCGCGGAGATTCCCACGGGAATTCAAACTGTTCTCAAAATCAGAAAACTTATGACTGTGGCGCCTCACCCTTGACGCCGTCGCCCTATGCGGTCTCGTCCTTGCCTGACGAAGTTAGCCTGGCTGATTTCACTAGGCGCTCATGTGCCCCTCTGCGCTTAATCCAACGCTCCCTAGTTGAAGCTCTAGAAACACGGATTCTACCCCCTTCATTACGACAAATAGCGATGCGGTCATGCGCAATGACGCCGCATCGAAGAAAGGCCATTGAGAGGTGGAGACATGTTCGTGAATAGACTTTTCTTCCGCTACTGGCGTTATCTTCTAGCTTTAATCTGCGGTTGCGTCGTCATCATCACATCGCCGACTTGCGCAACGTCGAGCCGGAACAGCGGCTCTCCAATGCTCATCATAACGTCGATAGCGTCATCGAACATTTCAGGCATGGGGACGACAATAATCTGGGGCGCTAACAGGGCGGCCGATTCTCAGGTGGAATACGGTGTCACTACCGCCTATGGTAGCGTGGTTTCGCTTAGGACGTTGGAAACAAGTCACCAGGTGAACCTGCTCGGGCTTAACCAAGACACTCTCTACAATTACAGGGTAAAGTCGAAGGACGATGCAGGCAATATGTCTACGTCGGGCAACCTTACGTTTAAAACGGCAAAGGTCCTTCCCTCAATCGATTTATTCAAGGCCACTCCAGACTCGATAGACACGGTTCCAAGCGGAGGACAACCTTCGCTCTTGGAGTTTTCGGTCAAAGACGCGGCCAGTTTGAGGCTTGATCCGGGCGCCATTAATGTTACAGGTCAGACCTCCAGAACAGTGACGCTCACCACAACCTCGATCTACACCTTGACGGCGACCAACAGCGCGGGCAGCGTGACCCGAAACGTCACGGCGAAGGTGATGACACAGTGACGGCGCCGAACGCCCTGTCCTCGCAGGGCGTGCCGGAACTTCCGCGCAATTTTCTGGATACGGGTTACAAAGCGCCGACCGGGAGGGCCATCATCAACGCGGCGGGCGGCGCCGTTCAAGCGGTGATCGATCAGGCGCAGCCCGGCGATGTGGTCATGCTGCAAGCGGGCGAGACCTTCAACGGCAATTTCCAGCTACCCAACAAGAGCGGTTCGGGTTGGGGTTGACCCTCACCAGAAAGCTCATCGAAGACCACGGCGGTCAGATCATGGTCAGCAGCGAGGTCGGTGTGGGAACGACTTTCATGGACATTCTGCCGCGCGAGCCGGTCTCCGAACCACATCCGGCTTCTTTGCCCCAACCTATTTTGAGCGCATCTTGACCTGGCGCCGCGTCAAAGAATTACGCGTTGGATTGACTGGGGCGATTCCCTGACTTATTCTAAACCTTCATATAAATAGCTGTTCATATGTTCAGGGAGGGTGAGAAATGGCCATAGCGAGTGGGAAATCAATCGCGGACGCCTGCGAGATCGAGTTCGTAGACGAACGCAAAGTGAAACGCGTTCAGCGCGCAATGAAGCCGGATCAGGCGGTGAACGCGCTCGCCGAGACTTTTAAGTTGCTGGGCGACCCTACGCGCATCAAGATCGTGTTTGCGCTATCGCGTGAGGAACTGTGCGTCTGCGACCTGGCGAACCTGCTCGGCGTTTCGCAATCAGCCGTCTCACACAGTCTACGAGCGCTCAGGCAGATGCGGCTCGTGCGTTTCCGAAAGGAGGGCAAGATCGCCTATTACGCGCTCGACGATGATCACATCTCGCGTCTGCTCGATGAAGGCTTCCGGCACTTCGAGGAGTTGCTGTGACGGCAGGAATGGACATGAATGCTTTCTTCGGCTATTTCCAACTGGCGGCGCTGGCCGTTTTCCTTCTCGTCTTCGTGTGTAGAAGTGTGTACCTGCGCTTTGGCAGAAACATCAACCCTTTCGCCCTCGGCGTGGGCAAACGTGGGCTGCGGCGTGTGGTCGAACTCGGGTTTCTTGTGATTTTCGCGCTTTGGGTGACTGAGATCCTTGCCGCGTCGCTGGCGCTCGATTGGCGAATCTTTCCCGCGCCTCTACAACGGCGGTTCCTGGATTCGTCGTCGTCGCAGATCGCCGGCGTCGCGCTGGTAACAGTTGGCGGCGCCGTTTTCATTCTAGCGCTGGTCTCGTTCGGCGCGTCGTGGCGCATCGGAATTGACGCGAAGGCGCCGGGCGGTTTGGTGACGACCGGGATGTTCGCGCTCTCACGCAACCCGATCTTTGTCTTCCTTGATCTTTACTCCATCGGGACGTTTCTGATCAATGGGACGCTCGGATTTCTGCTTTTCGCCCTGATCCTCGCCGGCGGCATTCATTACCAGATTCTTCAGGAAGAGAGTTTTTTGAGGAGAACTTATGGAGCAGCTTATCAAGATTACTCCCGCGAGACCTCCCGCTACTTCTCCTGGAAATCCGTCTGAAAGACGGTTGGAGGAGCGGGCGAATCTTGTGCGACGCGGTCGCCAGCTTGAATACTTCACCATCGCGTGGAACTCGCTGGAAGGGCTGGTCGCGATCCTGTCAGGGCTGATCGCGGGCAGCATCGCGCTCGTGGGCTTCGGCTTCGACAGTCTGATCGAAGTGACTTCGGGCGCGGCGCTCCTATGGCGACTCTCTATTGACACGAATGAAGAGAAGCGCGAGCGCATAGAGGCCGTCACGCTGCGCATCGTCGGGGTGTGCTTTATCGCCCTCGCCGTCTACGTGAGCTACGACTCGATCACAGCGTTGCTGCGTCACGAGACGCCCGAGCGGAGTGTGCCGGGTATTGCTCTCGCCATCGCTTCTCTCATCGCGATGCCGCTTCTCGCCCGCGCAAAGAGGCGCGTGGCGAGGGGCATAAATAGTGGCGCGATGTTTGCGGACGCCAGACAGACGGACTTCTGCGTTTATCTTTCCGCAATATTACTCGGCGGGCTTCTACTCAATGCGCTTCTGGGCTGGTGGTGGGCCGATCCTATCGCGGCGCTTGTCATGGTACCGCTTATCGGCAAGGAAGGCGTGGAAGCGCTTCAGGGCAAGACTTGTTGTGATGAAGGGAGCTGTCACTGATGAACAGTTTTCACCGGTGGTTTTGCCGCACGAGTTTTTGGAGGAAGGCGCTCAAAGACGGAATCCTGCCCTGGGCGCTTAAAGATGTTGTTCTGGGCGACGACGTGTTGGAGGTAGGGCCGGGACCTGGCATGACCACTGACCTCCTGCGCCGGCGTTTCGAGCGGTTGACTTCGATCGAGATTGACTCGCTTCTGGCCGGTTCGCTCAAACGACGGACGCAAGGGACGAACGTCACTGTCGTGGAAGGAGACGCGACGGCGATGCCATTCGAGGAGGGCTCATTTTCCGGGGCGGTGTCTTTCACCATGCTTCACCACGTTCCGTCGCCCGCCTTGCAGGATCGGCTACTCGCCGAGGTCTGCCGCGTGCTCAAACCCGGCGGGGTGTTCGCCGGCACGGACAGCGTCTACAGCCTGGGCCTACGCTTAATCCATCTGCGGGATACTATGGTGGTGATTGACCCGGACACATTCGGGGCCCGCCTCGAAGCGGCGGGGTTCACTCAGGTGACCGTCGAGAAAGCCAGGAGGGCTTTTCGGTTTGTCGCTCGCCGCCGGTAGAGTTGGGTTGGCCAGCATTCAGCGTTGTGTTCTACGGTTTTGCTCCGACACAACAATGCGATCAATATGGAGCGCGTCGAAGGCAAAGTTAAGGTTGTGGAGGCGAATGTATAGAGGAAAGTGGATGAAAGAAGAGGCGCCCAAGAAGACAGGTCAGTCTTTGCCATGACTGACAAAAATATTATTTGACCCCGTATATGACTATAGGGTGTACACTCAAATCTCAACCCGGAGTGAGATTGTTGCCCCCATTCTGGACTTACAAACGATGGGATGATTACAATTACTTACGATGCGCTTTAACTGGCCGGCGACAAAAAGAATGGTTCAAGTCCATTTCGCCGTCTTCATCATGCTGTGGTGGGGCGGGCTGAATTGTCTTTCCGGCTGCCTGATTCCGAAGGAAGCCGCTAATAGCGAAAGCCATTGTTCGATGAGCGGCGCCGGCGGCGACTGTTGTCAGACCCGGGCCCGCGGCGAAGAATCGGTTTCATCAAAGTCAGTCGGAGCGCCTTCCACTTCAATACAATCTCTTTCGTGCTGTTCTCTTCTATCGCTTTCCGGGGAAGCAGGCCGTGACGTGCGAGCCACTGACGGGGCGGCTGCTTCGGCGATATCGAGCCGGATAGAATTCACTCCGGAAAGCAAACCTCGCGTCCAAATTCCTGACAGGTGGGCGCGCCTTCCTGACCAAGGAGGAAGGCGCCTCCTTCACTGTGTCTTCCTGATTTAGAAAAAAGTTTGCACACCGAATTCTTATCAGAGCCAGTGCGCTCACTGGTCTATGGGCAAACTTTATCTTGAATAGGAGATACAACAATGAAATCCGTTAAAACATTCGTCATCGCTTTAGTCATTGGGTTGGCCGGCGCCGTGTACGCGGCCGATGGTTCTCAGGCTTCAACGCAGTCTTACGGTCTGAACGAGGCTGACTGCTGTGTCGCCGGCGCGTGCTGCTGCACGGGCGGCGCGTGCTGCGCGACTCACGAAGCCAAGTGAGCTAATCGCTAATCAATAGTGGTGGGGGCGGACATCGTTCGCGCCCACCACGCTTCGCGTTCAACACATAATCAATCCAAGGAGAATTTGCGATGAAACGACTCGCCACCTCGGCGCTTGGCGCCGTTATCTTATCGCTCGTATTCGCGGGCATCGGTCTTGCACAGGTAAAACGTGTGGAGATGAAGATTGACGGCTACCTCTGCGGCAACTGAGTGTTCAACATTCAGAAGGCCGTGAGCCGTCTAAATTTCGCACCGAAACTGAACGAGATAGAAATCACCGACATAAAAAACGGCGTCGGCGTGTTCACGCCGAAGGCCGAAAAACCTGTTTCCTATGCGGCGCTCAAGGAGACACTGAAGAAGGCCGGCTACACGCTCGCCTCTGCAAAAATAACGGTCAATGGAAAACTCGCGCGTGACGCCTCGGGCTGGTCGCTCCTCACGGACACGTCCGGGCAGCGCTTTGTCTTAGAGGGCGAGGGCGTTGACCTGGCTCTACCTGACGCCGCCCCGAACGCGCAGATCGAGGTAACCGGCGATTGGAAGACGGCAGGGGAAGGAAAAGAAATCATTTCTCCTTTGCCTGCGAAGAAGTCCGGGCGCTCTCACAATGGGAGTGAAGCTAACCAGGCCAAAACAGAATACATCGACGTGACGAGCGGCGGCCCCTTGGAAGGGGCGCCGTTTCCGGTCGCGCCAATTAGGACGACGAGTCCGGGGCTGACGGTTTATCGCGGCGGCGCATTCACACCGCGATATATTTATATGCGGCAACAACTCGGCGGGCTGAAAGTTGACCGTCATATTATGCTCCTGGATTTCTCCTACACTCCGACGCCGAAGCTTCTGGTAGAGGCTGAAATCCCGGTCACGCGGGTTTCATTCAAAGACGGGGTGACCTCCGGCAGCGGCGGGGGGATAGGTAACATCATCATCTCAGGCAAGTATCGCTTCTTCCGACAGGTCGAAGCGTGGGGGGACCGTCAAGCGGCGCTGCGCTTCGGCCTGGAGCTTCCGACCGGACAGAAAGGCGCTCCAAGCGAGCAACAACTCCAGGCGCCGGCATTTGTGCGCCAGCAGCTTTCGCCGATCAGCGGCGGACTCTCTCCACACGTTGACCTGACTTACTCACAAGCGAAAGGTCGGTTCATTTTTGGAGGTAACGCCGAAGGCGTTCTACGCTTCGAGCGAGACGGGTTCCGGATGGGTCACGAACTGCGCATCAATACTGACCTGGAATACGTGCTCTTCCCACGGAAGTATGACCGTCCGGGAGGGGAAGTGTTCGCCATCCTGGAATCAAACTTCATCCGACGCGGAACCGGGCGCGTCGCCGGCGCGCCCGCGCCGGGGAGCAGTTCGACCGAGTACTATCTCGCGCCTGGGGTCCAATATGCGATGCGTCCGAGATTCGTCATCGAGGCGAGCTATCAGATCCCTGTGGCGCGAAACACCGGGCCGCAAGCGCTCCGAATCGAGCGGGGCTTACTGGTCGGCGTTAGATTACTGTACTGAGGCGCCAAGATGACACGAGCGGCAATTACGGCAACGATTTTGGTTGCGCTCTCCTCGCTCGTCCTGGGGCAGGGCGAAAAGCCCGCTCCCAAGTTGGAGCTAAAGGATGTCGAGGGGCGCGCTCTGCGTTTGAGTGATTACAAGGGCAAAGTCGTGCTCCTAAATTTCTGGGCGACCTGGTGTGCGCCTTGCAGGGCCGAGATGCCTGACCTGGTTAAATGGCAGCGGGAGTATAAAAGCAAGGGCCTTCAAGTCATCGGCGTCACATATCCGCCGACAGAATTGACGGAGGCGCGTGAATTCATAAAGAGCATCGAGGTCAATTACCCCGTCGCTCTGGGAGATGAACAGACGAAGGCAATGTTTGATAAAGGGGAAACTCTTCCCGTCACCGTGGTGATTGATAAAAAGGGGATGGTTCGTGAAGTCATCCAAGGAATTATTTTCCCGGAAGAGTTCGAACAGAAGGTGAAGCCGTTGCTTCGATAGATTTCTTGCCGTCCAAAAGCCCTCTTCGGAGGACGCGGTACAACAACTCAAGCTTTCTGCCTTTTTTATCTGCGCGTGCAATCGCAGATGACAGGCCGGACGCATCAATCTCAGGTCGGCCATTGATTCGTCGCCGCCGTTGGCCTCACATACCCGGTGGCTCAGGAGCCAGCCGGATGTGCAAGTGATCTTTCCGCTTCATTGTAGACTTCGGCCATTCTGGTCAAACCACAGTTTCATGGGCAGTCATTTATTTCCCTCGATTGCCGAGAACAATGATGCTCATTCCGATCAGGCTCACCGTGGCTCCGGTAATATCCCATCGACTTGGTCGATGACCTTCGATCAGCCAAAGCCAGGCGAGGGCGACGGTGATGTAGACGCCGCCATAAGCGGCATAAGTGCGAGCCGCCGCCGCTTGTGGATGTAGAGTGAGAAGCCATGCGAAGGCGGCGAGACTTCCTGCCGCAGGCAAGAGCAACCAATCCGACTTGTTTTCTCGCAGCCAAAGGAAGGCGAGATAGCACCCCAAAATTTCCGCACAGGCGGTCAGAATGAATAAAAAAGCGGCCCGCAATAAGATCATTTTGACAGTATAGCCGAATGATCGTCATTTGACGCCGAGTTCCATTTTCAGGAAAGGTTTGACGCCCTTGCTTCCGCCCCTCATCTTTCGCGCCGTCGCGCGCTATAGAGTACCCCAATATTGTCATCCCCATTGCGACAGGTCATGACTGGCTAACACCAATTCATCGGACGATTAAGCGCCAGACGGACATCTTCGAAGAAGCCGCTTTAGCCGAAGCCATGCCTCATCCTCCTGGCCTTTGAGCGCCAGGCCCTTGCCATCCAGGATCGTGCCGATCTGATCCACCAGGCCAAAATACAGGAGCTTACTCATAAGTCGTTCCAGATCTCGATGTCCGTACCTTCGCGCCACCTCCTCGGCGAAAGCCTGGCCGAAGTCGACGAACAGATACATGAAGTCGTAATCCGGATCGCCACAATTTACGTCTCCAAAATCGATTACGGCCGTGACCGAGTCATTCTCTACGAGAATATGGTCTCGGCTAAGATCAGCGTGGAGCACTGCCGGTCGGAACAAGAAATTCTCGGGAGCGCTCAGATAGATCTCAAACTGCTTTATCAGCGCGCTTGCTTCCAGAGGCCGCAGTTTCGGCGCTATTTCACGCTCTGCGCGAGTGAAGTATTCCTCTGCTACCATGCGCTCATCCTCTCGAGGCAGCAGGCGCCTAACTTCAGGACCCGGTTGGAAACTATGCAGCGCCCGTAGGAAGGCGCCGATGACCTCTGCAGCCGCGGCTCGCTTTTCTCTGGCCAGAGCGTTCACGTTCATCGCATGGCCGTGAAGATACCGATACACCGCGTAACCGTATGCAGATGCGGGTGAATCAGGAGCGATGCGCATGTATCGTGGCACGGCAAGAGGGAGTAGGTCCGCCGCAAATGCCAGGAATGTGACCTCCCGCTCGAGTTCCTCCCAATGGTCCAAACGCTTGGGGAACCTGAAGACGAGATCGTCGTTCACGATGTATGCGCGCGAGTTCCACCCTTCTCCCAGAAAATGGGCAGACCGGACAGAGAGTCCCAGATCCTCATGTTCGATTTGTCGCCAGTCAGGTTCCATTATGGTAAGCGCGCCAACTATGAGCTCGGCCTCGAACAGCGGAAACCGCCCGTTTTGTTTATCCGATTCACTGTAGCTCAAGAATTCAAACGCGTACAGAAATCGAGTTTGTTTCCGTCAGGGTCAACCACCCGAAAATCTCTGATTCTGCCCTCGAAGTTCTCCGGCGGAGATTGGGCTTTTATCCCTCTGCTTGTGATCTCTTCGTAAATAGCGTCCACATCCGGCACGTAGAGGAAAACCAAACCGCCCGCCTGGCAATCTCCAGTGTGTTGGGAAAGATACAACGAAAGCCCGTCGCGGCTGATCGTCATAAAGACGGGGAGATGAGGCGCGAAGCGGTGTTCGCCCTCGATCTGGAATCCTAGCCCGTCCACATAGAAAGCCTTACTTTTTTCATAACCGGTGATGCGAAGTGTCGGATATACGTTCTGCATTTCTTTTACCCTTCATTTCTTAGCGCGATCATTGGATCAACCCTGGTCGCCCGCCGCGCCGGGAGGTAGCAGGCCGCGAGCGCCACTCCCACAAGCAGGAGTGCGATTAGTGTAAACGTCGCCGGATCATTCGCGCTAACTTCATAGAGCAAGTGGGCTATCAAGCGGGTCACTGACAAGGCCGCCGCCAGCCCGATGACAATTCCGATCAAGGACAAGATCAGTCCTTGCCCCATGATGAGTTTAAAGACATCACGTCGCGTCGCCCCGAGAGAAATATGGATTCCGATCTCACGGGTGCGCTGGATGACCGAATACGACATCACTCCGTAGAGTCCCATCGCGGCCAGAAACAGCGCGAGCGGGCCGAAAAGGCTCAGAAGCGTCGCCGGCATCCGTGGCAAGAAGAGCGAGATGCCGATGTGCTCGTTCAGGGTCTTGACGTCGAAGATCGGCATGTTTACATCGAGTGTGGCGACCACACGTTCGACGGCTTGAAGCGCCGCTTACATCTCCAGCGCCGTGCGCGCTACCAGGATCATGTTCGACCGGTAGTCTTGCAGCAGCGGCAGGTAGAGGAAGGGCTGTGGCAACTCATTCAAGCGACGTTGCTTGACCTCCCCGGCGATTGCGACGACCTCCAGCCAATCTTTCCCGAGCTTGAGCCGTTGCCCCATCGCGTCCCCATCGGGCCAGTAGCGACGCGCCATCGTCTCGTTGATAACCACCACGCCCTGCGCTCGTTCGTTGTCGCGCTCAGTAAAATCGCGTCCGCGAGCGACGGGATCGGGTTAGGTGTCGCCGGATTGGGGACACGTCTGCTCGCCAATCTCCTCTTCGGCGTGAGCGCGCTCGATCCCTTGACGTTCGTCGGCGTGACGGCGCTGCTGACAGCGACTGCGTTCCTGGCTTGTTACCTGCCGGCGCGACGCGCGACCAAAGTGGACCCAATGGTCGTATTGCGACAGGAGTGATCAGATGATATATCTGCAGGCGACCAGCCACGCCGCATGGAACGCTTTCATCGAAGGAAACCGTTCTTTACGTTCAGGCTGGCAGGCTCTGATCATGATTTCGTAGAGAGCCCTATCGCCACGAAAGGGAGTGAGTTCCAAAGTCCCGTCCGACAAAAATACAGATATGACACGACCCATTGTAAACACAGTCG
>Ga0114129_10006486_pt1 | contig 16598 bp, 16 predicted proteins | sample RhiMetdeltSRZDD1_FD_80071 | JGI IMG/M metagenome (GOLD analysis project Ga0114129, IMG submission 80071) | Populus rhizosphere microbial communities from Tennessee, USA - Rhizosphere MetaG P. deltoides SRZDD1 (version 2) (version 2) | ecosystem: Host-associated > Plants > Roots > Rhizosphere >... | reverse complement strand
GGCAGGACCTTGACGGCGACGTCGCGATTGAGCTTCGTATCGCGAGCGCGATACACCTCGCCCATTCCGCCTTCGCCCAGTTTCTCGAGAACGAGATACGGCCCCAGCATCGCGCCAATCAACATCGCGTCCTCGCCCGGGCTACAGCGAGACCTCGCCGTAGTTCGCGCGCAACGCCCGCGCGAACGGAGGCGGGCCCTCCGGCCCCAAGCGCGCCGAGGATTTCGTACGGGCCGAGGCGCGCGCCGGCGGTCAGGGACACCGCGATCTCTAGCCGTCCCGGCGGCCCGGCGCGGTCATGTACTCGTGGAGTTCGCGGTACGCGCAGCGTTCGAGCTTCAGCGTGTCGAGCAGCAGCTCGAGGAACTCCCGATCGCCCCGCAGCGAGGGAAAGATCTCGGCGACCTTCATCTTGAAATACGCGAACGTCGGTCGATTCGATTCGTTCCCCTTCGCGCGCGTCGCCAGATCGTCGAGCAGCGCGTGGCACGCTCGCGCCTGGGTCTCGGTGGCGCCGTACTGATCGAGGACGTTGGTCAGCGGTTTGGTCGTCGAGAGAATGCGAAGGATCAGTTCCTGCAACGCTTCGACCTCGCGCAGTCGCGCGTCCAGATCGGCAAGGGTCACCGCTTTGTCATCAGTCATATATGTATGCAGTTGTCGCGGTGGCGCGATTATAGCCCGTAATCCCCGCTATCTCACCCGATGGCAGTGATAGCAGCCGATGGAGCGGCGGGCGCGGTTGAACTCGTAGGGTCTGGTGAAATCGTAGGCGGGACGATGAAGGAGGCGCGCCATGCCGGGGACGACCACTTCGCGCATGTAGGCGGCCTTGGACTGATTATCGGATTCCGCGATGTAGCCGTAGATCGCGTTCCGCATCTGCGCGTCCATCGTGCTGGTATACGTTTCCCAGCCGCGATTGCGCACTTCGGGCTGTGGAAGGGCGGCGACCGCTGGCATCTGCCAGCTTCGTCGATCGGCCCCCTCGCCGTGGCACGTATCGCACGTAATCCGGTCCGCGCCGCCCTTGATCGGTCCGAGCGTCCGCCTCGCCCAGGGGAGGACTTCGCGCTCCATGAACGCGATGATGTCGGCCTCGCTTCGCTTCTCTCCGCCCGGTGCAATGGCATCGTCCGGCGCGTACGAGACGGCCGCTGTCGTGCCGTGCAGGCCGATGACGACACCGAAGATGGCGATGAGCACGGCGATGATGGAGCCGAGGGCCTGTCGGAGATCGATCGCCGGCGAGCGCGGCTTCCAGGCGAGCGCCGAGCGGGTCGCCTCGGCGTTGCGCGGCGCGCGAGGATCGCCGGCGAGCAGCTCCAGAAGCGCGGCCAGCTGCTGGCCTCTCCGGACCGAGACGAGAACGACCGGCGACCGCCGGCGGCTGTGAACGGCGAGGGTCGACGTGCCCAGGATTCGATCGAGCCGCGTCTCGGTGCGACGCACGTCGGTGATGTCGTCGAGCGCGACCTCCTCCGCGTCATCGCGCCAGAGGCGCACGAGCCGGAAGTCTGTGAGGAGATAGCGTTCGCCCGCACACCACCGGTCGGGCCGCCACGGCCGGCCCTGCCACAGCAAACGCTCCCATTCAGGCAGCTGCACAGGTCCGATCTCCGAGCTGTCAGCGTTCGGCTGCCTCTCGGCTAGGCCCCAGTCGGTTTACTGAAGTTCACTTTCGGTACCGTCTTGGCGTCGGGCGGCGCCTGGAAGAACGGGTATTCCTTGAAGCCGAACACTTTTGCCGTGAGGTTCGCCGGGAACTGCCGCCGTGACGTGTTGTATTCCTGGACGCGCTCGTTGTAGCGCATGCGTTCGGTGGCAAGGCGGTTCTCTGTCCCCGCGAGCTCGTCCATCAGCCGGTTGAACTGTTCGTTGGCCTTGAGCTGTGGGTAGTTCTCCACGACCGCCAGCAGGCGGCCGAGCGCCGACGTCTGCTGATTGGCGGCCGCGATCGTCTCCTCCGGCGACTTCGCCGCCAGCAGCCGCGACCGTGCGTCAGCGATCTCTTTGTAGACGCTTTCCTCGTGCTGCGCGAATCCCTTGGTCGTTTCGACCAAGTTCGGGATCAGATCGTTGCGGCGCTGCAGCTGGTTCTCGACCTGCGCCCACTGCGCCTTGATCGCTTCTTCCTGACCCACGAACTTGTTGTACGAGCAGCCGGTCAGCGGAAGCGCCGCAAGCGCCAACGCAAGGATCTGAACTGCCGTTCTGCGCGTCATGTTCATAAGCGTCCTAATCTCTTTTTCGGCTAGCCCCTGGCCCTCGGTGTCCAGCTAGCCCCTAGCCCCTAGCTCCTAGCCCCTAGGTCCTAGCCCCTAGGTCCTAGCCCCTAGCCCCTACAAATCTCTCTTCAAGTATGTTACCAACTCGAGCCGCCGCCTCCGCCCCCGCTGCTCCCGCCGCCAAACCCACCAAAGCCGCCGCCAAATCCGCCGCCCCGACCGCCGAAGCCGCCGCCGCCCCAGCCGCCGCCGAACGGCCCGACGCCGCTCGACCAGCCGCCCGGGCCGCCCCAGAATCGGCGACGCCGCGAACCGCCGCCAATCCGGCTGACGATCAGCAGCACGATGAATCCCAGAATGAACAGCCAGATTGGAAAAGGCGTGTTGTCGCGCTGTCGCGCGGCCCGCGGAACGCGGACGCCTTCCAGACTGACCCCTCGACCCTGCGCGATGCGGCCGACGATTCGCTCGGTGCCCAGCCGCAGGCCGTTGCCATAGCGGCCGGCGGCAAACTCGGGCGCCATCACCTGGCGACTGGTTTCACCGGCGAATCCGTCGGTGATCCACTGCTCCAGGCCGTAGCCGACCTCGACCCTGACGCGCCGTTCCTTCATCGCGAGCAGAATCAGCACCCCGTTGTCCTTCGCCTTGTCGCCGATGCCGCGGCCGCGGTTCTCGAACATCTTGACGGCGTACTGCTCGACGCTGCCGTACGGCTCGACCGTCGGAACGGTCGCGACGACGACCGCATCCCCGGTCTTCGCCTGAAGCGCCCGGCTCATGCGATCGATCTCCGCCGCGCTCGCGCTGTCGACGACGTGGGCGAAATCGTTGACCGGTCCCGTCAGTTCTGGCAGGGGAGGATCGGCGGCTGATATCGGAGCAATCCAGACAAGGGCGGCGGCGATCAGAACCGCGACGTGGCGCAATCGCGCCGCCAGAACTCCGTTCATCGCCTCGCCCAGCCATCGACGTACGACACGAGCTTCTCGACCGCGTCCAGGTACGGCGCGAATAGACGTTCGGCATCGGCGGAGGGCAACTCGTGGTCGCCGGTCAGCTGGACGATGTCGGTAATGGCCCCCCCGGGGACGCCCAACGTCCGTTCCGCGTGGCGGGCGGCCGCACCGTTTTCGGATGGCTGCCCCTCGAGCCGGGCAACGCTTCGCAGCAGCGCCGCAAACGCCGGCGCCGACTGGACGATGAGATCGGACAACGCGTCGGCGCGGCCATGCGTCTCGAGGTACGCCTCCCGGAGGTGCAGCAGGTGGCTGCGAGCCTGTACTTCGCACGCGCGCCGGACGTCGGTTGCGTCGAGCCGCGAGGCGGCAAACGGATTCGCGCCCGAGACGACGACGTGATCGGCGAGGATCGCACCGAACTCCAGCGGAAAGGCGTCGAGCGATCGATCGAACTCGTGTGCGGCGACGAGCAGCGGCGTGGCCAGGCCGCGCGCATGCCACCCGGCGACGCGCCCCGCGCACGCACGCAGGTCCTCGCGAGTCATGCGTTCGACCACCGCCAGCGTCCGCGTCGGTGCCGCGGCGTGGCCATGTGCGTCGGGCTTCGCGTGCTCGCCGGAGGCCGCGCCGTACACGATCAGCGACTGCAGTCGTGGGCCGAAGATCTCGCGCAGCTCGCGGTCGACGAGATGCACCGCGTCAGGAATGGCCATCTCGCTATTGTACGAAGCTTTCGGCTGTCAGCTTTCAGCTATCAGCTCAAAGACCTATCCCGTCCGTCACCCTGACTCGCTCCGGTGCTTCAAGCCGATAGCCGATAGCTGACAGCTGAGAGCTAAAAGTAGAATGCAGTCGATGCGATTGCGCGAGCTGAACATCGGTTGTTTCGGCGGCGGTACCGGACTGCCAAGTTTGCTAGGCGGCTTGAAGCGGAATCCCTGGCTTCGCCTGAACGCCGTCGTGACCATGTTCGACAGCGGCGGCAGTTCGGGGCAGTTGCGCGACGAGCTCGGTGTCCTGCCGCCCGGCGACATCCTGAAGTGCGCGCTCGCCCTGTCGCGCAACGCGCGCGAGGCGCGGCGCGTGCTGCTGGCCCGGCTCCCGACCCTCGAGCACGCGCGGCTCGGCGGCCACACTGGCGGAAACCTGCTGCTGTCGATGATGCAGAGTTACAGCGGCGATTTTCTGAACGCGATCGACGGGATGCGCGCCCTCCTCGGGTGCAAGGGACGCGTCTGGCCGGTGACGGTGCAGCAGGCGTCGGTCTGCGCCGAGTACGGCGACGGCTCCGCGACACGCGGCGAAGTCGAGGTCGACGCCGGGCAGAGTTCCGGGCAGTTCGTGCGGCGCATCTGGCTCGAGCCGCAGGTGTCGATTCACCCCGCGGTGTCGAATGCGGTGACCGAATTCGAGGCCGCGATCATCGGTCCCGGCAGCTTCTACACGAGCCTGATGCCGATTCTTCTCGTCAGCGGCGTACCGGAAGCGCTCGCCGAGGTGAAAGGACCGATCATTCTGATTGCGAACCTGCTGACCGAGGGACGCGGCATGATCGGGTTCACGGCCGCCGACGCCGTCAATCGCATCGAGGAGGCGATTGGCCGGAAGATCGACGTGGTGATCACCAACACCACGTGGCCATCGCCGGCGATTCTCGGCCGGTATGCCCTCGAGCACAAGGAGCCGCTCGCCCTCGGCAACCTCCCGGATCATTGCGAGCTCGTAGGCGGGGAATTCTGGACCGGCGACATCGCCCGCCACGATCGGCGGCGGTTGGCCTACGCGGTGTGGAGCGTGCTGTCGCGGCGGGTGCTGCAAAGCTAACCGCAGAGATCGCACAGGCCGCAGAGATCTATTTTTTCTTCTTGCTCTGCGCTATAGCCGGTGTCTGCGTCTTTCGTCGGGCAGGCTTTCCCTTCGTGTCCTTTGTTTCCTTTGTTTCCTTTGTGTCCTTTGTGCGCGCGGCGCGTGCGTTTTCGACGTCGGCGTCGCGCGTGGCCTTTGTGCGCGCGGTGCTTTTCAGCCGCGCGGCGCGCTCTATGATTGTGGCGAGCATCGCCCCGGCATCGCCCCCCTTGGCCGGACGGTGCGATTGCCATATCGCGGGCGTGTCCTCGCCCAGGATGTCCTCGAAGTCGCCGTCGCTCTTCACGCTGCGCGGCGCGAACTCGGTGATGTCGAGATCGCCCGACCAATCGTCACGGTGCTTGATCAGCAGCCACGACCGATCGCCGCCGCCGCGGGCGCCGGCGTACCGGCCGCCGGTCCGGACCAGCACCCACGAACCTTTCAGTTTATATCCGTTGAGCGTGAACTTCAGATCCCCCTTCTTCAGCGCCGCATCCACATCGTCGGTCTCCGGTGTCCACGTGCCGCGGTCCCAGAGCATGACGATGCCGGCGCCGTAACCCTCCGGGATGACACCCTCGAACTCCCCGTAATCGACCGGATGATCCTCCACGTGCATCGCGAGGCGCTTGGTCCTGGGATCGAGCGAGGGGCCTTTGGGCACGGCCCACGACAACAGCACGCCGTTGTGCTCGAGGCGGAAGTCGTAGTGAAGATGACTCGCCAGGTGCTTCTGGACACAGAAGAACCGTTCGGCGCGTTTGGGCGCGACCTTGCCTTCGGGTTCGGGCGTCTTCCTGAAGTCGCGCTTGCGTTTGTATTCTTCGAGCGCCATGGATCAGTTGACGTCGCCCATCAGCCGTTTTATCGACGGCACGAGCAGCAGGAGGACGACGCCCGCGCCGATGCCGAATGCCCCGACAACGCCGAAGAGCGTCGGTAGCGACATCGAGCCGTATAACGAAGAGATGCGGCCGCCGGTGAAGTTGCCGATCGAGATCGACAAGTACCAGACGCCCATAATGAGCCCGCCGATGCGCGCCGGGGCGAGCCGCGTCATCGCGCTCATGCCGACAGGGCTGAGCGAAAGCTCGCCGAAGGTGTGAAGCAGGTAGGTCGCGACCAGCCACCATGGGCTCACCTTCACGCCGTTCGCTGCGAAGACCGCCGCAACGGCGACCAGCGCGAAGCCGGCGCCTGCACAGAAGAGGCCGAGTGAAAACTTGGTCGGACTCGACGGCTCGCGCGTGCCGAGCGTAATCCACAGCCACGCGAAGATCGGGGCGAACGTGATGATGAACAGCGGCTGCAGCGACTGGTAGTAGCTGCTCGGGAAGGTCCAGCCGCCGATTTCCGTGCGCGTGGCGCGATCGCCGAACAGGTTCAGCGTCGAGCCGGCCTGCTCGAACTGCGACCAGAAGAGTGTGGCAGCGATGAAGAGGATCGCGATCGCGTAGAGACGCCGGCGCTCCAGAGGCGTCCAGCCCGAGGAGAACAGCAGCCACCCGAAAAACACGATCGTGCCGCCGAGCAGCGCAGCGCCGGCCGTGTCTGCAATCTGTTTGGCCGTAACGGGCACGATTCCGGTGGCGAGCGCGAGTGCCATCAGCAAGAGCACTCCGGCGACGACCGCGGCGGTAGTCTTCGTCCGTTGATCGACTGCCTGCGCGGGCTCGAGGCCAGCGTTGCCCAGGCGGCGCGCACCGAGCACGTACTGCACAAGGCCGAGCGTCATGCCGATTCCTGCCGCGCCGAAGCCGATGTGCCAGCTGACGCGCTGCCCAAGGTAGCCGCAGACCAGCGGGGCGATGAACGCGCCGAGGTTGATCCCCATGTAGAAGATCGAGAAGCCAGCGTCGCGCCGCTGATCCTCCTTCGTGTACAGGTGCCCGACGATCACCGCGACGTTGCCCTTCAGGAGTCCCGTGCCGAGAACGATCAGCGTCAGACCTAGATAGAACGTCGCCAGCGCCGGCACGGCCATGCTGAAATGGCCGGCCGCGATCAGGATGCCGCCGTAGAGGACGGCGCGCCGCGCTCCGATCAGCCGATCAGCGATCCAGCCGCCGGGCAGGCACGCCATGTAAACGCTCGAGGTGTACAGGCCATAGATCGCGCCGGCGACTGCCGTGTCGAACCCCAGCCCGCCCTGAGCAGCCGGTGCCGTCATGAAGAGAATCAGCAGGGCGCGCATGCCGTAGTAGCTGAAGCGCTCCCACATTTCGGTGAAGAAGAGCGTCGAGAGGCCGCGCGGGTGGCCGAAGAACTCGCGATCGTGCGTGTGCTCGTCCACAGCGGCAACAGGCATGTGCCGGAAGAATACAATGATTACAGCGTCATGCGCAGTGCGCTCCTCGTCAGCACCTATGAACTCGGCCGCCAGCCGTTCGCGCTGGCGTCGGCCGCCGCGTGGCTGCGCGCCGGCGGACTGACGGTCACGTGCGTCGACGCCGCCAGACAGAAGCTGGCGGAAGACGCGCTTGGCTCCGCGGACTTGATTGCCTTTCACCTGCCGATGCACACGGCGACGCGACTGGCGGCGCCGATCATAGCCACCGCGCGACGCCTGAACCGTTCCGCACGCATCTGCGCGTTCGGGTTGTACGCGCCGCTCAACGCGGAGTGGCTCCGATCGATCGGCGTCGACGACGTGTTTGGCGGAGAGTTCGAGGAGGATCTCGCGAAGTGGGCATGCCTAAAGGCCTGCGCTACGAGTACTGACGAAGGAACCGCGGAGGTGTCCGCGCTCGTCGCGCAGCCTTTCAGGGCTGCCGCCACTTTGCCGCGCATTCATTTCCTCGTTCCCGACCGAACGGGTCTGCCCCCGCTGTCGAAGTACGCCACGTTGCAGATGCCGTCCGGCGAGCGTCGCCTGGTGGGCTATACGGAAGCGAGCCGTGGCTGCAGACATCTCTGCCGTCACTGTCCGGTGGTGCCGATCTACAACGGCCAGTTCCGCGTCGTGCAGCCAGACGTCGTGCTTGCGGATATTGCGGGTCAGATTGCCGCGGGCGCCCAGCACATCACCTTCGGCGACCCCGATTTCTTCAACGGTCCGACGCACGCGATCCGCATCGTCGAGGCGCTGCACGCTGTCCACCCCGACGTGACGTACGACGCCACCATCAAAGTGGAACACCTGCTGACGCATCGGCATCTGTTGCCCCGGCTGGCCGCCACCGGCTGTGCCTTCGTGATCAGCGCGGTCGAATCGCTGGACGATCGGGTACTGGCGCTGTTCGACAAGGGCCACACGCGCGAGGATTTCTTCGAGGTGGTCGGGCTCTGCCGCTCGGCAGGCGTCACGCTCGTACCGACGTTTGTCGCCTTTCATCCATGGCTGTCGCTCGAGTCGTATTGCGATCTGCTCGATACGATCGATCGGCTCGATCTCGTCGACCACGTTGCGCCGATTCAACTGGCGATCCGGCTGCTGGTGCCCGAAGGATCGCGCCTGCTGATGCTCGAAGACATGCGAGCGCATATCGGTCCGTTCGATCCGGCAACGCTGACCTACCGATGGGCTCATCCGGATCCCCGCGTCGACGCCCTGCAGCGCGACGTCACTGCGCTCGTCGGCATGCGCCTGACGACCGATCGTCGAGCGCTGTTCAACGAGATCGCCGGGCTCGCTCGCCGCCGCGCCGGCGTGCCCGCTCCGGCGTTCGACCCGCGACCCGCCCGGGCGCGTGCGACGGTGCCGTACCTCAACGAACCTTGGTACTGTTGAGCGGAGCCCAATCCGGAGCAGGTTGCTCTGGTGTGATCTCCGTAGGGGCTAGTGGGGGACTGGGGGACTAGGGGACTAGATGAGTACGGTTCTGGTGCTGGCGACGACGACGGGATATCAGACGCGGGCGTTTGGGGACGCTGCCGTACGCCTTGGAGTCGATCTGGTGTTCGCGACGGACCGCTGTCACCTCATCGAAGACCCCTGGCAGGATCACGCGATTCCGATTCGTTTCTACGACGAGGACACCTCCGTTGCCGCGATTGTCGAGGCCGCGCGCGAGCGGCCGATTGACGGCGTCATCGCCGTCGGCGATCGGCCGACAGTGATCGCGGCGCGAGTCGCGGCCGCGCTCGGGCTTTCATTTCATTCGCCCGACGCCGCCGCAATCGCGCGCGACAAGCGCCGCACGCGCGAGTGTCTGCGTCAGGCGGGGCTACCGGTTCCCTGGTGGATTCCGATCCCTTTGAGCACTCCGCTAGCCCCCGGCCCCGAGCCCCGATATCCGTGCGTTCTGAAGCCGGTCTCTCTTTCAGGAAGCCGCGGTGTGATGCGCGTCGACGACGACCGCGCCCTCGTCGCGGCCCTCGATCGGCTCCGCGCGATCGTCGAATCGCCCGACGTGCGCGCCGAGCGGAACGACGCGCACGAGTTCGCGCTGCTCGAAGGGTTCATTCCCGGCCGCGAATACGCGCTCGAGGGACTGATGCACCGGGGCGCTCTCCAGGTCCTTGCCGTTTTCGACAAACCAGACCCGCTCGACGGCCCGTTCTTCGAGGAGTCCGTCTACGTCACGCCGTCTGCGGCGCCGGACGGCACGCGCGCCGCCATCGTCGAGGCCGTGACGCGCGCCGCAGCGGCGATCGGACTCGCGCATGGCCCGATTCACGCCGAGTGTCGCGTGAATCCCGAAGGCGTGTTCGTGCTCGAAGTCGCTGCACGACCGATCGGCGGCCTGTGTGCGCGCGCGTTGCGCTTCGAATCCGCAACCCGAGATTCGCAATCCGCACTGTCCCTGGAGGAGCTGCTGCTGCGTCACGCGCTCGGCGAGAATCCAGCGCGATACCGGCGCGAGATCGCCGCCTCCGGCGTGATGATGATTCCCATCCCGCGGCGCGGCGTGTTCCGCGGCGTCGACAGCGTCGAGGCGGCCCGCGGCGTGCCTCACATCGTCGACGTCCGGATCACGGCGAAACCGGATCAACTGCTGTTGCCGTTGCCGGAGGGCGCCAGTTATCTGGGATTCATCTTCGCGCGCGCCGGGCGCGTGGCTGACGTTGACGCCGCGCTGCGGGCGGCGCACGCGCGGCTGCACTTCGCCATCGACCCGGAATTCCGGGTGCTCGGTGCCGCGGACATGCACTACAATCTTCACCATGGCTGATTCCTGCGGACACTCGCATGCGCCGACGCCGTCGACGAACACGAGCGGCCGCAAGGTGATGTGCGCGAAGTTTCAGAAAGAGCTGCCGGGCCTCGATTCACCGCCGTGGCCGGGCGAGCTCGGTCAGCGCATCTTCGACCACGTGTCCAAGGACGCGTGGAAGCTCTGGGAAGAGCGCATGAAGATGATCCTCAACGAATACCGGCTCATGCCCTGGCAGAAGGAAGCGCAGGATCTCGTCGCCAAGCACATGGAGGACTTCTTCTTCGGTGAAGGCGCCGCGCTGCCGCCCGGATACGTGCCGCAACAGACGAAGTGAGCGCCCCGATCCCCGACACCCCCGAAGGACGCCATCGCGCCTGCTGGTATAGCCGCCGAACCCGCGACATTCCGACCGACGTCGGCTTTCACACCATCGAAGACGGCCAGCTGCTGTTTTGCGCCCATACGATGTGGTTTCCCGTGGTGGGTTACCAGTTCGACGTCCGCAGCTGCTCCTCCTGCGACTACTTCAAACCGGTCCGATCGACGACCGCCTGACCCACCTCAGCAGCGATGGCATTCGCTACTGTGGCCAAGCCCTACTGTAGTATTCTGCTGCAATCGACTACTCACTGTCGGTAACACGCTCCCATTAACCCTCTAAAGGTGAGGAGGTTACCCCCCGCGGCAGCCCTGTTTGCGTGGCACAGACTTTGATAACGACCCGGCGTGAGGGCGTTTTGGTCCAGCTCGCAAAATGAGGACGGAGGGTGCGCGGTGACTACAGAGCGTAAAGAACGAAGGGGATTCGCGTCGATGTCGGCCGAGAAGCAGCGCGAAATCGCCAGCAAGGGCGGTCGCGCAGCGCATGAAAAGGGTACCGCCCACGAATGGACCGCCGACGAAGCGCGCAATGCCGGCCGCAAGGGCGGTCAGGTCAGCCGCGGCGGTCGAGGCCGACTGGTTATTCCATCCGCCGATCCGGCTGCCGTACCGGCCGCACCGGCCAATGACGCCGCCCCGATGGGCGACGGTCTGGCGGCGGATCGTGCCGAGTGATCGACTCGTGGCGCACGATCGACTCGGGCAAGCTATGGAGGCGACGAACAATGGCAAGACGCGTAGCCGTGGCCTGGGTTCTGGCGCTCGCCCTGGGGGCGAGCGCCAATGCTCAGACAAGGTCTTCAGGGACATCCACGGGGCAGAGTTCCACCACCACCCAACCACCGTCCTCGTCGACCGACACGGCGCAGGAAACTCGACCGGCGACAACGACGTTCTACGGCGACACTGGACTGTGGTATGTGCCGACCGCCGAGGTGCTCGGTCGCGGCAAATGGTCCGGTAGCGTTTATCGTCGCGGCACCAACTGGGTTCAGGGCTACACCAACGTAGCCGACTTTGCCGGCACGTTTGCTGTCGGCATCAAGAATCGCGCGGAGATTTTCGGATCCTTCCTCGTCGATACCCGTATCGATCGGGACGTCCGGCCGAATTTCGTCGCCGACCCGGCCTTCGGCGGCTTCATCGATCGCTATCCCCGCGTCAACCAGTACTGGACCGGCGACAACGTCGGCGACTTCTATCTCGGCGCGAAAATCAATTTCTGGTCCGAGGCCGATCAGAAGCCCGCCGCCATCGCGGTTCGAGGCATGGTCAAGCTGCCCACGGGCGACAAGGACGTCGGCAACGGCACCGGCAAAGCCGACGGCTCGGTCGATCTCATCGTCAGCAAGGAAGCGGCGAAGGTCGTTGAGGTGTCGGCCTTTGGTGGCTACGAATTCCTCGGCCAACCCGATAATTTCGACACGCCGAGTGGCGCGTTCCGGTGGGGCGCCGGCGTCGGGTTCCCGTCGCGCAACTGGCTGCGCGTGACAGGCGAGCTCAACGGATACGTCCAGTCACAGGACACGGTGACGGCGACGATCCCGCTGGTTGGCATTGATGGCAGCCGGTCGGCACTTGTCTATAACAACGAGAACATTACCCGCGCGACGCTGGGCCTCACTGCGCAGACGAAGAACGGCTGGTTCTTCGGCGCGGGCGTCAGCTGGAACGTGCCGTCGAAGGCACGGATCGCAGCGTTCAGCGAGGGCAATGAAGAGGTCCTCAGCGACTACTACGACATGCAGTTCCGGATTGGCTATCACCCGGGAGTGCGCGTCTATGTGCCGCCGCCGCCCCCGCCGCCGCCGCCGCCCCCGCCACCACCCCCGCCGCCGGTGCACAACCTCACCGTGAAGGCGGAGTGCAACCCGTGCACGGTGGAAGTCGGCAAGACGTCGACGGTCACGGCCACTGCCCAGGATTCGATCGGCTGCGCGGTCACCTATCGCTGGTCGGCGCCGAGCGGCACGTTCGCGCAGCCTGCCGAGCGGTCGACGATCTGGACCGCCCCGAACGCCGAGGGGCGAGTGCCGGTAACGGTCACCGTGACGTGCCCGACCGACAGCAAGACGGCATCGGATACGGTCAATATCACGGTGACGCGTCCGCCGGTCAGGACGTACACGTTCGAGGATGTCTACTTCGACTTCGACCGCTACACGCTGCGGCCGGAAGCGACGCGCATTCTGGACGAAGCGATCAACGCGATGCGCGAGACGCCGACGCTTCGGATCGAGATCGAAGGGCACACCTGCAACATCGGCACGGCCGAGTACAACCTCGCGCTCGGCAACCGGCGCGCGACGGCTGTGAAGGACTACCTCGTGAGCCGCGGCATCACGGAAGACCGCCTCCGGACGGTCAGCTATGGTGAGGAGCGGCCGAAGTACGACAACTCGCGCGAAGAGACGCGCCGCCTGAATCGCCGTGCGGCGCTGACGGTGAATCTCAGATAGACGGACTCGGGGCTGGGGACTAGGGGCTAGCCGCTCCTAGCCCCCAGACCCTAGCCCCGACTCAGACATGCGCTTCATCCACCTTTACCTGATCGGTTACTTCGTTCTCGTCGCCGGGGCCGGGCTCGCGCTCTGGCAAGCGGGCGTGCTGCACCGTATCCCAGCCATCTGGGTCCTCATCGGCTCGCTCATCGTCATCGGCCTGGGCATCCTGCTCGCGGTCACGTCTGTCAGACCCACGACGATCACTCGCGAGTAGCTAGACCCGACGCCTGGCTCGGCCCTCGTTCGGCCTCCGCGTTCAGCTAGCCCCCAAGCCCCACCTCGAGCGAAGCGCTGGTACGAATTATGGTTCCGCTTTGACAGCCATGCGTCCGCGCCTGCTCGCCTGTGCGCTCCTCGCCCTCGCATTTTCAGCGGCTTGCAAAGAGGAAGGCTCGGTGAAGGTCCATCGTCTGACCTTCAAGGGCGTCAAGTCGGTGGACGAAGGACGACTGAAGAACGCCCTCGCTACACGGCAAAGCTCCATCATTCCGTGGGGACGGAAGTACTACTTCGACCGCTCCCGCTTCGACGCGGACTTGAAGCGCATCCAGGCGTTCTTTGCGGATCGCGGCTATCCGGACGCGCGCGTCGCCGGCTTCGACGTCAAGCTGAACGACAAGCAGGATCAGGTCGACATCACCGTGACCATCGAGGAAGGCGAACCGGTGGCGGTTGCAGCCATCGACCTCGTGGGATTCGACGTGATCCCAACCGCCCACCTCGCTGAGCTGATGAAAAAGGTTCCGCTCAAGGTCGGCGCGCCGCGCGACCGGCAACTCGTCGTCACGACGCACGAGATGGCGGTCAACGAGTTGAAGGACCACGGCTTCCCCTATGCGAAGGTCGCGACCGCCGAAGACGATGGCCCCGACGGGAAGCACGCGAAGATGACCTTCACCGCGGAGCCGGGCAAGAGCGCGAATTTCGGATCGGTCGAAATCTCCGGCAACAAGACCGTGAGCCCCCGCATCATCGAGCGCGAGCTTTCCTTCAAGCCCGGCGATCTCTATCGGCGCAGCATCGTCCAGGAATCGCAGCGCCGGCTGTATGGCATGGAGCTGTTTCAATTCGTCAACATCGAGCCGCTCAATCCCGAGCTGCAGCCGGAGGAAATCCCCACGCGCGTGACGGTCGCGGAAGGGAAGCACCATCGAGTCAACTTCGGTGTTGGCTACGGGACGGAAGAGAAAGGGCGCGTCGACGCCGAGTACCACCATCTGAACTTCCTGGGCGGCGCCCGAACGGCCGGCGCGCACGCACGGTGGTCGACGCTGGATCGCGGCGTGCGCCTCGACTTCAACCAGCCGTATTTCTTCGCGCCGCACTATTCATTTGGTGTGGATGCGCAGGACTGGCGGACGTTTACGCCGGCGTACAACTCCACGGTCGTCGGCGCCAAGGCGATCGTGACGCACCGGCGGACCCAGCACTCGTCCTGGTCTGTCTCGATCGCGAGCGAGCGCGACAGCAGTGCCATCGCCCCCGACGTGCTCCTCGATCCGACATTACGCGACGAGCTGATCGCCCTGGGGCTGAATCCAGACACGTTGGAGCAGAGGGGCACGCTGACCCCGATCGGATTCGATCTGAACCACAGCACCGCGGACAACCTCCTCAACGCCCATCGCGGCTACCAGCTGGCGTTCCACACCGAGGAAGCGGGACACCTGATGCCGGGTACATTCCACTACTACGCGATCTCGACGGATACCCGCTACTACGTGCCGCTCGGCGAACGCATCGTGCTCGCCAGCCGGCTGCAATTCGGGAACCTACGTCCGATCGGCGGCCCGGAGAACGTGCCGTTTGCGAAGAAGTTTTTCCTCGGCGGTGCGACGAGCCTCCGCGGCTGGGGCCGCTTCGAGGTCAGCCCGCTCGTCTCGGGGCTTCCCATCGGCGGCAACAGCATGCTCGAGTTCAGCCAGGAGCTGCGCGCGACCCTCCGCGGCAACTTCGGGGTCGTGTTTTTCCTGGATGCCGGCAACGTGTGGGCCGAGTCGTTCGGGGTCGATCTGGGCGATCTGCGGTACGACGTCGGTCCAGGGCTCCGGTATCTGACCGCGATCGGCCCGATTCGCTTCGACCTCGGCTATCAGCTGAATCCGATTCCGGGTCTGCTCATCAACGGGAGCCCACAGACGCGGCGCTACCGTCTGCACTTCTCGATCGGTCAGGCGTTCTAGAGATCTCCGTCGGGGGTGGGGGCGAGAGGCTAGCTGTCAGGAGCCGGCGTCGGGGACTAGGGGACTAGGGGACTGGGGACTGGGGGACTATGCGCATCGTGAAGCGGCTCACGCACGTGCTGGTGCTCGTCCTGACGCTCGTGATCGGCGCGACGGCGGCCGCGGTCATCGTCTCTCAGACGGCGTGGTTCAAGAACTGGCTGCGCGGCTACATCGTGCGCCAGGCCAACCTGTATCTGAACGGCACGCTGTCGATCGAACGGCTGGGCGGCAATCTGTTCTTCGGCATCGAGATGGAAAACATCGGCGTGTCGATGGACGGCAGCCAGGTCGTGGCGGTCAAGGACCTCGGGCTCGATTACAGCGTGTTCCAGCTCCTCACGAAGGGGCTATCGGTCGATTCGATTCGCCTCGATCAACCGGTGATCTATCTGCGTCGCGAAGGCGATACCTGGTCGCTCAGCCGCCTCGTCAAGAAACAAGAGACAGAAGCCGATCGCCGCGGGCCCGCGTTTCCGATTGCCGTCGACACCATCGGCATCGCCAACGGATCGGTGGTCGTCGAGTCGCCCGTCGGGACATCGGGCGTTCAGGTGCCCAATCGTTTCGATCACCTGGACGCGAAGCTGTCGTTCAACTACGAGCCGGTGCGCTACTCGATTGAGATCAGCCACGTGTCGTTCCGCGGTTCCGAACCGGCGCTGGCCGTCAACGCGCTGTCGGGCGGGATCGCCGTCAGGGACGACACCGTGTTCGTGGAGAAGCTGGCGCTGCGGACGGCCGAAAGCTCCGTGTCGGTGGACGGAGCGGTGCAGCAATACCTGTCGTCGCCGATTCTGAATCTCGAGATCTCGTCGGACAAGTTGTCGCTGCCGGAGATTGCCCGACTCGTACCGGCGTTGTCCGGCGTGATGCTCCAGCCGTCGTTCAACGTGAAGGCCGAAGGGCCGCTCGACTCGCTGAAGGTCGAGATGAACGTCCAGTCGTCTGCCGGCCAGTTGAGCGGCACGGTCACCGCGAATGTCGCAGCCGCCACAGACGCGAAGTCCGGCCAACCGATGTTCGCCCAAGGCGAGGTCTCGGTGAAGCACGTCGACCTCTCGCCGATATTGAAGGACCCGCGCCAGAAGAGCGACGTCACCGCCAACGCGCGCTTCGATCTGCACAGCCGATCGTTGTCGAACATCGACACGCTGCGCGGCACGGCCTCGATCGACTCGCCTCGGATCGTGGCGGCCGGGTACGTGGCGGAAAAGATTCACGCGAAGGCGCGGGTGGACGGGCGGCGCGTGGCTCTCGACGGAAGCGCTTCGGCCTATGGCGCCGCGGCGACGGTCGCCGGGAACATCGTAGTGCCGGAAGGCAAGGCGCCCCTTGGCTTCGACGTTCACGG
>Ga0114129_10006485_pt1 | contig 16599 bp, 13 predicted proteins | sample RhiMetdeltSRZDD1_FD_80071 | JGI IMG/M metagenome (GOLD analysis project Ga0114129, IMG submission 80071) | Populus rhizosphere microbial communities from Tennessee, USA - Rhizosphere MetaG P. deltoides SRZDD1 (version 2) (version 2) | ecosystem: Host-associated > Plants > Roots > Rhizosphere >... | reverse complement strand
CTTGAAGACAAGAACGTGCTGATCGATGCCACCTACGTTCACAAGCAGTTGGCCGAAATAGTCAAGAACGAAGACCTCAGTCGGTACATCCTGTGAGCCATATCCTGCGAGCGACGCCGGCTCTACACTTCGGCCATCGACTTTTCACAACGAGTTCCCTCAAAGCCCGCTCTATCCGCTTGCGCTGCTGTTACTGCGCCGGCCAGAAATCCGCGGTCATCATTGTATTGAGTCTCGCGCTTATCTGCGGCGCTTGCGGAAAAGTGGGTGCGCCCGTGCCGCCCTCGCGGCTTACTGAGCGGACATCCGACCTGACGGCGATCCAAAGAGGGGCGAGCATTTGTTTGACCTGGCCATCGCCTACTCTTGTCCAAAATGAGTCAAGTCGTTTCTACATCTCGCGGGTAGACGTCTTTCGCCTTACTGAACGGCGAGACCAGGAACCTGTGCTCGATCCGGAGGACTACGAAACAATCGCGCAGTTGATCGGTTTTATGGATCGAGCGACAATCGAGACGCAGGTGAAAACCCTCGGCCATCTGCAATTCACCGACACAGTGAATCTGGCAAACTCGAGAGACCTTGCAAACACGCGGTTGCGTTACGCGATCCGATATTCCAATAAGCGAAATCAAGCTGCCGCGTTCTCGAATACCGTCGCGCTTGAACCTGCTCCCGGGATCGCGATGCCCCCAACGGCGTTGAGTGCAAAAGCCGACGCCCAGGACGTAATCACCGTCTCGTGGATTCCCCCAACTACAAACGTCGATGGCGTTACGCCTGCGTCCATCGCCGGCTATAACATCTATCGGCGATCAGCAAAACAGGAATTCGGAGGCGATCTGCTGAATTCCGAGCCAGTCACCAACACGACCTTCAACGATACAAGATTCCAGTATCTCGTCGACTACGTTTACTTCGTGCGCGCGCTGTCGCAAGGCGCGAACGGCTTGATTGAAAGCGCTGACAGTGAGCCTCTTTCGTTCACGCCAGTCGATAGGTTCGCTCCTTCCGCTCCCGATCCGGTCTCAATCGCGTCCGCGAATGGAACCATCAGCCTGTTCTGGCCAAGCAGCCCCGAGCGCGATGTGATCGGGTACAACGTCTACAGAGCAGATTCGGCTCAGGCGTCCGGCCAGAACTGGACTAAGCTGAACGAGCAGCCTATAACCACGGTGACATTCAGAGATGATCGAGTTGCTATCGACCAAACGTATTACTACAGAGTGACCGCAGTCGATCGCTTCAATAATGAGAGCGAGCAGTCGCGCGTCGTCAGCGAGACCGCGCACCCGTGATTGAATGGAGAGAATATGCCTACTGTTTCATACGCACTCGAGAAGAAGACCGCGGACGCCCGCCCCAATGAAACTCTTCTTGACGTGTCGCTGCGCACAGGAATCCCGCACGCGCACGCTTGCGGCGGAAATGCCAGGTGCTCGACCTGCCGCGTGCTGATTCTCGAAGGCCTTGAACACTGCGTTGCTCGCAACGACAAAGAGCAGACCCTTGCCGAGCGGCTGCACTTCACCCCTGACATCCGACTTGCTTGCCAGACGACGATCACGGAAGACATCAAGCTTCGGCGGCTCGTGCTTGACGACGAAGATCTTCAACTTACTGATCAGCGTTCGGCAGGGGCCGGGCCAACTTCGGTCGGCGAAGAGAAGCAACTCGCGGTGCTATTCTCCGACATTCGCGGCTTTACTCCCTTCGCGGAAGCGCTGCCACCTTACGACGTCGTTCACGTTTTGAACCGCTACTTTCATGACATGGGAGTTGTTATCACTCGAAACGGCGGTCAAATCGACAACTACATGGGTGACGGTCTGATGGCCTTGTTCGGAATGGAAAACCAAACCGGGGCTGCATTGCAAGCCGTCACGGCAGGGCTCGAGATGCTCGCAGCGACTGAACATCTGAAGCCTTATCTGGAAGCGATCTACTGCAAGAGTTTTCAGATCGGCGTCGGTATCCACTACGGCGAAGTGGTCGTGGGTGCAATTGGTGGGCAGAGCTTGAGACGAGTCACTGCCATCGGCGACGCGGTCAACCTCGCGAGCCGGATCGAGGCCGCCAACAAGCAAGCTGAGACCGAACTTCTGATCTCGGAAGAAACCTTCAGTGAAGTGAGGGATCGGGTCCGAATAGGAAAGACGATTCGGGTGACGCTCGCGGGCAAGAGCGGCGAATACGCACTCTACGAAGTGACTGGGCTGAGCGCCTGAGAATAGCTTTCGTGAGTTTGGTTTAGTCTCGCCAATCTCCGAGCAGCTTTCGCGTCTGCACAATCTGACCCAGGTGATACGCGTTGTGATCTGCCACCAGCAGCACCTGGCGCAAGTACGTTCGCCACTCGCCGTGAGGAACCTTCGCCCCTAAGTCTACTTTTGCATCCTGAACGAGCTGGATCAATTCATCGAGATCGGCGAAGAACCCATCCACCGAAGCCTCCCAAACCTTATCGGTCACGCTTACGCCCTCTGCCGGCCAGTACCCTGAAGGAAATTCCGGCGACCTCCACGACGAATCCAGCGTGTAGCGCAAGATGTCTTCCTGCGCGATTCGCATGTGCTCGAGCTCTTCCCAAATCGAGCGAACATCCACCACCGGGCGAACGTTGCGAAACTCGGCGCTAATTCCGGAGAGCGCCGCCTTCGGTTTGACGTGCGCCTCCCCTTCTCTAAGTAGCTTTACCAGTTGTTCGCGCAACACTGAATCTTCCATCGCACACCTCGCTAATCGGACTTTCCGCCGAGCTGTTTGGGGGTCAACAGCCAGGCGAGTCTTCCTTTTCCGTCGTCCACATCTTCCCAATGATCGATCTGAACCTCGATGCAGGCGAGAGCTGCAGTCGGCATTCGCTCGTGCATTCCGGTGAGCCGGCCGACCAAATCTTCAAGACCTGGATTGTGGCCGACCAACATCGCGCGCGAGCTGTCGTCTGGCAAGCGCCGAATCAGTTTCGTCAGCTCCGACGACGAAGCACCGTACATAGACTGGTCGAACTGAATCTCGACGTCAATCTTAGCGGCTTTGACGAAGGCTTCGATCGTTGCTTTAGCGCGAGCGGCCGGCGAGCTGATTATCAGGTCAGGCAGCGGGCCGCGCTTGCGAAACGCTTTGCCCATGCGCGGCGCATCGCGCTCGCCTCGCTCTGCAAGCGGGCGGTCGAAGTCGGGCAGCGTTGAATCATCCCAGCTTGATTTTGCGTGACGCAGCAGCAGTAAGGTCTTCATCGCGGCGTCTCCTGGCTTATGTTCTAACAACTATGCTACTCGATACGGCGCTTTGGTTGAAGTCGCTTCGGGAGCACGAGGATCGAGTCACTGACAGGCCGTTCGCCGGCTTGATCCGAAGGAGTGTTTACAAGCTTGCCGTTCACCACCATCGTCGTCGACCCGCCTCCATCGAGGTTGATCGCCTCTGAAGCGCCAAACTCCAAAAGGAGGCTGGCAAGCTCGGGCAGTGACATTCCCACGCTCACTTCCGGTTGCCGGCCGTCGACTGTCGCGAACAGGATTCTGCCGTCCTTCAATCTGGCGATGGCAGTGCGCGGATGACGGTCGCCGACAAACCTGGCAACTATCTTCTCTTCTTCAAACGTAATTGATACTCTCCCGTCCGCTATCAGTTGAGGTCCGCCTCCTACAATAAACAAGGCCCGCTTCCACGAATCGGCGATCTCCCTTTCGACCGGCAGGAGCTTTGTGATCACGCGAACAAGTGACCCCAAACGGAGATTCGCGATCATCCAATCTCGCGCCGAGCCGCTCGCAGAAATCACAAAGCCATCGGGCGGAATGGCGCTGCTTCCTACAGCATCGCGCATGCGAACGGCCTTATTCCGCCGAACAATCACCTCGACGCCATCTCTTGTCGTGAGAGTCGTCCGGTGAAACTCCGGCGAGTATACGACCAATTCATTAGCGCCTCGCGGGCGATTCAAGCCGTCAATCGTGTGACGGCTTCCCCGCGTCTCAACTGATCCGGAGAATTTCAGATGACCGAAGATAATTCCGGTTTCGTCGCCGCGCTTAATCAGCCCAAACGCCGCGCGGCCTTCGATTGGCTCGCTGATTAATTTGCCGTCGAGCAACAGAACGCCGGACGGTTCGCCTCGATATGTGCCGGTTGTTCTGAAGAACCCAGCGTTGACTGCGGCGATTGCGCCGTACCGCGCCGCAATTGAGCTGCTGGTCTCCAGCCCGACACCTTCGTCGAGTGCGTGAGCGATGCGAAGCTCTGCTTGCTTGAGATCGATTCGCAATAAGTTGATCACCCTCGGTCCGGTCGCCTCATTGTCCGATCTGCCCCCGCGAATGATTCGCAGGTGCTCGACGCCGGGAGCGACGGTCAGAAAGTCCTGGTTGACCGATTGGCAGTCTGGTAGTCCGGCGGAATATGACCGTGAGGGGAAGCTTGTGCAGAGCAGAGAAAGAAGGACAAGAAATAAGACCACCGGCATCAATCGGAGCGTGAGTGCGAAGCGCAGATGGATTGATGCGAGCCAGCCCGTGGTTGCTTCCGCGCGCCTCTCCGGATTTGCCATTGCGTGTCAGCCTACGCGGCCCGCTCGCGCACAGTCAACTCGCCTGTCCTCGAGCCGCGTGCTAGGATCAGCATTCGGCTAGCGAGCGGCTATGACTGACTTGACCGGCAATACGTTTTTTGAAGGCCCCGCTGGACGAATTGAAGCCATTCTCAAGGAACCGGCGGCTCCCGTTACGCGAGCGGCCATCGTCTGCCATCCTCATCCGCTGTTCGGCGGGACGATGCACAACAAGGTAGTCTATCGAATCGCGCGAGCGTTTCAGGACGCGGGATTTGCTGTACTGCGCTTCAACTTCCGCGGCGCGGGCCGAAGCGAAGGCGAACACGATGAGGGACGCGGCGAAAAGGATGACTTGCGGGCCGCGATCAAATTCATTGAGGAGAAATATCCGGGCGCCGAAATCTGGCTGGCAGGCTTTTCTTTCGGCGCGGCGGTGTTGCTTAGAGCGGCCGCGTGCGATGATCGTGTACGTGCGATCGTAGCGGTTGGAGTTCCCATTTCGAAATATGACTTCAGCGAGATCGCGCGATGCCGCAAACCGAAGCTCTTTGTTCAAGGCTCGCTGGACCAGTTCGGCTCGGTCGGAGATTTGGAGAGATTTTTCGCGGCGCTTGAGGAGCCGAAGAAACTGAAGATCATCGAAGGCGCGGATCATTTCTTCGAGGGCCGTCTAACGGAACTGGCCGAAGCGGTCAGCGGCTTCATTCGGTCGGCATTGTCGTAGCAATCAGTATTTTGCTTCAATTGACTCGCGTTGTCGTGCGCCCACCAAAGCCTGACCAGGAACAGGATCGTTGATCGGCGGGCCCATTCCGTCGCAGATCCCCGGAGCGTCATCCGATTCCGAGGATAGCGTCAAAAATATCAGTTACCCACTGCCATACCTTCCTCAGCAACCCACCCGGTTTCGTCAGTGACTGTCGGAATCTCACCGTGGCGCAAACCATAAAAAAGAGGGCGAGCAGAACCAGAATGAGGATGATCATGCTTTACCACTACCAAAACTGCACAGTGAAACAATGGTAAACACGCTGCCTTTGTTCGTCGTGAACTGATGTCTTGAGTCATGCTCCATTCTGATTGTATTGATAACTCTCAGCGTGAAGCAGCGGATCGGTGCGAGTCGAAACGCGATCCATATTGTCATAAGAGTATTCAGTGAGACTCCGTTCGGTAAAGTGAGAGACGTGCGGCGGTCCGCTGCGTCATATGCAAACGTCACGGTAGAAGAACCTTGAGTGATTTGCGTCAATCGATTGTGCGTTGTTATTGATAGGATTCACTACACTGCTAGCGTCCAATTAGAGATAATATCCACATTGGTTAGTCGGCTTGAAAAGAAATCCAACTGTAAGAAATCTCTTCGCATTCGATCAACCAGATTTCACCTTTTGACCATTCAATCTCATGCAAGACGCTCCCGGACTCTGACAGTCTGATTTCGTCATACAGCCAGTCAGAACGGCCAGGCGCGGAGCGGACCGGCATTCTCAATTCGTATCTTCTCACGTTGTTATAAGCTAGTTCGATGTTGCCGTCGTGAAAAGCGCCAAGCAGTCTGATCAAGATATCAACCTTGCTAGATTGAGGCGACGCTTCCATCGAACTCTCGGTGATAGTGGTATACTGATGCCAACTGTCGTGAGGCGATCTCTGGCGCGTGATATAAAAACAGAACCGCGCGTGTTGGAGTCTCGCAATAGCGGAAGTATCTCAAGGGATTAGCTGGGAGGCGATGCCGAGGTTCGTTTATCGTACGCGCTTAGTCTTCGCTTCCTCACGCTTGCTGATAAGCCAGCCGATGCTCGCTCCTAACGCTCCTCCAAAGATAGCTCCCACAAAAACATCTCGAAAGTCGATAGGAGCACTCTTTGTACCTAAAGCCGCCCCGATGATCGCAAGCGCAACTATCCAGTAAATGATTCGCGGTTTCATTTTCTTTTCTCGCAGGTGATGACATCGTTCCAAGGATCATAAATAATGACCGGGTCATCTGGATTATTGGAGCTTGCCTTGCCCCATTGGTGCGGAAACGGCAGTAGCCGACTTTCCGTTTCAAATGTCCAATTAGCATCATACTTATTGCGCTTAAGATCAAATGTAACATGATCTGTCTGGTGCCCACAGCCCAAATAGTTTTTCCAATAGCTGGAAAAGTCATTCCATGGACCAAAAGGATGGCGCAATCCCTTTTCGGTCATCAAGTCTACTGACTTTCGATAGGTATCGAAAATGAGCCGAGCATCTCTACTGCCCGAGTTGGCGCAATTGCGTCCGCCAAGAGGTGGAGCTCCCATCTTAGAGGCATTGTGAGTTATCTGCTCATAGGGGTGTTGTAAACCGAAAGCATCAGAGAATATTGTGGGACTATTCCCAACGTAAGCATAGAGATTGATGTCCCCGCCTTGAAACTCAATAGGGTCTTTGCTGATGAACCGATGAAATGACGGTGAATAGTACCTCGCGCGGTAGTAATACAAGCCCGTACCGTCATTTTCTCTGCCTGTATATTGAGCGGGATTGCTGGTACTTATCCCGCTCACTGAGGTGCTGCCGAACGGTTCGTACGTGTACTCAGTCTCTACCACGCCTGACGAATCGGTCAGTGCAATCGCCGATCCAAGGGCATCGGTTATCGGCGAACTGGTACCAGAGCTCTCACTTCTGCCGAAGTATTCATCGAGGCTACCCGCTAGCATGTTTGCCGTTCCGCTCGACTGTTCCTGAACTACGTTGTCGCGATCGTATAGAAAACTGGTCTGCGTACCTCCGATGGTCTTGCTCCGTCGTCTGCCAACCGCGTCGTATTGAAAGCTTGCTGTGACGCTGCCAGAAATCGAGACGAGCTGATCACGAGTATTCCAAACATAAGCGTTTGTCCCGTCGTTTGTGAGGTTGCCGTTGAGATCAAACGCGAGAGTCTGAGAGCCAAATGCCGTTTGTTGATTGCCGGCGTTATAGCTCGCTGTGTTCAATGCCGACGGCAATCCCGTCCGGGCGAAGCTCCCTCCAACGCTCGCGCGTCTCCCCGCAGCGTCATACAAGTACGTCAGATTTCCAAGCGTCGCCCCACCCTTGGTGTACGTCAGGCTGGTCAAGCGCGAATCCGCATCGTAGCTGTATTGGGTCACGACTCCATTGGGCAAGGTCAGCGATGTGCGGCGATCCGCATTGTCGTAAGCGAAGCTGACAGTTGATGTGGACTGCGTGATCTGCGTTAAACGATTCGCGTTGTCGTAAGCATAGTTCACAAGGCAGTCCGCACGCCCACAAAATTGGAATATCTAATTCAGGAGATTCTCACAGCGTTGGCCCAGATGACCTTTGTCGCCGTCTACGCGCAATGCGTATCGCAATCAGCACGAACACCGGAAGGACCAGAGCTATAAAGGCAACCCCACGGGTCACTGAATTGAGTTGATACCTGGGTTCGCCCAGGAAAGAGATCGCGGGGTTATCCGAGCTATAGTAAACAACAACGGGGTCCCCAACGTTAATGTTATCGAATTCAGGGTTACCGTTTCCGGCAACTCCGAACCCCGAATAATTGCCATCGCCGCCGATGGAATACGAATAGCGGACGAACCTATGATTCTCCGGTTCTTTAGCCGTGACTCGACCTTGTGTGCGAATGCCCCGATGAGCTAGCTCGTAGTACGTCATCCAGTCTAAGGTGAATATACCGACGCCGATTGAGACAGCAGTCAGCACGAGCCATATCAGAAAATATCGAGTAATTGTCTTTCTCAAGCTATTCGCCCTCTAATGCAATATAGGTACGTATGGCAGGGGAGGAGGTTGAATGCATGTCTCCCACGTGGACCATTTTGGAGTCTGAGTCTCAAGATGGAAGATTCCAGCGCCCCAGCCCTTTCCCAAAGTTATGGACACGATGTATATGGGGCCAGAATTGTCAATTTCGAGCCCGAACCAAGGTGTACTCACGAAGGTCGTGTGAAAGGGCCCAGCTAGCTCACAGAAGCTCTTAGCGTTCGACCAGAATAAGCCACCGCCAGCTCCGATTCCCGCCCCAAGTCCCCCACTTGGTTCACGGCTCTTGGGATAGCGATAATCTGGACCGGCCGAAATGCCGAAGCTACCGGCTCCACCAACTTTCGGTTTACGCCCCGATGTATTGATGCCAACCATGTAGCTAGCAGTACCCACAATTCCCAATCCGCCAACTGCCCCGCCGCCGGACACGCCACCTGTGAGTCCGACAAGATCCGTTCCCTGTGGGTCTCTGAAATTGAGCGGACTGTTCGCAACGTACCCGTACAAATTGACGTCACCACCGTGAAAACCAAGAGAATCCGAAGAAAGGAATCTGTGTAGGGATGGCGAGTAATATCTGGTGCGGTAGTAATACAAACCGGTGCCGTCGTTCTCTCTGCCATTATGCTGAAAGGTGTTGCTGCTAGCTGTCCCACCGGCTGAAGTTGTGCCGAACGGTTCGTAAGTGTACTGAGTCTGTACTATACCCGCCGAATCGGTCAGTGCGATTACTGACCCAAGCGCTTCGCTGATCAGTGAGCTCGTGCCAGCGCTTTCGCTTCTGCTGAAGAACTCGTCGATGCCGCCGGTCAGTATATTCGCGGTTCCGCCCGACTGCTCTTGAACTACATTATCGCCGTCGTAAAGAAAACTGGTCGTCACGCTAGCGATTGTCTTCGTGCGTCGTCTTGCGACAGCATCATACTGAAAAGTGGCGGTAACGCTTCCGGTTATCGAAATCAGTTGATTGCGAGCGTTCCAAACGTAGGTGTTCGAACCGTCGCTAGTCAGATTGCCGTTTAGGTCAAACGCGAGACTCTGAGACCCGAACGTTGTCTGTTGATTCGCCGCGTTGTAGTTTGTCGTGGTGACCGCAGACGGTAGTCCCGTTCGCGCGAAGCTTCCGCCGATCTGCGTTCGTCTCCCAGCGCCATCGTACCCGTAGCTCAGATTGCCGAGCGTGACGTTACTTTTCTTATAGGTGAGTGCGGTCAATCGAGACGCATTGTCATAGCTGTACTCGGTGACGACTCCATTAGGCAGCGTTAGTGCCGTGCGGCGATCTGCGGCGTCGTAGGCAAACGTCACGGTCGAAGAGCCTTGTGTGATCTGCGTCAACCGATTCGCATTGTCGTAGGAATAGTTGACGATCGACTGCGCGGGTACGGTCATCGTAGCTCGACGGCCGAGCGCGTCGTAGGTGTAGCTCACTGTCCCTTGCGGTGGCGTCTCGCTCAACAACCGATCCAGATTGTCATACGCATAGGTGATCGTGCCGGAGATCGAATCCGTCACCTGGGTCAATCGGCTGACCGCGTCGTACGCGTAGGTGATCGTCGACGCGTCAGCATAGGTCACCTGCGATAACCTATCCAGCGAATCGTAAGCATAATTCGTCACCTGACTCTTGCGATCCGTGCGCTGAGTCAGGCTTCCGTTCTGGTTGTACTGAAAGCTCTCAGCGTGATTAAGCGGATCAGTCCTTGTCTGAACGCGATCCATATTGTCATAGACGTAGCTCGTCACGTTGTTGCGAGCATCGGTCAGACTCAACAGATTCCCGTTCGGATCATAGGAGAACTGCGTCACGCCTTGCAGCGGATCCGTCACGCGAGTCATTCGGTTGAGCGCGTCGTATTCGAAGCGCGCCGCCTGACCAAGTGGATTCGTCACACTCATAACGCGACCAGCGGCATCGACAAATCGGGCGGCGGTCTGGCCCAGCGGATTGGTGACGCTGACCAAATCGCCGGCGTAGTAGGCGAACTGAGCTGTGTTGCCCAGCGGGTCGGTGGCCGAAATCGGCTGGCCCGCCGAGTTGTACGAGAATGTTGTCTGATGATTCAACGCGTCGGTAACGCCGGTCAGGTTTCCTTTGCTGTCATAAGCAAACGCCGTCGTGTGATTTAGAGGATCGGTGACACTCGCAACCTGATTGAAGCTCGACTCGTAGGCAAAGCCGGTCGTTACGGCCTCGCTTATTCCAGCCATCCGCGTCACGCTGGTTACGTTGCCCATCGAGTCATATGCATACTCGGTCCGTCGGTTCAGAGGATCGGTCACGCTCAGCACGAAGTCTGTCCCTGTTTGCCGCTCGAAAGTGTAGGCCAGCCCTCCGCAGCACATCCGCGTATCAGAAATCGTGTAGCCGTCCGAATTGAAATTCACTTGCCTGATGTTTCCCCTCGGATCGGTGACGTTTGTTTGGGTCACCTTGCCGTTCCCATCGAGCGTATAAGCGAATTGATACGTGGTCGCATCGGCTTGAGTCTGCAAAGTGACTCTTCCATTCGTGTCGTACTGGTTGGTGAGATAGACGATCCCTCGCGCGTCTCGAATCGTTAGCATTCGATTCGCTGTGTCGTAGGTGTATTGAGTCACGCCCCCGCCCGCATCGGTCACCTGGGTTAGCCGCCCGCTTCCGTCGTACGTGTAATTGACTGTTCGACCTATGTTGTCCTTCGCCTGGGTAATGTGAAAGTTTGCATCGTACGTGAACACAACCCATCTCCCATTCGGAGATATCAACCTCGTAATTCGATGTCCTTGAAGATTGACGGTGAAATCGTTGGTGCGCACCACAGAAAGCTGGTTGCCATTGCGGTCGATAATCGCTGACAGGGGAGCGACGTCTCTGCCGTCAACTGGGAAACGGTAAGTCGTCCCGTCTTTCACCTTGAGATCCCAGTATCCGTTGGACCAAATGCCATAGAATTGGAGCTTGGCCTTATAAAAGCTCGTGGGACTCGTCACGCACTCCATGATGGCGCCCGTGAGTCCTGTGCCTGGAGATATGCGATCGAAGCGTATCTTGCCGCCATCCGGAAGAATCAGTTGCGCGTATGTGTAGGTCGCTTGATCGCCTACCAGGAACATCTCGTATGGATGCCTGGTTCCGCTTCCGAAGGGCCGCCACTTTGGGTCGTTCGGACGATAAACCCGAGTGAGCGAGATAGGAATTACGTCAGGCAGTACGAGGTCGGTCTGTCGATAAACGAAGAGTCCCGTGCTCAGGTCAACGGGATCGCCATCCGTGCTGCATCCGTTGCAAGGCGGCGGCGCAACGGGCTCATCAGGCGTGCCGATCGAAGCGCAAGTAAAGAGATTGATGGTCACGCCGGGATCGGGCACTATCTGCTTGCCATCGGCGGTCACCGTGCCGTTGCCGTACGTGTACCAACCAACTCCGTCCGCCGCGTAGCTCCAGAAAACTATCCTCGTGCCTGCCGGCACTTTTTCGTAGTTTGGAAAAACCAATTTCATGCCCGGGCTGACTGTGCCGTTAGCGGGTTCGACCTTTGTTCCACCCAGTTGCAGAGTGAAGAACATTGGAAACTTCACGCCAACCGGTCCAGGAAACGGCCCGCGATCAACCGGCACCGGTGTGATCGTTATCGAAGTCAGGGAATTCCCCTCTACGTCTCGAAGAATACTATCGGGCGGGATGTGCACCTCGAGGCCGGGAAGCAGCGGGGTTGTAGCTACCACTTCCTTCTTTGTTGGCGACTTCACCTGAATAGCATTTTTCGTGTCGAGGACCGGCATCCAGATAGTGAATGGCAGCACGTTCGTCGCATTGCTCTTGGGAACGTCAACGGCGATCATAAAGAAGCCGTAAGTCTCCTTGCGAGTGTTCGCCGGGCGGCAATCCACGATCAACGTCTTCCGGCCTGCCTCAACACCGCTAAGCAAGAATCGACCTGTGTAGTCAGTGGTAGCGATGCTCTCGCCGATTTGCAGCTTGACCTTCTCGAGCGGCCAGCCATCGACTCGCAAGACCTGACCTGAGAGAGCGGTAACTCCCGAAGCTGCCTCGTAAGGATTCAGGTCTTGCCAGTAGGAGTGCGGCAATCCACTCGTCCAGTCGCCTTCGAAGTTCTGATCGCTCGGCACCCATACACGACCTCGAGGCCGCTCTTCGAACATCGTCGTGAATTCGACCGTGGCCGGTTGAACTGCGGAGCCGTCTGGATCAGCCGAACCAGCAATGGACACTGTGTAAGTAAGGCCCGGCAGAAGCGGAGCACTTGGGGTTACGAACGCAAGCATCCCGCCTTCTGCCGGCACCACCTTCGCCACTACCTGCCCCTTCACCCCGCCAAGCACTACAGTCTCCGCGTTCAAAGTGTCGACGCGCAAACGCTTGGAAAACCGCAGCGCGATGAAACTGTCAATAGGCACTCCTGTGGCGCCATTCTCAGGGAGAGAACCCGACAACCGAGGATTTAGTGTCGAGGGTCTAAGATCCTCTGACATATTAAGATCCGCTTTGGCGAAACGTTGCGTAGTTGGAACGTACAGTTCGCTGCTTTGCAGATCGAGGCCATCGTCATTGGAGCCGCCCGTAAAGAGCACTCTGCCACTCGGGAGTAGCGTTGCATTGTGGTTATACCGGGGAGTCCGAAGTCTGGCGACACTCGTGACGGCTTTGCTTCGAAAATCCCAAAGCTGCGCGGTCCGCAGTATCTTGCCATCGTTGGACAGTCCTCCTGCTATCAGGACCAGGCCTTCGGTCAGAAGCGTAGCGCTGTGGTAGACACGCGGAGTAAGTCCACTACTCTCGATCGTCTGAGAGACTCCCGTTTCGGGATTAAGCAATTCAACGGCGGGTTCTATTGCGCCACTCGCCCCGATTCCCCCAACGATGAGTACGTTTCCGTCCGGCAACATCGTAGAGGTGTGCCAAGCGCGTGCGCGTTGAAGTTTAATCGAAGTCGCACTGTTGTCCCCCCCGCGCGGGTCTTGTATTACGACGGTGGCTAAGGGCCCGTCCTCGTTAGTTCCGCCAGTCTTCAGCAATCGCCCATCAGGAAGAATGTTCGAGGTTTGACCAGGAAAGCTGTTGGCCGCAACCTGTGCCGGCCGCTTTGAGAGAAACTTCGAAGAGAACGGCACCCGCGCAAGCTTCGAGGGTTTGTTGACCGCGCCGGCGATCCTTTCAACTTTGGACGATTTACCGGACCGCCTGGGTGGGGAGGTGGCTGCCGCCAACAGTGGGCCAACTGCTAACGCGATTGCGAGGATAGCGCTTACGCAGAAGGTCAATCGCTTTCTCATCTTCCGTCCCTCCGGTGCGAAGATCCAGTTCGAATCCGCCAATCCGCGATCCGCAAATCCTCTCACGGACTAGTTACAGTCACCACCATGCTTCCTATGTTTGCTCCGCTCGGATCCACGCTGATCGTGTATGTCCCTGTCACGGACAAGGTCTGCGTGGCGAGGTTGAAGGCGGCATTGCCTGATGTCGACGAGGTTTGAGTGCTACCGTCCGGCTTAAGCAGTTTCACAGTGACCGTGCTCATCGTATTGCTTGTCACGCGCACGGTTACCTGCTGGCCCGAAGTGCCGGTGAAGGTCAGACTGGCGTTCTGACCCGGCACAGTCGTGGTCAGGCTGACTCCGGCTCCACCAACGGTGACTGTGCCCGTGGGATCGGCGGGAACATCGTAGAGAGTCAAAGTCATGCTGCCGGTGTTGGTGTTGTTGGGATCTACGACGATCGCGTATGTTCCGTCGACCGGCAGTGTTCGAGGATCAATGAAGGCGCTGCTTGCGTTGGAGACCAACGTCGAAGAACCCAGGGCCGCCCCGTCCGGCTTGTAGAAATCCACGTAGCTGCTGAAGATTGTGACGCTTGTCATCTTGAGACTTACGCGCTGGCTCGCAGTGCCGGCAAACGTAAGGCGCGCGCTCTGTCCCTGGGTGGGAATTGTGACGGTGACCGCTGAACCTCCAGGGTTAAGCGTGCCCGTGACATCGGTGCAGTCATTAAGCTTCACAGTCGCGTTGCCGGTATTGTAATAGTAAGGATCTACCACAATAGTGTATGTTCCTGTCACGGGCAGGGTCTGTGTGTCAACGAAAGTGCCGTTGCTTTGAAATGCCCAGGTTGAACCCATCGACGCTCCATCCGGTTTGTAGATACGGAGAGTCGTAGTGCTGGTGATCGTCACGCCGGTCACGTTGATACTGATCTTCTGCCCGACGCTCCCGTTGAAGGTGAGTCGCGCGTTCTGTCCTGGAGACGTCACGTTTACAGTCACCGGTGACCCACCCGGCGTTATCGGTCCGGTCACATCCGCCGCGTTGTAGAGCGTCAGTGTCATGTTGCCCGTGTAGTAAATGCTCGGGTTCACGAAGACAGTGTATGTACCGGTGGTAGGAAGCGTTGTGCTGTCGATAAAGCTCCCGCTTGTTCCGAAAGACGTCGAAGTCAACGTGGTCCCATCGGGCTTATTGATGTAGACGGTGCTGCCCGCGATAGTGACGGCCGTGATGTTCAAACTGACCTGTTGCCCGGTAGAGCCTGTGAAGGTGAATCGAGCATTCTGCCCGGGAGTTGTAATAGTAAGCGGTTGCGCCGGCCCGCCTGGAGTAATCGTACCGCTCACATCGACAACGTTGTACAGCGTAAAGGTGGCGCTGCCGGTGTTGTTGCCGTTCGGATCGAACAAAATCGTGTAAGTTCCGCTGGCTGGCAGCGTCTGCGGTTCAATGAACTGACCAGCGTATCCGACCACTGTTGTGAATAGAGTCGTTCCGTTGGGATTGTAGATGTAGATCGGATTGGTGCTGGCAATCGTGACATCGGTGACTCTCAAGCTAACTTGTTGACCGGAAGTTCCGTTGAACACCAGGCGGATGTTCTGTCCCGGGCTGGTGACCGTCGCAGTCACCGCTGAGCCTCCCGGAGTGATTGTAGCGGCAAAGTCCGGAGCTACGTCGTACAGTGTCAGCGTAGCCGATCCTGTGGTAACTGTGCCCCAGGGAGCTACCATGATCGAGTACGTTCCCGTTGCAGGCAACGTGACGGTGTCAACGTAGCTGGCTCCCGAGAAAGACACCGACTTTGAAACCAGCAGCGTTCCATCGGGATTGTAGATGTTCACGTACGAGCCTCCGTTAAATCCAAAAGTGGGGAGGTTCACGAACACCCGCTGCCCCATCACCCCGTCAAAGAGCATCAACCCAATCTTGCCGCCAGTCGTAATAGAAACCGTTGTTGTACCGCCAATCGTCATTCTTCCTGTCACCACCACATCGGCGGCAGTGTAGGGAGCAGGGGGAATGAAAAAGTCGGCGCTGCTTGTGGCCTTGCCAACCGGAGTCACAACGGAGATGTGGCCCGAACCAGCGAGTGGTGCGTTTGTCGCTATGCTTGTTGTCGTAGCGGATGTGACCGTCGAATTGACGATATTGAACGCGGGACGGTTGTTGAGGGCGATGGCCTCGAAGTTGGTGCCATTGATAGTAACTGCCGTGCCTGGCGTTCCTATTGTTGGCGTGAAACCTGTGATGGCCGGCAAACCCGGCGCGCTCGATGCGACTGTGAACGATGCCACGCTTGTGGAGGAACCTATCGGCGACGTGACTGTGATCGGACCAGTTGTTGCACCTGCCGGCACCGTGGTGACTATCAGGTTAGTGCTCGCTGAGAGAACGCTCGCCGCCGTTCCATTGAAGCTCACACTGTTCTCATTGGCGGTGGCGCTGAATCCCGTTCCATATATCGTGACTGTCGCGGCAACAAGTCCGCTGCCTGGAGTGAAGCGAATGATCGATACCTGACTCGGACCTGGTCTTGAAATCGAGAGAAGATTCCCGACGGCATCGTAGGAATAAACCGCGGCGTTCCCATCCTTGTCGATCACTGAAACTAGCCGGCCCAAATCGTCATAGACATAATTAATCGGAACAGCGAGGCTGATGTTCAGTGTCGTGGTTGTGCCGTCAGTTACCGCGACCCCTGTTTGGCTGGTGGTTTCGTATCCTACAGACGAAGCCTCTACCGAGTACGTTCCAGTACTCAGTCCTCCTACTGTGTAGTCTCCGGTTGCGCTGGTTGTCGTCGTGCCCGCGACTGAGGTGCCCTGGTAAACTTTCACGCCCGACGCAGCAATACCGGTGGTTCCGTCAAGTCTCGTTATCTTCCCAGAGACCGCGCCGGTGGCTGGCCTCACTGCGATGCTGACTTCTCTTGGCGCCGCCATCGTGCCCGGAAAAATCCCGTCGGCCTTTGCGCTCTGAGTTAATGCGAACAGGGTAGCGAG
>Ga0114129_10006484_pt1 | contig 16600 bp, 15 predicted proteins | sample RhiMetdeltSRZDD1_FD_80071 | JGI IMG/M metagenome (GOLD analysis project Ga0114129, IMG submission 80071) | Populus rhizosphere microbial communities from Tennessee, USA - Rhizosphere MetaG P. deltoides SRZDD1 (version 2) (version 2) | ecosystem: Host-associated > Plants > Roots > Rhizosphere >... | reverse complement strand
TTCCGGGGCGCATATTGACTCGCCAGAAATCCATTTTGCCGTTTGATTCGATGACTTGTTTGACGAAATCAAACGCCCCGACGCTAACACCCGCGGAAGAGAGGATCAAATCCACGTTTAGTTCTACTGCTTTTTCGAGCAATGCTTTTACAGAGTCGGGGTTATCTTTTGCAACGCCAAGCCTGATCACTTCTGCGCCAGCCTCTTCAATTAACGCGCCAATCGTATACGAGTTTGAATCGCGAATCTTGCCTTCTTCAAGCGGTGCATCGACAGGGAGTAACTCATCGCCAGAAGAGAATGAGGCAATCCGCGGTTTTCGGTAAACAAGCACATTTGCAATACCAAGCATGGCGAGCAAGCCAAGGTCCTGTGGCTTGAGGATGCGTCCTTTATTTAAAACGACCTCACCCGTATGTAAATCCATGCCGCGCGGACGGACGTTATCACCTGGTTTTGCAGACTTAAAAACCTGGACTTCATTTGGAGCGGGAGTACCAGCGTCACGATTGTCAAAGTTAGTCTCTTCTACAGGGATGACGGCATCGGCCCCTTCGGGCACGGGTGCGCCAGTCATGATCCGGGCGGCTTCACCGGGCGCGAGAGAAATTGTCGGGTATGAGCCGGCCGGTATATCGGCGACCACGCGCAGACCATACGGTGACGCGGGCGTAGCATCCAAAACATCCGCGGCGCGAACGGCGAATCCATCCATGGAGGAATTGCTGAATGGAGGGAGATCGCTCGTCGCAGCGATATCTTGCGCGAGTACGCGATTGGAACATCCCGCTAATGGCAGTGTTTCAGTTGTGACGGGTTGAAAGTGGGAGAGAATGCGCTCACGCGCCTGTTCTACGCTCAGCAAAGACATAGGTGTTTGAAAGCGGCGAGATTATATCAGACCCCTCCCGCCTTTGGCACCCTCTCTAAATATCCAAAGGATATTTGGAGAGGGCGGGGCTATCCCGGTTTCGTGCGCTGTGCCTCTAACACATTTGGCAAGTTTTCAATGCGGGTGAGCACGCGGCTCAATTGTGCGAGATCACGAATTTCAACGACAAGTTTTATATCTGCAACGGTACGATTGAAGTTCACTGAGACGTCAGCAATGTTCACGTTTTCAGCCTGGAGTAAGGTGGAGATATCGCCCATCAGGCCCTGACGATCATATGCTTTGACAGTGATTTGTACTGGGAAGGTCCGTTCTACTTTGCCCCAGTCAACTTGCAAAAGCCGCTCAGTATCTTTACGGCGCAAAATATTGGGGCAATCCTGACGATGGATCGTCGCTCCCCGTCCACGCGTAATATATCCCACGATTTGATCGCCGGGCATCGGGTTACAGCAACGCGCCATGCTGGAAAGCAAGCCTTTCAAGCCAACGACCTCAACCACATCTGTGGAGGGTTTTGTTTCCTGTGCCGGGATCGTGGCTTCGAGGATATCCGCGGTTTCGACAGTTTCTGATAACTGCCTAATGACTTTGTTGACAGAAAGATCGCCGCATCCGAGCGCGATGAACATGTCCTCAGGAATTTTGAAACCAAGTTCGCGCGCCAGCTTTTCGAAATTCGTATTTGTGATGCCCAATCTCTGCAATTCACGTTCAAGGGTAGCGCGTCCCTGGGCGAGATTCTGTTCATCTTCCTGTTTCTTGAACCAGGCCTTGATCTTGGAGCGGGCGCGCTGAGTTTTGACGAGACCGAGATTCGGATTCAACCAATCCCGGCTAGGACCGCCTCGCTTCGCCGTCAGGATTTCGACCTGGTCGCCAGTTTTCAAATCCTGATACAAGGGGACAAGTTTCCCGTTAACCCGCGCACCCCGACAGCGATGACCAATATCAGTGTGGACGTGATAAGCAAAGTCGATCGGTGTAGATCCGGCAGAAAGATCAATGATGTCGCCACGCGGTGTGAAAACGTAGACGCGGTCCTGGAAGACATCCGTTTTCATGCCTTCCACAAATTCCTGCGCGTCGTTCACATCCGTGCGCCACTCCATCATATTGCGGAGCCAATTGATGCGCTGTTCGTAAGATTTATCGCGATGCGCTCCCTCTTTGTACCGCCAGTGCGCAGCAATGCCATACTCCGCGTTTTGATGCATCTCATGAGTGCGGATTTGTACTTCAAGCGGCCGTTTATCATCGTAGATCACTGCTGTGTGAAGGGATTGATAAAAATTGTCTTTTGGCGCGGCGATGTAATCGTCGAATTCGCCGGGTATCGGACGCCAATGGGTGTGAATTACACCCAATGCCGCATAGCACGAAGGAATATCTGGCACAATGAGGCGCACGGCGCGCACATCACGGACGAGATCAAAAGGCTTTCCCTTTTGTGTCATTTTTTTGTAAATGGAATAGATGTGTTTTGGGCGACCGCTGATCTCCGCATGAATATTGTGGCTATCCAATAATTTGACCAGATTGTTTTTGATCGCTTCAATTTGAGTTTCACGATCCGGGCGGCGTTCCTGAATTTGCTCAGCGATTTCCTTATATTTTTCCGGATTGACATATCGGAATCCCAGATCTTCCAGTTCCCATTTGATCTGCCAAATGCCAAGACGATTGGCTAGAGGGGCAAAAATGTCGAGAGTTTCTTTTGCAATTCGCTTGCGCTTGTTTTCAGGCATAAAACCAAGCGTGCGCATGTTGTGCAACCGGTCCGCCAGTTTAATGAGCACCACTCGAACATCATCGCCCATCGCAAGGAAAGTCTTACGCAGTGTTTCAGAGACCAAATCCTGTTTGCGACCCAACGAAATATTGTCTTCCAGAGAATCGGCAGGCTTGGTTCCATTATTGCCATTGGAGCTCTCGGCATGCTGATCGTCGCGCGAGACGCGGGGGAGATTGGTCAGTTTGGTGACACCATCCACCAGAACAGCAATTGTCTCACCAAAATCCCGCCGGATATCCTTAAGAGTGATGGTTGTATCTTCCACGGTATCGTGGAGTAAGCCCGCCGCCACCACTTCGGGTGGGACGCGCAGATCGGCAAGAATACTGGCAACTGCAAGGCAGTGGTTGATATAAGGTTCACCTGAATGGCGTTTCTGCTCACGGTGGGCTTCCTCCGCCACACGATAGGCGCGGTGGATCAATTCCCTATCTCCAAGAGTGTAATTTTCAGGTAGCTGCTCCAACAGCCTTTCAAGCGGAACAGCAGTTTTGGTTGCTTTCATTGAGATCACCGCGTTTTGCATAAAATACTAAGCTTTTGTGAACAATTTAGAGGTAAAAATCAAATTTCTTGTTTAGTGATTTATGCGGTACAAAGTAATTGTACTACGTGCGCCGAGAAGCGGTAAAATGCGGGAAATCACTCTCATACGGATTTCAAATGTCCACGGTAAACAATATCACTCGTTTTTTGGATTCCCGCAAAGTTTCTTATACTACTTTTGAAACCCCAGTTGGAAAATTGGGCGCTTTGGAAACTGCAGAATTTTTAAACGTGCCACCTGAAATTGTATTTAAGACAATCGTTGTGAGAAGGGATAAGCCTCGCAAACCGATTTTGGCGGTCATTCCTGGACCGAGCAGTGTGGATCTGAAATTACTGGCCGCTTCTCTCGGAGAGAAAAAGGTCTATTTGCCCACTGAGCGTGAGGCTGAACTGTTGACGGGCTTGCAGGCTGGCGGGATTTCGCCTCTCGCGTTAATCAATAAAGGATTTCAGGTGGTGCTTGATTCTGCTGCACAGAACTATAATGAAATCCATATTTCAGGAGGGCGGCAAGGATTGAATATCAAACTGCCAGTTGCCGATTTAATCAAATTGACAAATGCGCGCATTGCTTTGATCAGCCGGATTGAAAATTAATTTGCGATTTTTCTACTCAGTCGCTACTGTGTAAAATAAAAAGAGGTGAGCAGATTTTAGTCACCTCTCTGTTCACTGAATATTTCAGTCTATGGCCCCACAAATTTTATGTTGCTTTCAGAAATTTCAAACGTCCACTTATCAGGATTGTTGATACAGCCATAGCCACTTGAGTTGAATTTACCTTTCGCATTGTCGCTCCAGGCCCATAGGTTATAACAGCCCTGCACCAAATCTGTGAACACAATATCATTATTTTTGGCTAGGGTGAATGATCTGTAGCCACACGCTCCCTTACCTGCTGTCTCATTCAAGTAGAGAGACACTGTGACTCCCAGGTTTGTTGTGTTCACAATTCTAATTGTCGTTTCTTTTCCTTCTGGAGCTGAAAGCACTCGAGTCGCACAGGGATCGCCGCCTGAGTTGTTGCTGCTGACTGGAGCAGATGTAGGCGAGGATACGACAGCCGATGTCGGTAAGGGGAGAGGCGTGTTTGTTGGGAGAGGAGTCTGTGTAGGTGGTTCCGTAGGTGGCAGTGGGGTGGAAGTGGGAATTGCTGCCTGAGTCTCTGCGACCATAGTGAATGCAGCGGCCACAGCTGTGTTTTGCACATCGACTGCGTTAATCGTCGGTGTGGCGGGCGTGCCGCCACATCCGCTGATGATTATTGTTATGACCAATACTATAGTGAGAAGAGAAAAACGTTTCATGCTTTGTGAATATCTCCTGATGAGTTTAGCAATTGGGGTAGCATCCACCTAACGCGGTAATGCTGTCATTTTTCACAACGATTTTCCAATTGCCTTCTGTAATATTGAATCCGCCGAATGCCTTGAAATTTTGCTTTCCGGTGATAAAGGCTCCAGCGCTATATTGACCAATCGGTCCGGAGAAGCTATCGCCCGTGACAATCAGATAACCACACTGTCCCAGGGTTGTCACTACATACATGGACAAAACGATTGTTCCTGCGGGCTTGGTTTGATTGGCGATACTGAAATTCGCAGTTGGACCCTGCCAACTAGTAAGGGGTTGATTACAAACATCCTGACTGTTCGTATTTGTAGAAGTATTCGGTGATTGTGGTGTAAAGGTGGGTATGTTGGCCGGAAAAGTTCCCTGAGCGTCGAGCGTAGGCAAAGGAGGAGGGGTCTCGGTGGGTGGCAGAGTCGGAAGTGGGGTCTCGGTTGGAGGGATAGACGTATTCGTTGGGATCGCCTGTTGAGTTTGGGCCACCATCGTAAAGGCTCCAGCCTCAGCAGTATGTTGAATATCTACAGGGTTGGCCGTGGGTGCCGCTTGAGGAGCGCAGGCGCTGACAAGCAAAATTAGTACAACGCCAATGAACAATACATTTCGTTTCATTTATTGATTCGCTTTCGATGGAATGAAATTGATTTATTTAATCACAACTTTATCTGTGTATAAGGTGATTGACAAATCGTCGTCGTGACGAAGCCTAAAGTTTCCAACCATTTTATTACCGCCAACCCAGGCTACATAACTGTAGAATCCTACCGGCGCCTCAATTTTTATTGTTCCTTGAACAGGATATTCGATGACTGAATTCCCGCCTTCCGGCAGGTCCACATGCAGAGAGATATAGGCTTCTGCTTTTGCCTTGTTAATCAAAGTGATGTGCGAAAAAGGAACTAGGGGTGGTTGTGTTCCATACTTACGTACAGCCAGAGTCCATATGGCAGTAACTTGGCCCGTTACAAGAGTTGGAGTGGGTGTCACATTTCCGGGCGCGAGGGTCGCCGTTGCAGGTGTTGTCGTTAGATCAGTTACAAGTGTGGGTGTGGCCGGCGGTGTGTCAGTTGCGGGGAGAGTAGAGGATGCGACAGGGATCACTGGAGTATCAGTAACGGGGACAGATGTGAATGTAGGTTGAGCCGTTAAAGTCTGTACAACGGCTGTCTTGAATAGAGCATCTGCCGTTGCTGCTGAATCTACTGTTGGTCCCGTGGCGGGAGTCGGAGTAAAGCCAGGAATCTGGCTGCAGGCACTAAGTACTAGAGCAAGAATCGAACCAAGAACGACAACTCTCTTTTTCATCATGCCCTCCTTCGGGCTACCCCGCACGCTTTATGAAAGGGTGAAGCGATGCGTGCGGGGCTACGATTGACTGACAACCTCCATGAACTGTGTTACCACGTCGCGTAACATGCGTTCGGGCAACGCACCAACCTGACGATGCACGATCTTTCCATTTGAGACGAATAACATGGTTGGGATGCCCTGAATACCATACTTCATCATCCATTCAGGGTTATCATCTGTGTTTACCTTTGCGATCAGAATCTTGCCCTCATATTCCTTTGCCAATTTGTCGAGGGTCGGAGCAACCATTTTGCATGGATTGCACCACGGCGCCCAAAAATCCACAATCACTGGGATGGAAGATTGCAGGACAGTCTTTTCGAAAGCAGCGTCAGTAACGTGAATAGGTTCATTTAACATGGTCATACACCTTTTGTTGATTTTGCCCCGAAAGGCAATCTATATAACATCAAATTGAATTTGTGCTCAATCGAAAAAAAAGTATATCATAGAAAACCCTCATGATATAATCCGCCCGACATGGCTGAATTCTTTGAAAAATGGAGGAGCGGGCTTGCCAAAACGAGCAAAACAGCATTTGGACAACTGGCTCAATTGCTCGGTGCAACCCAGATTACACATGAAACTTGGGAGGCTTTAGAAGCTCTGCTTATCCAGGCAGATTTAGGAATTGAGACTACAGCCGAAATTTTGGAATCACTTCGCCTCGTTGTGCGGGATCAAGGCTTGATATATTCCGAGGAGCTTTCAGAGGCACTCCGCGCGGAACTCCGTGCCAGGCTTGACCCTCCGCCAGTTCTCCGCTGGAAAGAGAAACCTTCTGTCATTATGGTGGTCGGCGTCAATGGTTCTGGTAAGACAACAACGATTGCAAAGCTTGGACAACGTTTTCAAGCTGAGGGAAAAACCCTGCTCTTTGGCGCAGCAGATACATTCCGTGCCGCGGCCGTGGATCAACTCCAGGTTTGGGGTGACCGGCTCAAGGCCGATGTGATCGCCGGCGCACCTGAATCGGACCCGGGCGCCGTGGCGTTCAACGCAGTCCAATCTGGCGCTGCACGTGGTATCGACCTGATTCTTATTGATACGGCTGGGCGTTTGCACACACGTTTTAACCTAATGGAAGAATTGAAGAAAGTCTTTCGTGTGATCGGAAAAGCCTTGCCTGGCGCACCACATGAGGTTTGGCTTGTTCTCGATGCCACCACTGGACAAAATGCTTTGCAACAGGCAAAGGCATTCAAAGAAGCCGTGGGCGTGACAGGTGTTATATTATCAAAACTTGATTCGTCTGCTCGCGGTGGTATGGCATTTGCCATTCAACGTGAACTTGGATTGCCCATTCTCTTCGCTGGTCTTGGCGAAAAGCCTGAAGATCTTATCCCCTTTGACCCGGATGCTTTTGTTGAAGGTATTCTGAGTCAGTAATTTTCTTTAATTGCTCAGAGCGCCGCACTGGTGCTCGCCCACGTCGCCGAGGACGGCAACTGAAGCATTGTAGACTTGGAGGAAAAATGCAAGACCTTGTGAATCGATTAAAGTCCGCTCAGGAATTGACTAATCAGTTACTGGTGCGTCTTTGACTTGGCGTCAAAGGAACTTAAACTTTCCGAACTTGAAAAAGAGATAGCCGCGCCCGATTTTTGGAGTAACCCTTCTCAGGCGCAACCCATCATGAAGCAGTACAACACCATCAAGGCCGAGGTGGAGTCATGGCGTGATTTTTCGCGGCATCTGCAAGACACACTTGAGCTTGCGCAGTTGGATGATGAAAGCCTACGTGCCGAACTGGAAACAGAAATTTCTGGTATCGAAACCGAACTTGAAAAGCGATCCTTCAAGGCGATGCTTTCAGGCCAGTATGATCACGACTCAGCTATCCTTGCCATTCATGCTGGTGCTGGCGGAACCGACTCTCAGGATTGGGCTGCAATGCTTGAACGCATGTATCTGCGCTGGGCGGAAGCACGGGGCTATGAAACAGAAATCCCTGACATCACGGCAGGTGAAGAGGCAGGAATTAAAAGTGTGACGATAGTTGTGAATGGTGAATATGCTTTTGGATATCTTCGCTCAGAGAAAGGTGTGCACCGTCTGGTGCGGCTTTCTCCCTTCGACGCGGCTCATCGCAGGCATACCTCTTTTGCCCTGGTTGAAGTACTTCCGCAAGTTGCCATGGATGAGGCTGAGATCGAAATCGACCCGGGTGATATCAAAATGGATGTTTATCGGTCTTCGGGAGCGGGTGGACAAAACGTCCAGAAAAATGCCACCGCGGTACGCCTCACTCATATTCCAACCGGGATCGTGGTGACCTGTCAGAATGAGCGTTCGCAGACACAGAACCGTGAGTTTGCGATGCGTATTTTGCGAGCGCGTCTATTGGAATTGAGACAAGCTGAAAAAGAGGAGGAACGGGCTGTCCTGCGCGGCGAATATACCAAAGCTGAATGGGGAAGCCAAATTCGTTCTTATGTGTTACATCCATATCAGATGGTCAAAGATCACCGGACTGAATACGAATCCGGAAATACACAAGCAGTCCTGGACGGCGATCTGGATGAATTCATGGAAGCCTATTTAAGAAATCCCGGCGGGTCATGATATGAAAAAGATATTTCAAGCTCTCTTCACGCGTGAGAATCTTCTTGCAATTCTTCTGTGTCTTATTTTGATTGCCCTGACTATCTTTACTGCTGACACATCGCCTACCTGGATATATCAGGGATTCTAAATGTCCATATCGCAGCTTTTCATTATTGCGGCAATTGCCTTCCTAGTTGGACAAATGAAAAATGGGCGGCCTTTGGCGCTGCTTGGGGTTAGTGCGTTCCTTATCTATTGGTTGCAACCAGTTCAAGAGAATGTAACATTGACATTTTGGCTTCCAACTGCAACGTTGGTTGTGACGATGTTAACCTGGTTGTTGACATCAACTCCGGATGTACGCGGCTGGAAACAGAATTTGCCTGCGCTAGCAGTTCTTTTGGGCGTGGTCGTTCTGCTGGATCTGAATCGCTATTTCAAGCTGGATCAGATTTTTATTACTGCGACACCAAGACCTCAATGGCTTGGTGTCCTTTTTTTCGTCTTGTGGGGGTTCGCGTTTTTGATCGCACGGTTTAGGCAATTTCCGACTGTTCTATTTGTCATTGCAGCGATTGGCTTGCTTATTCTGTTTATTTTGGTCAAAGTGCCTTCAGTGTTAAGCCTGATCATCGAAACTGTCTCAGCTTTTCGTGGGAAGGAAGCAGGCGGGTCAGTTTCACTTGCGTGGCTGGGGTTTTCGTACGTCTCATTTCGGTTATTACATACGATCCTTGATCGAAAAGCAGGACGTTTGCCATCTGTTCCACTTGCAGATTATGTCAATTATGTGATTTTCTTTCCTTCCTTTACAGCGGGTCCAATTGATCGGCTTGAGCGTTTCACCCGCGATTTGAATAATCCCGTAGAGCTTGATCGAGAAAGCTGGGTTGAAGCTGGCAGGCGTTTCTTTTTAGGAGCCTTCAAGAAATTTGTGATAGCTGACGCTCTGGCCTGGATTGCATTGAATGACGTGTTTGCTCAGCAAATCAATTCTTCGGCATGGATGTGGCTTCTTTTATACAGCTATTCCTTGCGGATCTATTTTGATTTTAGTGGTTACACAGACATTGCGATTGGGTTGGGAAGGTTGCTCGGCATCCAACTACCTGAAAATTTTGCTTCGCCTTATTTGAAACCAAATCTGACCCAGTTTTGGAATTCATGGCATATGACACTAACACAATGGTTTCGAAGTTATTTTTTCAACCCATTGACCCGCGCCATGCGTTCCAGTAACCAATCCATGTCACCTTATTTGATGATCTTGGTTGCACAAACCAGCACAATGGTCTTGATCGGCTTATGGCATGGAGTGACCGTTGGTTTTGTGCTTTGGGGGTTGTGGCATGGCGCAGGGCTTTTTATTCAAAATCGCTGGAGCGATTATATAAAGGATCATACTCCTGTATGGGGCAGGACGCTTACGGGTGAGAGGATTCTCCGTTATGCCGGTATTTTTTTGACGTTTAATTTTGTGTCCTTGGGTTGGCTCTTCTTCACTCTCTCTACTCCTGCGAAAGTATGGAGTGTGATCGCAGTTTTGTTTGGTGTTTCATGAATACACAAATCAGCCCTCTGCGAGTTCTGGTTAAGGCGTTGTGCCTATTTGTAGTAATCAATATTCTTTATGCCTTAAGCAATCCACAAGTTTCCAGAGTCTCCGGATATAACGTTATATTTCCAGGCAGGACGCGGCTCCCTTTTGGAGTTACCAGCGATCCTTACACCGTCACTGTAGATAATGTGGATACGATGTTTGCTTCTCACACAATTTCGGCAGGCAAAACATCAGAAGAATTTCGAGTTGCATTGATAGGCGATTCATCTGTTTGGGGGGAAACCCTTGGGGCGTATGAAGTGATTTCTGAGCAATGGAATAAACTGAACATGCGGTGCGGGGATAAAACGATCAAAGTTTATGATTTGGGTTATCCACATCCCTCTGTCATCAAAGATCTGGTCATTTTGGATAAAATCGTTGAATATGACCCTGATCTCATTATATGGTTTGTCACGCTCAACACATTGATCTCTCAACGGGTAAATCCATTCCTGGCAGCAAATCCTGAACGACTGGGTAAGGTGTTGACTGCTTATGATATTTCCTTTAAGCAAGGTCGAAAATTGGTTGAAAAAGAACCTGATTTTTATGAAAAGACCTTAATTGGCCAAAGATCAAACCTGGCTCGCCAGATCAAACTTCAAATGCTTGGCATTATATGGACAGCAACCCGCGCTGATACGAACACTTTGGCGGAAGATCATTTGCCCAATCAAAGAATAAATGACGATTCTCGTTATCATGGAATGCAACCCCCTGACGATATAACTAATATACTGCTTTTCAGTGCTATCACAGCAGGGCAAAGCATAGCTGGTTCTGTCCCGGTTCTGATTGTGAATGAGCCAATATTTATTACGAGTGAAGCAAATGACGTAGTGCGTTACAATTTGACTTATCCCCGTTGGGTATATGACCAATATCGCGAGGCCATTGCAAGTCAGGCGCAAAATGCTCATTGGAATTACCTTGATTTGTGGAACGCTATCCCGCCTGAATACTTTTCTGACGCCGGTTTGCATCTTTCTGCGGTGGGTGAGCGTTTGCTCATTGAACAGATCAACCCCACTCTGCAGTCAATTGGATGTAATTGAAAATTATTAAATCTATTCAAGGAAATTTCTGTGACGGACATGCTTATTTCTGAAATTGAAAAATATATTGCTACTCAAATTCTCAAACAACCCGACCGCAAGATTGCCGGGGATGAATCATTGATTTCGAGTGGCCTGATCGATTCATTTAGCTTAATGGATCTTGCCTTGTTTGTCGAAGATACCTTTGGCGTACGTATTGAAGACACGGAATTGAATGCAAATACGTTTGACAATTTGACTCAACTGGCATCACTGATTGACTCGCGCAAGGCATGACGACTTTCCCTGAACGTCTCAAAGCGCTTCATTCCCGGACACCAGACCGGGTTGCCCTTACTTTACAGTTTTCGGGCCTTGACGACCTCCCGTTGACCTATGATCAGCTTGTGCATGGAGCTAGTACATATGAACGGACGTTGGAACATGAAGGCATCCAGCCGGGCGAGGTGGTCGTCCTGATCCTTCAACATGGAGAGAACCTGGTTTACGCCTTCTGGGGAGCGATTCTGCATGGGGCAATCCCATCCATTATGCCCTTTCTGACAGAGAAATTATCCCCCGAGCGTTATAAGGCTGATTTGTCTGCCCTTATCTCGGTAACAAAACCTGCTGCGATTGTCACCTATCCAGAATTTGAAGGAGAAGTCCGCGCCGCGTTGCAAGAGGGAGATTCGGTTCGCTCAGTCATCGTGGCAGATCATATTAAATCTCAGGCTGATATTGATTTCGCTTCATTAAAAGGCTTTCAGCGGAAATCAGAAGATATCGTTTTGTTACAGCACTCTTCCGGAACGACAGGTCTGCAAAAAGGTGTAGCCCTTTCCCATCAAGCCGTTTTTAATCAGCTTGACTCGTACGGCAATTCTTTAGCAATCACCGAAAATGATGTGATCGTTTCGTGGCTGCCGCTATATCATGATATGGGCTTAATCGCTGGATTCCTCATGGCCATCCTTTCAGGAACCCCTTTGGTGATTATGTCACCTTTTGACTGGGTGCGAGCACCTTACAGGTTGTTACAATCCATTTCGAAATATCATGGGACGCTGATATGGTTCCCTAATTTCGCTTACAACTTTTGCGCGCAAAAGATTAGAGATCGCCATATCGAAGGTGTAGATTTATCTTCGCTGCGTGCAGTGATCAATTGTTCTGAACCCGTCCGTTGGGAAAGCCATGTCGCTTTTTATGAGCGTTTCAAAAATCATGGCCTGAAATTGGAAATGTTACAAACCTCCTATGCGATGGCAGAAAATGTTTTCGGAGTAACTCAAAGTAAATTGGGGAGCGTACCCGTTGTCCATGAGATTGATCGAGAGTCGTTCATGGTTGAGCGCATAGCGAAGTATCCATTTGATGGTCGTCCTTCCATGAAGATGATGTCATCAGGTCAGCCACTGGAAAATGTCAAAGTGAAGGTCGTAGATGAAGGTGGAAATGATTTGCCTGAGCGAGTTATTGGTGAACTTGTAATCCAAAGTGATTGTATGTTGACGGGTTATTTCAATCGCCCCGATCTCACAGAAAAAGCATTCCGCGATGGATGGTATTTGACGGGTGACTATGGATATATTTCAAATGGGGAAATCTTTGTCTCTGGCCGTAAAAAGGATATGATCATCGTGGGAGGCAAAAATATTTATCCTCAGGATTTGGAAGCCCTGACTTATGAAGTGGCCGGTGTTCATGCTGGCCGGTCTGTGGCGTTCGGAATGTTTGATGAAACGCAGGGTACAGAAGATGTTGTGGTAATTGCCGAAGTCGACTCTGAAGACGTAGAAGAACAACAGAAAATTGCAGATATCATTCGCCTGCACGTGACCAAGAATTCCGCAATTGCCCTGAGGTATGTAAAGGTTGTAGGACCGAAATGGATTTTGAAAACGTCGAGCGGCAAGACAGCTCGTTCCGCGAATAAGGAAAAATTTTTACTAGGGTTGCAGGAAGAAAGAGTGAGCTAGGAAATTGTGCCGGAGATGTTTCTCAGACAATGAAAATAAAAAGAGCGACTCACTAAATGAGCCGCTCTTTTGCTGTGTTTGTGAACTTACCCACCAGTGGGGAGGCGTTTCTTCATTGTTCGTTCGAGCAAATCTTCCTGCTCTTGTGAAATGTTAGATTTTGAACGCTTGACCTTAAAAGCCCTTTCCGCATTCGCTTTATTGAGAGCTTCCTGCCAGGCGATTTGCATCACGGTCAACTCTGCCTCTTTTTCCTCTTCCTGCGAGACAACTTCTACAGTTTCCTTTTTAGGTCCGCGTTTGCTGCTCTTCTTGATTTCTTTCTTCGCAGGCTTAAATTCTTCAATTTCAGGTTCAAGAGCCTTCATGCTCAACTTGATCTGTTTCTTTTTTCGGTTTACATCCAGAACTTTGGCCTCTACTTCATCACCCTCTTTCACGATTTCATTAGGTGTCTTCACGTAGCCATGCGCCAGTTCGCTTACGTGGACCATACCTGGGCGTTCAGCACCAATGTCAACAAATGCGCCGTAAGGCTCGAGGCGAACCACTTTCCCTTTGACGACCATATCAGGCTCGATCTCTTTCCATTCGAGTGCAAGTGGTTCGATCATGGTAAGTTCAATACGGTCTTTTTTCACGCGGCGAACCCAAACATCGATTGTTTGCCCTTCTTTCACCACATCTTCCACTTTGTTCACAGGATCTTTACTTAATTGAGAAATGTGAATCACTCCAGGAATGTTTTGGCCCAAATCAACCAATGCTCCCGCCAAAGTCGTTTTTAATACCTTGCCACTTAATTTTGTTTTTGGTTCAAGCGTCGTGGTCGACGCGATATCAGGTGTTGTCATAATTTTGCTCCTACAAAGTTGTCATAATGCCAAGAATTGATTATACCTGTTTGACAACCTTGAGTCAATGTGAAATATGTTTCAATGAGAATTGATTGACTTATTGTAAGTTTGTTTAGTCTTCCCGTTCTCACTCTTGTAGATGTGTCAAGAAATTGCATTCGTACACATCTAAATATATGAAAATACAATAAAGACTTGACTTGTATACATGTAATGATGTATATTTGCAGAATTCCTGTAGGTTTCGGAAAAATAATAAGAAAAATATGTACAATTTCGACAAAATTGATATAAAAATTGTCAATCTCCTACTCGACGACGGTCGTATGCCCGCTTCGGAGATTGCACGTCGCATGGGAGATATTTCTGAGCGCGCCGTCCGTTATCGTATTGATAGGATGGTGACTGAAGGAGTAGTCCAAATCAGTGCAGTGGCAAGGCCGCAAGCTTTCGGCTTAACGACGATCGCAGATATTTGGATGGAAGTTGAATCTGATCGTATCCTTGAAGTCGCAAAGAAAATGGCAGAGTTTGATAATGTGAGTTATGTCGCTTGTGGAATCGGTGAATCAGATGTAAGTATTCAGATCGTTGCGAAAGACACAGCAGAGATTTATCAGTTTGTCACTGAAGTGGTTCGGAAAGTGCCAGGTGTCCGTAAGACAACAACTTCCATTGTGCCGTTGATCATCAAGGATGTGTATCAGTGGCGAATCCCGGAACGAATCGTGCGCGAAATTTCAGAAAAAGAAGTTCCTGCAACAACAGACTAATTCATTTGGAGGAAATTCATGTTTGGACCAAAGACGCTTGCGCTGCAAAAACGTGCCCAGGAAATTATGCCGCTGGGCGTAAATTCCAATTTTCGATTCTGGGGAGATGGTATCACACCCTATGTTGAAAAGGCAAAAGGCGCATATCTTTGGGACGTGGATGGAAAAAAATATATCGACTATCGTATGGCGTTTGGGCCGATTATTTTGGGGCACTCCTATGATGAGGTCGATCAAAAGGTCATCGAGGAAATTCAACGAGGACTTCTTTTCGCGATGACCGGTGAACTCGAAGTTGCTGTGGTCGAGATGATGGTTGAGATGGCTCCGGCCGTGGAAATGGTCCGCCTTGCGTGTTCGGGAACCGAGGCAACCATGCATGCGATCCGGGTAGCCCGTGCCTACACAGGTCGTGATTTGATTTTGAAGTTTGAAGGAAACTATCATGGCTTCCATGATCACACGTTGTGGTCGACCTATGCGCCTGTGGAGGCCTATGGGAATCGCCGCAGTCCAATCCCTGTGCCGGGATCGTCGGGTATTCCGAAGGCCATGCGTGAATTTATCATAACGCTTCCATTCAATGATTTTGAGGGATTTGAACGGGTCATGCGCTCGTATGGGGAGCAGATCGCGGCGGTGATCTCCGAGCCGTGCCAGGGAAATTGCGCGGCGATCAATCCACAGGATGGATTTCTTGAACTCATTCGCCAGAAGACCGAGGAATATGGATGCATTTTTATTCTGGATGAAGTAAAGACCGGCTTTCGTATTGCGAACGGAGGCGCGCAGGAATATTATCGAATCAAACCGGACCTCGCGACGTACGCCAAAGCTCTGGGCAATGGCTACCCTGTCGCGGCGTTCGGCGGCAAAAAAGAAATTATGTCTATTATTGGACATGGAGTCGCGCAAGGCGGAACGTATACGAACAACAAGCCGGGCGTGGCAGGCGCGTATGCAACATTAAGCCTGCTGAAATCGAAACCTATTCTCAAAACAATCGAGCAACGTGGCCAGCGACTGATGGACGGTTTGAAGGAAATCTTCGAGGAGAACGATATTCCTGCTGTATTTACTGGGTATCCGGCCATGTTTTCTTTCTCTCTCGGTGTAGATTCAGTAACCTGTCAGCGCGACTGGGCGGAGAGTGATCGTGACATGTATCTTCGTCTCGTTGAGAAAGCCATTGAGCGTGGTGTGATGCCTGATCATGATGCGCGCGAACCATGGTTCCTGTGTTATGAACATTCAGACACAGATATTGATGAAACATTAAATGTGTATGCGGAAATTGTGAAGGAAGTAAAGATGTAGATATGCTGACAGGTACAAGAAAGTGATATGTACTTGTTTCTTTTCTACTTGAATATGGAGACAATATGACGCCCCTGACAGCAAAAGAAATTGTTGACCTCAACAAGGAATACACTTTTTACTCATGGTCCAATCAGGGACAGGTGAATCCGATTCCTATGGTAAAGGCGGAGGGGGCCTATTTCTGGGATGCAGATGGAAAACGTTATCTCGATTTTGCCTCTCAGTTGGTAAATACGAATGTCGGGCATCAGCACCCAAAAGTCGTAAAAGCCATTCAAGATCAAGCTGCACAGTTGACATTTGCCAGCCCGAGTATGGCAACGGAGCCGCGCGGATTGCTGGGAAAGAAACTCGCGGAAATCACGCCTGGAGATTTGAAGAAGACATTTTTTACACTTGGCGGGTCGGAGGCGAATGAGAATGCCATCAAGATTGCGCGTTTCTATACCGGACGGCACAAAATCCTTGCGCGCTATCGCTCCTACCATGGCGCGACTCATGGTGCCATGGCATTGACGGGAGATTATCGCCGCTTACCAGCGGAG
>Ga0114129_10006483_pt1 | contig 16601 bp, 15 predicted proteins | sample RhiMetdeltSRZDD1_FD_80071 | JGI IMG/M metagenome (GOLD analysis project Ga0114129, IMG submission 80071) | Populus rhizosphere microbial communities from Tennessee, USA - Rhizosphere MetaG P. deltoides SRZDD1 (version 2) (version 2) | ecosystem: Host-associated > Plants > Roots > Rhizosphere >... | reverse complement strand
GTCGTTTCTCTGCGGCGTCGCGCCGAACCTCGGCTCGCTCATCGCGTTTCGCATCCTGCAGGGCGCGACGGGCGGCGCGCTGCAGCCGCTCTCGCAGGCGGTGCTCCTCGAGTCGTTCGAGCCGCACGAGCGCGGCAAGGCGATGGGCTTCTGGGGCCTCGGCATCGTCGTCGCGCCGATCATCGGGCCGGTCGTCGGCGGCTGGCTGACCGACAGCTACAGCTGGCGCTGGGTGTTCTACATCAACCTGCCGGTCGGCATCGCGTCGATCATCATGACGAAGCTGTTCATCTTCGATCCGCCATACCTGCGCCGCGAGGTGGAGAAGGTCGACTACTGGGGCATCGGCATGCTCGTCGTCGGCATCGGCGCGCTGCAGTACGTGCTCGACCGGGGGCAGGAAGTCGACTGGTTCGCGAACCAGTCGATCCTGATCCTGTCGATCGTGTCCGGGGCGACGCTGGTCGCCCTCGTGTATCACGAGCTGACGACCGAGCATCCAATCATCGACCTGCGCGTGTTCAAGGAGCGCAGCTACGCGACGGGCGTGTTCCTGATGACGATGCTCGGCTTCGTGCTGTACGGAAGCCTGGTGCTCCTGCCGGTGATGCTGCAGACGCTGCTCGGCTATCCGGCGCTGCAGGCGGGCATCGCGATGGCGCCGCGCGGCATGGGGTCGCTCATCATGATGCCGATCGTCGGGATGCTCACCAGCAAGGTTGACGTCCGCAAGCTGCTCGCCCTTGGCTTCATGGTCGCTGGCCTGACGCTGATCTGGCTCGGCTCGCTCAACCTGAACGCCGGCTACTGGGACATCTTCTGGCCGCAGGCGCTGCAGGGCACCGGCATGGCGTTGACGTTCGTGCCGCTCACGACGGCGACGATGCAGGCCATTGCGCCGCAGCGGATGGGCAACGCGACGAGCCTCTTCAACCTCATGAGGAATATCGGCGGCAGCGTCGGCATCGCGGTGACCGGGACGCTGCTGACGCGGCAGCGGCAGGCGATCGGCGCGGTGCTGGGCGAACGGATCACGGTGTACGACCCGCAGACGCAGTCGCTGCTCGCGCAAATGAAGGCGGCGTTCATGGCGAGGGGCGTGGATGCGGTGACGGCGACCGAGCGCGCGTATGCCGCGCTGCACGGAATGCTGCTGCAGCAGGCCTCGATGGTGTCGTTCGTGTGGCTGTTCCGATTGCTCGGCGGGATCTTCCTGATGCTGCTGCCGTTGATCCTGATCATGCGGCGGCCGAAGGGCCGCATGGCGCCGGGGGCGGCGCACTAGGTCCGGCTAAAGAGGGACTCCACCGGATCACGGGTGGAATCCGCCTTCAGGCGGATGACGGGCGGTTCCGGTCTGGTTGCGAGCGGAACCGCGCTGTACCCCCAGTGCGCCAGCGATCGCTGGAAGACCGCGGTACCCGACGCGAGCCCCTGCAGCTTCACGACGAGCCGCGCGAGGATGTAGCACTGCGAGGCGGCAAAGCCCGCCCACATCGAGGCGCCCGACCCGCCGGCGCCGGGCGCCACGGCCGCCCAGATTGCGACAACCGCCACGAAGACCGCCGCGTTCAGGGCATACACGCCCGCGACGCGTCCGGGGTGGCGGACGATGAATCGGACCGCGGCGATCAGCGCACCGGTCATGCTGCGCCGATCCTCGACGACGGCGCGGATCTTCGCGTAATCGAACACGACGGCGGTCAACGCCAGCAGGGCGGCGAAGATGGCGTACATCAGCAGGCGCCAGGAGAACACGGTCTGTTCGACGGCAACGTCGCGGGTCATGTTCACGTACCACCGGGCGAACAGCCACTCGTGCACGTAGGCGAAGAGGAACCAGTAGACGGCGGCGGCCACGATGCCGAGGCGCAGGAAGCGGAAGAAGAACGTCCCCGACGCGGCAAAGAAGCCATGCGACCCGACGCGGCGTCCGCGCGCGTAGCGGTCGATGATGCCCCCCGAGATGAACAGCCACACTGCGAGGTAGACGCCAAGCGCCGACGCAACCGGCGTGATCGGCGTCCGCCGATCGAGCAGCCCGCTCACGCTGTCGAGCGTCGTCGCGAAGCCGATGACCGACGGGGTGAAGGTCGTTCCGATGCCGCTCGCCTGCGACGTGAACTCCTGCCACCAGTCGTAGTTCACGCCGTCAGCGGCCTCGTTGGCCGCCAGGCTCGACCCCAGATGGTCCCGCAGCGCGCCGCGCAGCGTGAGCGCGAGCGGCAGCGCGGCGAGCAGCGTGACCAGAAACACGCCCGCGATCAGCGCGGGCGCCGAGACGACGCGCCGCCAGCCGTCAAACCAGGGACGCATAGGTGATCAGGAGGTCCTGGAGCCAGGTCATCCACTTGAGGCTCCACTTGAGGCTGGCCTCGCCGGCGCGCGAGTCGAGCGTCCGGCTGTTGTTCGTGTAGTTCACGTCGAGCATCAGGACGTGGTTCGGGTCGACCGCCACCGATCGCGCGCGGACCTTGCTGTCGTACCTGTAGATGATGCGCCGCTCGACGCCGTCCCACCGCTCGCTCTTCTTCGATCCGTCGTTGAACGTCGTGACGACGTCCACCGGAAAGATCGCCTCGCCGAACCTGCGCGCAACGACGGTCGTCCGGAACTTGTCCTTGCCTGCGGGCGTGCTCGTGAACTGCTGCAGCCCGTAATCAAACGTGTTCGAGCCTCGATAGACCTGGTCGAAAAACGGTGTCATGTCGCGCCCTGCGGTCTCGGCGATCGCCTGGAAAAAATCAACGGGCTGCGGATGGCGGAACGTCCACCGGTCGAAGTACGTAGACATCGCGCGCTGCAGCGTGGGCCAGCCAAGCCAGTTCTCCAGGGTGTGCAGCCAGAGCGCGGTCTTGAAGTACGTGATGTTGCCGCCGGTCGACGGCCAGTACCGGAACGAGGGCGTCGCCTCGGCGTCGGACTCGGCCTGCGCGCGATACCCCGCGAGCCCCTCGTCCCACTCGCGCTTGACGCGGATGTCGTCGAACACCCACGGGATGAACCCGCCGAAGTAGCGGCGCGTCAGATAGTTGCTGGAGCCGAACGCCACCTCGTCGGTGCGCGACTCGGAAAACTGGTTGATCCCTTCGTCCATCCAGGCGTTCTCGAACTCGTTGCTGCCGACCAGGCCGTACCACCACTGATGGCCGGCCTCGTGGATGGTGACCTCTTCGACGTCGATCTCGCGCCGCGGCGCGAGCCAGCGCGTGCCCGCGGTGAACAGCGTCGGATATTCCATGCCGCCGCTCCCGCTTTGAAACGCCGGATCGACGATTGTGACGTTGCCGTAGGGATAGGGGCCGAACCACTCGCCGTAGTACTTCAGCGTCGCGGCGGCCGCATCGAAGTGCCGATCCTCCTGGCCGGCGTGATTGGGCCGGAGGAGCAGGCGCATCTCCACGCGCGGCAGCGTCGGATGCGTGAACGTGCGCGTCCGCACGAGGAAGTCGGGGCTCGTCACCCACGCGAAATCGTGAATGTCTTCGCCGTGATAGCGGTGGACGGCGGTTCCGTTCGGCCCGTCGGTGACGCTGACTTCGCGCCCCGACGCGCCGACGACGTAGCCTCGAGGGACCGTCATCCGCACGTCGTATACGCCGTAGTCGGAATAGAACTCCGTTCCCGAGTGGAACTGGTGCGTGTTCCACCCGGCGTCTTCGAGCACGCCGAGCTTGGGAAACCACTGGCCGAAGAAGTAATAGTCGTCGATGTAGCCGGTGCGCGCGAATGGCCGCGGAATCTTCGCGCTCCATTCGACCTCGATGTCGATCATCTCGTTCGGCGCGACCGGGCGGACGAGCGGGACGCTCACGACGGTCATGTCCGCCGTGTTGCCGTCGTCCGGCGCGATATAGCGAAGGCGGTCCGTGAGCGCGTACAGCTTGTCCTGGCTGACCCGAATCGCGCGGATGTCGGACCACCCCCACGCGTCGTCGCGCGGGCGGTTGGTGTTGCCACCGAGCCGCCGCTCGCGCAGCCATGTGGATTCCGCGTTGCGCCAGGCGTTCCAGTAGAGATGGAACTGCACCTCGCTCGCCGGGTTCGCGCTGATATTGCGCCAGCGAATACGTTCCTGTCCGTGCAGCGAGCGGTCGGCCGGCTCGAGCCGCACGTCGATGTCGTAGCTGGCGTTGCGTGGCGAGCGCGCGCCGGGCAGCGGCTGATCGAACTTCTGGGATCCGTGCGCGTCGGCCGTGATCCCAATCGTGATGAGGGCGGCAAAAAGCCCGCGCAACGTGCGCACGCGCGAATGTTACATTAGGGAGCTTCAGGCGGACCTGAAGGTCCGCCTCTACGTACGCATATGATCATTCGCGTAATGCAGGTGGGGTTGGGACCGATCGGAGCGGCCGTCACGCGCCAGCTCGCGGCGCGCAAAGGCTTCCGCATCGTCGCGGCCGTCGATATCGATCCGAACAAGATCGGCCGCGACATGGGTGACGTGACCGAGCTCGGCCGATCGCTGCGCGTGAAGGTGAGCGGCGATCTCCGCAAGGCCGCGAAGGCCAGCAAGCCGGACGTGGCGGTGCTCTGCACCTCGTCGTCGCTCGAGCGCGTCATGCCGCAGATCGAGCAGCTGCTGAAGCTGCGCCTGCCGGTCGTCTCGACGACCGAGGAGCTGGCGTATCCGGCGGCGCGCAACCGACGTCTCGCGAAGAAGCTCGACGCGATGGCCCGGAAGGCGAAGGTCGCGGTGCTCGGCACCGGCGTGAATCCCGGGTTCACGATGGACGCGCTGCCGATTGCGCTGACGGCGGTGTGCGAGCAGGTGAACCGCATCGAGGTGCGGCGCGTGCAGGACGCGCGCATCCGCAGGCTGCCGTTCCAGCAGAAGATCGGCGCCGGACTGACGCGCGAGCAGTTCGAACAGCAGGTCGCGGCCGGTTCGGTGCGCCACGTCGGCTTCCCGGAATCCATCCAGATGATTGGCGACGCGATGGGATGGAGGCTGACGCGCATCACCGACGAGGTGCGCCCGTGGATCGCCGAGGAGGAAGTGTTCAGCGAACTGCTGGCCGTCGATCCCGGCTACGTCGCAGGCCTCAGCCAGGAAGGAGTCGGCTACGTCGGTGACGAGGCGAAAATCCTGCTGCAGCTCGACGCGTATCTCGGCGCGCCGGAATCGTTCGATTCGGTGCTGATCGACGGCTCCCCGCGCATCTATTCGAAGGTGCAGGGCGGCATCCACGGCGACATCGCGACGGCCTCGATGACGGTCAACTCGATTCCCCACGTCATCGCGGCTGCCCCCGGCCTGCGGACGATGCGGGACATGCCGCTTCCCTCGTTCTTCGCCTCGCGGTAGCCGCGCACGGGGGCCAGCACCCTGTGCGCTCCGTGCACGAAATCGTGCACTCTCCGCACACTTCTGGCGTGCGATCGGTCCAAAGCGGCCTAAAATCGTGGGAATCCTTTCCCCAAGCCCGGCACGTTCCCTGCTCGGCCTCCGCCTGAGGTTACGCCGGGGGCAAACACCGGCCGCGCACAAGGAACACGATGCAGATTCTCATTGCGGACGACGACCCCATCAGCAGACGTCTCGCCATGCACGCGCTCGCCGGCTGCGGCGCGGAGGTCGCGACTGCCGAGGACGGCCATGCCGCCTGGGCGCAGATCCAGGGACGCACCCAGTCGACGGTGCTCGTCCTCGATCGCATGATGCCGGGCATCGACGGCGTGGACCTCTGTCGCGGCGCGCGGCTGCTGCCGGCGTTTCCGCCGCTCTACATCCTGATGGTGACCAGCGCATCGGAGACCTCCGACATCACCGCCGGACTCGACGCGGGCGCCGACGACTACGTCGTCAAGCCGTTCAAGGCCGCGGAGCTGAAGGCGCGCGCACAGGTCGGCATGCGCATGGTGGCGTTGCAGGAGAGCATGGCGCGCCGGCTCGCGGAGCTCGAACAGGCGCTCGCGAACGTGAAGCAGCTGCGCGGGCTGCTGCCGATGTGTTCCTACTGCAAGAAGATTCGCGTCGACGACAAGTACTGGCAGCAGCTCGAAGGCTATCTCTCCGACCATTCAGAGGCGGAGTTCAGCCACGGTATCTGCCCGGAGTGCTTCCCGTCGGTCCTCGACGGCATCCGCAACGATCAGGTGTAGCTGGCAGCCCGCAGCGGGCAGCTGGCGGGAATGATCGTTACTGCCGGCTGCCGGCTGTCTGCTGCCCGCTGTACGCCACCCGCCAGATCTTGTTCCCGCCGTCATCCGACACGAGCAGGCTCCCGTCGGTCAGCGTGATGACGCCGACCGGTCTTCCCCACACCTCCTTGTTCGCCGGCGCAATCATCCAGCCGGTGAGGAAATCCTTCGGCGCGCCCGACGGCCTTCCGTTCTGGAACGGCACGTACACCACCTTGTAGCCGGCGCGCTGCGAGCGGTTCCACGTACCGTGGAGCGTGATGAACGCGCCGCCGCGGTAGTCGGCCGGGAACTGCGTGCCGGTGTAGAACGTGAAGTCGAGCGGCGAGTTGTGCGCTGGCAGCGCGACGTCCGGCGTGAGGGTCTTCTGCACCAGCTCGGAATGCTGGCCGTTGTGACGCGGCTCGGGATGCGGACCGAAGTACGCCCATGGCCACCCGTAGAAGCCGCCCTGCTGGACGTGCGTGAAGTAATCGGGCGGCAGATTGTCGCCGAGCCCGTCGCGCTCGATGACGGTCGCCCAGAGCGTGTCGCTGTTGGGATACCAGTGGATGCTCGACGGGTTGCGCGTGCCGGCCGCATAGATCTCATGGCCGGTGCCGTCGGGGTTGTAGCGGTTGATCGCGGCGCGCTCCTCGGGATCGGGCGTGATGTTCGAGGATGAGCCGACGCTGACGTACATCTTCTGCCCGGCGCGGTCGAACACGATGGCGCGCGTCCAGTGGTTGCCGCCACCCGGCACCTTTGCCACCTCCTGTCCCGCCCCGACCGTGAGCGCCTTCGCGTCGTACGGGTAGCGCTTCACCGAATTGGTCTCCGCGACGTACAGGTAGTTGCGCCAGAACGCGAGCCCATACGGGCGACTGAGTCCCGCGATCAACGCCTTCCTGTCAGCGCCGTTTCCCCCGGCGAAGACGTACACCGTGCCGGCGCCGCTGTCGGAGAGCAGAATCTCGCCGCCCGGCGCGAGGAGCATGAAACGCGGCGCGTCGAAGCCGGCCGCCCACGTCTGCACCGTGAATCCCGGCGGCACCTGCAGGCGTGCGCCAGCCGGCGCGTCAATCACTCGCGGCGCGTTGTTCGCGGACTCGGTTGCGAAGGGCGGCGGGAGTTGTGGCGCCTGCTGTGCAGCCACGAGCACGCCAGCGACGATGACGAGCGGTGCGATGAGCGAGCGCATGTGACTTCTCCTGCTCAGGAGTAGGCCGGGTCCTCTGAGACCCGGCAGATCTATGAGAGCGGAATCCGAACGATAAACATACCCGCAATCAGACCGGCGATCGAGAGGAGGACGGACGACCCGGCGTAAATGGCGGCCGCCATCCAGTCGTGACGCTCCCACATCAGCGTTGTGTCGAGCGCGAAGGCCGAGAACGTCGTGAAGCCGCCGAGCACGCCGGTCGTCAGGAACAGCCGCTCGGCCGCCGTCGTCGTTTCACCTCGGTAAGCGAACCATGCGGCGAACATGCCCATCACCATCGATCCGACGATGTTCACGATCAGGGTGCCTGCCGGGTAATTGGGCCCGACGACGTTCATCGCCGCGCGATTCACCCAGTGGCGCGCGGCCGCGCCAAGCCCGCCGCCGAGGAACACGAGTACGTACCCGTATGCAGTATGCATTCGTTCAGAAGATGATATCCGGGCGCATGTCTTCGGCCCTCACGATGAGGGGGCAGTCGTGGGGTTGCCGTGAACGAAACCGCCGCGGAGGTGTAGCGCGGGCTCTGGCTGAACGCAGCTCCGACGACCTACACGCCGCCACGCTTCTGCAGCTGTGCGGCGTTCTGCGCGGCTTCGTCGCGATGCTGCGCTTCCTCGATCATCGCGCGCTGCTGACGCGCAATCAGGCGGGCTTTCCCTTCCTCGCTTCCGGGTCCGGCGGTAATGCGGGCGATGCTCTCCCGCCGCAGCGTCACCGAGAGGTCGTAGCACCGCTGCGCCAGCTCGAAGGCCGCCGCGCCCGACGTCCACTGCCGGCGCTCGGCGCGGACCGAACCGAGCAGGAACGCCGCCTCGCACTGGCCCGCATCGAGCGTCAGCGCATCCTGCAGCTCCGCCTCGCTTTCGTCGAGCCGGTGGTCGTGCCATTCGATCATCCCGGAGAGCACCAGCACCGACGCGTTGTGCATCAGTCCCTTGGCCTTGTCCGTGTCGGCACGCGCCTCGTCGATGCGCGCCAGGTGATATTCGTTCCATGCGCGCCAGTAGTACGCCTCGCCCGTGAACCAGCTTCCCAGGTCGAGGACGCGCGTGGCGGTCGCGATCGCGTCGTCATAGCGGGAGAGGTGGGACAGTGTGACCACGCGCCCGAGCAGCGCATCGCGATGCGTCGGCACGAGCACCAGCGCGGCATCGTAGGCCTCGAGCGCGTCGGTCCACTCTTCACGATCGCGTCGCAGCTCCGCGAGGCTCGCGAGGATGGCCGGCGATTCCGGAAATGCCGCTCGCGCCGCCGTGAAGCGCCGGAGCGCTTCGTCCTGATCGGGCTGCTGCGGGATATCGACCGCGTATCGCCCGAGCGCGAACTCCACGTCCGCGAACTCCGGCACGGCGCCACGGACCGCCGCCAGGTGCGGTGCCTGCCCTGAGCCGCAGACGCCGGCGCGATACTCGATGAGCGGCACGTCGTGGAATCGCTGCACCGCCTCGGCAATCGTGACGTTCCGGTCTTGAACCACGTACTGACAGACGAGCGAGAGCTCGAGATAGCTGCGGAGCAACGGCGAGCCAGCGCCGGTCGTCAGGTCCGTGCGCCAGCCGGCCACCTTGCCCGCCGACGCGCGGTTCTTGAGCGTGTCGAGCAGGATGACGTCGCGGTCGTCTGCCAGCGGATCGATACGCAGGGCGTCGACGATGGCGAGGTAGTCGGACCAGTCAGCGCCGGACGGCGTCGAGGTACGCGCGCGTTCGAGCCAGGGCGCGAAGGGAAGCCCGAGCTCCTTCGCCCGTGCGGCGAGCAGTACGGCCGTCTCGAATGTCCGGACGAGATCCGAGGCGGCAACAGCGGCGTCGTACGCCTGCTGCAGGCACCGGTAACAGCCGCGCTCGACGAGTTGATCAATCGCTCGAGCCCGCGATGCGCCGGTGTCCGGCGCCGGAACCGTGCTGATGACGGGCGCCCGTTCCGCGCACCCGGCGAGCGCGAGCGTGAGGAGCAGGGCTGCGGCGCGCACGGAACAGATTAAACTACACCAGTGATTCCTCAGGAAAGCCTCAGCCAGGTGCGCCGAACCCTCCTGGAGCTCCACAAGGCTTTGATCGAACGCGAGCGCGCCGCCTACGAAAAAGGGCACGGCGCCGTCACGCCCGGCGAGATGCTGCAGCTGCTGATTCGCGACGCGGCGTTTTTGTGGCTCCACCCGATCTCGGAATTGATCGTCCGCGTCGACGAGCTCATCAGCAACGCCAACGATCGCCGCCGTCCGACGCCCGCGCGTCCGGCGATGACGCCGGATCAAGTCAGCGCGGAAGCGCAGATCCTGCTGGTGGAGACGCGCGAGCTGCTCACCGCCGGCGACGCGCCCGGCGGCTTCCGCCAGCGCTACGATGCGGTACTGAAGGCCGACCCGGCCATCGTGGCGATGCATCGCGCGGTGATGAGCGCGCTCCCCTCGTCCATCCGGACGACGACGCATTAGTGTCGCGCGCCTCCGCGCGCCAGACACCTTTGTGGGATCGGAATCGTCACGCAGCCGCCCTTTCGCACCAAGATGTGGCCCGCCTCCTTCAACTCTCCACAAAGCTGTGTGATTCGCGGCCGGTGACCGCCGGCCCGCACGCGCCCCGCCGCACGGATCGCTGAAAACGTTCAGCAAATCAGCGCAAGCCGCGAGTGGAGCGGTGCTTGCTGTCCCGCGCTCCAGGTCTTCGCCAGGTTTCCACGAGACAAGGAGCGGACATGAACAGTGGACGTGTGATCACTCGTGTGTTGATGCTGTGGGCGCTCTTCCTGGTGCCGCGCACCGGCCTCGCACAGGAGGCGGTGCTGACCGGCACCATCACCGACAGCAGCGGCGGCGTGCTGCCGGGCGTCACCGTCACGGCCGTCCACGCGGCATCCGGCAACAACTTCGTTACCGTCACCGACGAGCGCGGCGGCTACCGCATACCGATTCGCATCGGCGACTACCGCGTGCGTGCGGAGCTTCCCGGGTTCGGCACGGCGGCGAAAGAGGTGGTGGCGCAGGTGGGACAGACCGCCGTGCTCAACCTGCAGATGTCCGTCTCGGACGTGCAGGAGTCGATTGTCGTCAGCGGCGAGGCGCCGCTCGTCGACACGGCCTCGTCCACGCTCGGCGGCAACATCGACAAGCGGCAGATGCAGGACCTGCCGATCAACGGCCGCAACTGGATGGACCTCGCGATGCTCGCGCCCGGCAGCCGCCAGAACGAGAGCAGCAACATCCCGCAGGCGCGCCAGGGCTACTCGCAAATCAACATCGACGGCCAGCAGATCACACACCTGATTCCCGGCACCGACCAGAATCAACCCAGCTACAGCATGGACGCCATCGCGGAGTTCGTCGTCGTGACCAACCGCTTCGACGCGACGCAGGGGCGCTCGTCGGGGATGCTCGCCAATGCCGTGACGAAGTCGGGGACGAACACGTATGCGGGTACCGTCGCCGGCTACTTCCGGAGCGATCGGTTCAACGCGTCCGACTTCATTCAGAAGCGCGTCGTGCCCTATCAGGATCAGCAGGTCGTGACGACCCTCGGCGGACCGGTGCGGAAAGACCGGATCCATTTCTTCGCCAACTACGAGCAGGAGCGGCAGCCGCAGACGGTCACGTATTCGAGCCCGTACCCGGCGTTCAACATCGATCTGGCCGCGAAGAACCGGCAGCGCAAGGGGATCGTGCGCGGCGACGTGCAGTTCTCGTCGAAGACGCACTTCATGACGCGCTTTCAGAAGTACTACAACGACCTGCCCAACAGCGGCACGGGCGGCGCGACGAGCCATCCCTCGACCGCGCGGCGCGAGCAGCGGCACAGCAACGAGGTGTTCAGCGCGCTGACGCAGGTGCTCGGCACGCGATCGGTGAACGAGATCAAGGGGGGCGCATCGCTCTTCAACTACACGCGCGACGCGGCGGTGACGTGGAAGGGCGGCTGCTTCCCTGACGCGCCGGTGCGCTGCGGCGGCTCGAAGGTGATCACCCTCCGCAGCTATTCGATCGGCCAGGCCGTCGGCCAGGACCAGACGCAGAACAACTACTCGGTTCGCGACGACTTCACGTTCTCGTTCGAGAAAATGGGACGGCAGGACGTGAAGGTCGGCGGCGAGTTCATCCGGCAGCAGACGCTCATCCTGTGGTGCGCCTCGTGCACCGGCACTCTCGACGCGACCAACGGCGCCGTGCCGGCCGGCATCGAGTCGCTCTTCCCTCTCTGGAACGACGCGTCCACTTGGAACCTGGCGCCGCTCTCACCGATATCCCGGCGCTTCACGATGAACGTGTCGAACACGAATTTCCACTACAGGATTCCGCAGCACCTCTACGCCGCATGGCTGCAGGACGACTGGAAGGTGGCGAGGAGGCTGACCCTGAACCTCGGCGTGCGCTATGACGTGCAGGCCGGCGCCAACTCGGAAGGCTCCGTGTTCAAGCCGTGGATCACCGGCGACATTCCGTACGACCTGAACAACGTCGGCCCGCGCCTCGGCTTCGCGTATACGGTCGATGACCGGACCGTCATCCGTGGTGGCTACGGGTTGTTCTACTCGCAGGCCTCCACGGACGAGGGACACCAGACCGCCGAGGCCGTGCATCAGGCGGCCGCCGAGGCGCTCTACGACGGCCGCGCCGACTTCGCGGTCAACCCGTACAACGGCCCGACGCCGACCTACGCGCAGGTGATGGCCAACGCGTGCGATCAGAACGGCAACGCGCCGGGCTGCTATCGCCGGTCGATCACCGACGAAATCAACAGCACCTGGCGGCGGATGCCGTACGCGCGACAGGGATCGATCGGTATCGAGCGCCAGGTCGGGGCCGACATGTCGGTGCAGGTGGACTACGTCTATACCGGCGGGCGCGGTGAGGAGGTGGACACCAACATCAACCTCTCGTACAACCCTGCGACCGGCGTGAACTACCCGTCGGCCGACCTGGCCCATCGTCCGTTCCAGGACTGGGCAATCGTGCCGCTCGGACTGCTCGAGGGCTACTCGAGTTACAGAGGACTCGAGACGAGCTTCAACAAGCGCTTCAGTCATCGCTGGCAGGCTGAAGGCACCTATACCTATTCGCACTTCCGCGACGGGTCCGATCAGCCGCAGCAGTATTCGATCGTCGACGGATCACTGACCCGCACGCCGTACCCGTTCACGATCGCGCCGGACATCTACGGCGGCTACGGCCTCGCCACGACGGACCAGCGGCATCGCGCGGTCCTCAACGGCATCTACAGCCCGGCCTTCGGCATTCAGGTGAGCGGCCTCTACTTCTATGGTTCCGGCTCGCGCATGGCGACGCGGTACGGCAGCGACGTGCGCGACGTCGGCTTCAACCTCATGGCAACCCAGCGGCTGCGTCCGGACGGCTCGATCATCCCGCGCAACAACGTCGTCGGACTGCCGATTCATCGCGTTGACATGCGCGTGCAGAAGGCGATCGCGATTGGTCATCGCTCGCTCGCGGGCATCGTCGACGTGTTCAACGTCTTCAACCGCGCGAACTACGGGTCCTACACGCTCACCGAAACGAGCGCGAGCTACGGCAAGCCGTCCTACAACAGCAACCTCGCCTACCAGGCGCGCATGGTGCAGTTCGGGTTCCGCGTCGCGTTCTGAGAATCGTTGTGCGGCTGTCGCCGCGACGTCGCCCGGGGTGGTGAGGATCGGCCCATGGACTTTGCACTTGGGATGTTGGTGCTCGTCGTGTCGCTCGCGGGCGGGGAGCCACGTGACGGCGGGCACGTGCGGGCGGTGGACGTGCGGCTGCGCGCGGCCATCAACGAGGGAATGGCACGATCGGCCTTCTTCCGCGATCTCGTGACGCGGCTCGACGGCTCCGACGTCATCGTCTACGTCGAAAACGAATGTCCGATGTCACCGCGCCTGTTCGGCCGGCTGACGTTCATGGCGTCCGGCGGCGGCCGGCGTTACGTCAACGTGCGCATTGCCTGCGGCCTGATGAACGACGCGCAGATCGCGGCGCTCGGGCACGAGCTGCGCCACGCGGTTGAAATCGCCGACGCGCCGTCAGTCGTCGATCACGCGTCGCTCGCCGAGTTGTACCGCCGCATAGGCTTTGCCTCCCATGGAGTGAACCATGGGATAGGGTTCGAGAGTCGGGCCGCTATCGAGGGCGCCCGCCGCGTGTGGGCAGAGCTTGGCCGCACGGCCGAGTAGAGTCCCGACCGCGCCAGAATTCGGGAAACAGTCGAGATGGGATCCCATCCGCGAGGTGCTATGGTGATCCCCACCTGTGGTGACGAACGAGACCGGCTGCACGCCCCACCGCCACGCTGTCCAGTTTTACGCCAACGATGCTGAGCTGCTCAGCACCGTGGGGATGTTCCTGAGCGAGGGGATCGCAGCCGGTCAGCCCGCCATCGTGATCGCCACACCTGAGCATCGTGCAGCGATTGAGTCCGTGCTCCACGCGCATCTCATCGACGTGGCGGCCGCGAGGCGCCTGGGCGATCTGGTGATGCTCGACGCGGACGAAACGCTCGGCGCATTCATGGTGGACCACGCGCCTGTCGGCTCGCTCTTCCGCCGATCCTTTGGCGGCCTCATCGAACAGACGCTCCGCGGACGCGAGCGTACGCCCGTACGCGCCTACGGCGAAATGGTTGACGTCCTCTGGAAGCAGGGGAAGACCGAAGCCGCTATCCGCCTGGAAGTGCTCTGGAACAATCTGGCGGAAAGTCACCCATTCTCGCTGCTGTGCGGCTACGCGATCGGCAACTTTTACAAGCAGACCGAGAGTTACCGGAAAGTCTGCGACCTTCACTCCCACGTGCACGTGCACGCGCCCGCTGTGGCGGGCGCGTGAAGCGGCTACCTGCGGGAGCCCGAGCCCGGCCAAACCCAGCCGTCGGCCGGCCGGTGGATGCTCTTCAAATGCACGTTGTAGGTGGTTGCGCTGCGGCTCGGCGCGCCGCCGATGATCACGTGATCGCCCGGCTTGATGTGCGCCGCGCCGATCCCCTGTTGTTCGAGCCGGCGCGGGTTTGCCCACTCCGCCCCGAATTTGCGAGGTACGCCCGTCGCGTCGTTGGTCGTGAAGTAGACCCACGCATGCGGACTGCGGTACTCGAAGCTGACGACGTCACCTTCGAGTGAGATCAGTTTCTCCTCCGCGTAGTCCCTCGCGAAGGAATGGTGTGCGTACGCGGCCGTCGCGGCCAGCACCAGGATCAGCCCGAGGACAAACCGTCTCTTCACTTTCGGTCCTCCCGCCAAGCCTGAACAGGTTACACCGGTCCGGCAGCGAAATCGCATGAACCGTAGTCATGCAGACACCGCCGGACCACAGCCGTACTCCCCCCGAGCCCCAGCCGCGCGATCACGATCGCGAGAACGAAGAAGAAATTCCGGATACGCCGTTTGATGAGCCGGCGCCGATCCCCGTCCAGGACCCGCCGCCGCCCGTCACGCCAGGTCCCTACATTTCCTAGGAGGTTTGCATGACTGTCATTGGATGGATTCTCTTTGGTCTTGTCGTCGGCGTCCTCGCCAAGCTCGTGATGCCCGGCCGTGACCCCGGCGGCATCATCGTGACGATACTGATCGGTATCGCCGGGTCGCTGCTGGGCGGGTTCATCGGCCGGACGATGGGGTTCTACGGCCCGAATCAGGCTGCGGGATTCCTGATGTCGTTTCTCGGCGCGGTGCTCCTGCTGGTGCTCTACCGGGTGATCGTGCGGCGGCGCGCGATCCCGTAGGACCCCGCGTCGGCTGGACCCGTCGACTAGACCTTCTGGGCGAGCACTTCGGCGCGCCAGCAGAAGCTGCACGCCTTGCAGCAATAGTGCTGGATGCCGCCGACGCGGAGCGTGGCGCGAATCGTGGGCGATTCGCACACGGGGCAGTTCTTGAGGCCGACGAGCGCCTCCTCCGCCGATGCGGGCGCATCGATTTCGGCGGCCAGCACCTGGCGCACGGTGCGAGCCAGATCATCGGCGACGGTGGGATGCGCGAGCCAGGCGTTGCATCCCACCTTCGCGCTGTTCTCCGCGCACATCTTCGAGACGTCCGGTGTCAACACGATGATGGGCGGCCTCTGCCCGGCCTGCCGTATCTCGCGACAGAGATCCCAGCCGGACATGTCAGGCAGCCGCAGATCGATCACCACGCAGTCCGGCAGCGCCTCGCGCGCGACGCGCAGCGCCTCCTCGCCGGTGGTCGCGACGCGCACCGTGAACCCGTGCCGCGTGAGCGCGGCCTCGTAGTTGACGGCGTGATCGCGGATGTCGTCGACGAGGAGAATGACTTCCGGGGAAACGGGCATTGATGCGGCAGAGCGCCGCGTAGCTTCTTGTACGCCGCGTTGCGCGACGAGTCAAGCCGGACCGTTACAATCGCACCGTGCGGGTCCACCGTCGCAGCCTGCTCGCCGGCGCCGCCGACGCGCATGGCATCGTCGTCGTCATCGACGTGCTGCGCGCCTTCAGCTGCAGCGCGGTGATGTTCCACTACGGCATCCGCGATCTCGCGCTGGTGCGAACACCCGAGGAGGCGCTCGGGTTTCGCGATCGCGATCCGGATTATCTGGTTGCCGGCGAAGTGAAGGGCTTGAAGGTGGAGGGTTTCGACATCGGGAATTCACCTGCCGACATCGTGTCGAAAGGGGAGTCGTTCTTCCGCGGGCGGCGTGTCGCCGCTCGATCGTCAGCCGGCACCCAGGGCGTGCTCGCGGCCGCGGCGCACGCCGAGCAGGTGATCCTGGGCAGCTACATGACGGCGGCCGCGACCGCGGCGTACATCCGCGATCACGCACAGGTTGACGCGCTCGTCCGCGCGCACGAGACGACGGTGACGATTGTCGCGATGGGTTTCGAAGGAGTCCGGCCGTCGGTCGAAGACGAGCGATGCGGTGATTATCTGGAGCGTCTGCTGAGGGGCGGGGGCGGGGGCGCGGGCGGGGGCGGGTCTGAAGACCCGCCCCTACACAGGACGTACGACCACTTGCAGGCGATATGGGAGTGCATGAACGATCCCGAGATCGCCGCGAGCCTGCGCGGCGAGCATCACTATCGTCCGAAGGAAGACATCGTCCTGGCCTTGCAGCGGGATCTGTTCGACTTTGCGATGATCGGGCGTCCCGAGGACGGACACGTCCGCGTCAGGCGTCAGGACGTCAGGTCCCGATAGTCGAACGCGAACGAGGGCATGCGTCACGACTGTGCCGGGGCGGGCGATCGGCAGCTGCAGGAGCGCCTTTCATCAGCTCGCGCGTCGGCTCGTGCAACGCGAACGTCATGGCGGCCCCGATGCGGCC
>Ga0114129_10006482_pt1 | contig 16602 bp, 10 predicted proteins | sample RhiMetdeltSRZDD1_FD_80071 | JGI IMG/M metagenome (GOLD analysis project Ga0114129, IMG submission 80071) | Populus rhizosphere microbial communities from Tennessee, USA - Rhizosphere MetaG P. deltoides SRZDD1 (version 2) (version 2) | ecosystem: Host-associated > Plants > Roots > Rhizosphere >... | reverse complement strand
GGTCTCGATGCCGCCCGCGCCCTGCCCGCCCAGCGCCACGGGCTGAAGCGGCCCGAAGGCCTGTCCCGAGGTCCGCGTGAGGCGCTCCGTCACCGCGCGCGTCATGAGGTCGGCGTCGCGCTGATCGGCCCGCCATTTGTAGATCCTCCCGTAGGCGCCGCCCTCGTCGTCGAGGACCACGACGCGCGTCTCGAGGCGCCGCTTGCGGTTCGGATCGTTCTCGTCGAGCTCGATGTCGAAGTGTTTGACGGCGACAGTCCCGCGGGGGAAGACCCATTCGCCTTCCGCACGGAAACCGATGCGCGTCTCCGGCGGGACATAGAGCCACCGACTCTTCGTGGCGTGATCGGACCAGAAGGGAGTGTTGAGGACGTAGGGGAACAACTCTCGGGCCGCCACCAGGGCCGCCGTGTCCGGGAAGAGGCCGGTGGCGGAGAGCGTCGCCGGCACCTCGTGCGGCGAAGGCGGAACCCGCACGAGCTTCTGCAGACTGCCCGTCGCCGCCTCGTTGTTCCCCAGGATGCAGAGGTGGATCTCACCGTCCTCGTCCACCGCGAAGGACGACAGGCCTCCGTAGACCGTCATCTCTTGCGGAAGGCGAAGGAGCGGAGTCGGCACCGCCGGTGCGCTCGCCGCCGCGTCGATCCCCCAGATCCAACCGCTGCCGGTGTCACCGAAGACGTAGCGGCCTGAGAGCTCGGCGTATGCGCGTCCGCGATAGACGAAGCCGCCGATCACCGAGTTGAACCCCGGGTGCCGATACGCCACCAGGGGACCGCGCTCGACTCCCAGGACCTGCGCCGGCCGCGGCGCGTACGGCTCGGCCCCCTCGAGGAACTTCCACTGGTAGTTGCCCCCGCGCTCGATGACGTCGATCTCTTCCGCGCGGCCCTCGCCGACGTCGCCCGCGAAGATCCGCTGCGTGACGGGGTCATACGTCATGCGATGGGGACTGCGAATGCCGATGGCGAAGAACTCCTCGAGCACGCCGCCGCGCGGATCGAGCCAGGGGTTGTCGCTCGGGATGCAGTAGCCCTGGGTGCGGCCGTGCCGAGGCTGGCGCCGGATGGGGTGGCTCGCCGCGCCCCCTCGACAGTCGACGTCGATCCGGAGGACGCCGGACAGGAGGTCGCGATCGATGCGCTGTGGGTCGTCGGTCCCATCGAACACGAAGGAGCCCCGGCTCTCGGCATAGGGGTGCCCGCCGTCGCCGACACCTATATAAAGGAAGCCGTCGCCGGGATGGAAGAAGAGGCCGCCACCCTGGTGGTCCGTGTTGGTCCGATGCTGCTCGATGAGCACCCGCTCGGAGCGCGGGTCGGCGGTGCCTGACCCGTCCGGGATCGTGAACCGCGAGAGCCGATTCGAGCTGGGATGCCCGAGGAACGGCGGGTCCGGCCCCGGGTGCGGCGTCTGTGTGTGGTTGTACCAGACGTAGAAGTGCCCACGATTCGACGACCCCGCCTTTCCGAACTCCGGATGGAACGCCAGGTTCAGGAGGCCGGCATCCTGCCACCCGAGGGTCTGCGCGCGGAGGTCGAGAACGACGCGCGCCGTCGCACCCTCTCTTCGGGGCACGGCGAGAACACGGCCTTCCCGTTCACCCACGAACCACACGCTCGGATCGCCGGGCGGGATCACCGCGAAGAGCGGGTTCTGGAGCCGCACCCCGGGCAACGCGTCGCGGATGGCCCACTGCCGGCCCGGCTCCTGCGCGGGCAGGAAGGCCGGCGACGCATGGGCGGCGCCGGCGAGGACGATGGCGGCTGCCGCCAACAGGCGCTTCATCGGCGGCCTTCCTTGTCGTCTTCCTTCTGCAGCTCCTTCTCCGCCTCCTCCACGTAGTCGGGATACAGGCGCCCGAGGCAGTCCGGACAGATGCCGTGGCTGAAGTCTGCCTGCGAGTGCTGGCCGATGTACGTCTCCACGTGGCTCCAGTAGCCCTGATCATCCCGGATTTTCTTGCAGGATGCGCAGATCGGCAGAAGGCCGCGGAGGACCTTGACGCGATTCAGCTCCTCCTCGACGCGCGCGGCGAGGAAGCGCTGCCGAGCGGTGAGAGCGCGGACCCGCAGCGCGTAGGCCGAGACGGCGGACCCGATGAGCGTCGCGAGACAGGCGCCGAGGAACCACCGCGTCTGGTAGAAGAACGGATGCAGGGTGGCCTCGAGCGAGTCGTTCTCGCTCCACCCCGTGCCGTCCAGGCTCGCTCCCACCGCGAAGCGATAGCGGCCCGGCTTCAGGTTGTTGTAGTAGGCGGTGCGCCGCGAGCCGGCGGCCAGCCAGTCGTCGTCGAACGGCTCGAGGCGATAACGGAAGCGCACGGTCTCCGGTGCCCGCAGGCTGAGGGCCGTGTAATGGACCTCGACGTCGCGAGTCCCGGCCGCGAGCTCGATGCTCGAGGCCGGCGCCAGGTGCCGGCGATCGGCGATCACCTCCTCGACGACCACCGTCGGAAGTACCGTTCCCAGCGGCCGACCCGGATCCACGGCGGCCGCTCCCCCTTGCGTCGGAAACCACAGTCTCCCATCGCGGCCCTGCCAGCCGGAGGGCGTGCTGGCACCCGTGCACGAGCTCACGGCCAGACCGTCGGCGGGTCCGAACACGGTGACGCGCACGGCGGCCCGTGTGCCGTGCGCCACTTCGTCCAGGTCCTGGCGAGCGACCTTGAAGATCCCGCGGGTGGAGCCGAGCCAGAGGTCGCCCGCGCCGTCCTCCATCACCTGGAAGATGACGTCGTCGTGCAGGCCTTCCCGCATGGTGTATTTCGTGAAATGTCCGGCCTCGAGCCGGGCCAGGCCGCCGGTCGTGCCGAGCCACAACGCGCCCTGGCGGTCCTCGTGGATGAAGCGAACGCTGTCGCTCGGAAGCCCGTCCTTGACCGTGAAACGCTGGAAGGCCCCGTCCTTCAACCGGACCAGTCCCCTCCCATGTGTCCCGATCCACAGCCCGCCCTCGCGATCCTCGCGCAGCGCCACGACTGAATCGTCGGGGAGCCCGTCCTTCGTGGTGAGAACGGTGAAGCGGCCGGCCTCCAGCCGCCCGAGACCGTGGCCGTAGGTGCCGACCCAGAGCCGGCCCGCGCGGTCTTCATAGAGCGCCCGCACGTCGCGGAGAGTCTGCTCGTGCTGGAATCGCGCGCCGCGGAGAAGGAACAGGCCCGCATCCCCGCCCGCCCAGACACGGCCGCGGCTGTCCGAAAATACAGTCCACATTCGATCCGGCTCGACGAGGCCGTGCTCCCTGCCGAAGTTCAGGACGCGAGCGCCCTTGAAATGCGACAGGCCGCTGCCCAGAGCCGCGACCCAGAGACCGCCCTCGGCATCCTCCGCGATCGAGTAGATGTTCTCGCCGACGAGCCCCTGCCGCCGGCCGAACGTGGTGAACCATCCGTCGGAGAACCGGAGCAAGCCGCCGCCCCGCGTGCCCGCCCAGAGGTTGCCCTCGCGGTCTTCGTACAGGCTCCAGATCCGATCGTGGCCGAGACCGTCCGCGCTTCGGGCGGTCTCGAACGCGCCGTTCCGCCAGCGGCTCAGCCCCTTCTCGGTGCCGATCCACAGGCTGCCGTGGCGGTCCTCGAGGAGGGCGTACACGAAGCGGTGGGCCAGCCCCTGCTCCGGCGTGAAGTGGGTGAAGGTGCCGTCGCGGAAGCGGCTGAGCCCCTCGCCGTAGGTTCCGATCCAGACGTTCCCCTCCTTGTCGTCGTGTATCGCCCAGATCCGGTCCATGGCCAGACCGTTCTTCGTCGTGTACTCGGTCCAGCTCCCGTCCTTGTATCGGAAGAGCCCGCGGGTGTCGGTCCCGATCCAGACGCTGCCGTCCCGGGCCACGAAGACCGCGCGGATGCGGTCCGTGCCGAGCGCGGCCGGTCCGCCCGCCGGCTCGAACACGCCGTCGTTCGCTCGTCGGGCAGAGCCCTCCTCGCTATCGTCGACGGTCCGCTTCGCGGACGCGTCGGGCCGCATGCGCACCAGGCCCCGCGACGTTCCCACCCACAACACACCCGCCCCATCCTCACGGACGGCGTGGATGACCGCGCTCGGCAGGCCGTGCACGGTCGTGTACGTCTGGAAGCGCCCTGCCGTGCGGCGCACGAGCCCGCCTTCCGTGCCGACCCAGAGGTCTCCCCGCCGGTCCACGCAGGCCGCAAAGACGGAGTTGTTGAGCATCCCCGGCGTGTTGCTCGAGAAGAAGAGGGTGAACTGGACGCCGTCGAAGCGTGACAGTCCCGACTCGGTGCCGATCCAGAGGTAGCCGTCCCGATCCTGAACGACGGCATGTGCGTTGTTCTGAGCCAGGCCGCGGTCGGCCGTCCACTGGGCCTGGGGGTATTGGGTGATTGCCTTCGAAGGATCGAGGGCGGAGGAGACGCGCGCGGTACCGGGACCACACGCGAGCAGCGCGAGGACGATGCCGCCCGCGGCGCGCGCGCGACAGTTGAGACGCCCGACAGAACCCATCGGCTTCGCCTCGACGCAGAACGCCACGTCGGGCAGACACTACCGCCTCCCCGGAAACGCGTCAACGTCTTGGCCCGTCCGGCCGCCATGAGACAGCGTCGCCACTGTTCCGAGACAGGCGTGCGCACCGTTCGGCCACTTGGCAGCCGGGCGGGCACCACCGAACCTCTGTTCAGGCAAGCCAACCAAGACCCACAGCAAGCCAGCGCCCGGGCCTCACCCATGGGCTCGCGGGCAGGAGGAGTCATGAACAAGGAAGCGGCGGGCGTCGTTCTCGGGCTGATGGCGGCGCTGGCGGGGCCGGCCTCGGCGGCGATGGTCATCGACAGCCTGAGCGGCCCGGTCACGTCCAATGAGATCGCGCAATTCAAGGCCTGGGCGCAGAGCACCACCGTGCCCGCAGACACGGCGAGCACCTCGCAACTGGCCTACGGCGTCGAAGGCCGCAAGATGGAAGGCATTGGCACCGTGTATGAGATCACGAAAGACAAGGACCTCCTCGACGTCTTGTTGAGGATGACGGACAAGGTCCTGAGGCTGCGCAATGATCCGAATACCGGGACCCTCGACTGGACGGGGCAGCGCGAGCTGATCTGGCATCCGGAGGACGTGCGCACCGGCACCGAGCAGGGCATGATCGCCGGCCACATCAGCTACGCCGCGCAGCTCATCCTGCAGACGCCGTCGATCTGGAACGAGACCGTGCCGGACAGCAACCCCTACGGCTACGGCGCGACCTACCGGCAGCGCGCCGACCGCTACGTCCTCGAGATGGACCGCACGGAAGACACCTACATGCTGCGCTGGTTCGTGCGGAGCAGCGACAAGCGCCACTACTTCCCGACCGATCCGCGCTACGACGGCTCGCCCCTGGGCAACGCCATCGCCTGGAACCAGCAGTGGATGATGAGCATGGACCAGTGGCGCCTGGCGAAATGCCACGAGGTGCTGGGCAATACGGCGCGGGCGGCGACCCTGCGCCAGGTCGTCCAGGCGAGCCTCACCTGGTACACGAGCGAGTTCCGCAACGTGACCTACGGCGGCCAACCGTCGTTCCAGTGGTTCTACGATCCCGTGTCCAACAGCCAGTTCGAGGACCTGGGGCACGCGCAGCACGGCCTCTACGGGATGATGTACCTCGACAACGTCGGCGGGTATTCGGGCTTCCCGGACCGCGTGAAGGTGGGCAACACCATCCGCTACGCCGTCTACAAGCCGGCCACGGACGGCTGGTCCCACAAGGTGGATGGATCGGGTACCGTCTACGACAACATCCAGCCCGCGTTCATCTTCCTTTCGCGCTACGTCGACTCGCTGTACGCGCTGGTAGGCAACGATCAGATCAACGCCGGCAAGGTGGCGGGCAACGCCGACGTGACCGCCTACATCCTCTACACGAAGAACGCGCGCTACACCGGCAACTGGCGCGGGATCAACGGCGGCACCCCCACGCCGACGCCGAGCCCGACGCCCACTCCGGTGGCGACTTCGACTCCGACTCCGACTCCGACCTCCACGCCCGGCAGCACGCTGAGCGGCTACCATCGGCTGACGCCGCGCCACAGCGGCAAGGCCGTGGTGGTTCAGAGCGCGTCGACAGTGAACGGCGCCAACGTCTTCCAGTGGGCCTACGGCGGATCCGCCACCAACGACGAGTGGGAGCTGCGCAGCATCGGCGGCGGCTACTACCGGATCATCAATCGCAACAGCGGCAAGGACCTGACGGTTCAGAGCGCATCGACCGCGGACGGCGCCAACATCTTCCAGTACTCGTACGGCGGCGCCACCACGAACGACGAGTGGGCCATCGCCGCGGTCGGCAGCGGCTACTACCGGCTGACCAACCGCAATAGCGGCAAGGACGCGACCGTCGCCGGCGGCAGCACCGCCGACGGGGCCAACATCGAGCAGCGCACCTACAGCGGCGCGGCGCATCAGCAGTTCCAGCTCGTCGCGGTTCCGTGAATCTTGGGGGTCAGGTCTGTTGTTTGTTGTCTACGGCGGCGTAGACAGCAAACAACAGACCTGACCCCGTCTGCTAAGCTTGGCGCGTGGCTACCGGCGCGAACGAGACGTCAGCCACTCCCACCGCGGAAGAAAAGCGGGCGGCACTGCAGGCGGTCCTGCAGAGCAGCCCCTTCACGCGAGCCGGACAGCTTCAGAGCTTCCTGCGCTTCGTCTGCGAGATGGAGATCGCCGGCCGCAGCAGCGAGCTGAGCGAGTACCTGATCGGCGTCGAGGCGCTCGGACGCCCGCCCGGCTACTCTCCGTCGGAGGACGCCGCTGTGCGGCGGCGCGCCATCGACCTGCGCGAGAAGCTGGACGAGGTCTATGCCACCGAGCTCGCGGCGTCGCGGTTGCGCATCGATCTGCCGAAGGGGCGGTACGTGCCTCGCTTCGTGCGCGTCGAGGCCGCGGGGAGCGAGCGGGCGGCGTCCGCCGTGCCTACCGGCGCGTCGCCGACGCCGGCGACGCGTGGTTACCCGCTGTTCGTGGTGATCGCCGCCTTCGTCGCAGGAGTGGCCGTCACCGTCTTGACCTTCCGCATGCTGCCGGCCGGCCCGCCGCCGCCGCCCAAGGGCACCGTCTACGAGGCCGAGGCCGCCGGCAACACGCTGAGCGGGGCCACGGTTCGAGAGATCTGCGAGGGGTGCTCCGGCGGAACGCGCGTGCGCCGCATCGGCAACGTCGCCGCCAACCACATCGTCGTGAACGACGTCGTGGTCCCGGAGGCGGGCACCTACATGCTGCAGGTCGACTACGTCCTGAGCGGGAGCCGCACCTTCATGCTGAGCATCAACGATGGGCCCGGCCTGGAGCTTCCCCTCACCGGCGAGACCTGGGCCCATGCTTCTACGGCCACCGTCAATGTGCGCCTCGAGGCGGGCAAGAACAAGATCAAGGTCTACAACGACAGCGCGTACGCGCCCGACCTGGATCGCCTGGTCGTGGCCGCTCGTTAGGATCCCTCACAGCTTCTCGGTGCCTTCCAGGCGGCTGAGATCCCGATCGAAGGTGCCCGTCGGCAGGTGGCCGGCCTTGCGTGCAATCTCCACCACGAGGCAATCGGAGAAGCCAAGGCTCGGCTTCTTGCGAAACTGCGCGAGTGCGAGCGCCGCCACGTCCGCGTCCTGGATGGTGAGCCGGTCGTGCTTCAAGAGCATCTCGACGGCGAGCGCGATTTCGCGCGGCGGGAGCTCGTAGGCGGCCGACAGGACCCACATCGCCTCCGCGAGCACGAGGTGAGATACCCAGGCCCCCTTGGACACGAACGCCTCCGCGAGGGCGACCTGCCGCGGATCGTCCCGCGCGATGAGGCGAACGAGGACGTTAGTGCCGATGGCGCGCATGCCGCCGCTTCATGTGTCGGGCGACGCCCTGCTTGAGCTCCGAGAGAGTCCTGGGCTTCGGTTTCGAGCCGAACACCGCGTTGTGGACGTCTTCGGAGGTGTACTGCGCCACGCGGCGAACGACCATGACATCGCCCTGCTCATCCCACTCCAGGACGGAGCCGGGACCGATCCCCAGTTTGCGCCGGACTTCCGCCGGCACTGAGATCTGCCCCTGCGCGGTGACTTTCGAATGAGCGAGCGCCATGAATCACAGTACCGCGGTAATGGGCCCCCGTCAAGGCAAGGTCTATCCGGCGGCTCCGCTTTCGGTTCATCAGCGACGCCTGGTCAAGCGCCGGCGGCACGCCCCGCCGTCATCGCATTTCTTTCGCCTTCCGGACCGCTTCTGAACCCCCTGTCGACTATCCTGGCGATCCGCGCCGGTATCGCATCCTCTATTAATAGGGCACGGGCGTTCAGGAGGTCGCGTGGCCGTTGCCGTTGTCGCCGAGAAGCCGTCCGTGGCCAGGGACATCGCCCGGGTCCTGGGCTGCACCATCCGGGGAGAAGGCACCCTCACCGGCAACGGGTACATCGTCACCTGGGCGATCGGACATCTGGTCGCCCTGGCTCAGCCGCAAGAGATCCGCCCGGAGTGGAAGCGCTGGGCGCCGGATCTGTTGCCCCTGATCCCCGACCGGTGGCCCCTGGTGGTGTTGCCGGATACACAACGACAGTTCGACGTCGTGTCGGCCGTGCTGCGCGACCCGAAGGTCGAGCGCGTCGTGTGCGCCACGGACGCGGGCCGCGAGGGCGAGCTGATCTTCCGGTACCTCTACGAGAAGGCCGGTGGCCGCGCGCCGGTCGTCCGGCTGTGGCTGTCCTCGCTCACGCCGGAGGCGATCCGTCATGGCTTCGCTTCCCTGCGTCCTGCCTCTGAGCTCGACGGCCTCGCCGATGCCGCGCGTGGCCGCAGCCGCGCGGACTGGCTGATCGGGATGAATCTCTCGCGCGCCTCCACGTTGGCGCACGGCGACATGCTGCACGTGGGCCGGGTACAGACGCCCACGCTGGCCATGATCGTGGAGCGGGAGAAGGCGATCCGCGCGTTCGTGCCCGAGGACTACCTCGAGGTCGTAGCCACCTTCGGCGCCGAGCGCGGCCGGTACCAGGGCACGTGGTTCAAGCCACCGGCGCCCACCGCCGAGGCAAAGCGGCTGCCGATCGATTCCGAGGAGCCGAAGCGGATCGTCGACCGCGCGAAGGCCGGAGTCGCGGAGGTGGAGTCGTCGAGGGCCGAGACGCGCCGCGTCCCGCCGCCGCTTCTGTACGACCTCACCGACCTCCAGCGCCACGCGAACCGGCTGTTCGGCATGAGCGCGAAGGAGACGCTGGCCACCGCACAGGTGCTGTACGAAGAGAAGAAGCTCCTCAGTTATCCGCGCACCGACTCGCGGCACCTGTCGAAAGACGTGGCGGCGACGCTGCCCGCCATCGTGGGCGCGATCGCCGCGCCCTATGCAGGCCTGCTCGCCGACGGCACCGGCCCGCGGCCGCTGACGGCGCGCTTCGTCGACGACGCGAAGGTCACGGATCACCACGCGATCATCCCGACGGTGGTGTCGACGCAAGGCCTGTCGCTGACCCTGGCCGAGCGGCGCATCTACGACCTCGTGTGCCGCCGGCTGCTGATGGCCTGGCATCCCGAGCACGTCTTCGCGGTGACGACTGTCGTCACGCGCGTCGCCGGTCCCGCCTCCGATCCTGCGATCGATCGCTACCATTCGGCGGGCACTGCTGTGCTCGCGCCGGGATGGAAGGTACTGGAGCCGGCCAGCCCAAGCCCTCGCCCTGCGACCGAGGACGACGCGGAGCTGCCGCCGGGCCTGGAGGCGCGCCTGCGTGTCGACGTTCTCGAGGCCGAGGCGGTCGCGAAGAAGACACGGCCGCCCCGGCGGTTCACGGATGCCACGCTGCTCACGGCGATGGAGACGGCCGGGCGTACCCTGGACGATCGAGAGCTGGCGGAGGCGATGAAGGAGAGCGGCCTCGGCACGCCCGCCACCCGCGCGGAGATCCTCGAGACGCTGGTGCGCCGCGAGTACGTCGAGCGGCAAGGGCGCTCGCTGGCCGCTACCGAGAAGGGCATCGTCCTCATCGACCGCGTGCATCCCGAGGTGAAGAGCCCCGCCCTCACCGCCGACTGGGAGGCGCAGCTCGCGCGCATCCAGCGGGGGAAGGACGATCTCGCCGGGTTCATGCAGCGGATCGAGGCGCACGTTCGGGCGTTGGTGAAGGCGACGCTGAAGGGGATGAACTCGCCAGCCCCGAAAGGGCCAGCTCCTTTGCCCCGCCCGTCTCCGCCCGATGCGCCCGCCGGTCCGCCGCGACCGTCCGCTCCCGCGCGCGTGGCCACTGTTGCGGCGCCCGCCGCGGCTCCACGTCCGATGCAGACGAAGGCGCTCCCGGAGCTATTGCGTACCGTCTTTCGTCTCGAGGCATTCCGCCCGCGGCAGGAGGCGGTGTGCCGCGCGGTGGCGGACGGCAAGGACGTGCTGCTCGTCATGCCCACCGGCGCGGGGAAGTCGCTCTGCTATCAGCTTCCCGGTCTCGCGCGCGGCGGCACGACGCTCGTCATCTCGCCGCTCATCGCGCTGATGGAAGACCAGGTCGCCAAGCTCCAGGCTCTCGGCCTGCGCGCCGAGCGCATCCATTCCGGCCGTGACCGCGCGCTCTCGCGGCAGGCTCTCTCGGCCTACGTCGACGGTCGGCTCGACTTCCTGTTCATCGCGCCGGAGCGATTGGGTGTTCCTGGTTTTCCCGAGACGCTGGCGCGGCGCCCGCCCGCGCTGGTGGCGGTCGACGAGGCGCACTGCATCTCGGAATGGGGGCACGACTTCCGCCCCGACTATCGGCTGCTCGGCGGCCGGCTGCCGCTCCTGCGGCCGGCACCCGTCATCGCCCTCACCGCCACCGCCACGCCGCGCGTTCAGGGCGACATCGCCACGCAGCTCGGCCTCACGCCGCTGAAGTTCATCCACGGCTTTCGCCGTGACAACATCGCCATCGAGGTGGCGCGCCTGCTGCCTTCCGTGCGCGGGGACGCGGTCGCCCGCTTGTTGGAAGACCCCGCCCGGCGTCCCGCGATCGTGTACGCCCCCACGCGGCGCGAGACGGAGACGGTGGCGGAGGCGCTGCACGCCCGCTTCCCGGCGGCGGCATATCACGCGGGGAAGACCACGGCGCAGCGAGACCGGGTGCAGGCCGAGTTCCTGGCCGGGCGTCTGCAGGTGATCGTGGCCACCATCGCGTTCGGGATGGGCATCGACAAAGCGGACATCCGCACTGTCGTGCACACGGCGCTGCCCGGCACGCTGGAGGGTTTCTCGCAGGAGATCGGCCGCGCGGGCCGCGACGGCAAGCCGAGCCGCGCCTTCCTGCTGCACTCGTGGAACGACCGCCGCACCCACGAGTTCTTCCACGACCGCAACTATCCCGAGCCCGACGTCCTGGGGCGCGTCTTCCGCGCCCTCGGGTCAAAGCCGATGGCGGCCGACGCCGTGACCCGCAAGCTGCGGCTCGAGTCCGACACGGTGGCGACGGCTCTCGAGAAGCTGTGGGTGCACGGCGGCGCGCGGTTCGTGATGGTCGACGGCGAGCAGCTCGTGGAGCAGGGCGCCGGCGGCTGGGAGGCGGCGTATCTACGGCAGCGCGAGCACCGCGGCCTTCAGCTCGACCAGATGCAGCGCTTCGCCGACGGCCACGGATGCCGCATGGCCGCGCTCGTGCGGCACTTCGGCGACACCGAGGACAAGGGCGACGCCTGCGGTATCTGCGACGTCTGCGCGCCGAAGGCGTGTCTGCTGAGCTCGTCGCGGGCACCGTCGGCCGCCGAGCGCGCGGCGGCCAAGGCGGTGATCCAGGCCTTGCGCGATCGCGACGGCCAGTCCACGGGACGCCTGCACACCGCCTGCGCCGGCGCCGACCTCGACCGGCGTGCTTTCGAGGAGCTTCTCGGCGGGCTCACGCGGGCCGGCCTGCTGAAGGTAACCGCGGACAGCTTCGAGGCGGAGGGGAAGACGATCGCGTTCCAACGCGCGTGGCTCACCTCGCCGTCGCAGTCGGTGTCGCTCGCGGCGATGGAGTTCACGCTGCCGGACGGTGCGGGCTCGATCGCCCCTCAGGCGGCGGGCGGGAAGCGGAACAAGGGCGGCAAGGCCGGCAAACGCGGGAAGTCGAAACGCGCGGCCGCCGCCGCTCCGGCCGACGAGAAGCTCGTGGCGGCGCTCAAGCAGTGGCGCCTCGCGGAGGCGAGACGCGGTGGCGTGCCCGCCTTCCGGATCTTCAGCGACCGCACCTTGCTGGCGCTGGCCGCCGCGCGGCCGACGGACGAGTCGTCGCTTCTCGGAGTCCCCGGCATCGGCCCCGCGCTGCTGAAGCGGTACGGCAGCACGATCCTCGGGATGTGCCGGTAGGCGCAACTGGCTCCGGAGTCACCTCGATCACTTGGGGCGCCAGGAGCGCGGTTAGGATGCCCCGTCATCCGGCTGCGCGCGGTACAGGACGAGACTTCCCTCGCGACGGACCTCATCCACGAACGCAAAGCCGCCGTCGTGGAGTGCCTGCCGGTGCTCATCCAGAGACATGTAAAGGGAAGCGTTCGTCAGGCCTGGCGCGCCGCAGACGTGGTCACACACGAGGAAGACGCCGCCGGGAAGGAGCAATGATCCCACCGCCTTGTAGAAGCTCACGGCGTGCCGCTTGTGCCGGAGCTCGTGGACGGCTTGCAGCGTGACCACCGCGTGGTACTTCGACAAGCCAGCGTGCCAATCCGGTTTCGTGAAATCGGACTCGACGAAGCGCACGCGGCGCGCGAGCGGGCCCAGGCGTTGCGTCGCCAGCGCGTGCATGGCCGGAGAGAAGTCCAGGGCCGTGTAGTCGACGTGCGGCAGCGAATCGAGTATTCGGCGGGCCAGGAACCCGGGGCCTGAGCCCAACTCCAGGACGGCACCGCCGGAGGAGCAAGGTCGCTCGAGCTCGGCCGTAAAGGCCTGAAAGAAGTTCTCACGCCACGGGCGCTTGGCCATGGCTGTCGCCGCCCATTGCTCCGCCTCGGCCGGGTTGCGGAAATCAATGGGGCTCGGCACGTCGGCAAGGCGGTCGAGCTGCGCCATGTCGCCACCCGAGACGATACCGCAGAGATGGGCTCTGCATGGCTGATCTCAGCGGCGCCTGCAATCGAGGGGCAGAGTCGCGGATCGATATCGCCGGCAAAGCCGACGGTCTTGGAGCTCTACGGCCACGCCGCAGGGAAGCGGAGCGTCCTTCGGCGCGGCGAACCAGAGCGTCTCGAGATCGCGGGGTGCGCGCAGCGCGCAGAAGCCGTAGACGCGCCGTTTCGCCGGCCGGCCGGGGCGGTCGGTCACCAAGATCTCGACCCAGGTCCGCGACGCGCGGTCGTTGCGGCCGCAGGGGGCGAGGTGGGGCGCCACTTCGAACAGCTCCGCGGGAAAGCTCATAGAGTTCGTCACGGCGATCCGGTAGCGCACGAGCTCGCGGCCTTCGGGCGTCGTCGCGCCTTCGGATCCCTTGAATGCGAGCTCCGGTGGCTGCAGCGGCCCTTCGCCGGGAGCCAGGGGGCGGGGGCGACAGCAGCCGGCGACCACACCTGCCAGCGCTGCGAGCGACACGATGGACGCACTCCGAGCACACTTCTTCATGTCTCCTCCTCAGGTAGGGACGGGAACCGGAGCCGGTGGGTATCGTCTACGGCGTCGGGCACTCCAGCGGAAGCGTGGCCGACCGATACACGCGCTCCGTCTGCCGGTCGCGCAGGGCCACCGTCACGCCGCATGGCGGCGGGGCGGCCTTGGGAACCGAGAACCAGAGAGCCCCGAGAGCCTGGGCCGAATACACGCCGCAGTGGCCGTAGACGCGCCGGCTGGGCTCCATCCCCGGACGAATGGACACGAAGATGTCGACCCACGTCCGGGCGGAGGCCTTGTTCGAGCCGCACGGCGGGAGCTCGGGAGCGGGCGCGAACAGGGCGTCCGAGAAATCGAGGCGGTTCTCCACGGATAGCTGGTACATGACCCGTGCCTGTCCGCCCGCCTCACGCTCCTCCGTTCCGAGGAAGGCGAGCACGGGGGTCGGCACCGCGTCCGCGGCATTGCGCACCGGCGTACGCGTCGGCCGGAACGATCGCGGCGCGTCGCGCGTTCGGGTCGGCTCCGCAGGGAGCGGTGTTGCCGGGGAGGGGCTCGCGGGAGCGGAAGTCCCGGTGGCGACGACGGCCGCGTGCGGCTCCACGGGCCGCCGCCAGTCGAGCACCGCGCGCGTCACGATCACCGCTGCCGCCGCTGCCAGCGCAAGGCCGGCCCAGTGGCGGTATCGAGCCCGGCGGGAGGTGCGGCGCGCCGCGATGGGTTTCCGGTCAAGCCAACGTTCGAGATCGGACGCGAGCTCTCGAGCCGATGCGTAGCGGCGGGCGGGCTTTTTCTGCAGGCACGTCAAGCAGATGGCCTCCAGGCCCGCGTCGATGCTCCGGTCGTGGGAGCGCGGCGGCATCGGCTCTCGGCCGGTGACCAGGGCGAGGGTCTCGAGGGCCGTCGCCCCTCGGAACGGAGGCTCGCCGGTCAGCAGCTCGTAGAAGACGGCGCCCAGGCTGTAGACATCCGCGGCGGGCCCGACTTTCTCGCCGCGCGCGCTGGCCTGCTCAGGGGCCATGTAGCACGGAGTACCCAGCACCGTACCGCCCAGGGTGAGCGAATCGGCGGCGTCGATCCTCTTGGCCAGGCCGAAGTCGGTGACGTGGGGAACGCCCTCGCCATCGAGGAGGATGTTGCCCGGCTTGAGATCGCGGTGGACGACACCGCGTCCATGGGCATAGTCGACGGCGCGCGCGACCTGCGCCATCAGCCGTGCGGCGGCCGAGGGATCGCGACGCAGGCTCGCCACCCGATCGCTGAGTCGCGCGCCCTCGATCAGCTTCATGCTGAAGTAGTGGTGGCCCCGGTGCTCGCCGATCTCGTAGATGGGGACGATCTGGGGATGGTCGAGGTTGGCGGCGGCCTCGGCCTCGGCGTGGAAACGATCCACGTCTTCGGGCCGTGCCATCGCGCCGGCCAGGATCATCTTGAGGGCGACGAGCCGATTGAGGGAGATCTGCCGCGCCCGATAGACGACGCCCATCCCCCCGCGCGCGATCTCGCCCAGGAGCTCGTAGTCGCCGAAGCGGCGGAGGCTCTCGCGGGTCTCGGCGGCGGAGATGGCCAAGACCTCCGGGGCATCCGGTGCGTCGTCGACGTTTTGCAGCCCCATCTGCAAGAGACACCTCGGACAGAGGCCGCCGCGGGCGGCCGTTTCCACCGGGCGGCGGCACCCGGCACAGTGGCGCTGAGCCGTCGGATCGTCGGGCATCAGGCCTTCTATAGTGAAGAGAAGCAGGCCGCCGGAAATGTTACAGGGCGGCGAGAAGGAAGGTTATCTCCTCGTCGACCCGTTGGGGATCCTCGAGCGTGCGGGCCACCTCGGCGCGCAGGCGCTCCCGGAAGCGTCGCCGCAGCCGGTGAACGGCCACCCTCAACGCGCCGTCCGTCAGGCCGAGTTGGGACGCGGCCACGGACTCTGCGGGGTCGGCGGGGCCGTCTCCAATGAGGAACGGCTTGAGCGCGGCGAACAGCGCGCCCTTGCCCGCCGCGGCATAGTCCGCCTCGATCGCCGCCAGCACGTGGTCGAGCAATGTCAGCGCCCACCGCCGGAGGAACACGCGCTCCGGCGTCTCATCGTGCGAAGGCTCCATGGCGTATCGGGTCTCCGCGGTCATCCCGTCGATGGGAAGGGCGGGGGTGCCCCCGCCGCGCTTCCCTGCGCGCTGGTGGTCCCGCTCGTTGGAGAGGAAGTGGCGGCACGTCACGAGCAGGAAGGAGCGGAACCGCCCGCGTTCGCGATCGACCTGGCTCAGGTAGCGCTTCTCCAGGAGGCGCGTGAAGTAGCCCTGGGTCAGGTCGCGGGCCTCCTCCGGCGAATACTGCTGCTTCCGGATGAAGGCGTAGAGCGGCGGCCAGTACACCTCGCACAGGGTGGCGAGCGCTCGCTCGCTCTCCTCGCCATGGCCCTTCGCGGCCAGCACGAGGCTCCATTGCGTGGTGTCGAACCGCGCGGGGCTCATGCCTGAGGTCGGGCCGTCAGGCCACCGATTCGAAGATCCCCGCCGCGCCCATGCCGACGCCGACGCACATCGTGACCATGCCGTACTTTTGCTTGCGGCGGCGCAGGCCGTGGACGATCGTGGCCGTGCGGATGGCGCCGGTGGCGCCCAGGGGATGGCCGAGGGCGATGGCGCCGCCCAGGGGATTGACCTTGGCCGGATCGAGCTCGAGATCGCGAATGACGGCGAGGCTCTGGGCGGCGAAGGCCTCGTTCAGCTCGATCCAGTCGATGTCGCGCAGCTCGAGGCCCGTTTGCTCGAGGACCTTCGGCACGGCCTTGACGGGGCCGATGCCCATGATCTCCGGCGGCACCCCCGCGACGGCGTAGCCGCGGAATAGCGCGAGTGGCTTCAAGCCGTACTGCTTGAGCGCGCGCTCGCTGACGACGATGACGGCGCCGGCGCCGTCGGAGGTCTGTGAGCTGTTGCCCGCGGTGACGGTTCCCTTGGCGGCAAAGACAGGTTTGAGCTTGGCGAGGGCTTCGAGCGACGTGTCGCGGCGCGGGCCCTCGTCGGCGGTGACCTCGCGCAGGCGGTGAAGGATGTTGCCCCCCGCGACGTCGGGGACGTCCTCGGCCACGCGGTACGGCGCGATCTCGGC
>Ga0114129_10006480_pt1 | contig 16606 bp, 13 predicted proteins | sample RhiMetdeltSRZDD1_FD_80071 | JGI IMG/M metagenome (GOLD analysis project Ga0114129, IMG submission 80071) | Populus rhizosphere microbial communities from Tennessee, USA - Rhizosphere MetaG P. deltoides SRZDD1 (version 2) (version 2) | ecosystem: Host-associated > Plants > Roots > Rhizosphere >... | reverse complement strand
TCTCGACCCCGGCCATGAGCTCGGCTTCCTCGATGGTCTTCTTGATCGAATCGACCGCCGCATCGACGTTGACGACGAGGCCGCGTTTGATGCCTCGCGATTCCGCGGTGCCGATGCCGACGATGTCGAGCGTCCCGTCGTCCATGCTCTCGCCGACGACAGCGGTCGCCCGCGAGGTGCCGACGTCAAGGCCAACGACGTAGCGTTCTCTTCGCGCCATCAATTCCCTCTCTTCGCCGCCGGCCTGACGTACACGCGCTGGTCGAAGCGCAGGTCGACCGAGTCGATTGCCGCGATCCGTTCGCGCAGCGCCGGCGCGAGATCCACGTAGGACTGCAGCCGCTCGACGAACTGCTCGGTGCCGACGCGCACCAGCGCCGTATCACCTTTGAGGATCAACGTCGCGTCGCGGTCGTCGCTGACATCGATTTCCGACACCCGGCGTGCGAGATCCGGCCGTGCCTGCAGTCCCGCCAGCACACGTGCCGCGAGCCCTGCGCGTGACGGGTCGATCAACGTCGCGTTATCGCGCGGCGCCAGACCATCGATGATCGGCAGATCGAACTCGGCGTAGTTGGGACCGAACTGGTCGATGAGGCCGCCGCGGTCGTCAATCAGATAGAGCTCGCCATTGATGCGTCCGATGCCCATCGGCTGGCGCTCGGAAATGGCAACCGCGACGGTACCCGGCAGGACGCGGCGCATGGCTGCATCAGCCACCCACGGTGAGCTGAGCAACTTGCGGCGCCATTCGTCGAGATCGACAGTCAGCATGTTCGCGCCGTGGATGCCGTCGAGCAGCGCGACGACCTCTCCTTTCGAGAGACGCGAGTTACCGCTGACCGTGATTCGGGTGATCGTGAGCGCGTCGGCGGTCCGGACCTGACGGATGACGTGGTAGCCGGCATACGCGACGACCGCCAGCACCAGCGCCGCCCGTCCGGCTGTCCGCCAGGACACGCGCAGGAATCGCGTCCTGCGCGATGGCGTCACGTGGGCGCGACGGAAACGACGGTCGGATGGCGCTGAAACAGGCATCAGGCACGGCCTCCGGGATCCGGGATGCGGTCGGCCTTCTCGAGCGCTTCGATCAATCGGGGCGGGAGCAGCCCGATTGAGCCAGCGCCGAGCGTCAACACCGCATCGCCGGGCCGAACAATCCTGAGAAGCTCTGGAATCACGGCGTCGAGATGCTTTGCGACGTGCACCGGCCGCCCCGATCCGCGGCGCACCGCCTCCGCGAGCGCTTCGATCGTGACGCCGGCAATCGGTTCCTCGCTCGCGGCATAGATGTCGGTCAGGACGATCTCGTCCGCGTCGCGCAGCGCCGGACCAAATGCGTCGAGCAACTGCTGTGTCCGGGTGTACCGATGTGGTTGAAACGCGACGACGAGGCGGCGTCCCAGCGTCGCGCGAGCCGCCGCAAGCACCGCGGCAATCTCCGTCGGGTGGTGACCGTAGTCATCCACGACGATCACGCCGCCGGCTTCGCCGTGGCGTTCGAATCGGCGTTCCGCGCCGTGGAAGTCCGCGAGCGCCGAAGCAACGTCGCTGAACGGAACGCCAAGTCGATCCGCGACGGCCACGGCGGCAAGAGCGTTCTGAAGATTGTGGCGTCCGGGAATGGCGAGACGGAGTTCGCCGAGACGATCGCGCCGGGCATGGTCGCTCACGTGGACGACGCATCGACCGCCAAAGGCGCCGATCTCGACGTCACTGGCCTCGACATGCAAGCCCTTACGCCTCTCCAGCCCTTCGCGCCCCTCCAGCCCTTCTCGCCTTTTCCGCCCCTCCAGCCCATATGTGAGCAGCGGCCTGTTGATGCGCGGCAGAATCGCGGCAATCGCCTCGTCATCCGCACAGGCGACGACGCTGCCGTAAAACGGCACTTTGTTCGCAAACTCGACGAACGCTTGTTGCAGGTCGGCAAAGCTTCCGTAACTCTCCATGTGCTCGCGGTCGATGTTCGTCATCACGGCAATCGTCGGGTAGAGCATCAGGAACGAGCGATCGCTTTCATCCGCTTCCGCAACGAGGTACTCGCCGCGCCCCAGCCTTGCGTTGCTTCCGAAGGCACTCAGGCGGCCCCCGATCACGGCCGTCGGATCGACTCCCGCCCGTTCGAGCACCACCGCAATCATCGACGTCGTGGTGGTCTTGCCATGCGAGCCGGCGACGGCGATCGAGAAGCGGAGCCGCATCAGTTCCGCCAGCATCTCGGCGCGTGGGATCACTGGAATCCCGCGCCGCAGCGCCTCGACGATCTCGGGATTCGAGGGGCGCACCGCGGACGAGAAGACGACGACCTGCGCCTCGCCAATGTTGTCCGCGCGATGTCCCTCGTGCACCTTCACTCCGAACTTCTCCGCCAGCCGTGCGGCCGTCGCTGACCGCTTCACATCCGACCCGCTGACCTCGAACCCGAGGTTCGCCAGCAGCTCAGCGATCCCGCTCATGCCGATGCCGCCGATCCCCACGAAATGAATCCGCCTAGTGCTCCCGAGCAAGTTTCAGGATCCGATCCACGATGACCTTTGCCGCATCCGGCTTTGCCATCCGCCGCGCCGCCGCGCTCATCGCGGTGCGCTCCACGTCGTTGCCCGCCAGTGCCACGATCGCCGATGCCAGCAACTCACCCGTCAGCGATCGCTGCTCGATCATTCGCGCCGCGCCTTTGACGACCAGCGCCTCGGCGTTCTTCCGCTGGTGATCGTCGGTCGCGGTCGGCAGCGGAATCAGAATCGACGGGCGTCCCGCTGCGGTCAGCTCCGCGAGCGTTGTGGCACCGGCCCGGCACACGACTAGGTCGGCTGCTTTCATCTCGCGGTCCATGGCGTAGAGAAACGGTTCGGCCCGGGCCTGAAGCCCGGCGCGCCGGTAGCCGTCGCGGACCATTTCCAGATCTCGCTCTCCGGTCTGATGCGTAATCTCCAGACCTGGTGCGGCGGCAACCAGCCGCGACGCTGCCTCCACCATGGCCACGTTGATCGCGTGCGCGCCCTGAGAGCCGCCAAAGACTAGGACCCGAGCCGCGCGCCGTTCATGAAGATCGCGCAGCGAACCGTGTTCGTCATGCTCCCCTCCGAGAAACTCGGGTCGTACGGGATTGCCAGCGAGAAACGCGCGACCCGCAAAGAAACGCGAACTCTCGCCGTAGGTGACCGCCGCCGCTCTGACAAACCGCGCGAGCAGGCGGTTGGTCACACCGGGCATGGCGTTCTGTTCCATCAGCATCGTGGGAACGCCCCGCAGCGCCGCGAGCAGGACCACGGGACCCGAGCTGTAGCCACCGACACCGATCACAATCGACGGCCGCCGCCGGGAGATCACCCGCCACGCGTCGATGGCGCTCGCCGGCAGCAGCGCGACACCTCGCGTCAGTGACACCACCGACTTCCCCTTCAGACCAGCACTTCGAATGGTCTCGAGCGCAAAACCTTCGCGCGGAATCACGCGTGACTCGATACCGGCTGCCGTTCCGACGAAGGTGACCTGCGCCTCCGGCACGCGCGCGACGATTTCTCGCGCCACCGCGATACCGGGATAGAGGTGCCCGCCAGTGCCGCCCCCCGCAATGAGCACCGACAGACTCACTCGCCCACCTCTCGCACCTCTTCATGCCTCTTTGCTCATGTGCTGGGAGATGTTGAGCAGCACGCCCATCCCGAGGAGATTGATCAAGAGCGACGATCCACCAAAGCTGACGAGCGGGAGCGGAATCCCTTTCGTCGGCATCAACCCGAGCACCACGCTGATGTTCACCATCGCCTGCGCCGCGATCATCGTGGTCAATCCAAGAGCGACAAACGAGCCGAACGTGTCTTCAGCGCGAGCGGCGATCCGCAGGCCGCGCCAGGCGATGACGCAGAAGCAGAGGAGGATGGCCGTTGCGCCGATCAACCCGAGCTCCTCGCTGATGACAGCGTAGATAAAGTCGGTATGCGGCTCCGGCAGATAGAACAGCTTCTGCACCCCCGCCATCAGCCCGCGGCCGAAGACACCGCCGGTTCCGACGGCGACGAGCGATTGAATGATCTGGAAACCGTCGCCAAGCGGATCGGCCCACGGATCCCAGAACGCCAGCAGCCGGCGCCGGCGGTACGGCGCCGCGACAAGGAACAGATAAATGGCGGGAAGCGCGATGAGGACGAGCCCCACGAAATAGCGGTAGTGCAGGCCCGCCGCGAACACCATGACCGCAATAACCAGCGCGAGCGAGATCGAGGTGCCGAAGTCCGGCTGCAGCAGGATCAGCGCGACAACCAGTCCGACGATCAGGCTGATTGGCAGGAGCGAATAGGAAAGGTCGTCGATCCGATGCATGCGGCGCTCGAGCATCAGCGCCGTGAAGAACACGCATGCGACCTTTGCCAACTCGGACGGTTGAATACCAAGGCCTCCCACCCCGAACCACCGTCGTGTGCCGTTGACGGGCGTGCTGAACAGGACCGCGACCAGCATCAGCACGACGAGCGCGAGCAGGCACCAGATGAACGCTTCGTTGCGATACGTCCGGTAGTCGACCCGCGCGGCCATGACGAGCACCGCGAGGCCGAGCGCACTCCAGAGTGCCTGCTTCGTCAGGAAGAGGTACGGCTGTTGATAACGCTCGAGCGCGACGACGGCGGAGGCGCTGTACACCATGACGACGCTGATGCAAATCAGCAGCAGCGTGGCAGTGAACAGCACTTTGTCGATCTTGAGCTTACGAGCCACTCAGTCCTCTCGAAGTGGGCAGTCGGCAGTGGGCAGGGAAGGTTCTGCTGCCCCGTGCCACCTGATAAAGAACCGCCCGACATCCACCGAAACCCATTTGCACGCAACCATCGCGTGCCCGTTCGTTACGGCCGCGGATCCGTTAAGATCGCCGGCCTGCGGAAGCGGTCAGCAGTCGCCAGCCGGCACGTGGAATGGGACACCCACCTCGCAGACCGGGGTAGTCTGCGTTCCCAGCGGTAGGCTCCCACTCGCTCGAGCCGACTGACGACAGCTCACTGCTTCCGCTCCTGCGTCGCTCCCGAGATCCGGAACCGTTTCACTTCCTCCTTGAACACTTCTCCTCTTTCCGCGTAATCGCGAAACCAGTCGAAGCTCGAACACGCGGGCGCCAGCAGCACCACGCCGTCCGGACGTGCGGCCTCGTACCCGCGTTGAACGGCTTCCGCCATCGACGTCGCGTCGATGACCCGCACCGTGCCTTCGAGCGCATCCCGTACCCGGCCGGCGGCCTCGCCGATCGCGACGACGGCGCGGCCGCGCGATGCCAGCGCACTACGCAGATCACCAAAGTCACCGCCCTTGTAGCGTCCGCCGACGATCGCGACGACGCCGCGATCGAAACTTTCAATCGAACGGCGCGCAGCCTCGACATTGGTCGCCTTGGAGTCGTTGACGAATCGCACGGGGCCAATTTGCCCCGCGGGCTCCATGACGTGTGGAAGGCCGTGAAACCCTCGCAGCGCCGCAAGCATCGAATGGGGACGCACACCGGCGATGTGTGCCGCCGCCACGGCCGCGAGCACGTTGTTCAACATGTGGCGCCCGGTCAGTTCCACAGCAGCGACCGGGATCAGACGTTCGACATCCGTATCTGTGCGGTGCACGATGGCCGTGCCGTCGACGACGAATCCCTCGCTCGTTACGCCCTCGAGCGAAAACATCACTTGACGCGCCGACGTTCCTCGCGCGCGACGGATGACCTCGGGGTCGTCTGCGTTGAGCACCGCCCAGTCGTTCTGATTCTGGTTCGCGAAAATGCGCGCCTTCGCGGCCGCGTACGCGTCGACCGACGGATGGCGATCCAGATGGTCGGTGGCGAAGTTGAGCCAGACGGCAATCCACGGATGGAAGGTCGTCGTTGTCTCGAGTTGAAAGCTGCTCGTCTCGACGACGTGGATCGCGTCAGCCGTCGATTGATCGACCTGAGCGCTCAAGGGCGTGCCGATATTTCCGCCAACCAACGTCTTCCTGCCCGCCGCCTCCAGCATCCGTCCGATGAGCGTCGTCGTCGTCGACTTGCCTTTGGTTCCCGTGATCGCAATCACCTGGCCCTTGACGAATCGCCAGGCAAACTCGAGCTCGCCGACGATCTCGATGCCCCGCGCGCGCGCCGCATCGAACACCGGCTGCTCCACCGGAACGCCGGGACTCGTTACGATCAAGTCGGCCGACGTGAAGGTCTCGACGGTATGGCCGCCGAGCTCGAGCTGAAGGCCCTCTGCTCTGAGGCGATCCACCGCCTCGAACGTCTCCCGCACTTCGGTGAGCGTCACATCGGCTCCCCGTCTCGCCGCGAGCTCAGCGGCCGCCATGCCGCTGCGCGCGGCGCCGACCACCAGCACCCGCCGCCCACGCACCGAAAACCCGTTTGCATCCACGCCATCACCGCAGCTTCAGCGTCGTCAGGCTGAACAACGCAAAAATGATCGCCACGATCAGAAAGCGCGCGATCACCTTCGGCTCACTCCATCCGATCAGTTCGAAGTGATGGTGAATCGGCGCCATCTTGAACACGCGATCGCCGGTGAGCTTGAAGTAGGCAACCTGGATGATGACGGAGAGCGCTTCGATGACGAACACGCCGCCGACGATCGGCAGCAGCAACTCCTGCTTGATCAGAATCGCCACCGTTCCCAGTGCACCGCCGAGCGCAAGCGATCCGACATCTCCCATGAAGATGTCGGCGGGGTACGAGTTGTACCAAAGGAATCCCAGGCTGGCGCCGACCAGAGCGCCGCAGAAGACCGTCAGCTCTCCCGCTGGAGGAAACCGGACGAGCAGCAGATACTGCGCAAGGACCGCGTGTCCGGTGACGTAGGCGAGTGCGGTAAATGCAGCGGCCGAAACCGCGAACGTGCTGATGGCGAGACCATCGAGCCCGTCCGTCAGGTTCACGGCGTTGCTGGCGCCGACGAGCACGAGCACGGTGAAGGCGATGTAGAACCAGCCGAGGTCGGGAATCAGCGTCTTGAAGAAGGGAAAGATCAGCCGTGTGTTGTAGAGCGGCGGATTCTGCTGCGATAACAAGAGCACAGCGACGCCAACAGCGAGCGCGACGAGGATCTGGCCTCCCATCTTGTAACGGGGAAGCAGCCCGTGATGCGAACGGCGGACGATTTTCAGGTAGTCGTCGGTGAACCCAACCGCACCGAACGCTGCCGTCGCGAGCACCGCAATCCAGACATACGGGTTCGACAGGTCGGCCCACAGGAGCGTTGGCACCAGCGCCGATGTCAGGATCAACAGCCCGCCCATCGTCGGCGTTCCCGCCTTCGCGCGGTGCGACTGCGGTCCTTCCAGTCGGATGACCTGCCCGATTTGGAAGTCGCGCAGCTTTCGGATCATCCACGGACCGAGTACGAGGCTGAGCGCCAGCGCCGTCAGACTCGCCGCTGCGGTCCTGAACGTGATGTACCGCGTGACGTTGAAGATCGTCGCGTAGGTATGGAGCGGATAAAGGAGGTAGAGCAGCATCAGCCGAACGCCTCCGCAATCCGATCCGCGATCAGGTCTGTCCGTGTGCCGCGCGAGCCCTTCACGAGCACGACATCGCCGCTGCGGATAGCCGCGACGATTGCCGGTGCCGCAGCCGCACTCTGATCGAAGTACGTCACGTTGGCCGGAGTCATCCCCGCGGAAATCGCACCCTCGCCCAGCGCACGCGCGGGTTCGCCGCCAACCACAAACAGCGCATCGAGTCCGGCGGCTGCAGCTGCGCGGCCGGCATCCCGGTGCAGGTCGGCGCTGAAGTCACCGAGCTCGAGCATTTCTCCGAGAACGGCGACTTTGCGCGTGGCCCGTCGTTCCTTCGCGATGACGTCGAGCGCCCGTTTCAACGCCGATGGACTCGAGTTGTACGAGTCGTCCACCAGCATGACTCCGCCGCCAAGCCGGTGGACCGCGCCACGCCGGTCCGACGGCCGCAGGCGAGCCGCGCGCGCCGCGATCGCGTCCAGCGTGATCCCGAACTCCAGCGCCACGGCCGTTGCCGCCAGCACATTGGCGAGGTTGCCGCGGCCAAGGAGTGGCGTTTCGATGAGGCGCTCGCCGGCCGGTGTGACGACTCGTGCGCGCATCCCCTCGAGGCCGAGATCTTCGACTTCGGTCGCGCGGACCGACGCGCCGTCCGCTTCGCCGAACGAGACAATTCGTCCTGCGAACCGCGACGCGCGCGCCATCACGCGCGGATCGTCAGCGTTGCAGACCAGCACGTCATGCGGCTCTGCGAACTCGAGAATCTCCGCCTTTGCATCCGCAATCGCGTCGGCGGACTCGAAGAAGCCGAGATGCGCGTCGCCGACGTTCGTCCAGACACGCACGTCGGGATCTGCAATCGCCACAAGCGTGCTGATCTCCCCGGCGTGATTCATCCCCAGTTCCATCACCGCGACGTCGGGCCTGTCTCGGAGCTGCATCAGCGAGAGCGGCAGGCCGATGTGATTGTTCAAGTTCCCCTTGTTCTTCACGACGCGGTACGACTCCGAGAGAAAGTCCGCAATCGTGTCTTTCGTCGTTGTCTTCCCCGCGCTGCCGGTAATCGCGATCACCTTGGTCTCGGTCGCTTCGCGAACCGCGTGCGCGAGGTCCTGCAACGCGACGGTCGTGTCGCCCACCTCGACGATGACAGGCTGGCGGACCTGAAGGTCCGCCTCTACGTTCGATGTGGCCGCTCGTCGCTCGTCGTAGAGGCGGACCTTCAGGTCCGCCTGTCGACCTGCTTCGACGATCGCGCCCTTCGCGCCACGTTCGAACGCCTCCTCCACGAACTGATGCCCATCGAATCGCGCGCCGCGCAGCGCGATGAAGAAGTCACCCTCCTGCAGCGATCGCGAATCCGTGACGATGTTGCCGACAACCTGATCGGGATCGCCTGACACGATTCGGCCAGCGACCGCGGCCGCCAGCCACCCCACCGTCATCAGAAGCGCACTCACCCTACCCGCGACTTCTCGCGCCGCGCCTCCAGCGCCTCACGGGCGACCGCCACATCGTCAAACGGCGTCACCCGGCCGCCTATCTCCTGATACTTCTCGTGCCCCTTGCCCGCGATGAGGACGACGTCGCCGACCGATGCACGATCGATCGAGTGCAGAATTGCTTCGCGCCGATCCGGCATCGCGACAACCTCCGCATTCCCCTGACGCATCTCCGGCTCGGCCCCGAGCTTCACCTCTTCGATGATCCGCAAGGGGTCTTCCGTTCGCGGGTTGTCCGATGTGATCACGACGACGTCGCTCAGGCGCGCCGCCACCATTCCCATCAAAGGACGTTTGGTCCGATCCCGGTCGCCTCCCGCGCCGAACACGGTGATGAGGCGGCGTGATGCGAGCGGCCGAGCCGTCTCGAGCAGGTTCCGCAGCGCGTCATCGGTGTGCGCGTAGTCAACGACCACGGTGATGTTGTCGCCAACCGAAGACACAAGCTCGAACCGCCCGGGAACGCCAGCAAGCCTGCGGAGCCCGTCCTCGATCGCATCGATACGCACGCCCAGTGCCGCGGCTGTCGCCACAGCGGCGAGGATGTTGTAAACGTTCGGTTTTCCCACGAGCTTCGACTCGACATGCGCAACGCCCTGCGGCATCCGCACGTCGAATGTCAAACCCTCCAGACCAAACGAGAGCACGCCTGGCGTCACATCCGCGTCGCGATGGATCGCGTAGGTAACGGGACGAGGCACTACGTCCAGGAGCGATGCACCGCGCGGATCGTCGACATTGATCACGGCCGGTGCGTCGGCCGGAAGAATTTCGAACAACCGGCGTTTTGCGGCGAAGTAGGACTCCATGTCCTGGTGAAAATCGAGGTGGTCTCGCGTCAGGTTGGTGAAGACCCCGGCAGCAAAGTGGATTCCATCGACGCGGTGCATCGCGAGCGCGTGCGATGACACTTCCATGACGCAGGCTTTGCATCCCGCGTCGACCATTTGCCGCATCAAGAGCTGAACGTCCGGCGCTTCGGGCGTCGTGCGCGTGGCCGCTATCTGGCGCTCGCCGATGCGATAGGTGACGGTGCCCATCAGCCCACACGGTATCCCGGCAGCTTCGAAAATTGCGTGCAGCAGATACGTGGTGGTTGTCTTGCCGTTGGTCCCTGTAATGCCGACCACTTTCATCTGGCGGCTCGGATGCCCGAAAAACTCCGAAGCCAGGTGCGCGAGCGCCACTCGCGCGTTGTCGACGACAACCCAGGGTCCGGCGACGTTTTCAGGGCGCGGACGCTCGGCCACGATCGCGGCCGCTCCCGACGCGACGGCCTGGTGGGCAAATGTGGCACCGTCGGCTTTCTGTCCGGGAAGTGCAACAAATACAGAGCCAAGTTTCGCCTTGCGCGAGTCGTATTCGACACCGGTGCACGGCACGTCGAGCGCCGCATCGGCCGGCAACGCGACCTGCTCTCCCTTCAGGTCTCGCGTCAATGCCGACAATAACTCGCGAACGGTCATGGTGCCGAATCCTGTTGCCGTTCCAGCCAGAGTGTCGCGGCGCTCTCGCGATCGATCGGCGCCCCCGCCTCGGGGAGTTGTTTGACCACCACACCGGCGCCATTGAGCCGCGCGGTCAGGCCGAGCCGCGCCAGCATTCGAAGCGCATCCCGTGCGCTGAGACCGCGCATGTCAGGAAACACGGCCGCGGCGGAGTGTTCGCCACCGGCGAGCGTGACAATGTTCGGACCGACGCCCGCGGTCGATGTCGGCTGCTCGTGCACCTCGTCGGCGTCGCGGCGAACCGCGAGGACTGGCGGAGCCGGATTCAACGATGGCGGAACCCCGTACTGCCGCAAGGCGGCGGCTGCGATGCGCTGGAAGATCGGCGCCGCGACCGTCGCGCCGTATGGCGGCACTCTGTGTGGCGAATCGACGACGACAACGATCGTGAAGGCGGGCTTACGGGAAGGAACGAAGCCAACAAACGACACGTTGTAATCGGTGTTCGAGTAGCGTCCGTTCTCGACTTTCTGCGCCGTTCCGGTCTTGCCCGCGACCGTGTAGCCGTCGATCTGGGCCGGCCTGCCCGTGCCCCGTTCGATGACCGCTTCCATGATCGACGTCACTTCCGCCGCGGTCCCGGCGTCGATCGCGCGGCCAAGGACCTTCCGCGGCACTGGTTTCCGGACGCCATCGCGAATGACCGCGCGGATCACGCGAGGCTGTACGAGCTCGCCGCCGTTGGCGACCGAGCTGACAGCCGACGCCATCTGCAGCGGCGTCACGCCGACCTGGTAACCCATCGACATCGACGCAAGCGCACTCTCTGTCTGACGCGCGGGGTCCCACAGAATCCCCGGACTCTCGGATGGAAAATCGGGAGAGGTCGGACGGCCGAAGCCGAAACGCCTCGCGTACAGGCCGAGGCGCTCGGCGCCGACGCGAAGGCCGATCTTGATTGCGCCGACATTGCTGGACCTGACGAGAACGTCCGTGAACGTCAACACGCCGTAGTTGTGGTGCTTGTCCTCGTCGATGACCCGACTACCGAATCTGATGACGCCGGGATTGGTATCAATCCAATCGTTCGGCCGAACGAGTTTCTGTTCGAGTGCCGCTGACGCGGTGACGATCTTGAACGTCGATCCAGGTTCGTAGAGATCCTGAATGGCGCGGTTTCGTCGCGCCTCATCGCGAACGTTGCGATAGGCGTTGGGGTTGAACGTCGGGTAGCTCGCGAGCGCGAGGATCTCGCCCGTCGCCGGGTCCATCACGATCGCCGAACCGCCCTCGGCGCCGGCGTACTCCACACCGGCCTGGAGCTCCCGCTCGGCGATGTGCTGCAGGTACTGGTCGATTGTCAGCTCGAGGTCCGCGCCCGTCGTCGATGGACGTTCGACCCGGCTGAATGCGTGTCGCTTGGCGTCGGTCTGAATGAGCACCGTGCCCGCGTGTCCTTTGATCAAATTGTCATACGTGGCCTCGACGCCCGCGAGACCGTTGTTGTCGACGCCGACGTAGCCGAGCAGATGGGCCGCCAGGTCCTTGTTCGGATAGAACCGGCGGTTTTCCTTCATGAAACCGACGCCTTCCAGCTCGAGGGCTGCGACCCGCCGCGCCTGATCTGGTGTGACCTGCCGGTGCACGTACACAAATGCGCGGCCGCGGCGGATCCGCTCGGCCAGCGCCTGCCGGTCGGCGAACGTGCAGTCGCCAAGGGCGCCGCACAAGGCGCTCGCCGCCTTGGCGGGATCGGCAATTTCGGTCGGCACGGCGTAAATCGAGTCGGCGTCGACGCTGTAGGCGAAGACGTGACCGTCGCGATCGAGAATTTCGCCACGCTTGCCGGACGCCGCAATGGTGCGGAGCTGCTGGCGCTCCGCACGCGCGGAGAGCTCCGCGTGGCGGTAAACCTGCAGGTAGATCAGGCGCGCTTCAATACCGGCCGACCAGACAAACAGCCCGACAGCGGCCACGACGATGCGACTCTTCAGCGTCGTGCGCCATGCGTTGGCGGGGTTGCCCTGAGCGGCATCGAATCGCGTCTCGGCCACGTTGGTTGGTCCCCTTCCCGATTCAGCGACTGGCGACGACCGATTTGGGCGGCGGCGGCGTGGACGTCACGCGCTCAATGACCGTCGCATCCTCGGCCTTCGGCGCCACCATTCCCAGGCGCTGCGTCGCAAGGCGCTCGATGCGGGCCGGTGAGCGCAGCGTGTCGATCTCCAGGCGGAGGTGTCGATTGATCTCTTCCTCTGCGGCTCGCTCCTTCTGCATCTCCTCGATGCGGTAGCCATGACGGAGGAGTTCGAAATGCTGCCACGCCGCAAAGAGGAGTACCGCAACGAGAAACGCGCCGACGCCAACCGAGCGCCACATCTCGACGTGCCGCTCCCGATCGACTTCACGGACGATCGGGTTGTTGCGCACGTCCTTCTTGATTGCATACTCGAATTCGCCGCTCATCGCGCGGCTCCCATCTCCACGGCGCGAAGCTTCGCGCTTCGAGCCCGTGGGTTGCGTCCGATTTCCGCCTCCCTCGGCACGAGCGGGCGTTTGGTGCGAATGCGGAGTCCGGTGTCTTCAGCAGCCAGCGCGCGCAGCGTGTGCTTCACGATCCGGTCCTCGAGCGAATGAAACGTGATCACCGCCATGCGTCCCCTGTCCGCCAGCCGCCGCGTCGCCACCCCGAGAAAGCTGTCGAGCCCCTCGAGCTCGCGGTTGACCCAGATGCGAATCGCCTGAAACGTCCGCGTCGCCGGATCGATTCGCGTGTACCCCTTGCGCGGAATCGCCCGCCGCACGATCTCGGCGAGCTGCCCGGTCGTCTCGATCGGAGCTTGCTCGCGTGCGGCGACGATTGCCCTGGCGATGCGCCGTGAATGGCGCTCCTCGCCGAACTCGTAAATCACGTCCGCCAGCGTTCGCTCGTCCACGTCGCGGAAGGCTTCGGCGGCCGTGGGACCGGCCGTTGTGTCCATCCGCATGTCGAGCGGAGCGTCCTGTCGAAAACTGAATCCGCGTCCCGGCGCATCGAGCTGCATTGATGACACGCCAAGATCCGCCAGCACGCCGTCCACCTTCGCCACGCCGAACTCGTCGAGCACCGCGCCAATCCGTCGATAGTCGGCGTGCACAACTTCGACGCGATTGCCGAACCCGCTGAGCGCGCTCCGGGCCGCCGCCACGGCAGCCGGATCGCGATCAAACCCGATCAGCCGCGACGCCCCCGCTTCGAGCAGGGCCCGCGCATGTCCCCCCAGGCCCACCGTACAGTCCACAAACAGGCCACCGCGTCCGGGCTCGAGTTGCTCGATGACTTCCGCCACCATGACCGGCTCGTGCTCTAGGCTCACGGCTCATGGCTCCGGGCTTAAGCAAAAGCGTTCGCACTTCCGTGCCGGTACTCCGAAGCCTGGAGCCCGAAACCAACGCTCATATCCCATGCTCCGCGAGCTTCAGCCCGTCCTCGTCGGTCCATTGATCCCGCGACAGCTTCTGCGCGAAGCGCTCTTCGTTCCACACCTCGAGATAATCGATCTTGCCGAACACGCGCACATCGCCGACGATGGATGCGCTTTCGCGCAACTGCTGCGGCACGACGATTCGTCCCTGGCCGTCGAGTTCGCTTTCCTGGCCGTAGTAGCTGACGCGATCGAGAAACTTGAGACGGGAGGGATGGTTCGGCGGCATCTTCGAAAGCCGTTCTTCCACCTGCAGCCAGACGCTCATCGGATAAATGCGGACCGATTCGCCGGTGACGCTGGTGACGAAGACGTCGGGCCCCCGCTGGTCCTGGACCAGGGCTCGAAAGAGGGTCGGAATTTTCAACCGCCCTTTGTCGTCGACACGTGTCGGAGCGCTCCCCCGCAGGCTTTTTTGGTCCACTTTGGTCCACAAAAATCCACACGGATAGTAGAACCGCTCCGTTTCCGCTGTCAACCGCCAAATCATTCACAGATCTGCATTTGACTGCGATTTTCGCCTTCGTTTCGATTTGGGGTCTGACCCCCACAACGTGCCGGTTCGGGGTCAGACCCTGGTGATGGGTGGTTGCGGGGTCAGACCCCGGTCACGGAGCGACTCAACTTTCGCGATAGGCTGAAGAATTCATGCTGCGTGCGGCGTTGATCGGCCTTCCTTCCAGCGGCAAGACCACTCTTTTTCAGCTGATGACGAGCGTTCACGACGCGCCCCGCGGCAAGGGCGACGTGAACATCGGGATTTCAAAGGTCCCGGACGCTCGACTCGACACGCTGACCGCGATGTACAACCCGCGGAAACGGGTTCCCGCCACCGTGGAGTTCACCGACATCGTCGCCCGCGGCGGCGCCCAGGCACTGGTGGAGGTGGCCGGCTACAAGAACGCCGACGCGCTGGTGCACGTGGTCCGCGCGTTCCGTGATCATGCCGTCGCGCACCCGGAGGGCTCGATCGATCCGGCGCGCGATGCGCAGACGATGGAAGACGAATTGATTCTCGCGGACCTCGCGGTTGCCGAACGAAGACTTGAACGCATCGAGAAAGATTTGAAAAAAGGGAAGTCGGCGGACCTCGAGAAAGAGCGAGACCTCGTGCGGCGCTGCAAAGAGGCGCTCGAGCACGGCACACCGCTCCGGGCCCTGCAGCTTGCCGGCGACGATCTGAAACGGCTGCGCGGCTTTCAGTTTCTGTCCGCAAAACCCCTTTTGTTGGTGATGAATCTCGATGAAAGCGAGATGGCCGATGTCGGCGCCGACGTCGGACGAGCCGCACAGAAAACGGGGCTTGCGCCGTTTCTCGCGCACGCCTCAACCCGTGCGGTCGCGCTCTGCACGAAGATCGAGCTCGAGATCGCGCAGCTCGCCGCCGAGGATGCAAAGGCGTTTCTCGCGGACCTCGGTTTGAGCGAGTCGGGACTGGACCGCGTGATTCGAACGAGCTATGACCTGCTCGGGTACATCTCGTTCTTTACCGTCGGCGACGACGAATGCCGTGCATGGTCGATCGCGCGCGGCACACCGGCACAGCTCGCCGCCGGCGAGATTCACAGCGACATTCAGCGCGGCTTCATCCGCGCGGAAGTCGTCGCCTACGACGCGCTCATCGCACGCGGCGCGATGGCGGCATGCCGTGAGCACGGCGAGGTCCGTCTCGAAGGAAAGGACTATGTCGTGCAGGACGGCGATATCATCAACTTCCGGTTCGCAACCTGAGTGACGCCGCTCCGCATTCTGATCCTCGAAGCGCAGGTGCCCTTCGTCCATGGCGGCGCCGAGATTCTGGTGCGCGAGCTTGCCTCCGCGCTGGAATCGCGCGGCCATCACGCCCAGGTGTTGTCGGTGCCCTTTACCGACTCTCCGAAAGACGAGATCGTGGCTGGAGCAGAGGCGTGGCGTCTGCTGGATGTTTCGTGTGCGGGCGGCGGACCGATTGATCTCGTCATCGCGACCAAATTTCCGACCTACTTCACACGACATCCGCGAAAGGTGCTGTGGCTGGTCCATCAGCACAGGGCCGCCTATGAACTCGCCGGCACGCGATTCAGCGATTTCTCCCACACGCCGCGCGACGTCGCACTTCGGCGTCGCCTGATCGTCACCGACTCACGCATGCTTCGCGAGTGCGTTCGCCACTTCACGATTGCCCGTACGGTGTCGGACCGGATGCTGAAGTACAACGGCATCGCGTCGGAGGCGTTGTACAACCCGCCGAAACTGGCAGGACGGCTTCATGACGGCCCCTACGGCGACTACGTGCTGACGGTCACGCGACTCGAGCACGTCAAGCGCGTCGACCTCGCCATCGATACGTTCCAGAAAACGACGTCGACGATGCGCCTGCTCATTGCTGGCGACGGCTCGATTCGACACGACCTGGCCGAATACATCGAGCGTCGCGGGTTGAGCGATCGGGTAACGCTGCTCGGGCGCGTGGATGACGATCGTCTCGTCGAGCTTTATGCCGGGTGCCGTGCGCTGCTGTTTGCGCCATACGAGGAAGATTACGGATACGTGACGCTCGAAGCGTTTCTCTCGCGCAAGCCGGTGATCACGGCACGCGATTCAGGCGGCACGCTCGAATTTGTCGTAGACGGCGTGAACGGATACGTCTGTGAACCGACGACCGCCGCGCTGGCGGCGGCCGTGAATCGGTTGGGGGCGGATGCGGCACTCGCGGCCTCCCTTGGGGAGCGGGGTCAGG
>Ga0114129_10006478_pt1 | contig 16607 bp, 14 predicted proteins | sample RhiMetdeltSRZDD1_FD_80071 | JGI IMG/M metagenome (GOLD analysis project Ga0114129, IMG submission 80071) | Populus rhizosphere microbial communities from Tennessee, USA - Rhizosphere MetaG P. deltoides SRZDD1 (version 2) (version 2) | ecosystem: Host-associated > Plants > Roots > Rhizosphere >... | reverse complement strand
CGTAGCCTGCGGTCACGAAGAACGTCGCCGGGGTGTCGTATCGCTGCAGCAGCCGATGCGCATGGTGAAGGTTGTCCGCATATCCGTCGTCGAAGGTCACCACGACGCCCCGGCGCGGCAGTCGTCCGGCGCGCAGCGCCGTCGTCAGCTCGCGAACCCTCCAGCGCCGGCCGTAGCGCTTCAGCACGTCGAGATGCTCCGCGAAGTGCCCGGGCGAGACGCAGAGGCGATGCGGATCGGTCGGCAGGTCCATCACGCGGTGGTACAGCAGGACCAGGACACTCGGCACGAAGGCGCCGGCCAGTCGTCGCGCGGCGCCGCGAATCCGCCCGCCGCCCGGGATCGTCATGCCCCGCTCGGCCGCTTGACGGCGCGGGCGGCAATGATCACCTGATAGTCCGCGTCGGCGTGCTCCAGCTCGTCCCGGCGAAATTCCTCCGTGGCGAGTCCGTGCAGGAACGCCACGGCGGCCAGGACGTTCCCGTACGACCGGATCGACACGTCCTCGTGGAAGGACTCGGCCAGGAGCCGCTGGGCCGACATCGTGGTGAATCGCCAGCAGTCGCCCCAGCGCTCCATGTCGCGGCGGCTGACGTGGCTGATGCCGGGAAGCGTCGCCAGCAAGACCCCGCCTGGCTTCAGGATCCGGTGCAGGGTCCGCAGGGCGGCGCCCACGTCGTAGATGAGGTGCAGCGTCTGGGTCATGATGATGCAGTCGAAGATGTCGGACGGGACGTGAGCCGCGCTCGTCAGGTCGGCGACGATCGTGGCCTGCGGATTGCCCGGCACCACGTGCAGGACGTCACGCTGCGTGACCCGATCGCCCCCGAATTGCCGGATATAGGTGTCATCCCGGACCTCCAGGACGCGCCCGCGGATGTCGAGCGCCTGCTCGCGCAGGAACGCCTCGATGTAGAACCGGTCGATCGGCTGTCCGCGGTCGGCCCCCCATTGACGGCTGACCGGGGTCACGCGCCGTAGCTGGCCCAGATTGACCGGTCGTAACGAGACACGGCGGCGCAGCCATGCCCGGCCGATCTGCAGGCTTCGCCAGGCCGGAGCCGGGGCGAATCTCCGGGCGGCGGTCTTGGCTCCGAGCAGCGCTGCCTGCAGTCCTCGAGTCAGCATGCGAATGCTCACGCTCGAATCGGCATGTCAGTAGACCGGATCGAGCTCGAGGTATCGAACGCGCTCCCGGCCATCGAGCTCGAAGAACGCGTTGAAGATGGCGAGGGCGGTCTCGCGGCCGCACAGTCCCCGGCGGACGTAGTACCACCGATCCACCTCGGTCTCCCTCACGACGGCGAGCGACGTCGACGGGATCAGGACGGTCACCTCGTCGTGGCCGAGGTGGCTGAGCACGGACAGCCGATGGTGCCCTTCACAGCGGACCGCGCGGACCGCGCCATCGGCGCGCACGAGAAGCACCACCTCCGGAAACGAGCCGTGCCAGCGCGGCCGATAGCCCTTCCGCAGCGACTGCAGGAGCCGCACGGTCTGCCTCCACTCGGTCTGCAGCGCATGGGGATCGCCGGGCTGGTGCCACGGGTTGCGCCGGTAGCCGTAGAGATCTCGCGTGTCCTTCCCTTCCACGCGGTCGTAGTGGTGTCCCCACGGTTTGCCGCCGACCACGCTGTAGCGGGTCCAGAAGTCGCCCCACGGATAGGTGCCGAAGTAGAACTTGAAGTCGTGTCGCGCGCATCGCGCGGGGTCGTGCAGGAAGAGCAGATCGTCGAGATACTTCACGGCCTGGATGCGCTCGTGTCGAAAGAACCGGAAGAACGTGGTCTCCTCGAGCGGCATCGCCGGACACCTGTCGTATTCGGCCGCGAGCGCCCGGAGGTAGTGCCACCCCTGCGGCGCCAGGGAGAACGCGTACTCGTCCATCACGAGGCTCATCGGGATCCGGCGCAGCCGGCCGGCCAGCATCCAGCCGAGATACTTGACGCTCGCCGAGACCCGTCGGCCGTGACGGGCCACAGCCCGCATGGGCGGGATCAAGTCGGCCGACGGCCGCCTCACCGAGCATCCGGCGCGGACACCGCGCGGCGCAGCAGACCCCGGATTCGGCGACGAAACTCGGGCCAGGCCTGCCGGCGGCCTCGGCGCTGCTCGTCTCGCAGGGCCTGCCGGATCTCGCGGTCCTCGACGCCCTGCGCGGAGACGTACTGCTCCGCCCACCTCAGGAATTCCTGCCGCGTGGCGGGATACCGGCCGCTCCTCACCACGTTCGCGCAGGAGGAATCGTCGCGCTTCCGGTAGCGGTACCAGCTCCGGCCGGACGGGAAGACGGCGTGGCGCAGACAGACCTTGAAGAGGAAGGCGTTGTCCTCGTACATGCCCCTGAACCCCGCCTCGAATCCGCCCACGCGGTCCAGCACCTCGCGCCGTACGAGAATGCCGGACGGCACGCCCCGGTCCTGGATCAGCAGGGGGCACAGCGCCGGCGGCTCGATGACCCGATCGGGTGGAACGACGAGATCCCGCATCGAGTCGCGTCGCGCGTCGGCGGCGTCGCCCGTCCAGCTGTACCAGCGCTGGACGCGGCCGTAGACCATGGCGACCCGGGGGTGTGACTCCAGGACCGCGACCTGCTCTTCCAGCGTCCGCGGCACCCAGACGTCGTCGGCGTCCAGGAACGCGACGTACCGGCCCCGGGCTCGGGCGACGCCGAGATTCCGCGTCGCGCTCATGCCGCGGTTCTCGTGCCCGTCATGCTCCGCGTAACGGATGCGGTCCGGATAGGTGTCGGCATACCGGCGCGCGATCTGCGTGCTCCGGTCGGTCGAGCCATCGTCGGCGAGCACCAGCTCCCACGAGATGAACGTCTGGGCCAGGACGCTCTCGATGGCCTCGGCGAGGAACTGCTCCTCGTTGAGGAAGATGACGACGACCGACACGATCGGGCCGTGGCTCATACGCCGAGACTCCGCTTGAGGGCCGCCTGCCCGCTCCGCCACAGTCGACCGACTAACCCGTCCGGACTGGACGCCCGGTACCGTGACTGCCGGTCGCCGAGGGCTTGCCACAGCTCGGGAACCTCGATGCGCTTCGAGGTCAGAAACTCCTCGAGCCATTTCAGATATGCCAGCCGCGCGACCGCGTGGTGGCTGGTGCTCCTCGCCGTCGAGGAGCAGGATTCCGGGTGCTGGCGGTACCGATCCCAGCACTCCGTGGACACGAAGACGGGCGCGTCCAGGCAGACCTTGGCGCAGAACACTTGATCCTCGTACAGGCCTCGAAACGAGTCCTCGAAGCCCCCGACGCGCAGCGCGTCGCTCCGGCGGACCAGGATGTCGGAAGGGCACGGGGTCACCGCCCGCCCCTGGAGAAACAGCGTCAGGAGCGCCGGCGGCTCCATCAGCGTGCTGGTCCCGATGCCGATGTCTCGAACCGTGTCCCGGACCGAATCTTCCACTCGGCCCGTCCAGCTGTACCAGTACTCGGGGGCGCCGTAGACCATCGCCGCCCGTGGCTCGGCGGTCAGGATTGCGACCTGCCGGGCCAGCTTGTGCGGCCGCCACACGTCGTCGGCGTCGAGCAGCGCGACGTACGGTCCCCGGGCGCTGCGCAGCCCGAGGTTCCGTGACGCGCTCATCCCCAGATTCGCGTGTCCCGGATGGTGCAGGTAGCGAACGCGGCCGTGGCCGCCTGCCTGGTAGCGCAGCGCCACCGCGGTGCTGCCGTCGGTGGAGCCGTCGTCGACGAGCAGGAGCTCCCAGTCCTCATGGGTCTGGGCCAGCACGCTCTCGACGGCCTCCTCGATGAACCGCTGCGCGTTCAGGAAGATGACGATGACAGAAACCTGGGGCGCCGCCCCGGGGTCGCCACCGGAACGAGCCGTTCGCGCTACTTCTCGCATAGCAGGAGCACGCCGGACCCCGTGGGAAGCCGGGTGACGGAGCCAAACCGCTCCCTGACAACCCGCATGAAGTGCTCGAGGCTGTACCAGGTCCGCGCCCGTAGCCAGTCAGCCCCGGTTCCCCGGGGATGTTCCGGAAAGTCGACGACGAGCCAGCGCCGGCAGAACCCGGCCAGGCCGTCGACGATCTGCTCGAATCGGAGCCGTCGTTGGACGACGCCGTACTGAACCAGCCCCAGTCCCAGGACCATGTCGCAGCGCAGGCGCTCGCTGGCCGGAATCGTCCAGTGAGCGGCGAGCCCCCTGGCCGGCGTGGGGTCCGTGAAGTCCATGACCAGAGGCAACATCGGCCGCTTGTTCTGCTGTCCGTCGCGATAGAGCCTCGAGATGCACGCGGAGTCCGGATCGAGGCTCACGACGTCTCTGTCCGCCGCGAGCACGGACGAGTACGACGGCCGGCTCAGGGCTTCCAGCACCGATGCGGGCTGGAGCTCGCTCGCCAGCCGATCCAGCACGTCGGCGACCGCCGCGTGCTCGGCCGACGACCACGAGAGCGCGGGACGCACCTCGTCCGGCCCCCGCTCGTCGAGGACGATCCCTCGAACGTCCTGTCGCACACGCCGCGCGAACGCGGCGGCCTTCCGTTGCCGCGAGTCTGCAGGACTCGCCTCGTCCGGGCTGCGCACGGTCAGGCGTTCGAGGTCGCCCACGCGCCGCCACAGCCGCGACGCGGCTCGACGCCAGCGCCGGAGCGGCGAGAGCGGGGAGCGGCGGGTCAGCGCCTCGAGGTCCGCGGCGAGTACACCCTCGTACTCCGGGATCAGTCGACGCGCGATCCGCTCCTGCCCCTGGGAGATCAGAACGAGCGGATAGACGCAGAAATGGCAGAACGAGTCGTACCCACGCCACCGGCGATCGTCCAGCAGGGCGATCGAGGTCAGGTCGACGTAGGTCAGCCGGCAGGCGTCGTACAGCACGTTCCACGGGTGTCCGTCCTTCAGCGTCAGACCGCGTGCGGCGAGCCGTTCCAGCATGTCGAGGATCAACAGGGCGGCATCGCGCAGCATCGTCCCGGACCATTCCTCGGGATACGAGGGGAACGGCAGGGAGCGATGTCGAACGACCATGTCGAAGCCGGCGAGCGAGAGCGGCGTCATCTCGGTGTCGATCAGCAGCCCGTCGTCCACCAGGCCCTGGACGGTGCCGTCCTCCAGAAGCCGGCGGAAGAACGGCGCCGACTCGCCCCGGATGCCACGGTAGAGCCCGCCGTTCCAGACGAACAGCCGACCGGCGGGATCGCCGTAGGAATGGGGATGGAAGGTCACCTCGCCCGTCGGAATCGGGGTCACTGAGGGTCTGGCCGTGCCACACTTCATGCATATCCCCGGATGAGCCGGCTTCGCAATAGATCCGACGACCACCCCCGCGGGGCCCGCGCTACTGTAAGGACTCGCCACCTATGCCCCATGATATATGGCTCCCATCTCGAAGCCCGCGTTACGCTTGAAAGCGCATCGGCCCCCATGCTGAGCACAGATCACGGCGTTGCCTTGCGCTCGAACCCTCCCGTGCCCCAGGTCCCGGTCGTCAGGATCGAGCCCTCGACGGGCTGGGTCTCGCTTCGCCTTCGCGAGCTCTGGGAGTACCGGGAGCTGGCCTACTTCCTGGTCTGGCGTGACGTGAAGGTCCGGTACAAGCAAACGGCCCTCGGGGCGGCCTGGGCCCTCTTGCAGCCGTTCCTGACGATGGTCGTGTTCGCGGTGTTCTTCGGCCGCCTGGCGAAGATGCCGTCCGACGGTCTCCCCTACCCGATCTTCGCGTATGCCGCGCTCGTGCCGTGGACGTTCTTCGCCAACGCCCTGACCCAGGCGTCCAACAGCCTGGTCGGGAGCGCGAGCCTCATCAAGAAGGTCTACTTTCCCCGCCTGATCGTGCCCGTGGCCGCCGTCCTGTCCGGGATCGTCGACTTCGCGCTGGCCTTCGCCGTGCTGCTGATCATGATGGCGGGATACCACGTGGGCTTCACGCTCCGGCTCCTGTTCATCCCCCTGTTCGTTGGCCTCACGGTGACGACCGCGCTGGGCGTGGCCCTCTGGCTGTCGGCGCTCAACGTCCAGTATCGCGACGTGCGGTACCTGTTGCCGTTTCTCACACAGTTCTGGTTGTTCGCGACGCCCGTGGCCTATCCCAGCAGCCTGCTCTCGGAGCCGTGGCGCACGGTCTACGGCATCAATCCCATGGTCGGCGTCGTCGAGGGCTTCCGCTGGGCGCTGCTGAACACGGGCTCCGCGCCCGGGCCGATGCTCCTGGTGTCCAGCCTGGTGTCCGTCGTGCTCGTCGTCGGGGGGGCGTACAATTTCCGGCGACTCGAGCGAACCTTCGCGGATCGGGTCTAGGGGCCGTCACCAGGCCGGTCCCATCACATCGGCTGCCGCACATCGAGGATGGTGACGACATGAAGCGGGCGCTCATCACGGGCATCACGGGGCAGGATGGCTCCTATCTCGCCGAGCTGCTGCTGGGCAAGGGTTACGAGGTCCACGGCATCATCCGCCGGGCGTCGACCTTCAACACGTCGCGCATCGACCATCTGTACCAGGACCCCAACGTGAACGACGTGCGCCTCTTCCTCCACTACGGTGACATCGCCGATTCCACGAACCTGATCCGGCTGCTCTATCGTCTCCGCCCCGACGAGATCTACCACCTGGCCGCCCAGAGCCACGTGCGGGTGAGCTTCGACATCCCGGAGTACACGGCCGACGTCACGGCGCTGGGGACGATCCGCATTCTCGAGGCCATCCGCGAGAACGGCCTCGCCAGCAAGTTCTACCAGGCGAGCAGCTCGGAGATGTTCGGAAAGGCCCAGGAAGTGCCGCAGCGGGAGACGACGCCCTTCTATCCTCGCAGCCCCTACGCGGCGGCCAAGGTGCACGCCTACTGGGCCACCGTCAACTACCGGGAATCCTACGGCCTGTTCGGCTGCAACGGCATCCTGTTCAATCACGAGTCGCCCCGGCGAGGGGAGACGTTCGTGACACGCAAGATCACCCGGGCCGTCGCCGCCATCAAGGCCGGGCTGCAGGACAAGCTCTATCTGGGCAACCTCGAGGCCCGGCGCGACTGGGGGTACGCTCCCGAGTACGTCGAGGCGATGTGGCTCATGCTCCAGGAGGACGCGCCGAACGATTACGTGATCGCCACCGGCGAGACCCACTCGGTGCGCGAGTTCCTGGAGGTGGCGTTCTCGTACGTCGACCTCGACTGGCAGCGGCACGTGGAGATCAGTCAGCGTTACTTCCGGCCGGCCGAGGTCGACCTCCTGATGGGCGACGCCAGCAAGGCCAAGCGCCTCCTCGGCTGGCAACCCACGATCGGCTTCGAGGCCCTGGTCCGGCTGATGGTCGACGCCGACACCCGGGCGCTCGAGCAGCAGCAGCGCCAGCCCGAGGCCAGGCCGTGAACTGGGCCGAGACCCGGGTCGTCGTGACGGGCGGCGGCGGGTTCCTGGGATCCGTCGTCGTGCAGCAGCTTCGGGAGCGCGGCTGCCAGGACGTCTTCGTGCCGCGCTCGAGCGAGTACGACCTGCGCGACCGCGACGCCATCGTCGCCCTCTACCAGCGCGCGCGTCCCCAGATCGTCCTCCACCTGGCCGCCGTCGTCGGGGGCATCGGGGCCAACCGGGCGAATCCGGGCCGCTTCTTCTACGACAACGCGATCATGGGGATCCAGCTCCTCGAGTACGCGCGACAGTTCGGCGTGGACAAGTTCGTCATCGCCGGGACCATCTGCGCCTACCCCAAGCTCACGCCGGTGCCGTTCAAGGAAGAAGATCTCTGGAACGGCTATCCGGAGGAGACCAACGCGCCGTACGGGCTGGCCAAGAAGATGCTGCTCGTCCAGGCCCAGGCCTACCGCGCCCAGTACGGCTTCAACGCCATCTATCCGATGCTCGTCAACCTGTACGGACCGAACGACAACTTCGATCTGGAGTCGTCGCACGTCATTCCCGCCCTCATCCGGAAGTGCGTGGAGGCGAAGCAGCGGGGCGATCGGCAGATCGTGCTGTGGGGAGACGGGTCGCCGACCCGGGAGTTCCTCTACGTCGACGATGCCGCCGAGGGCATCCTGCTCGCGGCCGAGCGGTACGACGACGCCGAACCGGTGAACCTCGGCAGCGGCGAGGAGCTCGCCATCCGCGATCTGGCGCGGATCGTCGCCGGCCACGTCGGGTTCGACGGCGACATCGTGTGGGACACCAGCAAGCCGAACGGCCAGCCCCGCCGGTGCCTCGACGTCGAGCGCGCGCAGCGTCTCTTCGGTTTCCGGGCCAAGCGCTCCCTGGCCGAGGGCCTGGCCCGGACGGTCGCCTGGTACCTGGCCGAGCCCAGGATGACGCCGGCGTGAGTCGCGTCGCGATCCGGGTCGAGAACGTCTCCAAGCAGTTCCAGATCGGTGTGGCCCGCAACCGCTACCGGACGCTGCGCGAGCACATCGCCGACGCGCTGACGTTCCGGCGCCGGGGACCGGGTGGCGAGACGATCTGGGGCCTGAAGGACGTGTCGTTCGAGGTCGCGGCCGGCGAGGTGATGGGGATCATCGGCGCCAACGGCGCCGGGAAGAGCACGCTGCTCAAGATCCTCTCGCGGATCACCACCCCGACCACCGGCTACGCCGAGCTCCACGGCCGTGTCGGCTCGCTCCTCGAGGTCGGCACCGGGTTTCATCCCGAGCTGACGGGCCGCGAGAACGTCTACCTCAACGGCGCCATCCTCGGGATGCGGAAGTCGGACATCGAGCGCAAGGCCGACGACATCATCGCCTTCGCCGAGACGGGCAAGTTCATCGACACTCCCGTCAAGCACTACTCGAGCGGCATGTACATGCGCCTGGCCTTCGCGGTGGCGGCGCACCTGGAGCCCGAGATCCTGATCGTCGACGAGGTGCTCGCGGTCGGCGACCTGAACTTCCAGAACAAGTGCCTGGGGAAGATGCACGACGTCGCCTCTCAGGGACGGACCGTCCTGTTCGTCAGCCACAACATGGGCGCCATCGCCAACCTCTGCACCTCGGCGCTCTGGCTCGCCGGCGGGCAGGTCGTCTCCCGAGGCCCGGTCAGCGACACCGTGGCCGCCTACATCCAGAGCGTGAGCCGCCCACGAGCGGACGACGCGTCCACCTGGAGGCACAAGGGCTCGGGTGAAGCGACCTTCATCGACGCGCGGATGCTCGACGCCAACGGCGAGCCCCGCGAGACGTTCGCGATGGGCGAGAGCGTCGTGGTGGGGTTCGACATGGACTTCTCCCGGTCCTTCTCGTCCCTCCACATGTCCGTCGACGTCAAGCGGGCGGAGACCGGCTTGCCGGTCCTCCACCTGCTGAATCACGATTCCGGCCCCGCCTGCGAGCGCCTGCCGGACGGCAAGCACAGGCTCACCGTCGAGATCCCCAGCTGCATGCTCTACCCGGGGTCGTACACGGTCTCGCTCTTCGCCGGCGTGCCCGGCACGACGCTCGACCACGTCGAGAACGTCCTCTCGTTCTCGATGGTCCACAGCGGCGAGTCCAAGCGGACCTCCCTCTTCTATCCGCAGCTGGGGGTCTTTCATTCCCCGTCGGTGTGGCGAGCGACCTGAGCCGACCGCCTTCCCGCGGATCGCCCTCCTGCCGATCCGACGCGACGCTCCACGCTTCGCGCTGACCGCCTCATCCGCGCGCAACACCGATCGATGCTGACCGATCTCGACCGTCGCTGGATGATCGTCGCCATCGTGCTGGCGGCGGGGATCGGTCTTCTCGCCGGCTATGTCTCGTGGGGGCGGCCTCTCGCCCGCGCGCGGAGCCGGCTCGACGTCGTCAGTGAGCGGGCCGGGTCACCCGCGCCGAGCGCCCTCCGGGATGCTCGCCCTTCGGCGGTGATCGACCTGATGAGCCGCGAGGGACGAGCGCTCGTCAAGGGACAGTGGCAATACGCCGAGGCCGCATGGCCGCTGATCGGCAGGGCCGGGGTCACGGCGCCTCCCGCTTCGGGCTGGATCGCCGTCGACGGCGAGCTCGACCGTCTCCGGAGCCCCACGTCCGCCTCCGGGCGGTCCGAGTGGTATCGCCTCGATCTGACGATCCCCGACACGGTCGGTGGGTTCGACGCCCGCGGCTCCACGGTCCTGTTCGAGGTCATGGTCGACGGCTATGCCGAGGTCTGGGTGAACGGGAAGCTCTCGCCCGTTCTCGGCCAGAACGGTGGCGCGCTGATCAACCGATTCAGCGGGCGGAACCGCGTGCTGCTCACCCGGGACGCCCGCGGCCAGCGCCTGGAGCTTGTCCTGCTCGGCGTCGAGGCTCTGCTGGGAGAGACCCCGGCCGACGTCTTCTCGCTCCGGTCTGCGACGCTCGATTTCGTCGCCGTCCCGCCGGCGGACGAGCCCGGTGTGGGCGAGGTCGCGCGCCTGGACCCCGCGCTCGACGCGATCGTCTCGCCCGGGCAGCGTCTCCAGAAGGTTGCCGACAGGGTGCAATCCGGAGAGGGGCCCGTGTGGATGCCTCAAGGCTACCTCCTGTTCAGCGACTTCAGCGCGAACCTGATCTACCGCTGGTCGGCCGACGATGGTCTCAGCGTGTTCCGCACCAAGAGCGGCTACGCGGGATCCGACATCGCGGCCTACCCGTTGCCGGGCTCCAACGGTCTCGCCGTCGACCGCGAGGGCCGCCTCACCATCGCCGAGCACGGGCGCCGCCGTCTCGTCCGGCTCGAGCGGAACGGGAGCGTGACCGTCCTGGCCGACGCGTACGAGGGCCGCCGTCTCAACAGCCCCAACGACCTCGTGTACAGATCGGACGGCTCTCTCTACTTCACCGATCCTCCGTTCGGGCTTCCGCGAGGACAGGCGGCCCGCCGGGAATTGCCGTACAGCGGTGTCTTTCGCTGGCTGGACGACCGGCTCCAGCTCCTGACCAGCGACCTCTCGGGTCCCAACGGCCTCGCCTTCTCGCCGGACGAGCGGCATCTGTACGTCGGCGACGTGGAGAAGGCGGCCGTGATGCGATACGACGTGCGAGCAGACGGAACACTGACCGGCGGTCGCAGCTTCTTCACGATCGGGGCCGACGGGCTGAAGGTCGATCGGGCCGGCAACCTCTACGCCGCCGCCGGCGCACAGGGTGTCTGGGTGGTCTCCGCCGCGGGCAAGGCGCTCGGGACGATCAAGACGCCCGACCGCGCGACGAACCTCGCCTGGGGCGACGAGGACTATCGGACCCTCTACATCGTCGGCGGAACCGGGGTGTACCGGATGCGACTACAGATGCAGGGCTCCGTGGTCTGGCGCACTGGTGGATAACTGGCTCGCGGTGGCGATCGCGCGGCGCTCGCCACGGCCGGACGCGGGCCGACGCCCTCAGGGGAGGGGCGAGGCGACCTGACGGAGCACGCCGGGCTCGCGACGAGCGGTCGGCGGCGAGGTGATGCGGGCGAGGAACCGGGCCGACTCGAGGACGTTGGTGAACCCGAATGCCGCGCCGGACGCGCTGAAACCCGAACGGGCATTGCCACGCCGGAGGTTCCTGGCCTTCCTGTTCCCCTGAAGGCGGCGGCGGAGGTCGCGCGCGCCGGCATCGCCGATCGAGGAACGCAGGCGCTGCCACATCCCTCTCGTGCTCCGCGGAAGGGGTCCGACCGCCGTACTCAGCGCCGGCCTCTGCCGGAGATACTCGGCGAGATCGTTCATCTCCCTGGAGACGTCCACGCCGAGCGCGCCACGGCGCGCGAGCTCCCTCGCCATGGAGCCCAGGTAGGCCGCCTCGTCGAGCTCGTAGCCGCCCAGCTCCTGCGGCAGCAAGCTCTTCGCCGTGAGGACGCCTTCGGCCCACATGTTGGCGGTCGTGAAGTTGTGCAGGGGCGCGTGCCGGTACTCCTGCTCGACGTCGGCGAGGAAGGCCATGATTCGCTCCTTCCCCGGGTTGACCAGGCTCAGGTTCGAGCCCCAGGACTTCGGGGTCCGGCCCAGGACGATGAGCGGGGCGTCGATGTGCACGAGCCCCCGGGCCACCGCCGCCGCCATGGGCCAGGCACAGTACTCGACGCCGTTGGTCTGGAAGAAGCGCTGGCAGCGGGCCGCGATCTGATCGGCCACGTGCTTGCCGAACACGAAAGCGCTCGGATGCATCTCGAACCGGCGGTGGAACGCGTACAGGGGCCGGATGAAGTCGTCCGCGGAGACGACCTCCACCACCCCGGTGAAGGGGGAGCAGGTCAGGGTATTCCGCTCGGGCCCCGGAAACTTGCTGTCACGGTACTCCGCCACCTTGCAGAAGAGGAAATCGGCCCGGTGACGGCGGGATTCCTCGGCAAAGCACTGCAGGGCATCCGGCACCAGCGCGTCGTCGTCGGACAGCATCATGACGAAGCTGCCCTTGGCCCGCGACCGGGCGAACTCCCAGTTGTAGGCGATGGGGCCGTGCCCCGGGGTCCTGACGTAGCGGACACGGGGGTCGGCGATGCGGGCGATCGCCGCGGCGGTGTCGTCCGTCGAGCAGTTGTCGGAGACGAGGACTTCCAGGTCCGTGAAGCTCTGCCGCAGGACCGATTCGACCGCATAGGGGACGAGGTCGCTACGGTTGTAGGTCGGGATCACGACGCTGAAGAATGGCGCGCTCATCGACTCCCCTCGCTCCGGTCGGACGGACGGCGGGCCTCATTGGCCCCCTGGGCAGCCGGGCGACTGGGGTATCGCCCTGCCCGGGTCACGGGAATCGTCATCGGCAGGATTCGCAGTACGGCGGCAACGTCGGTCTCACGGGCTCGATCTCGACTGTAGGGCGAACCGTCCGACTCTGGCAATATAACGATGGATACAGGATACACCGCGGCGACCGAGAGCCCGCCATCACGCGTCGCCACGGCACCCGTTTCGAGCCCATATATCGACCGATGCCTTGCCGTCCATCGGCAGATGTGCCAGAGTCGCAGGAGCACTGTCGAAGCACAGGGATGGCCTGGTAGACGGCACTGGAATGAGCGTTCGGGGCGAAACCATTGGCATGAGCGTTCGGGGCGAACCATTGTGTGCCGCGCTGTCCGCTCTGCCATGTGTCCACAAGGAGCGATAGCGTGCGAGTCCTCGTGAGCGGCCACAACGGTTACATCGGCAGCGTCCTGACCCCCATGCTGACCAGCGCGGGGCACGACGTCACCGGCCTCGATACCTTCCTCTACGAGGAGTGCACGTACGGGCCCGGCCAGCCGGATCCTCCGTCCATACGCGGCGACATCCGTGACGTGGGGATCGAGGACCTCGTGGGCTTCGACGCGGTCGTCCATCTGGCGGCGCTGTCCAACGATCCTCTCGGCGATCTCCGTCCCCAGATCACGTACGACATCAATCACGCGGGAAGCGTGCGGCTGGCGCGGCTGGCCAAGCAAGCCGGCGTCCCCCGCTTCGTGTTCTCCTCGTCCTGCAGCCTGTACGGGGCGTCGGCCGGCGACGAGATGATCGACGAGAATGCGCCGTTCAACCCGGTGACGCCGTATGGTGAGTCGAAGATCTGGGCCGAGCGCGACATCCGGCTCCTCGCCGACGACGCGTTCAGTCCGACGTTCTTGAGGAACGCGACGGCCTACGGATTCTCGCCGCGGCTGCGTACCGACGTGGTGGTCAACAACCTGGTCGGCCACGCGGTGGCAACCCGCGAGGTGCTCCTGCAGACCGACGGCAGTCAATGGCGGCCCCTCGTCCACGTCGCCGACATCTGCCGCGCCTTCGTCGCGGTCCTCCAGGCGCCGCGGCAGGCCGTGCACAACGAGGCGTTCAACGTGGGCAGCACGGCCGAGAACTACCGCATCCGCGACGTGGCGGGCATCGTGCAGGACGTCGTTCCCGGCAGCCGGGTGACGCTGTCCGGCCGGGTCGGCCCCGATCTGCGGAACTACCGCGTGCGCTGCGACAAGTTCGCCGAGCGCCTGGGCTTCCAGACGACCTGGACGGTCGAGCGCGGCGCCCGCGAGATGCTGGCCGCCTTCCAGCGGCACGGCCTGACGCTCGCCCAGCTCACCGGGCCAGGCCTGCAGCGCCTGCCCCGCATCAAGCAGCTGCTCGGCAGCGCGCGGGTCGACGACGATCTCCGCTGGCTCGCGGTCGAGCCGGCTCTTTCGCTTGGGCCCCGTCAGCCCGAGTAGAGGCGGGCCCGTTCCGCCACACACGATGATCAGGAGAGGAACACACCGACTATGACGCCAGCGACTGGAACGCGTTCGACGCCGGCCCGCGATCTCGACACCGTGATCCTGGGCGCCGGCCTCGCCGGACTCAGCAGCAGCTACCACCTGGGCCATCCCGCGGGCACCGTGATCCTGGAGGCCAAGGACCACTACGGCGGCCACCTGTACTCGATACAGCGCGAGGGGTTCACCTGGGACGACGGCCCGCACATCTCGTTCACGATGAACCAGTACGTGAAGGACCTGTTCGCCGAGTGTGTCAACGGGGAGTACGAGGAGGTCCGCGTCGAGGCCACCAACTACTACCGGGGTCACTGGATCGACCATCCCGCGCAGACCAGCCTGTGGCAGGTTCCCGAGCCGCTGCGCACCCAGTGCCTCGAGAGCTTCCTGGAGACGGTCAAGAAGGAGCATTCCCGCCCCAAGAACTACGAGGAGTGGCTCCACCAGGCGATGGGTCCGGTCTTCGCCGACACCTTTCCGGCCGCCTACACCCGCAAGTACTGGACCTGCGAGCCCCGGAACCTCGACATCGACTGGATCGGCCAGCGCGTGCTGCGCCCGAACGTCGAGGACGTCGTCAGCGGCGCCAAGGGTCCCAAGCCCGGCGGAAATTACTACGTCAACGATCGCTACCCGCGCTATCCCTCGAGGGGCGGCTTCCTGTCCTACTGCCACAAGCTCGCGGACGGCGCCGACATCCGCTACGGGATGAAGCTGGAGCAGATCGACTTCGGGCGCCAGGTCCTCCGGTTCGCCAACGGGACCGAGCTGACCTATCGCCGGCTCGTCTCGAGCATCCCGCTGCCGTATCTCATCAAGTGCTCGACGGACGCGCCGGCCGACGTCCGGGAAGCCGCGTCCCTGCTGCGCTCGTCCCAGTTCTACCGCGTCGACGTCGCCGTCAACCATCCGCGGCGCCGGAACGACATCTGGTACTACATCTACGACGAGGACAAGCTGAGCGTCCGGCTGAGCCTCATGGAGCGCTTCTCTCCGCACAATGCGCCTCCCGGAAAGACCGCCATCCAGGTCGAGGTGTACGGCTCGGTCTTCAAGCCGCTGCCGCCCGATGCCCAGAAGGTGAAGGCCACGGTCATCGACGAGCTCATCGAGATGGGGCTGGTCGAGAGTCCGGCCGCCGTCGCCTCGGCCGAGTGCGACCTGGTGCCGACCGGTCAGATCATCTACGACCTGAACCGTCGCGAGGTCCTGCGGCGCGTGAACCGCTTCCTCGACGAGCACGGGGTGCTCCGCGTCGGCCGGTATTCCGAGTGGAAGTACCTCATGAGCGACGCCTGCGTCCTGGGCGGCCGTCGGGTGGCACGACAGCTCAAGGAGATGAGCGACGACACCAACTGGGAGGGCGTGGCCATCACCGACAGCGACGTCCCCGACGATCTCATCGGGAAGGTGAGCCCACAACCGAGGTGACGCGATGAATCTCTTGCTCGACAGCCAGTGGAGCGACGACCGGCGCCGCGCTCGTCTGTACCAAGGTGACCTGTTCGTCTTCAGCCCGACCCCCGCGGCGGTCGGGCTGACGACGCGCGCGCGGGAGCTCCTGGAGTCCGCCTTCGCGCCGCATCACCCCACGGAGGCGCAGCACCACCTGCCGGTGGCCGAGTACGCGGCCGTGCTCGGGCGCGTGAAGCCAGCCTTCATCCACGACCCGGAGTGCAAGCGCCTCATTCCCAGGCTCGTGGAGGAGCTCGGCGCCGACCCGCGACAGGTGTACTTCGACGTGCCCCGGATGCGCTCGGCGACCGCCCACGACTACCTGACCACTGGCATCGCCTACGCGTTCCATCCGCATCGCGACACGTGGTACTCCGCGCCCCAGGCGCAGATCAACTGGTGGTTCCCGATCTACGAGATGGAGCCCGACAACGGCATGGCCTTCTACCCGCGGCACTTCGCGGCCGCCGCGCCGAACAGCTCGGAGACCTACAACTACTACCGCTGGAACCGCGACAGCCGCGCGGCGGCCGCCCAGCAGATCGGCACCGACACGCGGGTGCAGCCTCACCTCACCGCCGACGTCGATCTCCAGCCCGAGGTGCGTGTCTCGACCCCGGTGGGCGGCATCATCATGTTCTCGGGGCAGCAGCTGCACGCGACGGTTCGCAACGCCACCGACGTCACCCGCTTCAGCATCGATTTCCGGACCGTGCACCGGGGTGACCTCGAGCACGGGCGCGGAGCGCCGCGGGTCGATGCGCACTGCACCGGCACCTCGCTGCGGGACTTCCTCAGCTGCGTCGACCTCTCGCACCTGCCGGCGCCCGTCGTGGAGCGCTACGACGACGAGTCCGCGCTGGAGTACGCCGACACGCTCGTGTACGGCGCCGAGACCCGATCGTCACGCTGAGGGAGAAGACGGCAGGCCCCCGACACGGGAGCCTGCTGGACGTCAGGAGCGGGCTTGCGCTCACGGCGCGGCCGAGGCCTCGCGCACTTGCCGCTCGATCCAGTCGTAGGTGGAGCGCAGGCCGTCGCGGAGCGAGATCTTCGGACGCCAGCCGAGCGCGT